>Ga0187778_10001946_pt1 | contig 14205 bp, 6 predicted proteins | sample 1015_Q2_SP5_20_M_FD_132418 | JGI IMG/M metagenome (GOLD analysis project Ga0187778, IMG submission 132418) | Tropical peat soil microbial communities from peatlands in Department of Meta, Colombia - 1015_Q2_SP5_20_MG | ecosystem: Environmental > Terrestrial > Soil > Wetlands > Peat | place... | reverse complement strand
TGTGAAGCCTGCACGATCACACTTAAGCTGAGTACGATTATAGAGGAGTCCGACTTGATACGCGTACATGTTTTGGGTCACGTTGAGCCACACGGTCACGTTAAACCTGTAGCCCACAGTTGCCGAGCCACCAGTGAGGGTCACGTTCGAAGGTTCCACCCACATTGCATTGGCAGACCATTGGTCACCACCGAAGTACGCCGTGTAAGTTCCTCCGCTAGAAAGCACTATCGTGGTCGATGCCGAACCCTGATCCCAAAGCCTGAACGAGTGACCGCTCGAGTCTAAACTTGGCACGGTAAAGTTGTGAGTTCCTGTGAGGCTTGTGAAAGTTTGAGGCGTGTCCAAACCAGTCGATGATCCATCCATCATGACAGGCACGCTTATGTCAGAACCCTCCGTATCACAATGGGCATTGATGGTAACATTGTATAGGTCAGGCGACAACGCCTCGACCGATACAAAGTTTGAAGTAACAACGGTGTTTGATGAGTCTGTGACTTCCAAGTAAACCTGATGAGAACCAGGAGTGTTTGGCGTGAACGTCCAATTTGAGTCCGTTCCGTCCAGCGCTGCTTCATAATCATTGTACCACTGGAAAGTGTATGGTGGAGTACCGCCCGTTACGTTCGATGCAAAAAGCTGAGATTGACCAACATACATAGTGACGGCGGCAGGGTTTACGGAAACAGACAGGTCCGAAGTCGAGAGTACCGCGTAGTCACCATCAATCACCTCAATCTGAACATTATTCAAATTAGAATCTAAAACAAGCGTCTGACTGGTGTTTATGTCAAACTTACTCATGATGTTCTCGTTGTTCCGGGGTACAATCAGAACTTCAAACTCGATCCATAACAGACTTCCAACATGGGGTCCCGAAATGCAGTCAGAATCCACGCAGGATTCGCCGGCCATTATGCTACCGTTGCCCATGCTCCGGTCAATCGCCATCTCTTCGCTGGAGAAGTGTCCCTCGAAGTAGATGCTTGTTCTGTCATCTGTGAAGCCTGCACGATCACACTTAAGCTGAGTACGATTATAGAGGAGCCCGACTTGGTACGAGAATATACTTTGGGTCATGTTAAGCCAGACTGTCACGTTAAACCTGTAGCCTACTGCTGTCGAGTCCTTTCGAAGGCTCACGGGCGAGGGTTCTACCCACATTACACCGGCATTGCCAGCCGACGAAACACTGCTAATGTTGCTTGCTCCCTCGTAAGTCTGACTGGGAGGCGATTTTGGAGGGGTAGGTGAATTCAACGTCTTACTACCATCGCCATTTGACCCTGACGATTCTGATGCTTGTCGGACAGGTGCGATTGGCCCAGCTACCCGCGTCCCAACACCGAATAGACCGCTCAAAAGCATCAAGAGCATAAAAGCAGAAAAAACCTTCATCATCAAATTCCACCTAAACTCGTACAAGATCGCTTGCATCTCATCTCATATTTAAGTTTTGGTCACAACTGAAAACCCGACAGCGCACACCATTTTTTTACAAATGTCCTCACATCATCTTTCAATTGAAACAATTGACCGCGCACATGCAATTCTTCATTGAAGCATACCACAACGCCGGAAACTCAAAACACCAGTGCAACCTACGGCTTCCAAAATCAACAAAGCGCGTCAGAGGAAGCATATACAGATTTTCTGTTAGGAAAACCCAAGAAAGAGAAAAAAAGAAAGAGGGAATTGAGTGTGGTTCACCAGAAAGTTATCAGTGCGCCCATGGGGGTCAGCGGGCCTGGGGGAATGCCTTGATAGACCGTGAAGTTTGTGGAGCCTAAGGGAATTGACACATAACCACCGATATTGGGGTATACATTAATGTTACCTGGTTGGAACACGACTGTTATGTCAGTGCTAAACGTTGGAAGCCACCAATCGTAGGCGATAGTTCCTTGGTAGCCAAAGTTTTTGGCCGCAAGGGAAACGCTTACAATATTTATTTTTCCCTGCGCATTTACATCCGCCATATAATTCCAACCAGGACTGCCCGGTGTAGAACCGAATGCCTTGGCGATCACTGCAATATCTTGTATGTTTACTTTTTGATCAGGCCAGTTTCGAAATGCGGTATTTTGTTGTGTTATACTGTAGGGTATCGTTGAGTTGCCGGTTTGGTCTCCAACCAACAGTGGCTGGCTAAAATTCATTTCGATTTTTAGACTAGTTGGCACTGGCGCTGTAGCTGTGGGAACGTAGAAGTAACCCGCTGTCGTCGTTTTCATGGTACATAACGGGTTTAGAGCGCCCGCGTTGCCAAAAGCATAAACATTGTGGTCGTCGGATCCAACGTAGACAATGCCATTCGCAATAGCTGGAGAGGAATAGACTGTTCCATTGGTCTGGTATTGCCATACAGAATTACCATTCATGGCGTTCAAAGCATATACATTATGGTCATAGGAGCCTACGAAGACCATGTTGTCCGCGATAGAAGGAGAGGATTCGATCATTCCCCCCGTGGTGTAGTTCCATTTTTTCGCGCCCGTTGCATTATCGAAGGCGTAAATGTTTTTGTCGTCTGATCCGCAGAAAACCATCCCGTAACCATAGGCAGGAGAAGAGAACCCGATGCCAGCGCCTGTAGTGTATCCCCAAACGGGATTAGTGGCAGTTTGCAAGGCTAAATTCAGAGCGTACACATTCGAGTCCTCCGAACCCACGAAGGCAAGTTGGCCAATGCCAGGCACTAGGCCCACGGCGGGAGAAGAAGGCACTGCGGCGCCTGTGAAATAACTGTTCCAGTAGTTCCCCGTATCCCAAACCAACGAGTATACAATGCCGTTGTCTGAACCAACGTAAACCCAGTTGTCGTAAAAGGCTGGAGAAGAAGGCACTGGACTCCCTGATGTTGTTGTGTAGATCCATACAAGTGATCCGCTATTTGTAGCGTTCAAAGCATAGACGTTTCCATTATGGTCTCCGACGTAAAGCATCGTGCCGTCAACGGTGTCGACGACGACGGGAGAAGAACCTATAGGATTGCCGGGTCCTATCGAGTAGCTCCATATTTTTTTGCCCGTTGTGGCATTCAATGCATAAACGTTTCCGTCGATTGAGCCCACATAGACGACGCCGTCAACAACGGCTGGAGAAGAATTTATGCCGGCGCCCGTAGTGTAGTTCCATATTAGTTGACCTGTCATAGCGTCTAGCGCATAAAGGTTATCGTCACTTGAGCCCACATAGACGACGCCGTCAACAACGGCTGGGGAGGAGTCTACCTGGCCATTTGTTGTGTAGATCCAGAGAGTTTGGTTCGTCGTTGGAGCTGTTGAGTTTGAGTATCCGGAATGTGCTGAGTCATGGTGGAACATCGTCCACCAGTCAACAGGATCATTGGCAGGTTGTGCTGCAGAAAGAATCTGCACTCGTTGTGGTTGCGCCATTACAACACAGGTCAGCATTGCAAGACTCAGAATTGCTACTATTACGATTGATTTGTTCATTTTTCCTTTCTCCTTTCTTTTCTTTAACAATTCAGGAAAACAATCGACAAGGTCACGTACAGATTATCCTTCAGAATTCATGAGTGACCTAAGCTCTGTTTTCCTTAGAACGCTGTTAGTGCTGGACTGCTTTTAACTTTTGTGAAACTTTGTTTCACTCTCAGAGAACGCGCGCTTTTGGCTCGCTGCAACGACTGTTTACTCGATTCAGATATGCTCTATTAATGATCTTTCCTCGTCCTTTCCCTTCCCCTTATCGTCGAGATATGCATGCCTGACGCCAGCGCAACAAACAGCTTCCAGATCCAGCATTTACTACTGGGCGGCGTTAACGGTGACGGCAGAGTTGACATAAGGGACATTTCTATCGTGGCTAAACACTTCGGAGTGCAAACCAACCCATGGCCCATCTTTTTGTCTTTCGCGTTTTCTAGGCTTTGAATTAGGGGAAGCACCGCGCGCTATCGTCGGTCATGACGGCGCGTTACAAAAAAGTATTCTGAGACCAAATCGTGGAAATCGAAGAACTTAAAATGCTGGACATTTCTGGAGAGATCCTAAGAGAATACGCTGTTAGAAAAAACTTATTTCGTCAATTGTCACAATTGAGTGAACGGAGAAAGCCTTATGTCGTTTGTGTCAGGGAGAAAACTGGGTTTTTTCGGCAGTTTAATACAAGTTGTTCTTCCAATTATAGCGGTCATGGTTGTCGTGATTTACGTTTTGTCCGTCATAGGAAACTATGTCCCTTCAATGGGATCGACACCTTCAGTCCCAGACTTTTCTTCACTATTCGCTGGACTTATTATTCCAATCATTATTCCAATCGGGATCGTGACTTTCATCGGATTTGTCCTGTTCATCATAGCCATGCATCGTCTATCACAATACTACACCGAACGAGGCATCTTTAACAATGCCCTCATCGGCTTCATCATAAGCCTAGTAGGCCCAGTAATAGGGCTAACAGCACTAGCCTTAGAATACAATTCCTTGATCTCTACTCTCCAAAATCTTTCACAAACAGGCAGCGGCACGATGAACCCTCTTTTCCCCACACAGCTTGGTCAAGCACTCACAGCTGCATATTATGTCGGTCTTGTCTTTGGAATTCTAACCGCAATATTCTATATGCTGGCATTCAACAAGCTGGCAGACGCTTCAGGCAACAGCACCTTCAGAACCGCAGGAATACTATACTTAATCGGTGCAGTATTAACAATCGCAGTAATCGGAGGCTTGCTCGTCTGGATAGCTTGGATTCTCGCAGCAGTCGCGTTCAACTCACTTAAACCAAAACAAGCCCCAATTTAAGCGCGCGATATACATCAATATTGAGCTGGCCCTGCTTCAATCGACTAGCGACGAGTTCAAAATCAGAGTTGTCAAAGAGCCCGAAGAAGTCAAACGCTTGATTGAAGTGGGACTCGACTACGTATGACAAAAAGACAAATTAATATCCATGAGGAAACGCAAATGAGTGACGCAGACCCATCGAGTGGCCGGAGTCATCCGAAAAGCAACCGAAGCTATACAAAAAGAGGCTAAGGAGTTACGCAAAAAGTGGCCGAGGTGAGGTAGCTGGTAGCCTATAGGCCTGTGGAGCCTATCGCCCGGGTTCAAATCCCGGCCCCGGCCCTCACAGTCAAGCACCGAGATTTTTTCACCCTTTCTGATTTCGCGTCGCTCAGGGGGCCTATCGCCTCTTCACACTATTTTCGGAAACCTTCCTGATGTTCAAGCCCACGTTATGAGTTGTTTCTAAGACTTGCACATCAATATACAGGCACATAGACACTTTACCGCCCATGGTGCCACATCAATCCACATGATACGATGCGCTGACTGGCTATTTTTAGCCCCCTAAAGGAAGAGCCAGACCAGCGAACCATCAGAACGCGTGTAGCACCAAAAACTACGATCAAAAGGAACCAGAAACAATTTATCTTTTAGTAATTGCGGGAAGTTTATCCTTCTCAATTAACTGAGAATTGCGCACTATTCACCACAATCGTACTTAACGTTTCTTTCCAGTTATTATTAAGAGGACGCGTGACCACCGCCACTGTTGCTGCTGCAACTCAACAGTTAACCCTGCCTGCGTAAACATTTCACGTATTCTAGCTGGACTGTTATACCTAAAATGCCTGACAAACAGCGACAGCCAACGCGGAATGACAATGTCTGCCAACAGAAACCTCCCTTGCGGCCGCAATACACGAGCAACCTCGCTTATGCCCTTTGCTTGATCTGCCCAATGGTGAAACGAAAGAGTGCTAAAAGCAAGGTCAACCGACTTGTCAGGCAGAGGCAAAGCTTCAGCCATCGCAACATGAAACTCTGCCTCTGGAAGAAGCATTGCTGCCTGATGTATCATCTTTTCAGCCGCGTCAACACCTACCAGATGGGCTTTGGGATATTGCTGCTTGGCTTTTCTCAGCAATCTTCCTGTTCCACAACCAACATCCATAACGACTTCTGGACTGGCTTGGTCTCTGGCTAAACTCAGAACCCTCCTTTGAACCCTGTCAAAGAAATAGCCTTGACTGCGTGCATCCTCGTACGATGCAGTCCTCGTGTTAAAATGCTCAACATCAGCGTCAGCGTGTTCTGTCCCCATGCCCTTCTTCCTTCGAAGGTTATGAAGGCGCCTACTTTGTTAAGTCTATTGGACTATTCAACCAAAAAGAAAGACAAGGTTTTGATCAAGACTTCAAGCTAGTGGTACTTGATCTTAAACATCACGATAATCAAAGCTTGAACAAAAGTTAAGAAATTCGCGATGATGATGGGCAAATCATCGATCACCAAGCCATACACAAACCACAGCAAGACTCCGGCACAGAATATCGAGAACATCCCCAGTGAAATGTCCCGCGTCGACTTGGTTCTCCAAACCTTCAACAACTGAGGAAAAAAGGCAATCACGGTAAGCGTCCCCGCAGACAGACCAAGCACAGTCACGAAATCCACGATTAACCCCCACCGAACTCTGCAGACGATCCTATTTAGAATTTGCCATCCTTGAAAGAATAGGGAAAACTCAGCAAAGAAACTGAGAGGCCACCGCAGGGGTCAAGAAAATCTCATCAGAAACGAGAACAACACGACTAGAGCCGCAAGTATCCTGAGACCGCATAGCAACGTGCTTCAACGTACAAGGCAAGGAGGACTTCAGGCACAAAGCAAAAACCGACCTAGAGAGGGGTAGACCACATGTCCGTCTGCACAAACATCCCAAAAACACATTTCAAGTATCATAGGAGATAGTTATAGAACAATCTTCCATTCTGGTTTCTTCGCCTATGGAATCTTTCACCATGCTGCTAAGCTCGCGTATTAATAAGGAAAGTGAAAAGATAGAGAAGTGAAAAAGCATGGACAGATCACTGATTCTTCTGGCGCTCGTAACCGCATTTTACTCATTATCGAGCACAGCCACCGGGATTTTTCTGCCAAATTACTATCTGCAGATCGGTCTTGGCATTCATCAGATAATAATCCTAATAGCATCGATGCTTCTGGTTCTCGGTCTTATTCCAATCCTAACACTGAAATTTCTTCCGCAGATTTTCGAAAAGCTCCTGATCCTAGGCATACTTCTTAACGCGGTTTTCTACGTGCTGCTCGCCACAGTAAAGGAGCCGCTCATACTCGGAATAGTGTATGGTTTGTCCCTTGCAACGTATTGGCCCGCATTCAACCTGCTGCTCTTCAGACTGACAGACATAAAAAAGAGGGGCCTAATCGTTAGCCTGCTTTATGTGACAGTACCCGCTTTTGCAAGCATAATCGGCCCGTTTCTCGGCGGTTCATTCATACACTTCCTCGGTTTCCACTCTCTGTTCATTTTTGGAATTGTCCTCCTATTCGTTGCTTCTGTGTTTTCGCTGAAGATCAGATACGCACCGACAACCCGAAAATTCGATTTACCAAAAAGCGACCTGCTGCTTCTCTTCGCAGTGATAATCCTAATATCAGGTTTCACCGAAACAAGCTGGATCGCTTATCCACTATTCCTTCACAACCTCACCGGAGGATTCTTCGCGATGGGCATTCTGGCTTCGCTCCTTTCAGCAATTTTCGCGATAATATCATTGATCGCAGGCAGAATCTCCCAAGTGGAAAAACACAGGATCAGCTTTGCCTTTCTCGGAATGCTGATGACATCAATCTGGCTCATTTCCCTAGCATCTGTCCACAACGTTTTTCAACTGCTTGGAATTTCAATATTCTCCGGCCTATCAAGCGCGTTCGGATTCTCGTTGCTCTCCCTGTATGGAGACTTCTTCAAACGCGAGCAACACGCAACGTTGGTCGCGCTCTGGGAGACGTTCCTCATGTGCGGCAGGCTGGCAAATCTCATCCCCGTAAGTCTATTCATAACAAGTTACAATTTCAAGGAATACTTTTCCTTCGTCGGCCTAGCATCGCTTTTGTCCATAATCCCGTTTTCGGTGCTCATGTGGCTACACTCGAAAGGGAAAATCAATGTCGATGCAGCGCAGAAATAGCGTATCGCCTGCTCTACATCGCACCCGCAAAAGTGAACGCTTATTGGAGGAAAATACAGCGCGAAGCCTCCGTCCCGTGAAAATTTGCCATTTCGAAAAGAACTCGGATCCCGACAAAGAATATGAAGACTCAGAATAGGCACCGAAAAAACTGATAGGAAGCTACCATCGGACGGGCCTGAGCTTCTGGCGCCTTGCAGTTGCAGTGAAACACTCTTCAACCATCAGATCAAGCAGGACTTCAAGCCACAGAGCAAAGAAAAGGCTCGAACGAGCACAAAATATGTTCGGATGTACAAACATCCCAAAATACAGATGAAACCCGAACAAGCCCACATAGGCCAGAAATATGTTCGGATGTTCAAACATCCCAACTTGCAGATAAACCCATGCACAAAAACCTAGCCTAGTAAGGGGTAGGTGTATGTTCGGATGTACAACATCCCAAAATACAGATAAACCCTCAAGCCGACAACCGACCGATGATAGGGGGTAGGCACATGTTCGGATGCACAACATCCCAAGACCGCAGCCTCGACTCTTGACTCAGCGACTGCAACAGCACACCCGCAAGTCCATAGTCAAAACCTGAAAACATACGACAATCGTCAATCTCTAATGGTGCAGCGGGCCGGATTTGAACCGGCGAACCCCTACGGGAAAGGATGGCTCATAGAGGCTCTCGGATCACGAAGCGCCCGATCTTGAGTCCTTCGCCTTTGACCTAGCTCGGCGACCGCTGCACCCGACAACAAACTCTTCAATCTCTACTATTAATCGTTTCCCAAGGCTCCACAACGATACACCCCCACAAAAAGAGAAGAGCATCCGCTCCTCTTTGCAAGCCACAAAGGCATTACGCATGGCCCGACTCAACGCCCATTGTCAAAACAGGAACTGCAATTTCACACTGCATCATTTACAATGATCAATTCATTCTCAACCTCTTGAAAAACCACACGAAAAAATGAGGCCTAAGACATGCGCAGCCAACCCCCTATGCTGAGACAAACGACAGAAGTCCCATAAACTTCCTTCCACAAGGTCTCATCCTCATCTTGGCTCCTCCGCCACGTAAAATCCCATCGAGCGATTACCAACCCACAAACAAGGCGTCAATGCCCCAACTAGAGCCCAAACCAATACAAAAAAGTTTATTAGACAGCTCCATAGTGTACGTGTCTAGCTCTTAGTATTGGCCATCATTTTTCATCAGGAGGAAATCAAGAATTTGAAAGCCCCTACGTCAAAGAGTGTTACTCCAATGTCTCCAAACACAAACTCATCGGGAGCGGTCTGAGATAACCGAAATATCAAAAGATGAAACGCACACTTTGCTGAAAGCCTTCTTCAAAGACAAAGGACTCGTCCGTCAACACTTAGACTCATTCAACGAATTCATAGACCACGGACTGCAAGAAGTCGTCGACGAAGCAGGCGAAATCCCCATAGAAGTTCCAGAAAGCCCCTACAAAGTAAAACTCGGCCAGATATGGATAATTGACCCTCAAACGAGGATAACTGGCCCATACGTGACCGAAGTCGACGGTACAAAACACGAGATCTACCCCATGGAGGCAAGACTCAGAAACCTCAGTTACGCCGCGCCTATAGCGCTCGAAATGACCCCAGTCATCGACGGCAGAGAACAAGACACAGAACTCGTATTCATAGGAAACATACCCGTCATGTTGAAATCCAAACTCTGCTTCCTTTCTCAGCTCTCAAGAGAAGAACTCATAACCTCAGGAGAGGATCCAGACGACCCAGGCGGCTACTTCGTCGTCAACGGTTCCGAACGTGTAATCGTGGCGATGGAAGACTTGGCTCCCAACCGAGTAATAATCGACATGGATGACAAAGGAGCCAGCCCCATATACCAATCAAAAATATTCTCCACAACGGTAGGCTTCAGAGCCAGAATCGAACTGAAACTCAAACCAGACGGCGCCATATACGTCTCGATACCAGGCGTTCCCACAGAAGTTCCATTCGTGGTTCTAATGCGCGCCTTAGGACTCGAATCAGACAAGGAAATAGCTGAAGCCGTGTCCCTGGAAAAGGAATTGCAGGCCGAGCTGGACTCGTCTTTTGAAAAGGCCTTGGGAGTGGACACGCAAAAAGACGCTGTTCTTTTCATCGGAAACCGAGTAGCTCACGGCCAAGTGGAAGAATATAGAATGCAAAAAGCTGAAACCGCGATAGACAAGAACTTCTTACCACACATAGGCAGAACGGCTCAGAACCGAAAGGACAAGGCAATGTTTCTCGGGGAAATGGCCAGCAAGGCAATAGAACTTAAACTTGACAGGAGAACTCAAGATGACAAGGATCATTTCAAAAATAAGCGTCTCAGGCTTGGCGGTCCACTTCTTGCAGATCTCTTCAGAGTTGCCTTTAGAAATCTGACCAGGGACGTGAAGTATCAGCTCGAGCGCATCGGCGTGAAGGGATCGATCATAACTGTATCCGCTGCAGTTAGGCCTGGAATAATAACCGAGAGATTTCAACATTCACTTGCAACTGGGAACTGGGGGAGAGGAAGAGTCGGAATAACCCAACTTCTGGATCGGACAAACCACATCTCAACATTAAGCCATCTCCGCAGACTGCAATCACCATTAAGCAGAAGTCAACCCAACTTCGAAGCAAGAGATCTTCACGCAACCCATTGGGGTCGACTTTGCCCCAACGAGACTCCAGAGGGCTCAAACTGCGGCCTGGTCAAGAACCTGTCATTATCTGCCTGCATTTCGGTAGGAGTTAATCCTGAAAGAATAAAGCAAACGCTCACTAGCATGGGCGTGACACCGGTATATGAAGCCGATGAACAGCTGAAACTTTCTGGAGCAAAAGTCTTCCTTGACGGAAGCATCATGGGATATTGCAACACCGCAGAACAGCTTGCACGTGAATTTAGAGAAAAACGCAGAGCTGGAGAAATCTCAACCGAAGTCAACATAGCATACTTTTCGAAAATCCACGGAAGGAGAGATGAGCTGTACGTCAACTGTGACGAAGGAAGAGTCAGACGACCACTCATAATCATCGAAAGAGGAGTCCCTAAGCTTCAACAGGAACACGTTGAAAGAATAACTACGACCGAATGGTCATGGGAAGACCTCGTCAAGAACGGTATCGTTGAATACCTAGACGCTGAAGAAGAAGAGAATGCGTACATAGCACTGAACCCAGAAGAAATCAAAGAAGATCACACACACTTGGAAATTGCCACTTACACTATCCTCGGAATCTGCGCTTCAACGATACCTTACGCTGAACACAACCAATCACCAAGGAACTCCTATCAAGCAGCAATGGCAAAGCAGGCACTAGGAGTGTATTCGACTAATTTCCAACAGCGCGTGGATTCTAGATCACACATCCTTCATTACCCTCAAGTACCCCTCGTGGAAACCGCCGTCATGGATACCATGGGTTACAAACTTCGCCCATCTGGACAAAACTGTCTGGTGGCAGTCTTGTCCTTTGAAGGATACAATATGGAAGACGCATTGATTTTCAACAAAGCTTCAATAGAAAGAGGTTTGGGACGCTCCACGTTCTTCAGGATATACGAAGCAGAGTGCCGCCAATACTTGGGTGGACTAAAGGACAAGTTTACGTTGCCCGAACCTGGAACAAGAGGTTTCAGAGGAGAACAGTACTACCGACTGCTCGAACCCGATGGAATAATAGGATTGGAGTCAGGAGTCTCAGGAGGCGACGTCCTTATCGGAAGAATAAGCCCACCCAGATTTCTCGAAGAATACAAAGAATTTGAAGTAAAAGGACCATCAATGAGGGACACGTCAGTGGACATGCGACCCTCAGAAACAGGCGTGGTTGATGCAATCTTCATAACTCAATCTGGGGAGGGAAGCAAACTCGTGAAAGCCAGAGTTCGGGACCAACGGATCCCCGAATTGGGTGACAAGTTCGCCTCACGCCACGGACAGAAAGGAGTGATAGGCCTGATCGCGCCCCAAGAGGATTTACCCTTCACTGAGGACGGAATAGTCCCCGACATAATAATAAACCCACATGCCATCCCGTCAAGAATGACGATTGGACAATTCATCGAGTCGCTAGCTGGAAAAGCTGCCTCAGTCAGAGGAAAACCCGTCGATGGGACACCATTTTCAAACGAGAGCTCCGGCGAGATTAGAAAGTCACTGGTCAACCTTGGCTTCAGCCACACTGGCGCAGAAGTATTCTACAATGGTGTAACCGGTGAAAAATTCGTCGCTGATATTTACATCGGAGTCGTCTATTACCAGAAACTGCATCACATGGTTGCCGATAAGATACACGCCAGGGCGCGCGGCCAAGTCCAGATGCTGACGAGACAGCCAACAGAAGGAAGAGCAAGAGGTGGTGGCTTAAGATTCGGTGAGATGGAGCGAGACTGCCTGATAGGTCACGGGGCCGCGATGCTCCTCAGAGACAGACTGTTGGAAGAATCAGATAAGTACACGCTTTACATCTGTGAAACATGTGGACAAATAGCCTACTATGACATGAAACAGAGAAAATACATGTGCAAGCTGTGCGAAGATAAATGCAAGATTTCGCCAGCAATAGTCTCTTACGCGTTCAAACTGCTGCTCCAAGAGCTTGTGAGCCTTTGCGTGTCGCCGAAATTGAAGCTTAAGGAGAAGGCTTGATATGTCAACTGAGGAAATTATTCACAAAGTCGTTGACTCGATCCATTTCGGACTTTTCTCGCCTCAGGATCTGCGAAAGATCTCAGTAGTGGAGATCCAGACTCCCGACACTTATGACGAGGACGGTGCCCCAATCACTGCGGGGCTGATGGATGGCAGGCTCGGAACACTTGAACCGAGGCAACGCTGCAAAACATGTGGAAACACTGCAATTAGATGTCCAGGCCATTTTGGCCACATAGAGCTTGCTGTTCCAATAGTACATATCGAGTTCACCAAAATCATATACGACCTTCTGAGAGCGACATGCAGGAATTGCGGCCGCATAATGCTACCAGACGAGACCGCCAAAAAAATTCGTGTCAGAATTGACAAGACGCGCGAGCTTCTAGGTCTTGTTCCCGATGATGTCTACAAAGTCATCTTCCAAGAGACAAAAACTAAACAATGCCCCCATTGCGGAGCCATGCAGTATAAAATAACTTTTGAAAAACCAACAAAATTCAGCGAGCAAATCCCCGAAAGCGGTTCGGAACCTCTGACCTCAAGCATGATACGCGAAAGATTGGGTCGCATATCTGATGAGGATTTGGAACTGTTAGGGTTCAACCCTAACACAGCTCGACCTGAATGGATGGTCTTGCAGGTTCTGCCAGTGCCACCAGTCTACGTTCGTCCCTCGATAACTCTTGAATCAGGCATTCGTTCCGAGGATGACCTTACTCATAAACTCGTGGACATAATCCGCATCAATCAGAGGCTCAAAGAGAACATGGATGCAGGGGCCCCAACGCTCATAATTCAGGACTTGTCTGAGCTTCTGCAATACCATGTGACAACATACTTCAACAATGAAGCTTCAGGAATACCGCCAGCCAGACACAGATCCGGAAGGGCACTGAAAACACTTTCGCAAAGACTGAAAGGAAAAGAGGGCAGATTCAGAAGCAATCTTTCGGGAAAGAGAGTAGACTTTTCTGCTCGTACCGTCGTCTCTCCAGACCCAAACCTAGACATAAACGAGGTAGGAGTTCCGCTTGAGATCGCGATAAGGTTGTCTGTCCCAGAAAAAGTCACGGAATGGAACCTAGAAGAAGTACGAAACTTGGTGAAGAATGGACCAGAGCAGTATCCAGGAGCTCTTTACATCATTAGACCTGACGGAAAACGCATAAGACTTGAATTTGTAGTCGACAGGGAGAAGATTGCAGAAGCAGTTGAACCAGGATTCATCGTGGAAAGGCACTTGAAGAACGGGGACATAGCGATATTCAACAGGCAACCATCACTCCACCGAATGTCCATAATGGCCCATTACGTCAGGGTTCTACCTTACAAAACGTTTCGCTTACACCTGTGCGTTTGTCCGCCATACAACGCAGACTTCGATGGAGACGAGATGAACCTTCACATACCTCAAAGTGAAGAGGCACGCACTGAGGCACTTCTGCTAATGCAAGTGCAAGATCAAATCCTGTCGCCGAGATTTGGCGGGCCCATAATAGGAGCAATCAGGGACTTCATAACCTCTGCTTATCTTTTCACGAGAAAAAGCAACTATCT
>Ga0187778_10001945_pt1 | contig 14212 bp, 10 predicted proteins | sample 1015_Q2_SP5_20_M_FD_132418 | JGI IMG/M metagenome (GOLD analysis project Ga0187778, IMG submission 132418) | Tropical peat soil microbial communities from peatlands in Department of Meta, Colombia - 1015_Q2_SP5_20_MG | ecosystem: Environmental > Terrestrial > Soil > Wetlands > Peat | place... | reverse complement strand
GTTCCTGAACCGGGTAGATGACATCATCGTGTTCAACCCGCTCGGCAAAGAGCAGTTGGTCAAAATTATCGAGCTTCGCCTGGAAGACGTACGGCGGCTTTTGGCGGAGCGCAAGATTTCTCTCGAGCTCACGGATGCGGCCCGCGAACTGTTGTTTACCGAAGGTTACGACCCGAACTTCGGCGCCCGGCCACTAAAGCGGGCAATTCAGAAACTGGTACAGGATCCGCTGGCCATGAAAATTCTCGACGGGGAGATTTTGCATGGGGACCACGTGATCGTGGATGCTGACAAGCGGGCCGGCAAAATGAAATTCGAAGTCAGCCGTCACGCGGTAGCGAAAGAACCGGCCAGGGCGCGGAAATAAGTGTTCTGAAGCGATCCCAAATACTCCGTGATCCTCGGTGGCCTGTGTGGTTGAACGGCTGTTTTCGGATCATTGAGGTTACGGAGTACCAAGCAGTAGTCTCATGCGGCGGATGCACCCTTTACTTCCACGCCTGCCCATTTTTCCAGTAGGGTCAGCGTAGCAGCATAGTCGAGATTTTCGTTGCCGTCCTCGGTGGCCATGTCGTAGATCTCTTCTACCGTCTCAAGGCCGGGCAGCTTAACGCGAGCTTCTTTCGCAGCCTCCAGCGCGAGCCGAATATCTTTTCTCATGAGGCGGAGGGGAAAATTGGGAGAGAAATCGCGTTTCAGAACAAACGGCGCCTTGTATTCCACAACTCCAGATCGAACCATGGAAGCTTCTATCAGTGGCAGTAAGGTCTCGGCATCCACACCGAGTTTGGTGGCAAGAGTGAGCGCTTCGGCGAAGCCTTCATAGATCAACGCAATTTGCAGGTTCATGGCCAGTTTGGCGGCCTGGCCTTTCCCGGTTTCGCCCATCCGGAAGAACTTCTTGCCGGTGGCTGCGAACAGCGGTTTCAGCTTCTCAATTGCGGATTCTTCGCCACCAACGATGAAAATCAGCGTGCCGCTTTCCGCTCCCGCCTTCGATCCGGTCATTGGTGCATCGACCCATTGCACTCCTCTAGAGCGGACACGTTCGGCAAATTGCCGGGTTGCTGAAGGCGAGATGGTGCTGGAATCAACGATGATCTGGCCTTCCTGTAGCGCGTCCTGCACGCCCTGAGCTCCGAAAACCAGCCCTTCGACGGCCTTCGTATCCGACACACACAACCACGCCACTTCGGCATCTCGTGCCGCTTCCGCCGGCGATGCCGCCGTGGCCGCACCTTCCACATCTTTGCCGCTGCTGCGATTCCAGACCGTCACCTGGTGACCGGCTTTGACCAAATTTCCGGCCATCGGGCGACCCATGATTCCCAAACCTAAGAATGCGACTCGCATTACGTGCTCCTGCGGATGATTGAACCCCAGAACAAGAATTAGAACTGACCCGCAGCACACGGTCAAGCAATTCGGTCAAAAGATGTCTTAAAATGAAGACACCTCGGTGGCAATGCGTCCGAGGCAGAATTTGCAAGTTCGAATTATGGAGTATTGACCGGTCGAACGAGTCTACCGATCCCCCGATGTTAAAGGCGAGTCTCAAGAACCCTGCTCTTCGGAAACGTGCCCGCGCCTTCGGCCGCCTGGTGCGCCATTCGGCAGTCATTCCCAGGACCGGCGAAACCCACAAGCCAACGCTGGTAAGCAATGGACAAATGGGCCTCACTTTCATTGGACACGCCAGCTTTTTTGTCCAGATCGGTGGGCAGAACGTGGTTATCGATCCAAATTTTGCGCGCTGGCTCTTCGTTCTGAAGCGATTGCGGAAGCCGGGTGTGCAGCTTCGCGATCTGCCTCCCATTGACGTTGTGCTGGTGACCCACGCCCACTTTGACCACCTGCACCGTCCGTCTCTGCGTGCCATCGCCCAGCAAGCCCACAGAAGAGGCAAGACGCCCGTCGCAGTGGTTCCGAATCACGTGCTCGATCTGGTCTCTGACTTGGGATTCAGCGACGTCGTCGAGCTGGATTGGTGGAACAGCTATCGGCATCACGCGCTGACGGTGACACATGTTCCCTCCCGGCATTGGGGCGCGAGAATTTTGAAGGATTCGCATCGCGGATACGGTGGCTACGTGCTGCGGGCCGGGAGGCATTCGGTCTATCATGCCGGCGATACAGCCTATTTCCCCGGTTTTCGCGAGATTGGACGAAGGCTGTCGCCTGAGCTTGCGCTTTTGCCGATTGGGGCCTACAACCCTCCTTCGTTCCGCAACGTACATGCTGATCCCGCCGACGCGACCCGAGCTTTCCTGGACTTAAACGCTCGCTGGATGGTCCCCATGCACTACGGCACGTTCCGTTTGTCGCATGAGCCGATCGACGAGCCGCTGCAGCTTCTGGAGCGTGAAGCGAAAGCAGCCGGCATCGAAGACCGGGTACTGGTGATGGAAGAGGGTGTAACCCAGCTTTTCTAGAGCGTGACTTTCAATAAGCAAGCAGCATTCGAAGATCTCGCAGATTATTCCCGGTTGGGCCTGTCACGACAGCATCTCCCAGCATCTGGAACAAGGGATATGCATCGAACCTATTGAGGTAAGCTTGCGCGTCCAGCCCCAAGGCACTTGCGCGGGTCAGTGTAGTGCCGTCAACCACCGCGCCGGCAGCCGGGCTGTTTCCATCGATTCCGTCGCTGCCGGCGCTGAGCACAGTTATGCTCTCGCCGGCGATCCTGAGTGCGCAAGCCAGGGCGAACTGCTGATTACGGCCGCCTATGCCAGCATTTGTAACCTTGACGGTCACTTCCCCTCCCGAGAGCAGGCAAACGCGTCCAGTCTTCTTTCGCAGCTCACGTAATCGGCCGAGAAGATAATCAGCAGAGTCCGCGTAGTCCCAATCGTCACAACTGTTATCGACCTCCGTTGTGAAGTCATGGCTGGCGGCTTCTGCTTTGGCGGCCTCGATCAAAGATGCATTGGACAGCACAGTCCACCAGCGGCTGCGATGAAAAGCGGGATCGTCGGATTTCGGAGTTTCCTCCAAAGCTCGGCGCTCAAACAGTGTACGGACCGATTCCGGAAATTGCTCAGTCATCCCGTATTGCTCGACGATTCTGTAACAGTCTTCAACCGATGTGGAATCGGGCATCGTCGGTCCGGAAGCAAGCGCGTCCGGAGTGCTCTCGGGAACGTCGGAAACGAGAATCGAAACCTGCTGCGCTGGGTACGCTGCCTGGGCCAATCTGCCGCCTTTAATTGCGGAGAGGTGCTTGCGAATAGCGTTGATGCCGACAATAGGCGCGCCGGAGTGCACCAGCACGCGATAGGTCGTGATCAGATCTTCGAGCGAAATCTCGTCATCGATCGGTTTCTCAACAATGGAGGACCCTCCGCCACTGAGCAAGAAGATCACCAGCGAGGATTCATTCTGGGCGCTGAGCGACTTGAGTATGGCTTCTGCTGCGCGGATCGACTCCTGGTTCGGAGTGGGATGGCCGCCACAAAAATAGCGAAATCCACGCAGTTGCGAACCCGGGTCGGTCGAGCCAGCCACGATTCCTTCAAAGCGGTCACCAACCTGCGTCCGAAACGCATCCACCATGGTGTGAGCAGCCTTGCCAACGGAAACCAGAAATACCCGTTGATGGGAAGCAAGGTCGTATAAATCGTCACCGACGCGGAGCATATTGCCTTCACAAACCACCTGGCGCCCGAACGCGTGGTCGACACTGGATTCGGCCAGGGCGTGCTCAAACAGATGTTGCGCCACAGCCCGCATCTCAGCAGCTAGATTTTCTCGGTCCCGGTTTGGAGACATTGGCAGGATTATAGAATTTGCCGGGCAGCTATGCCTTAATGATGACGTGTTTCACCCATTCTTCGATCACTTCTCGCAGCTCTCGTAATCGCCCTGCAAAGAAGTGATCTGCGCCTTCGATTATGACCAACTTTCTGGGCCCCGGGATGGACTCCAGCGATTGCTGGAGTCTCGGGCGCGGGCCGAACTGATCACGCGCGCCGCTGACGAATAGCTTGGGCTTGGCGCAAGCCCGCAGAAAACTGAAATCGTAGGCGCGCTCGTCGGCTGGCAGGACGGGAATACCCAGGCCGATTACAGCCTTGACGCGGGGATCGGGACAGGCCGCCTGCAGTCCGACGGCAGCGCCGAAAGAAAATCCTGCAAAAACTATGGGCACATGAAACTCTCGATCCAGCCAATCCAGAGCGGTTCGAACATCGTCTATTTCGCCAATGCCATTGTCGTGTTCACCCTGGCTCAGTCCAGCGCCGCGGAAATTGAATCGCAGAACAGGAAAGCCAAAGCTGTTCAACGCTTTCATTGTGTGGAATACAACTTTGTTGTGGAGCGTCCCGCCGTAAAGCGGATGCGGATGACAGACCAACGCGGCATGCGTGGCGTTCTCGTCCCCCTGGTTGAGCAAGGCCTCGAGCCGTCCCGCCGGGCCTTCGATAAAAAGTGATCGGATGGATGAGGTTTCTGTCAAAACACTCACGATAACAAACTCCGACGGCCTTTGTCGGCAAGGCGGCTGCACCTCATGAAGGGACGTTCATGTATGCTTTCCGCCATGGACGTCGTCGCCTTTACCCGTCAACTCGTCGACATTGAATCGGTAACCGGAAACGAAGGCCGCATCGGCGATTTTCTGCACCGCGAACTTGCGCGTCTCGGGTATCGGGCAGAAAAGATGCCGGTAGAAGATAAACGCTTCAACGTTTTTGCGACTTCAGCCGAGCAAGCGAGGCCGGCCATCGTGTTCTCGACACACCTGGACACGGTGCCGCCGTTCATCCGCTCATCGGAAGACGCAACTCGCATCTACGGCCGAGGTTCCTGCGATGCGAAGGGAATTATCGCGGCCCAGATTGCTGCCGCAGAGCGCCTTCGCCACGAAGGTATTTATGTCGGCCTGCTTTTTCTTGTGGGGGAAGAACGCGACAGCCTGGGCGCAAAGGTTGCGAATGAGCAAAGCTGTGGCAGCAGGTTCCTGATCAACGGAGAGCCGACTGAGAATGGATTGGCCTCGGCGTCCAAGGGGACTCTGCGCGTTGAAATCGTTGCGCAGGGGCGAATGGCGCACTCGGCGTATCCCGAACTCGGCGAATCGGCGATTGAAAAGCTTATTGAAGCACTGAATCGCCTACGAGCAATGAAACTGCCGTCCGACGCGGAGGTAGGCCCTTGCACTTCGAACATCGGGGTCATCGAAGGCGGGCTGGCTCCCAATGTGATTGCCGACAAGGCCCGCGCCCAAGTGCTTTATCGGCTGATTGGGCCGGCTGAGCCATTGCGCAAAGAAATCGAAAAAGCAGTTTCCGGGTTGGCGAGGGCTGAGTTCGTCCTGGAGATTCCATTTGTTCGATTGCGCACTCTCGATGGGCTGCCTACCATGGTCGCGGCATTCACCACCGATGTTCCCTGGCTTTCGAACTGGGGCGAACCGCTGCTGGTAGGTCCCGGATCGATTCACGTGGCGCACACCGAAGGGGAGTACGTGGAGAAGAAACAGTTAAGCGACGCAGTTGATCTTTACTGCGCGATCGCCAAACGCCTCAACCCAGTTCCACATTGAAGCTTCCCAACCCTGCGGTTTTTCATCGGATGCCCCACACGATACACTGAACTGGTTATGTCCACTCAAACCCTCAACTCGCTTTCCAAGGCCTCGTCCGCTTACCTGCGTTCAGCCATGCATCAGCCCATCCGTTGGCACGAGTGGGGCGAGGAGGCGTTTGCTGCGGCGCAACGGGAAAACAAGCCCATCCTGCTGGACATCGGTGCGGTGTGGTGTCACTGGTGCCACGTGATGGACCGCGAGTCCTACGATAATCCTGAAATTGCGCAAATCGTCAATGAACGCTTTGTGGCCGTGAAGGTGGATCGCGACGAGCGCCCGGACATCGACAGCCGCTATCAGGTCGCGGTGAGTTCGATCAGCGGGCAAGGAGGCTGGCCGCTCACCGCTTTTCTCACTCCCGGCGGGAAACCTTTTTATGGCGGTACCTACTTCCCTCCCGATGATCATTACGGAAGGCCCGGCTTCAAACGAGTGCTGCTGGCGATCTTTGATGCTTACCGTGAGAAGCACGGCGACGTCATTGAGCAGGCGAAGGCAGTAGAAAGCGCAATCTCGCAAGCCGAGTCATTTGCCGGCAAAAGCGGTCAATTCTCTCCGGCCATAGTAAAGATCATCGTTAACTCTGCGCTGAGCATGTTCGATCCCGAGCATGGCGGGTTCGGCAGCGCGCCCAAGTTTCCTCATCCTTCAGCCATTGATCTGCTGATCGATCAATATGTGCGTTCGGGGGATGATCGGTTTCGGCAGGTTTTTGTCACCACCCTGGAAAAGATGGCGCGCGGCGGCGTCTACGATCAGCTGGCGGGTGGCTTTCACCGCTATTCAGTTGACGAGCGCTGGATCGTGCCGCACTTCGAAAAGATGTGCTACGACAACTCCGAGCTGCTGAAGAATTACGTTCATGCCTACCAGGTGACTGGTTCGGAGTTCTTCGCAGATGTAGCTCGCGACATCATCCGCTGGATGGATGAGTGGCTCAGCGATCGCGCCCACGGCGGTTTTTATGCCTCCCAGGATGCTGACTTTTCGATGGACGATGACGGTGACTACTTTACCTGGACGCTCGATGAAGCGCGGGCTGTTCTTAGCGAAGAGGAAGCGCAAGTTGCGTGTCTGCATTACGACATCAATGAAATTGGCGAGATGCATCATAATCCCGCCAAGAATGTGCTCTACATTAGGGCCTCGGTGGATGAAATTGCGCGGCGATTGAATTTGCCGACAGGGCGAGTAGAAGTTGTGCTGCAATCGGCGAAACGTAAAATGTACGCTGCACGCCGCGAACGTCCCACCCCTTTCGTTGATAAGACTGTTTATACCGGCTGGAACGCGCTCTGCGTCTCTGCCTATCTTGAGGCTGCGAAAGTACTCAACCTCGATGACGCGCGGCATTTTGCGCTTCGCTCTCTCGATCGCATTCTCGCCGAAGCTTGCCAAGCCGATAGCCAACTCGTACATGTGCTCGCTTATTCTGGCGAAGAGACTGGGCACTATGTGCCGGGTGTGCTGGACGATTACGCATTCACAGCCCTCGCGTGCCTGGACGCATATGAATGTACGGCCGACCTGAGCTACTTCGACTTCGCACGCCGTATTGCCAACGCGATGTTCAAGCTTTTCGCGGATCAGAACGGAGGAGGGTTCTTTGACAGCACTCAAGGACGTATCGGCAAGTCGCTGGGTGTGCTTAGTACGCCACGCAAGCCGTTCCAGGATTCTCCCACTCCTGCTGGTAACCCGGCCGCTGCAATTGCACTGCTTCGGCTGTATGCGTACACCAACAATCGGGAATATCAGGTAAAGGCGGAAGGAACCCTAGATCTTGCCGCCGGGATAGCGGGCCAGTATGGACTGTTTGCAGCTACCTATGGGATCGCTGGAGTGCATCTCTCAGAACCGCATGTTAGCGTTGTGGTGACCGGGAACGGCGAGTTAGCCGAGCGGCTCTGCGACAAGGCTATCGAACCATTTTCTGTGAACAAGGCCGTGCTGCGGATTGATTTTGACAAAGTGGTAGCGCAGAATCTGCCGCCCGCGTTAGCCGAGACCATACCGCAATTACCGACGGTGCGGGAAATGAAAACTGCGGCGGTCGTTTGCTCCGACTTCAGCTGCCAGCCACCCATCTCTGATCCAGAGCAGCTTGCGAACAAACTCCAACAGATTTATCGAACTGCTGAAAAATAAAAAACAGGCTGACTCCTTTCTAAATCGTCAGCCTGCCAAATTTTACGGCTGTCACTGCCAAGATTTCAGCAGCTATAGCCTACCACGTGGGTGGCTTCAATGGCGGAGGGGCGGCTTCATCTGCCACGGCTATAGTCGGAACTATCAAGGCCGTAGACGCGCACCATAACCCTACCACCAAGAATAAAACCCTGAATACTCGCTTCATGGGTTCGTTCTCCTTGCGGGGTCCCCTGGGAGCGGAAACCCTCGTGTGCAGAAATTATAAGAGGCGTGTCAAGTGATGAGCGTCACAGGGGGTACGGAGGGTGTGGATAGTTGAGGTTTCAATCCCTAAAGGAAGCAAAAATAGGCGGCTACAGCCTTTAAAACGTAAAACAAAGGCTAGCGAACGGACTGCAGCCGGGGAAAAGGCAGAGGTGCTTCAAGACTCAGCGCAGTTTCTTGCCGCATAAGAGTTTTGGGCGAGGAGACGTCGACATCTTGTTCGCCCGATGTCCTGGAGAACGCACGGTCTACCATGCCTTCAAACATAGGAATTAGAGAGTCAGCTCCGGCAGGATGTTGCAAGTCTGTGAGGCTATGTTCCCAACGTTGCGACACGAGCGGTGACACCTGTCGCGGCAAACCCTTGGTCAATGCATATCCTAGCCAAATGAGCATGGCACAGCAGTACGACAATCCAATGATCAATCCATAGGTCAGATCGCCGACCAAGCCACCAGCAAATAGAGCACTTCCGGCCAACTGAGCCGAAGCAAATAGGCCGAATCCCGAAACTATCCCAAAGGCGTGCTGTTTCCAGGAAACAGCTAGATAGCGTGCAAAGAATAGGAGAAAGAGCACTAGACCGCACTGGATGACCCGCACGCAACGTTGCATGGTTGTCACTGCCAGAACGATTGGCGGTTGTCCACTCGGTCTGGACAAGCCCACAATAACAGCCACAAGAATCATTACCAATGCTGCCCACTTAAACAGGACTGTTCCTAAGTCTTTAAGGGTGAGATAAGGCCGGAAGACATCCAGGAAAACCTCATGGATGACCTTAAAACCGATGCCCAGCTCGATTATGGCGCTGATCCAATAGGTGAAGAAATAAAGATTGTAGCTGCCGTATTGGTGAATCGGAAACAGCACGGCGAAATCAACGAGCTCAAATACCACGTAACTGAGAAAGACTGGAAATCTGCGGTGCAACTTGCGCCAAATCACAACGATGGCGAGGAGCAACCTGAGAGCAAAGTTGCATATCCAGAGCGCGAGCTGGATCTTGGCATTCAAGGATTTGAGAAATACCGAACGACCGGACGGAAAGCTGGCCCGGCCTCTAGTAACCCTAGCAGGTCTGGATAAATGGTCAATGAACCAAAGTAACGTAACGAAGGGATTACTGAGGAACCAGAGGTTTGCCTTGCGGAACTACACCTTGGCTCATCTTAGACTCGCAACGCGCTGCAGGCAATGATTTCAGCTACATCTCTGGGGTAGCCTGGATGTAGGCCCGCATCATCCGCATCTCGTAGTCCTTCTCGGTCAGATCATGCAGCAGCAGGTCGCGCAAAGAAATGATCCCGACCAGTTTCTTGCCGTCACAGATGGGCAAATGGCGGAAACCATGATGGCGCATCAAAAGCATACAGTTTTCCACGGTTTCAGCCGGGCTCACGGTCAGGGGGTCCTCGGTCATAACCTCCTCCAGGCGAGTAGTATGCGGGTTGCGGCCTTCAGCTACCACTCTTTTCATCAGATCTCGCTCGGAGAAGATACCCACCAGGAGGCCGTCACGCAAAACCGGTACAGCTCCGATGTTGCGGGTCACCATGGACTGCACCACCTCCAGCACGGACTGAGCGCCTTCAGCCCGATATGTTTCCTGGTTGTTAACCAAATCGTAAATGTGCATGCGACCCCCTGTTTTCCACAGATGCGGGCGTGAGTATATGACGAAAACTCGATCCTGCATAGGGGAAAAGTATGTATTCAGGTTAAGTACGCCTAATTTGGGCTGTCTGGATTGCCAGGTGCATGGGGAAGGAAGACCAGATATGAGCAAGACCACAGAGCGGTCGGGATGGTCCCGTGAGCACGGGTGGTAAAGATGATGTTGTAATCGTCAGAAGGCCGCAGGTCGTCGAGAACCGAGTGTCCATCCTGGGGTTGCACAACCGCCAAATAAGCCAGAAAGCTGTAGATGTCTGCGTCCTCCTTGTACCCTGGCGCCACAAAGGAAATATCTGTGTTCTCGCCGGCGAAATGCCAGCTCAACGAGGCAGCTAAGGCCACTGCGCCTTCGTAAGTCTTTTCGGAAACAGCCCCTGGGACAGGATTGTCAAAGACCATGCGCAACTTGCGTTCATCTTCCCGGCTGAACTCGCGTACCTTGAGCGAGCGCGATTTGGCCGTGGCTTTCCAATCCACATGTCGGGCCGAATCTTCGGCCATATATTCGCGAATGCGGTGCAGCTCGTATCCGCGGCCGCGCACAAAGGTTGCAAATTCCCCGGTAATGATAGGAAGGACTTCGAAAAAGTCGTCCGCCGGCTCAATGCTGGGATACACAATGATTTCTTTGGCCAAGGGCACTCGCCGGGTCTTGGTAAGAAAGGCAAAAGGGAACCGGGTTGCAATCCCAAAGCTCTGCTGAGAGTAAACTCCACGGCGATCAAAGCGCAGTTCTACGTCAGCCATGGTTTCGGCGGCGGCGGGAATGTAAGGGAAGAAGGCGGATCCCTCAAAAATACTCGTCCGCGATTGGTTATTCTTTCGCTTGAGATGGGTCTGGAAAAGTCCTGCTTTTTTGCGAGCCCACTGCCACGGCCCTAACGCCCTCTGTTCTCGTACCGACACAACGTTCACGGAGAATGATGGCAGCCAGCGCCGGCGGTTTCGCAGCACAATGTGACCCAAGGTGGTTCGCTGAGCAAACAGGTGTTCCGGCAGGCGGACCTCCAATTCAAGATCGCGCAAGACTATGGCGGATGCGACCCCCGAAACCAGAATGGCCGCTAGCATGGCCGCGACTATGATGTACAAGAGATTGTTTCCGGTGTTCAAGGCTGCAACACCGATCAGCAGGACTATAACGACATAAATGATTCCGACTCGGGTTACTTCGTAATCGAGGGCATCGCGAATGCGTGCAGCAGCGACTCGACGGGCTAGATATGGAACGGTCGTGAGTCCCACAATTGTCGCCAGCACCAGCGCTGCCGAAGCCAGCACCAGCGTCGCCCACAAATTTCCCGATTCTCTAGAGACGGTAGACAGCAGAGCCGCAGCGAAGGCCAGAATCAGGCCAAAAATAGCCAGCAAAAACCGGACCCAAACCTCGGGAATGTTTACATGCAAAAATTGAGAGAGTACCTTGAGCCGCGAAGAACGTGGAGAAACGTCAGGGATTGCCGGATAAAGCAATTTAGATATCCTTCCCGGCGAGATTAGCACTGGGCTGACAGCTCATCAATTACTGTTGTGGTTTGAGGTAAGTCGCTTACCTTACCGCATTGCCTGTTCGGGCCAAGAACTCAGCAACGGCTCGATTAAACTCTTCGGGAACTTCTTCGTACGGCAGGTGGCCCACGCCTTCGAAGATCAGCAGTTGGCAATCCCGAAATTGAGATTGCAGTCTGGGGGCAGATGCTGGATCTACGGCCGCATCCAGGCTGCCCCAAATTAGCAAGGTTGGGATGTGCGAAATGCGTGGAAGAACCGATTCCAGCTCAGCAAGGTCCCGGTTCCACGAACGAAGTATACTCACTCCGTATTTCAAAGCCCCTGGACGTCGCAGCGGCTTGCGGTAGCCCTCCAACGTTCCCGGTCGTATTCGCCTGGTATCACCAAATAATCGGCGAAAGTAGAACCGTTGAATTATGGGAAGTCGCGGGGCGATTTCCTGGAAGGCGGGAGCAATCAAAGGACTGCTTAACCATACGCTCAAGGTTCTGCCGCGTGCAGACCACGGATTTACGGCGTCCACTAAAATCAAGCGCCTGATGCGCTGCGGAGCTGTGGCAGCGGCCATCATAGCTACGGCTCCGCCATGAGATGTACCGAGAAGATCGCAGTCATTGATGCCGGCAGCATCCATAACGCGCAGTAATCGTTCGGCACAGGCCTGAAAACAGCAATCCATTCCCGGCATCGACTCCGAGAAACCCGCACCGGGCAGATCAGGTGCATAAACCATGGCATACCTCGCCAGCACCGGAAGAGTGTGTCGCCAGGAAAAGGAATATCCCATCAGGCCATGAACGAGCAGCAAAGCTGGACCTGAGCCGGCACGTAAGAAGCGCACGCGGGCGCCATCGAGGGCGAGCGAGAGATCCTCCACCGGGCTAGCTAGCGGCTGGCATTTGGTTTCGGCAGGGGAATTCACGACGGGTCTCTGGAGCAACCTTTCAAGTCCGACAGCAGTCTATCTAATTGATATCGCCTCTGTCGCTTCTGTGAGGGAGGGCTTCGGCTCTCCCTTCTTTTTGTCTTTTCGAGATAGAGCTCATTGTTTCCGCAAGGGGTTCTTTAGCTCGGGGCATCATCAACATACCTGTTAGCAGGAAAGTAGAGCAAATGACCTGGGACTCCCGATCTCGGACCGGACTTAACGCAACGTTCGTGGAACCAACCGCTTACGGATAATCGAAGCACTGCTTCCAAAATACATATATTTACCGCGATAAGGCCTCTATAATCTTGGAAGCCGCTGCAACCTAGCGACTTACAAGTTCTCTCATGGCTTCTGCGGTGGAATCGAACGTGCACAACTTGACGCGGGGGGTTCGTGTGTCGGTGGTACCCCTCCCTGTGTCCATGAACAAAGATTTCACAGCTCGGTTCAGCGCCATTCTGTTGGCATTACTTACGGCTACAGGCATGGTGCTGGCTTGGATCAATTTTCAGAAGCAGCCTGAGTTCGCAGTCCCTTCCGATGGCGCCTGGTGGGTAGAACGTGGAGGCGAGCTCACAGCCGGACAGGTGCAAAAGGGTGGACCTGCGGCTCGAGCAGGAGTCAAAGTTGGTGACGAGCTGGCGGCGGTGGATGGACATAAAGTCGGCAGCATCACCGTGCTTACGCGCGAACTCTATCGCACGGGAGCGTGGTCGAAGGTTACGTACTCCTTGGTTCGTCAATCCGTTCCAGTCGACGTGACGTTGATCCCAGTTCCAGCCGAGCGGACGCAATACAATTGGCTTCGATTAATCGGGCTCATTTATCTCGGGATTGGCATCTATGTTCTGCTGCGGCGCTGGACTGCCCCCAGCTCCACTCATTTCTACGTTTTCTGCCTGGTCTCGTTCATTTTGTACAGCTTCCACTACAGCGGGAAGTTGAATGCTTTTGATTGGACAATTTACTGGGGCAACGTGGTGGCCGGGTTGCTCCAGCCCGCACTGTTCCTGCACTTCGTTCTGACTTTTCCAGAACGGCGCATGTTTGTGCGGAAGCATCGCTGGGTGATACCCGGTGTGTATTTGCCCGGATTGATCCTGCTAACGGCGCATGTCTTTGCGCTCCGCTCGCTACAAGCCAGTGAAGTTCTGCGCTGGAATCTCGATCGCGTAGAAATGGCCTACTTGGCCCTCCTGTTCATCGTGGCGGCAGCCGTGTTGTTGTACAACTATCGGCATGCCAAGACACCAATACTGAGGCAGCAATTGAAGTGGGTTACCCGCGGCACAATTCTTGCCATTACGCCGTTTACCCTCTTCTACGTTTTGCCATATCTCATGGGCACGCTGGCCACGCCAGGCATGAAGATCTCCGTGCTTTCGCTGGGAATTCTACCTCTGACTTTCGGTTACGCGATCTTCCGCTATCGATTGATGGATGTGGATCTGATCTTCAAACGCGGGATGGCATACACGCTCGCCGCGGCGGCGATTGCCGGGGCGTACTTTGCCGTGGTTGGTGGGGTGGCGGAGTTGGTTCATACGCGAGTTCCCAGCACTGGGCCAGCCGGCCTGGTGCTCGCGATCGTGGTGACTGCACTGCTGGTTGATCCACTGCGCAAATGGATCCAGCACCGCATCGACCAGATTTTTTATCGTACCCGTTACGATTATCGCAAGACGCTCATTGAGTTCGGCCGCCAACTGAGCTCGGAAACTGATTTGGACGAAATGTTAACGGTGGTGGTGGAGCGGCTATCGCGAACTCTGCTGGTGGATCGTGTCGCGATTTTTCTTTCATCCGGTGAACCAACGCCCGTTTTCGTCCTGGCGAAATCCTTTGGAATGATGCAGACCACTGGCTTGGATCTCAGCTTCCTGAGCGCACCCAGGCCGGAAAGCGGCGCCGGGCACCTGTTCTTTGACAACACCCACCAGGTGCCCCGTGAAACGCCAGATGCGCAACGCACCATCGCCACATTGGAGCTGAATTACTACATTCCATGCCGTGCCCAGAAACAAACCGTCGCCGTGCTAGGTCTGGGAAAAACCGCAGAAGGAGATTTCCTTTCGAGCGAAGAC
>Ga0187778_10001944_pt1 | contig 14218 bp, 9 predicted proteins | sample 1015_Q2_SP5_20_M_FD_132418 | JGI IMG/M metagenome (GOLD analysis project Ga0187778, IMG submission 132418) | Tropical peat soil microbial communities from peatlands in Department of Meta, Colombia - 1015_Q2_SP5_20_MG | ecosystem: Environmental > Terrestrial > Soil > Wetlands > Peat | place... | reverse complement strand
TGCTGGTTCAAACGGTCGATGCAACACCATCTGGTATAAGGCTGCTTTCCAAGGTGGTGTTTATGAGACCAGGGAGACGGTTTGGGCTTTCCGCGGAGCAGAAGTGCGACGTGTGGCGACGTTGGAAGGCGGGGCAGACTCTGCATGAGATCGGGCGCGCTTTTGGCAGGGACCATAACTCCATTCGTGGTGTAGTGGCGCGTCATGGTGGGATTGCTCCAGCAGTACGGCGGCGTGCGCTTCTCGCGCTCACGCTGCGTGAGCGCGAGGAGATTTCACGGGGGCTGGCTTCCGGTTCGTCGTTCCGTGAGATTGCCAGATGTTTAGAGCGAGCGGTATCGACCGTGAGCCGGGAAGTCGCACGTCATGGCGGCCGTCCTGCCTATCGTGCTCATGATGCCGACCAACAAGCCTGGAACGCGGCCTTGCGTCCGAAGAGATGTCTGCTCGCCATGAACCTGAAGTTGCGCGACATCGTTGCGAGTAAACTGATGCTGGACTGGTCGCCGAAGCAGATTTCCGGCTGGCTGAAAACCCAGTATCCCGATGATGAGAGCCTGCGTGTGTCCCACGAAACCATTTACCGTAGCCTGTTCATTCAAGCCCGTGGAGCGCTAAAAAAAGAGCTGCTGGAGCACCTGCGATCCAAACGTCACATACGCCGGTCTCGGCACTCTCACATCTTTAAGGACCGGCGCGGCCAAATCCCTGAGGCCATCTCGATCCGCGAGAGGCCCGCTGAGGTGGAGGACCGTGCCATTCCCGGTCACTGGGAGGGCGACCTCCTGCGTGGCTCAGGGAACAGTCACATCGCCACCTTGGTGGAACGCCAGTCGCGCTTCGTCATGCTGATCAAGATACCCAGCAGAGATACGGCGCAGGTGGTGGCGGCATTGAGCAAACACGTTCGTAGACTTCCCGCGACCCTGCGACGCTCGCTGACCTGGGATCGCGGGTTGGAGATGGCAAAGCACAAGGAGTTTACGGTCGCTACCGATGTGCAAGTCTACTTCTGTGATCCACAGAGTCCCTGGCAGCGTGGCTCCAACGAAAACACAAACGGGCTCTTACGACAATACTTCCCGAAGAACGCAGACCTAACCGGCTATTCCCAGTCGGATCTGAACAAAGTAGCGCTGCGTTTAAATCAACGCCCAAGACAAACTTTGGGTTTTCAGACGCCCGCGAGTAAACTTCAGGAAAGTGTTGCGTCGACCCATTGAAACCACCCGACTTACCAGGACTTTGCAAATCCTCTCGGTCACTGTACCCGCTGTAATGAGGGCGCTTGTAATGAGAGGGCAGAGGTGCTAGTCTCGGTTACCGAGGACATGGAATGAGTAAACCTTCTGATCTCGTGCAGGGCACGTTGGACATGTTGCTGCTGAAAATTCTGGCACTTGAGCCGATGAACGGCTTCGCCGTCAGTCAAAGGTTAAAGCAGGTGTCGGGCGATGTTTTGCAGGTGAGCGACGGATCGCTGTACCCGGCTCTGCACAAGCTGGAGCAAGAGAGCTGGATTACCGCCGAGTGGAAAACGTCCGAGTATGGTCGGCGCGCAAAATATTACTCGCTCACGCGGCTGGGGCGGCGACAGCTCGAAAAAGAAGCAGACAACTGGGGCAGGCTTTCGAGCGCGATTTCGCGGGTCATTAAGCTTAGAGAGGCGTGAGCGCCGCGCGGAGCGGAGGTTGGAGATGCGACCGGAGCATTGGCTGTACACGATTCCGCTACGGTTACGGTCGTTGTTTCGCTGGGTGCAGGCGGATCAGGAATTGGACGACGAGCTGCGCGACCACCTCGAACGAGCAACCGAGGAATACGTCACAAAAGGAATGGCATCAGAGGAAGCGCGACGGCGGGCGCTGCTCGACCTAGGCGGTATTGAGCAGACCAAAGAGAAATGTCGCGACGCACGACGCGTGAATTGGATTCATTACGTGATCCACGATCTTCGCTATGGCATGCGCATGTTGCGCAAGTCACCCAGCTTTACCGGCGTCGCCATCCTCACCCTTGCGCTCGGCATTGGTGCCAATGCAACGATCTTTAGCCTGACGGACGCAGTGCTCTTTCGTCCTTTTCCGGTGTCTGAGCCCGGCAGAGTTGTCTACTTCCAACGCCAGAACGCGGAGCAGCCCGATCACTACAGTTCCTTCTCTCACCCGGACTACCAGGACTTCCGCGAGCAGGTGAAAACGCTTTCGGGCCTTGCCGCCTACTCCTCGGTCAGCGTCAGCACAACCCTGAACGGCGAAGCCAGTCGGCTGGACGGCGAGATCGTTTCCGGCAACTACTTCTCAGTACTGGGGGTCAAGCCTGCTTTGGGACGTACATTCTTTCCCGAAGAGGATCAGGTCGCGGGATCGCATCCCGTGATCGTACTAAGCGCCGACTTCTGGCGTCGCCGCCTCAATTCCGATCCCGGCATTCTCGGCAAGAGTCTTCCCCTCAACGGCCACAGTTTTTCGGTGATCGGCGTGGCCCCGGTTGGCTTCCGTGGTCTATACGTGGGCACCTCGCCGGCCTTTTGGGTTCCGCTGATGACGCACGACCAGGCGATGCCCTGGTTCACTTTTGAGGGGCATTCGCTGTTCGATGCGCGAGGTTGTGACTGGCTGGACTTCGTGGGGCGCCTTGGGCCCGGTCGAACCGCGGCGGAATCGCAAGCCGAAGTGAAGGTCCTCGCGGAGCAAGAAGGCGCGGCGTTCCCCGAGGACCGAAAGGGTTGGACCGCCGCCGCCACTTCACTAGCGGACATGCGACTTGCACCTTGGAACGCCGACGCAACTCACTTAATGGGCCTGCTGATGGCCGTCGTGGGTGTTGTGCTGCTCGTCGCCTGCTCGAACGTGGCCGGCTTGCTGCTGGCTCGCGCCTCGGCACGGCGCGGGGAAATCGGCATTCGGACTGGCCTGGGTGCCAGTAGAAGCCGTTTAGTCCGCCAGCTGCTCACCGAAAGCCTCCTGCTCTCCATCCTCGGCGGCGCCAGCGCCCTGCTGCTGGCGCGTTTCGCCATCCCTTTGCTGGCGACGATCCAGCTTCCCGGGATGGACACGGCGGCCTTGGATCTACGGGTCGATTGGCGCGTTCTCAGCTTCACCTTCGTGCTCGCCGCCTCCACGACCCTCGTCTTTGGCGTCATGCCTGCCCTTGCCGCGTCGAAGGTGGACGTGGCGGAAACGCTCAAGGGGGCCGCACGCACCGCCGGGTCACCCAAGGCACGCCTTCGACAGACCCTGGTGGTTTCGCAGATTGCTTTGTCCTTTTTGCTGCTGGTGGGCTCGGGACTCCTCATCCGGACGCTCAGGAATCTTTTGCAGATGGACCTCGGTTTTGACGGGCGCAACGTGTCGCTGGTATCGGTCGATCTTGGGATGGCGGGTTACACCGAGGGCCGTGCGCGCCAGTTCTACACGCAGGTTCTCGAGCGAGTTCAGTCTTTAGCAGGAGTCCGTTCAGCCGCATGGGCAGCGACCGCTCCGGCGAGCGGCTGGCACATTGCCGACGATCTTGTCTTGGAAAACACCGGTCTGGGGCGCGATCAGAGCATTAATGCCGACTTGAATTGGGTAAGTCCCGAGTTCTTTTCCACGCTCGGAATTCCGGTCATCGCCGGACGTAACTTCACCTCCCAGGACCGCAAGGGAGCTCCGCGCGTTGCAATCGTCACAGCGTCTACGGCGCGACGCTTCTGGCCGGGCAAGAATGCCGTCGGCCAGCGCTTCTGGTTACACTCGCGCGGGAATCAGCCGGGCGTGGAGGTCGTCGGCGTGGTCAGGGACGGGAAGTACTACAACAGTTGGCAAAAGGGCTCTTCAATTCCTTTCGTCTTCCTGCCGTTCCATCAAACGTTTCAAGCGCAGGGGACGTTGCTTGTGAGGAGCGAAACGGGCCTGGATGGCGTCGGCGCATCAATCCGGCGCGAAGTTCAGGCTGTGGACCAAAACCTGCCGGTTTTCGATGTCATGACGTTTCAGCAGAAATTTCGCGAGAGCTTCCTGTTGCAGCGGTTGGGAGCGGAGGTGGTGTGCATTTTCGGCGCGCTGGCATTGGCACTGGCAGCCGTCGGACTCTTCGGACTGATTTCTTTCTCGGTTAGCCAGCGCACCCATGAGATTGGTCTTCGAATGGCGCTCGGCGCGCAGCGACGAGATATGCTCGCCCTCATCCTTGGCGAAGGTCTAGTGCTGGCAGCGCTGGGCGTTGCAGCCGGGTTCGCGAGCGCCCTTGCGCTGACGCGCTTCCTCGCAAGCCTTCTTTACGGCGTGAAAACCACAGACCCACTCACGATCGCCATGGCCATGCTGACGCTGGCAGGTGTGGTGCTGCTTGCCTGTTATGTCCCCGCCCGGCGGGCGACCAAAGTCGATCCGATGATCGCTTTGAGGTACGAATAGCACACCAAACGTTCTAAACCCACAATCCCTTTCCACACAAAAGCTCACACCTGGCCTAGCTTAACGCTAATCGGTAAAGTGAAGTACTAGTGTCTTGTCCCGAAAATTTCTGGTCTAGGTGCAATGAAGTGACCAGCGCAATTGCAACAGCTTGGGTGCACCGAGATAGTGCAGTTTTTTCCGGTACAGCACACTAGGAGCCGAACAAATCAGGAGTTAGCCATCCTTATTACTTATCCGCACTTCGCAATTTCACAATTTCCGGCCGATAAAAAGGAAATGGTCCGACTGGCTAACGCCCTCCGGAGTCTGATTGGTTGCTTCGACCAAGTCCAGCCACAGTTCCGCTTCTGCTGCCGGTAGTTCGCGGAAGGTCTTCTGCCACGCAGTCGTGAATGATTCTACGCCAAGGAATACTCTCCGCTCGAACTTTTCCTCGAACAAGGCAAGGAACTCAGCTCCCGTGGTCAAATGCGCCCAGCCAATGGGGGGCGCGTGCTCAGGGTCCAGATTGCCATCGCGCAAATACTGTTGATGGAATGCCACACGCTCGGACACTGGTGCGAACTTGAATCTCAGCAGGTCGCGCAGGTAGGAAAGGCGATTGATACCCGCCGCGAATAGTGTCCCGCCCTTTTTTAGAATTCGCGCCGACTCTTGCACGCTGCGTTGGCGCTCCTCAAGCGACCGCAAATGATACAGCGGGCCCATCAATAGAACCAGGTCAAAGCTCTCGGACTGAAAACCCTCGAGTCTCGTGCCCGAAGCGTGATGGCAACCCGCCAGGGAGTCTGCGAGGTCGGCCTTGCGAAGCTTTTGACTTGCCGCTTCAAGCAGGCGCGCGGAGACGTCCACCAGGTGCAAGCGGCAACTCTTCCAGGCAAGAAACTCGGTGTAATAGCCACCACCTACGCCGATCTCAGCTACAAGATCTCCCGGCTTCGCCACCCGCCCGAGCCACCGCTGGGTGACCGCCATCTCCACAGGACATTCCTGGGGCAGGCGCGCAAGTTCGTCTGCGAAGACGCTCTCGTCGTAGTGCCGCGCAACATTCGATTCTTCTTCACTGAGTTCTGGCATATTCGCGAAGTTCCCTCGCAGATTGCGAGTCTACCAATCCCCCTCGATGATGAAGCGATTGTACCGCTTGTCCACGGGCTCGTCCGATTCATCAACAGCGGGAACACATGCGCTGCGCGGCCCCTGATTAAGGCTTACCTTCCATGTGGGTACTGGAATGGACCTTTCCGCTTAGCCGAACAAACCAGGAGCTGTCGTAAAACTCAAACAGAAATCACGCTCCGGCGGTTTCCGATTGCGTCTAAGATAGCCGTAGAATTCAAGACCCAAGAAGAAGTTCTCTTTACTTCGTGGAGATGTGGCCTATGACAGACTGGTTCGCGCGTGCCGTCCTACACGTGGCGGACGTTGAGGCGTCGCTCCGCTTCTACGTTAACCGTCTCGGCTTCACGAGCCTCTGGCGCTGCGACGAGGACGGCAGAGCACACGTTGCACAGGTTGAGCGGCAGGGCTGCGCACTTATCTTGGCCGATACGTGGCCGGAGAAGATTGGCAAGGGGCTGATGTTCATCTCGCTGAACGTCGAGCGCGAGGCCCAGATCGCCGCGTTGGACGCGCTGCGTGCGGAACTGGAGGCCAAGGGCGTTTCGGTCAAGGAGGATTCATGGGGCTACCGGCTGCTGGTGTTCGATGATCCCGACGGCAATCAACTCTTCTTCAACTATCCGGCCGAGACTGCATCCGGGGGAGGGTGTTAGCGATGAAGCGTAGTCGTCCGACTGTGTCAGCATGGCCGTCCACGTGGTGACTGGGAGCAAGATGTCCGGTTACGGAACGCGCTTAAGCTCGACGTCTTTGCCGTCGAGGTGAAGGATGAGGGCCTCTGCGGGGCCGGCGGCGGGTAGTCGAAATGTGCACTCATCGCCGGAAGTTGTGGAATAGAAATCCTGCGGGCTTTCAGGTAGGTAGTCCTGCGGAGTTTCGTCGTTTTCCTGGATGGAGAGATGGTCGCCGGAGACGGTGACGGTCAGAGTGGCGAGTGCGCCGAGCGTGTAGCGACCGGTCACGCGGTTGAGTTGATCGGCCGAGAGGGAAGTGGGGTGGTGCTGCTTGAGAGGAGGCAGCGCAGGGAGCTTGTCCCAAGGCGTGTAGTTTTCCCACTCGAAAGGGAAGCTGGTTGGGCCGATCACGGCATCGATGAGCGGTTTAAAGATGCCCTCACCATTGGAGCTATTGATGAGAATGAGGATACCGTCGCCACGCTCGCGAAAAATGAGGGCCAGGTTGCGCCAGCCTTCGTCGTGGCCCTCCTTGAAAAAGGCCTTGCCGTAAGGGGAGAAGTAGAGGCCCCAGCCGAGACCGTAGCTGAGCCGGATGCCGTCGTACGCGGTGGATGTTTCCTCGTTGAGCGATGGGAACTGATGGGCCGAGTGGATAGCAATCTGACGGTTGAAAAGCAGTCCGGTAGTGCGGATGCCGAGGGGCTTGCTATGGAGCAGCGCAATTAGGAAGGCCGCGTAGTCGCGCAGGGTGGTCTGCATTGAGCCTGCCGCGCTGGGGCTTGAGTGTCGTTCGGGCCCTAGCGAGCGGCCGTACTCGTCGTAGCCATTAGCAAAGTCGCTCTCGAAGCGCGCCTCCCACACCATGCTGGAACGCGTCATTTTGAGCGGCCCGTAGAGTTCTTCCTGCATCAATGCGGCAACGGATTTGCCCGTTACCTTCTCGACGACAAACTGCGCAAGGCTGATGCCCTCGCCGGAGTAGCCATAGTGCGTGCCCGGCTCGTAGTGGATGCGTAGCTTGCGGTCTTCTTCGAGGCCGCGAAAGTTGGCGAAGCCGGTGGTATGGTCGAGCAAGATGCGCAGCGTGAACTTGGCAGTGCGCGAATCGCCTTTGAGGTCGGAGTAAGGGACGAACTCCCCGAGCGGCTTGCCAAGATACTGCTCGATCGGCCTATCTAGGTCGAGCACGCCGCGCTGGACCAGCCGCATCACGGCCGTTGCGAACGCCGGCTTGGTGAGGGAAGCGGCGGTCATCACGGAGTCTGGCGTGAGCGGCAGGCCTTTCTCGGTATCCCGCAGGCCGTACGCCTTGAGGTAGACGACCTTTCTGTTGCGAAACAGCGCGATCCCCGTGCCGGTAACGTGTGCGGCCTGAATCAGGGGGTTCACCGTCGAATCGATCTGCGCAGGCGTAAGAATGGCACCATCAGGGCGAGTAATTGCGGGTTGCTGCGCGGCGACCGAAACAGCGAACACCACGAGCGAGAGAGCTGGAAAGTGCAGGAGTCGATGCAAGCGAAGATCTCCCTAGATGCTGAAACGTCGAATCCGCGACAAAAGTTCCGCTTAGCACAGTGTTTTGTGACGAGTGAAGGCTAGCCGGCCACAAATTTCGCCGAGTTTAGAACCGTTCCGCAACCCGTAACCAGTGGCCTAGCTCCTGGTGAACGCGCTTACCTTCCATGTTGGTACTGGACCGGACTTTTCCGATTGACTCTCCAGGAGCTATCTGCGGGACTCTGTAGCTAGACTAGCGGCTATAGATCATCAGCGCAAATGTTCGAGGTTTGATGGTTGGCCAAGGGTGGGGATTTTGGCGTGTTGCCGCCGGGGGTGGTCCGAACTCGGCGCTCACGGTGTAAATGTTGTGATTGCCCGTATCGAGTGCCATGGTCCGTGCTCCCCGCATTGTCTGAATAGTCTGCACGACAGTAAACTGATTCGGAGAATCCTCGTGGGCCACGGTGATGGTTCCGTCGCCGCACGAAGCGAAGGCCAGACCCGTTTCTGGATCAAAGCGGTTGGCGTCGACTCCCTTCCCAATGGGCACGGTTCCGGCGACTCTGCCGCCACTGTAGTCCCAAAACTCCATCACCCCATTGCGACAGCCGATAATGAGCAACGAGTGCGCCGTGTCAATCGATTGGCCGGAAGGATTCTGGCAAGGCTCCAAAGGCCACGTATGCATCACCTGCAGCGTCTGGGCGTCAATTTCGCGCAGCTCGCTCTTATCCTCGATATTGACGTAGATGTGTCCCTGCCCATCTGCTTGCGCAGTTTCTGGTTTGCCGCCTAGTGGTACGCTGCCAACGACAACTCCCTTCACCGCATCAATCGCGGTGGCATCGTTTCCCTTCCCACCATTGAAGGTAAACACGCGTTTCGATACAGGTTCGTAGAGAATGTCGTCTGTATCGCGCCCGGGAATCTTTACCTCCCCAATCGTCGTCAGGCTATCAGGATCGAAAATTGTCACCGAACTACCCCCTCCATTACTTGTGAAGGCACGGTGAAGATCCGGCGCGAAGGCCACGGCATGCGCTTCGTTGTCTTTGCCTACATCCACCTTCCCAACGATATTCCCATCAGGATCGAGCACCATCACGTACGTTCCACGGCCAATGAAAATCCGATGCGTCACTGGATCGGCGATGAAGTAATCCCATCCGCCCTCGCCGCCGAGGACAATCTTCTTTACGAGGTGATACGAAGGAGTGGCGGAATCTTTCGTCCCCCCGCTACCAAGAGTGACCATCGCCAGAGTGATGAATCCAGTAAGCACACACAGTGAGGTCTGGAGTGATCGCTTCATTCTCATAAAAGCCTCCTAATAACCGAACCTAATAGCGATGCGAGTAATCCTGCGCCCAGCCTGCTTAACGCCAATCAGGTTAAGTACTAGACCAAACTTCATCCGTAAGCCGACTGCCGGGACTTAAACTTCCTTCTGGGACCTCATGGCAGCCAATGAGGATTCTGAATAGTTTTCCTCCCGAGAATCATCTCGTCCTCTAGCAAGGAAACGTCAGGGTTCTGAGAATTGTAACGGACGGTCACTGTGATTCCTACTGCCTGCTTTTGCAATGTCTGTACCATCTCTTCGCTATCGGCTTCCAGCGCAAGGAAACCTGCATAGCGGGAATCGTTCGCCCGGACGGCATACCCAAAGATGCTGAGATTACGATTGAGGGCCAAAAGACCCAATTTTTTGTACGTTGTATGCCTGTACGGTGCCGAATGTCATGGGCCAACTTCGGCTCTGGTTCCTTTTGAATGCAAATCGGACGTATTGTAGACCCGCCACTTGGAATTCGAGACCAGCACTCAAAAGCTGCCACGGCATATGTAACGGAGTCTAGCGCAATACTGGTTCTTGCCCTAGTGATGCCTGATTAACAGGTGGTGTCGATGGGTCGATGCAACACTAACTCGAGGTCTACTTGCACGATTTTCAAAGGCCGCATTTGTTCCCGAGCGTTGATTCAATGAACACACTGCTCTGTTTAGGTCTAACTGAGGACAGCCTAGGAGGTCGGGTCCTTTTGAAAAGTACTATAGAGTTAGATCAGTATAGGGTTATTACATCGACCGTTTGAACCGGCAGGGGAAACCGGGGGTTGAGAGAGTCTGTGCCGGGGAACGCAAGAGTTGGACTGCCTAAGCTTTGAATTTTGCCAAACAGAGCAGACCTAACAGTCCGGCTCCTAGCAGCCCGAGGCTTGAAGGCTCCGGCACTGGTGGACCCGGTGGTGCTGGTTCAGAGGCGACGGACGCTTGTGCATACTCAAAATCGATCGTCTCCGTGCCCGAATTGAAACTCACAGCTGTGATGAGGCAGTCCTGCAAAGTGACCGTCTCTTCGGGCGAATCCGTGCCCGGGTAGAGAACTTCAAGAATCACTTGTGACAGGTGCTGGCCCGATTCCGCTTCCGGCGTTAGGTCGGGGTTCCCAGCCTGGGGCACGTCCACAATCATGTAGGTCAATGTTTCGCCGCCCGAAGACGTGCCGGATTCGAAGCTGAAGCTGGCGCCCGTCAGGGTGCCGTTTGGAAGAATCACGATGGAATCCGCTGCCGCGATTGGGGCCAGCAAGAAAAGCGCGACAGAAATCACCAGCCAGCACATGAATTTGCACAGGAAGCTTGCCATTTGTTATCTCCGGTGGGGTCAGGACCTTCGACACCCCCCTTAGAATCGGGGCAATTTGTTTGCCGAGTTTGCAGCCATTTTCCACAGATTTCATCTTCATGATTTCTATGGCCGTTTCTTCCGAAACGTGACAGAGGTTGCATATCAGGCCCTGACACAAGAACTTGCTGTGAATATTCAGCTCAAGGCTTGGTTTCTTGCAGTAGAACCACGTCAGAATCGAAGTGGCCGCGCAGGACGGCGAGGCTCTTTCCGTCCGGCGACAGGCTGAATGACCAGATTTGCTCCGACTTGAAGTCTGTGATGGCGTGGCCCGCAGAACCATCGAGCGGCTGCAGCCAGACATTGTCCACCCCCTTCTCCCTGCCCGCATAAGCTATGGCCTTTCCGTCTGGAGAGAATTGCATGCAGGGGGAAGACCCAGAGGCAGCCCGAGCATAATTGCTGGCATTGAGCATTCTTGGCGGGTTCGCCGATTCGAGATCGAACACTGCGAACTTCACCGTGCCCTCTGGCGCAACCACAACCGCTAACCTCTTGCCGTCCGGCGAAACACTCAACCCTCCGAGCGCGTCAGGAACTCGAGGCAAAATTGCTTCTGCTTTGCCCGAACCATCCAGTGGTATCCGGTGAACGACGTGGTCGGACCAAAAGTCGATGTAATAGACCCATTTCTTATCAGGTGAGCAGACTGGGAAAAACTCTAACGTCCCGTCGGTCAATTTCAGAGGAGCAGAGCCGTCCACATTGGTGCGCCAAATATTAACCGCGCTCGTACCGCCGTGTAATGCCCAGGTCAGCACGATGTAGTTCTCGCCACAAGACGAGGGCGTGCTAATCATAGCGCTGGAATCCCCCAAAAGCTGTGTTTGACTCGCCCCGACGACTCCCAGTTTCAACAGGCGGCCTGTGGTACTCACGAGGAGATTGCCATCAGCAGCCCAGCTCAACACGCTCCAATCGTTGAATTGATTGGATTGTGAAAGTAGTAGTCGTGGTTCCCCAAATTCCCGCGCTGTCCTCGAGAGGATGGAGATAGTTGCATAACTTCTCTCCAGAACCGTGGCGAGAGTCCTTCCATCGGCGGAAAGCGTGAGGGTCTTGTACCTGTTCGTGTCCCGAGTAATCGGCTCGATGTCTCCTCCTGTGACCGGCAGGAATCCGATCTGACCTTTGTCCCAGTTTTCTCCTGTTCCCGTATACGAGGTAAGCAGCGTGCGACCATCCGGCGACCAGCGCATATCATAGGGGTACTTGTTTTTGTAAGTTGCCAGACGATGGGCTTTGCCCGTGCGCAAATCGAGAATGTCAATCGCGCCGAGGCCGTCCCCAATCAAGCTGTGGACGGAGTACGCAATTTCGTCACCCTTCGGAGACCACCCCAACTCGTTAAATCGTTCTGCAAGGGCCCCCGTGTACAGGATCTCCTCTTTGTTGCCTTCCAGAGATGACATGACGATGCGGTATCTAGCGTCTTCGGTTTGTAACCAACGGATGAATCCGATGTGCCGCCCTGCAGGAGAAAATGCAATGTTGCTCGAGATATTCCGTAAAAGCATTTGTGGAGTGCCCCCCAAGACCGGCGAACGGTAAAGGTCGTAGAGCTGGTGGCTTGCGTTTTGGGCCTTGCGGAAATAGATGTAGTTCCCGTCCGGCGAAAAAGCGAGACTCTCATAATGCACTGGTGAGGACGGGATGATTTGCGTGTCGCTGCCCGTAGGCACGTTGCGCAGCCAGAGGCTTTCCATCCCGTTGTCGTCCATGACGTTGAGCACGTACCTGCCGTCGGGGGAGATTGCCGCCCGTGCTGCCCTGCCCGTGCTCGTGACTTGCGTGATGGTGAAGTTCTGGAAGGGCTTTACAACCGCACGGTGCAAGAGCGAGTAGACGCCGAAGACCGCCGCGCCTAGCACGATCAGCATCGCCAGCACTCCCGCCGCGACTCCGACTTTGTGCTGCTTTGCGGCCGCGATGACAGCGGAACTGCTAGTCTGCGATGGCTGGACTGTTGGCTCTATGGCGGTGGCCGCGTCTGCCGGGGCTGCTGCGGCTACCTTTCGAGTGTAATCCGTATCCCGCTTCAGCCGTTGCAATTCAGCCCGCATGTCCGAAACATGCTGGTAGCGGAGGTTCCTGTCCTTCTCCAGTGCCCGGTTGATGATGTCTTCCAGCCTGGGCGGGAGGTCGGGATTCAGCCGCACTGCCGACGTCGGTGACCCGTCCAGAATGGCTTTGAAGATCACCCCCGAGCTTTCCCCACGGAAGGGCATGGTGCCAGTCGCCATCTCGTACAGAACAGCGCCGAAGGAGAAAAGGTCGGTGCGGGAGTCCAGTTCCTTGGCACGCACCTGCTCCGGCGACATGTACGCTACTGTCCCGATTGCTGTGCCGGGACTGGTCAAATGCTGCTCATCGATGGACAGCGTCTCCACACCATCACCGTAGGTTTGGCGCGACGGTGCGGGCGAGGCGACCTTAGCCAGCCCAAAATCGAGTATTTTGGCGTGGCCCCGGTCGGTGACAAAGATGTTCGCTGGCTTAATGTCTCGGTGAACGATTCCTTTGGAGTGCGCCGCGTCTAGAGCATCTGCGATTTCAATGCCGAGATTCAACAGTGTTTCCGTCTCCATGGGGCGGCCCACAATGCGGTGCTTCAACGTTGCGCCATCCAAATACTCCATGGCGATGAACGCCTTGCCCTCCACTTCGCCAATATCATAAATGGTGCAGATGTTGGGATGGTTCAAGGCCGAGGCCGCTTGTGCCTCTCTCTGAAATCGTGCGAGCACATGTGGGTCTTTCGCTAAATTGTCGGGAAGGAATTTGAGTGCAGCGTTTCGATGAAGACGGGTGTCCTCCGCCTTGTACACCACACCCATCCCTCCGCCACCAATTCGTTCAATTATTCGGTAGTGGCCTAGGGTCTGGCCGACGAGTGGATCGTGACCGATTGCCTCAGTGGTCACGGGAAGGGCCCCTTCCTCTTTCCCCTTTGACTCGAATCGTAGGTCTGGAGTGGAGCGAAGTCAACGAAGAACGGTCGGCCAACTTTTTCGGGGCTTAGCCCATGAAACTGCGAGATTTCGTCGCGATTATTACTTTAGGTCCCAAGCCAACTAGGGAACGGATCGCCATCATCGGCTCAGGCCCGGCAGGTCTCGCGGCCGCACTCGTGACTTCACTTCTTCGCGGCGAACGCGCATGACCCTGGGAGTCTGTTCACCACGTTCCGGCACAGCTCGATCAGCGCGCCGCTTTGGCTCGCGAGTGGATCCTCATTGCGACCGACGAGATAGTAGCGGTCCCTGGCGGTTTGTATCTCGGCTGGGGTGACACTGGCGAGGCAACCATTGGCAAGTTCCTTCTCCGCATTGGGGCGCCGGCTACTCTGGTAGATGTGCGACGCGGCCGAGGCATCTTTCATCTCGAAGAGCTCCAGAATGAGGCGCTCACTGCCCCGACCATATCGTCGGACATAGAGCACGGAGAAGCCTTGCTGGATGTAAAACTCCGCCCCGCCATCCATGTATGTGTACAGTGCCGCACCCCTGTAGCTCTCTGGTTGCTCGATGTCTGCAAGACCGCCGAGCGTCGCGCCGGAAGGCAAGGGACCGGCCCCGTGGCTGCATGCCCAAAGGCCGAGTGCTAGCGTGCACGCTACGGCACTTCCAATGCGTTTCATGCGCTGATCTCCACGACCTTGACGGCGTCCAGGTCCGCTTTGCCCAGACCGAGAGCGGCCGCGTGCCTGAGCTGCGGCGCAACCATGTCGAGTGTGAACGTCTCGTCATGCTGGGCCATGAGGCGAGCGCAATAGGCGTCTATCGCCACCATGTCGCCGCTCAGGATGAGCTTGTTGACGCCCCG
>Ga0187778_10001943_pt1 | contig 14224 bp, 11 predicted proteins | sample 1015_Q2_SP5_20_M_FD_132418 | JGI IMG/M metagenome (GOLD analysis project Ga0187778, IMG submission 132418) | Tropical peat soil microbial communities from peatlands in Department of Meta, Colombia - 1015_Q2_SP5_20_MG | ecosystem: Environmental > Terrestrial > Soil > Wetlands > Peat | place... | reverse complement strand
AAGGTGATCCGAAAGGACTCTGAGTCAAGAACTGCTTATGTCGAGTCGGCCAGCATGAGATTGGCAAGTCGAGCGAAACTGACGGCTCTGTTCAATGATGCCCCCGACGCTGTCCGCGCCCGCATCGCGGCGATCTACGCAATCTTGCTTGTGTTGAATGCCGGAGCCTGGTTATGGGCTGGTATCGCCTTCCACCGATACCCCGTGCTACTCGGTACTGCCCTCCTAGCCTATAGCTTGGGCCTGCGTCACGCCGTCGACGCGGATCATATAGCGGCCATTGACAATGTCACCCGCAAGCTCATGCAGGACGGAAAACGCCCGGTTGCCGTTGGATTCATGTTTTCCCTCGGACATTCAACCGTAGTTGTTCTCGGTGCGGCGGCGATCGCGGGCGCGGCGCTCGCCTTCGCCCATCGTCTTGACGGCTTGAAGAGCATCGCGGGGCTGGTCGGAACGTCGGTCTCAGCGCTTTTCCTGTTTGCCATAGCCATCGCCAACCTCTTCGTGCTTCGCTCCCTCTACCAAACCTTCGTGAAAGTCTGCCGCGGAGAACCCTACGTAGAAGAGGATTTCGATCTTCTGCTTGCCGGGCGAGGATTTCTTTCCCGCTTCTTCCGTCCGATGTTTCGCATGATCAGCCGCAGTTGGCACATGTATCCTTTAGGCCTGCTTTTCGGACTCGGCTTCGATACCGCCACCGAGATTGGCGTGCTGGGAATTTCCGCCGCGGAAGCAACCCAAGGCCTGTCGTTCTGGGCCATACTGGTATTCCCCATACTTTTTGCTGCCGGAATGTCGCTGATCGATACGACCGATAACATCCTCATGTTGGGTGCCTATGGATGGGCCTTCGTAAAGCCGATCCGCAAGCTCTACTACAACATCACCATCACCTTTGTTTCCGTCGTGGTTGCACTGGTGGTCGGGGGAATTGAGGGCCTCGGACTCTTGGCGGAGCATTTTCAACTTCGGGGATGGTTCTGGGTGGGAGTCGCCAAGCTCAACGATAACTTCGACACCCTGGGTTACTTCATCGTGGGCCTGTTCGCCCTAAGCTGGATCGTATCGATTGCCTTCTACAAATGGCGCCGATTGGATGATCTTGAACTCGATGCCTGACCGATCCCTGTCGGAGTGACGGTCGCCGCGACAGCAAGAAGGTTAGGGAAATGCGGGGCGAAAGATCCCGGCCTTGCGGACTAATAGTGGAAGCGATAACGAAACTCGGCATAGATTTGCCGTGGTTCGTTCCAGTGAAACCCGCCAAATGTCAGACTGTTATCCAGTTGCACGCGGCGGTTGGCTACATTCAACGCGGTCACGGAGACGCTGTATTTCTCACCGAAGCTTTTGCCGAGAGAAAGATCAACCGTGGTGTGGCTAGGCAAATAGGGCCCGGGATATTGGGCCTGCGGTGTCCCGTACAACCCGTTCGTGAACCCCGACCCGTAGTACACATTGACCGAAGCAAAGCTCTGCCAGGGCAGGCTGCTGTTGAATCCCAAGTTCAAGGTATTTCTCTGATCATGATCTACGGGTGCATATCCCGGCGGAATATTTAGTTCACAGGCCGGTGTCACCGGGCTGGGACAAATCAAGCCTCCGGTAATCGGCGCGGTTGCTTGCGCGATTTGATTCGCATAGACGAGATGAAACTGGCCGCGGCGCCAGAGGTTGGGGGAGCGTAGTGTGAGCGACCAACCCTGAATCAGTGCCCCATCCCAGGTGATCGGCCAGAAGAGATTGGATTCTCCGATATTGTTGTGATCCAGCCAATTCGTCGCCTTGGTTTGATAATTGTCGATCTCCAGATTCCAGCCGCGATAAGGAAGGATGGCACTCGCCTCCCATTGCTTATCCCGCTCGCCCTCGAGGGGAGCGAAAGTGACGTTCTGGCTGGTGGCCAAATCGAGCAGTGCTCCGGTAGCCGTCACGAGTGGCGGCGCCTGATAGTACCAACCGTAGAAGCCGCGGAAGACCCAGTTCAAACGGGGAACTCGCACGGCAACACCAAAGCGCGGGTCGGTTGCGTTCTCTGAAATAGAACCGTTGAACTCCGTTTGGCGAAGCCCGGCGATGAAGGTCAACCACGGAGTCACTTTGAACCTATCGCTGATGAATTGAGCGGCTACCCCTCCGGTCACACCAATGGAGGAGGGAGGAAAGTTTGGATTGCCATCGGTGAATTGGTTATCGAAGTAATTGTGCTGATGTTGGACGAATCCGTACACTCCGCCTTGCACATCGTTGTTCCAGAAATGTGCGTTCAGGTCTGCCTGCATTCCTCCGTAATTAGCTGTCTGGTTCACGGTTGAGATGACGGGAACATCGTTCGCGCCGCCTTGATAGTCGGCGCCATTGTAATGGTAGAAGGGCGAAACCGTCAGCAGGATGTTGCGATTGAACGTGTGAACCCAGGAGAAGGTGACATAGGCATCGGGCTCGCGCTCGCTATCACGCAGTCCGTAACTGGGGAAGATCTGGTTCCCGGACGAGTTGGGATCAGGATCGATAGGGATCTGGTAATAGTCCTGCCGCAAAGAAGTTACTACCCGAAATTGGTTCCTGGGATCGGAATTGAAGATGAACGAAGCGAAGCCCCCATAGCCATTGGCGGCATCATGAACCACCTCCGGGACGGGCGTCTGGAGTCCATAATTGCTGCGATTTCCGTTCACGCTGAGATAGTAGGCAAATCGTTCGGTGTGTCCTCCACAACTGAATTGATCGTCGGTTTGATAGAAATTCCCGAAGGTGACGACGAGACCGCACTCCCGATCACGTTCAAAACCGGTTCGCGGCGCAATGTTGAACATTCCGTACGTGCGGTCTCCATAGGTGGCATCGTAGCTGCCTTCCAAAACTTCAAGGTAATCAATGTCCTTAGGATCAATCTGCGGCCCCAAATTGTTGGCGATGTTGGTGTTCGGGATGGGGACACCGTCAATCAGCCACTCCACCTGATGGCCGCCATTCATGTGCAGCATATCGTGGGTTACATACGTAGCCGGCACATAATCGGTGATCATCTCCAAGCCGTTGGTGCGGTCCGCTCCCGGGGTTTGGGTAATCCCCTCGCGGTTCACCATCGTCGTCGGAGTCACTGTATCCATCGGTGCTTCCACAGGAGTTCCCGAGACGGCGACAGTTTCCTGTGCACCTGCGATCGTCAGCTGGATATGCAACACCGGACTGGTGTCGGACTGAACAATTACCTCTTGTTGCACTTGTTGGAAGCCCTGCGATGAAACTGTGACCGCGTAATCTCCGATGGGCACTGAAGCAAATGCAAACTCCCCGCTGCTGTTGGAGACTGCCGACTGGGTCCAGTCGGATTGTTGAGCCTTCAGAGTAACTCTGGCTCCTTGGACGGGGCGGTGCTGTGGATCATGAATGATGCCGCGAACGGAACCGAAGATCGTAGCATGTGCGGAACTGGTACCCAGCCCCAACGTCGCGAGCAGAAACGCAACACGGATGACGGGAGCGCTTGTGGCCGACCGCGCCAAGCTCATCTTGAAGCCAAGCTTCTCTGTGAAATTCAAGGTTGTCATCGGGCCTCCCTATTGGCGAGTTACGGATGCTGTTTCCAGTCGGCGGGCCTCCCCATTGACTCCTCAGGGCGTGCTGAGAATCCTCACGCTCTGGGGGCGAATCACGACCCAAATCCCGACCTAAACGTGGTTCAACATGGCAGGAGCGTGCTGGACATGCGTCCAGCGGATTACTAAGCCGGACACATCAGCCAGCAGTTCTTCACCGCAAAGATTTATGGGCGTTGACTTCCAGGGGGTTCAGCCGAGGGGAGGCGCGCGGGTGGATTGCGACCGGGAAGATCGGTAAGTCGGAACACGAGCACAGGAAGCGGCAATTCGGGTTTCCGTGCCTGACGAGAAGGCGGCTCGGGTCAACGACTGGGGGTGGGCCCATTGCGCCGTCGTCACCGCGCGGCAGCAATCGCGGCTACAGCAGTGGGTGGCTTGAAACGAGGTCCTCTGAGACTCAGTGTCCTCGGACTCGTGGCAATGGTGAAGCCCTCTCCGAACACAACATGCCCGGAGCCCCGTCGTCGCGGCCGCCCACGCGAGCGGGACAAGATTGCCTACGATCGCGAACCCCAACAACAATGTGGCGGTTAAACGACGCATGAGGAATCAGGCGGAATGCTCCTGCTGTTCCGACAATGGCCGAAAGCATAACGCAGTAACGGACCTTGGCGCAAGTTTCGGGGGCAGTTTCGGGGGCAGCGGAGGCAGCGGAATTGGTCATCCGGGCTAGCTTCTCAGCAAGCTCTTGAGATCTTCCGGATGGACGGCGTGAAGTTCGGCGGTCTCGCGATCGATCAAGTCACGGTTTACCAATTGCATCAGGGACTCCTCTAAGGTGAAGGATCCCTTGTTCTTGGTCATAGTAATTTCCTGGTGCAGGTGTTGCAGAGCGTTGCGGCGGATGTGCTGCCGGGCGCCGTAGCCGATCATCAACAGCTCCGCCGCGGCAACCTGCCCGCCGTTCTTGGCTTGCAGCAGTGTTTGTACCATGACGGCAGCCAGCGCCATGGCCAGTTCCTGACGAATCGTGTGCTGACGCTCGAGGGGAAACGAATCCGAGATGCGAGAAACCGTCGAGGCTACGTCCGTGGTGTGTACCGTGGACAGGACCAGGTGCCCCGTTTCGGCGGCGGCCAGCGCAATGCGCATGGTCTCGGGGTCCCGCATCTCGCCGACCACAATAATGTCTGGAGCCTGACGAAGCGCAGCCCGTAAGGCGGTGGGGAAGTCCGAGGCATCGACTCCAATTTCCACCTGCTCCACCACGCTCTTATTGTGGGCATGCTCGTATTCGATCGGATCTTCGATGGTAATGATATGCCGCGCCACGTGGCGGTTGACTTCCTCGATCAGAGCGGCCAGCGTGGTGGACTTCCCCGAGCCGGTTGCGCCTCCTACCAGTACCAGTCCACGGCGCAAATGAGCCAAAGACTCGACCGCCGGCGGAAGCTCCAACTCACGGATCGTGGGCACCTGGGAGGGCAGAGCGCGAATGGCGGCCGCGGCGGTTCCGCGCTGGTGATGAAGGTTGATGCGAAATCGCCCGAGCCCGGCGATTCGGTAGGAGGAGTCTCCAATATGGGTTCTACGGTAAAGCTCCAGAGCATGTTGGGTGAGCGCCGGGATCACCGCTGCTTCGATGTCGGCTCCCTCAAGTGGCGCCTCCTCGAAATTGCGAACCTCACCTTCAAAGCGGATGCAGGCAGGGGCGCCGGGCACGAGCAGTAAGTCGCTTCCTCCGTACGCGACCAGGGCTCGGAGCCATTCGTCGAGCCGCGATCTGTCGGAGTCAGCCGGTTTGGAAACAATTGGTTCGGAGGCGGAAAGCGCCCCGGTGGAATCGCCGGATCCGCTCATTGGTGTCGTAGTTGTTGGTGGCGGAACGGTGGAATCAGGCAATCTTGCGCTCCACTGCCGAAGCAATCATTTGTAATTCGCCCATCAGCTTGGAAAACTGCTCCGGGTAGAGCGATTGGGCGCCATCGGAGAGAGCTCGTTCCGGGTCGTGGTGCACCTCAATCAGGAGGGCGTCCGCACCCGCGGCAACCGAAGCCCGCGCCATGGGCGCAACTTTGTCGCGAAGGCCCGTACCGTGCGAGGGATCCGATGCAATGGGCAGATGGGAGAGTTTATGAATAATGGGAATCGCCGAAATGTCCAAGGTATTCCGGGTGTAGGTTTCGAAGGTGCGAATACCGCGCTCGCATAGGATCACGTCATAATTCCCTCCCGTCATAATGTATTCGGCCGAGAGCAGAAGCTCCTCCAAGGTGGCGGCGATGCCGCGTTTCAGCAGGACCGGCTTTGGGGTCCTGCCGAGTTCGCGCAACAGGTTGAAATTCTGCATATTACGGGCCCCAACCTGTAGGATGTCCACGTACGGCAGGAGGGTGGGAATCTGCCCGAGTTCCATCACTTCGCTGATCACCAGCAGACCAAATTTATCGCCTGCCGCACGCAGAAGCTTCAAGCCTTCCAGGCCCAGCCCCTGAAACGAGTACGGCGAGGTCCGTGGTTTGAAAGCCCCGCCGCGCAGGGCACGGGCTCCCGCTCTCTGCACCTGATCGGCGATGGTAAAGAGCTGTTCGCGGGACTCCACCGAGCAGGGCCCTGCCATAACCAGCACTTCCTCCCCCCCGACGCTCAGCCCGTTCGGGAAGCGAATCCGGGTCCCCTGCGGGCGGAAGCTGCGCGCCGCCAGCTTGTAGGGGGCACTGATGCGGTGGACTTCTTGCACACCGGGGAGGAGCTCGAGATTGCGGACATCAAAGTCGACTCGAGCACCCACGGCGGCCACCACGGTTTGGCGGACGCCGGTCGAACGGTGGACGGAGAAACCCATGCGAATCAGATGATCAATCACCCGCTGGATTTCTTCCTCCCTTGCCGATTCTTGCATGGCGACGATCATAGAGAATTCTCAGCTTGCCGCTCTTGGTCCCACCATCCTCAACCGTCAGGAATCGGTGCCGCTGAAAGCGACGGGTGGGGACATCTTCAGTCATTCACCTCGGAATCCAACTCGGTACTGCCAGCATTCTCCATCTTCCCCGAGGAGGGAGCGATCTCCTCCCTTTGAATCTGGCGCATCACATCCATGATTCGCTCGTAGATGTTCAATAAATCGTGATGGGGCAGCGGTCCGGGATTGAGCCGGCGCACGTTATCGAACACCTCTTGCTCACGGTCCGGTTCGTAAATGGGCATGTGGGCGACCTGCTTCAGTTTGCCAATGGCGTGAGCTGCGTGGGCCCGCTGGCTCAATAACTCCACCAGCTTGCGGTCCAACTCATCGATCTTTTTTCGCCAATCGGATATGTCCATAAGGACCCGAAGCCCGGGCGCGACCAACCGGCAGCCTGGGGAAATTCGACTCGACCACCCTGGCTACGAACGACGCGCCAGGAGACTTCTCACGAATTCTGCCACAGCCTGCACTTCTTTGCCGGGATTGCGTTCGATGGTTTCCACGATGGCACTGCCGACCACCGCTGCGTCCGCAAACGTCCCCACGGAGGAAAACTGCTCTGCCGTCGCAATACCAAAGCCGACTGCGACCGGAAGTTTGGTGTAGCGACGAAGCCGCTCGACCAGGGCTTGTGCATCCTGAGGGAATTGCTGACGCGTGCCGGTCACCCCGGTTCGAGACACAGCATACACAAATCCGCGAGAGGCGTGCGCGATTTGTTTCAGCCGCTGGTTGGTGCTGGTAGGAGCCGCAAGGAAAACGGTCGCCAACTGGTGCTCCTGCATCGCTTCCAGGTAATCGCCGGCTTCTTCGACGGGCAAATCTGTGATCAGCGCACCATCGATCAAAGCGTGCTTGAGTCGGGCAACAAAATGGGACACTCCCAACTGCAGAATCGGATTCAAATACGAAAAGATGATCAACCCTGCGGATGACTGCCGTCGAATCTCCCCGGCGAGATCGATCACTTGCTCGAGGGTTGTCCCTCGCCCCAGGGCCCGCTGGCTGGCCCGCTGAATCACCGGGCCGTCGGCTACGGGATCGCTGAATGGAACACCGAGTTCGATGATGTCGGCCCCGGCTTCAATGGCGGCCAAGACGATGTCGCGTGTGGTTTGCAGGTCAGGATCACCGCAAGTGACATAGGCGATGAGAGATGGATGGTGTCGAAAGTGCAGGGGCATGTCGAGGAACGATTATTGTATCCCGCGCCGCGCGGTTCCGCGTTCGCCTGGTTATCACCCGTGTGTTTCCGAGAGGATCACCCGCGGGATGCTTTCCTAAGCTCTCTTTCCCAGCCATCGATGCCACAAGCCGGGTAGAGGCTAACCACCATCGATCAATCTTGTTCAGTGGGCGACGGTTCCAGCAGGTGCATTCGACGGAAGGCTTTCCCGCAGTATGCCTATGTCCTTATCGCCGCGCCCGGAAAGGTTCACCACGATGAGCTCCGACTTCTTCATGGTGGGAGAGCGCTTCATCGCTTCGGCCACGGCGTGCGCCGACTCCAGCGCCGGGAGGATTCCCTCGGTTCGAGCGAGCCGCAGGCAGGCTTCGAGTGTCTCCTGATCGGAGGCGCGGGTGTACTCCGCCCGGCCGGTCTGTTGCAGCCAGGCATGTTCCGGTCCGACGGAGGGGTAGTCGAGGCCGGCGGAGATGGAGTGCGTGTTGGCGATTTGTCCGGCGGCATCTTGCAGCACGTAAGAATACGTTCCTTGCAAGACTCCAGGCGATCCACCGCTGAATCGTGCGGCGTGCTCGCCGAGGACCGTGCCGGATCCTCCAGCTTCCACCCCGACCAGTTTTACCGCTTTGTCCTTGAGGAACCCATAAAAGATTCCGATCGAATTCGATCCTCCCCCAACACAGGCGATAATCGCCGAGGGCAGCTTACCCTCGGCTTGGAGAATCTGCTTCCGCGTCTCGCGGCCGATGACTTTATGGAAGTCGCGAACCATGGTGGGATAAGGATGGGCCCCCAGCACGCTCCCCAACAGGTAATGGGTGGTGCGCACGTTCGTGACCCAATCTCGCATGGCTTCGTTGATGGCGTCTTTCAGGGTGCGAGAACCCGAATCTACGCCGCGCACTTCGGCTCCGAGCAATCGCATACGAAACACATTGAGTTCCTGACGCCGCATGTCCTCCGTGCCCATGTAGACGACGCATTCCAAACCGAACAGAGCGCATACGGTCGCGGTCGCGACCCCATGCTGCCCCGCGCCGGTTTCGGCAATGATGCGACGCTTCCCCATGCGCTGGGCGAGCAGCGCTTGCCCCAGACAGTTATTGATTTTGTGGGCGCCGGTATGGAGGAGATCTTCGCGCTTGAGATAGATCTTGGCTCCACCGAGCTCGTGGCTCAGTCGGCTGGCGTAAAACAGCGGCGTGGGACGCCCCGCATAGGTTCGCAGGAGCTCATCCAGACTGCGCTGGAAGCTTCGATCCCGCTGAGCTTTCTCATACTCCCGTTCCAGTTCTTCGAGCGCGGCCATCAGGGTCTCGGGCACATAGCGCCCACCGTAGGGACCAAAGCGGCCGGGGCGAGAACCGGCGGGGGACTCGAGATGGGTTCGCATGGTTGCCATTATGGAATCTTCCGATCGGCCTCACGGACAGCCGTGAGGAAGGCGCGCACTTTCTCGGGATCCTTCTTCCCCGGACGCGCCTCAACGCCGGAGGCGACATCGACACCCCAAGGCTCCAGTATACGCATTGCCTCCCGAACGTTGACCGGAGTGAGGCCGCCTGCGATCACGATTTTCGCCATCGCCTTCATCTGACGGACCAGGAAGCGGGATTGTTCCCAGTCAAAGACCTTGCCCGTACCCCCGGGTTCGAGGGGAGTCGCAGAATCGAGAAAAATGCCGTCGAGCGGTAGACCGAGCTGAACTGGGAACTCGGATCGAAGCAAGTCGCGGACTCCGAGCGCGACATACTGCTTCATGCCGTCCAGGGAGGCCAAGCCTCCTGGTTCCGTTCGCATCCGAGAGAGTTCGAGGTGAAGCTGCAATCCGGTCAATCCAACCCGCTGCGCAAGGCTGGCGACACTCTGCGGGGTTTCGCCCACAAAGACACCGATCTTTTCGATCTGCCCGGTAAGCTCATCCACAATTCTGTGGGCAGTTACCGGTTCGACATAGCGAGGGCTCTTCGAGTAAAACACAAACCCCAGCGCGTCGGCACCCGCTTCGACGGCGGTTCTGGCGTCCTCGAGGTTGGTGATGCCGCAGATCTTGACCCAAGTCATGCGCGGTCAGCTTCCCGGTGGACGGTTCCGGGAGAACGCGCCTCCGCAAGCAGGGCTTGCAAGGCAGTTCCCGGAGATTTCTCCAGCATCAAGGATTCGCCAATCAGAACCGCCTGGTAGCCTGCGTCCTGCAGTCGGGCGATTTCAGCACCGCTGTGAATGCCACTCTCCGCCACCCGGACAGCTTCGGGCGGAAGCAAATCCGCCAAGCGCAACGCGGTTCCGAGATCGACCCTAAAAGTTTGCAAGTCACGATTGTTGACCCCGATCAGGTTGCAGCCCGCATCGATTGCGCGTTGCACTTCTTCTCGGTTGTGCACCTCGCATAAGACGTCCAAGAGATACTCGCCGGCCCGGCGGGCCAGCCGTTCGAGTTCGGCCTGCGACAGGGCCGCGACGATGAGCAGGACGGCGTCTGCCTTATGGGCTCGGGCTTCCAACACTTGCATTTCATCGAGGATGAAATCCTTACGCAAACAGGGAAGCTCGGTGCTTGCGGAGGCGCAGCGGAGATTTTCGAGCGATCCCCGAAAGAATTCCTCATTCGTAAGCACGGAGAGGGCGGCGGCCCCGGCATGTTCCAGTTCGATCGCCAAACTGCGCGGATCGAAATCGGGGCGAATCAGCCCCCGCGATGGCGAGGCCTTCTTCAGCTCGGCGATCACCGCCGGGCCAGTTTGACTTCTCGCTTGTAAGCGGTGGCGAAAACCCCGCGGCCTGTGCTTCTCGGCCAAACCTTCGAGATGGCGCCTATCCCAAGATTGTTGGGCGTCCAGGATCCTTCTCCGCGTCGCGGCGGTTATCTCGTCCAAGGTTCGTACCATAGCCATAGATTATAGGGTCCGCCGGGTCTGTCTGCGTGCAAGGATGGGCGGACGACCCCGTCTAGGGTAGGGGTTTTGCTGAGACTTAGGACGATCCAGGGTGGTTAGCGGCCGATACCGACGTACTCGAATCCCATGGCCCGTAGGCGCCCGGAATCGAGCAGATTCTTGGTGTCAATAATCAGCGGACGCCGCAACAGCTTCTTGATCCGAGCAAAGTCGAGGGCGCGAAATTCCGGCCAGCCGGTGGCAACGACTAAGGCGTCGCCACCCTCCACGGCCGCATAGGGTGATTCGCAGTAGTCGATCTTCCCATTCAATTCGCTGCGAGCTTCCGGAATGGCGACGGGATCATAAGCCCGTATGCGCGCGCCATTGGCGATCAGGATCTTCGCCAAACGAATGGAGGAAGAACCCGCAATCGAGTTCGTGTTCGGTTTGAAAGCCAGGCCCAGCAGCGCTACCTGCTTGTTCTCGACCGATTGGGCATGGCGCGAAATTTTATCTACAACCTGATCCGCCAAGTTCTGATTCACCTCGCGGGCGGCCGAAAGAACCTTCAGCACGGTCCCGTTCTTCCGCGCGAGCTCCGCCAGCGACTCCATATCGGATTCTGCGAACAGGCCTCCCATTCCGGCACCAGGCTGCAGGCAACGAGGCGCGATCCTTTTATCCAGACCGAGCGCGAGAGACAGGCTGACGGCATCGGCGTTGACTCGCTCACATAGATTCGCCATTTCATTGATGAATGAAATCTTGGTGGCGAGGAACGCGGTGCCCGCCTGGCGGATGAGTTCTGCGGTTTCGTGATTGGTGACGATCACCGGAACTCCGCGCATCACCAGGGAATGGAAGATCTGCTTCAACACCAGTACGGCATCGTTCGATGACCCGCCCAGAATGATGCGATCCGGCCAGTTGAAATCCTCCACCGCGCATCCCGGGGTAAAAAACATGGGCTGGGAAACGATGGTGGCTCGCAAGCCCGCTTGCTTGATGCGCTGTTCCAGCCCCGACGCACTGCCGACCGGGGCGGGGGTGACGATCGAGAGGATCGGGGGTTTCGAGGCGGCGCGTGCGATGCGAAGCGCCAGATCGGTCAGGTGCTGAGGGGTATCTTCGGCCAGAAAAATGATCTGTGCCTTGTGGGCAAAGGATTCCACATCCGTCGAATACGACAACCGCCCGCAGCGCACATTGCGTTTGATAACTTCGGACAGGTTTTTTTCGTGGAAGGGCACGATGCCCTGGGCCATCTCGACCAGGCGCGAGCTGTCGGGATGGCAACACAAGACGGGAGTTCCGAAGTCGGCCAAACAGGCCGAAACTACGGTGCCTAGATAACCCGCTCCGTAAACCCCGATCTGCATAGCTCTTCTGACAGTCTCCCGCGGGTGGCGATTGACTTTCGCCCGCAATAATCCACCTTCTTTCTTACGCGTGGATAGGCTGGTTGGCAAAGTACGGAGGGAGATGTCCTTGGGGCTCAAAAAATGCGAATTGGGACGATGCACGGTTGCGCGAACTGAGACTAGCGGTGAACTCTCGGTTGGTTGTGCGCCAACTACCGGTTTACCAGGCTTCGGCCCAAGGGAACTCCGGCAAGGTCAACCCAGCGGTTTTGCTGTTGTTCCCGAACGAAAGTCAGCTGATTGACCAAAATGCGGCGGCTGCCGCGGAACTCCGCCCAGCGGTCACGGGCGGTAAGGAAAGCTTGTTGTGCCAGCTCCTCGGAGCTGAGCTTGGCGATCGTGAGATGAGGCATATAGGGCCATTCCTCATCCGCCTTGAGGGCGTCGGCGTTCAGCCGGTCGTGCAGATCACGCATGCGGTAGGCCGCGCCGTCCACACGAATGAACACAGTTGGTGTCACGGGCGCGAACGTTTCTGCCTCGCCCAGCCCAACCTCAAACGGTTCCACGCGACTGCAAACCTCCTCTAGCATCTCCAGAGCGGAAAGTTCGCTCGCCTGCAGAACCCGCGGTGGAAGGATCGTGAGATGCGCCGGAAGATGAGGTAGATCGGGGTGCAATTCCTGGCGAAGGTTCTCGACAAACTCCCCGACCTCATTTCTCACATACGCTACCAGGGCATAGCGGGGACCTTGCATCGTCAAATGGAGATTATACCTCGCACGCCCTCGATAACGGATTGAGATTGAGATTAAGGGAGTTAGCGATAGTCGAAGACTAGGTCCAAGCTTGGTCGATCTCGGTCGCCGAACTACGGGACCATTGAGATCCGGGCATCCGCAGCGCTCTTGTGATTGCGATCCCTATTCGATTCAGACGACATCTGTTTCGTGCGTCGACCCCATCAGGATGCGAGTGAGCAGTCCGCGGCGCGAGTAGGTTCTTCAAGAGATGAAACGATTCGGCTTGCCTCGGCCCTCCCCGTGGCATGGAGAGCTTTCCCGGAAGCAATTTTGGACTGGCACACTTGTCACGGTTGGGTGGGAGAGAGACAGTTCTCGATTGGCGGTTTAGAATCAGGAGGTACTTGAGTCGGGGCGTAGCGCAGCCTGGTAGCGCACCTGCCTTGGGCGCAGGGGGTCGCCAGTTCAAATCTGGCCGCCCCGACCAACTAACCCTCAGATCGGTCGGCAGTTCGAGCTTTCTGGCCTTGCATCGCGTTCGCAGGGGCCAAATTTCCAAGCCCAGACCGAAAACTACAAGCTACGTGGGTCCAAATCAAGAGTCGCCAAAACATCCGGCGGCTCGCTTGGTGGAGCGTCTTTCAGGTCACCTGGGGGGGCGGTTGAACCCCAAGGTTGCGCTAATTACGGAATGGCCGCCGATACCTGAGCGGAATGCGCGCTCTGTTGTCCACTGCTGTTTACGGCCGTCGTAACGTAGTAATAGGTCTTGCTCGCCGCCACGCTCGTATCCTGGTAGGTCGTGCTCGCGATCACAACTGGATTGATCTGCGTGTACGGACCACCACTGGTTGTACTGCGGAAGAGGTTGTATCCGAGTACATTGGACGACGCGGACGCCGCCCAACTTAACTCGACGCTATAAGACGAGTCCCCATCGACGGTAAGCTCATATTTCTTTGAGGATGTCCCTCCTGCGCATCCCTTGACATCAAGCGTGAACGAATACGCTCCGGCTGCAGTAGGAGTTCCAGTTATAAAATATCCATTTCCTCCGTCCTTGGAGTTAGGGGCACCAGTCAGTCCTGGAGGCAGGCTGCCGACTAGAGTCCAAATAAACGGGCTGCATCCGGCGGTGATCTTGACTTCTTGTGAGTAGAGCTCATCGATGGTCGCCGCGGGCAGGCTGGTGGTTACGATCTTGACAGCGAATGCCGAAGCCGACATAAGCAGCAGAAGCACAAATTTCTTCATGGCGGGATCTCCGATTGGATTTCCCACCCTACGGGCTACGAGCTAATTGCCGATGGGGGGAGTTTCATAGGGCAGCCAGTATGCGGGCTCTTTAGCAAGCCGGTTAAGATCTCAGAGGTACATCCGATGTACCCGGAAGTACATGCAGAGTGTTCGAGACTGAACAGTGTCGATGCAGTCTGATACGGAAGCTTATTACGGAGGGCTGAACAGGGCGCGGGACTACTACCGCCGGGCGATAGATTCGGTTGTTCGTGCCGACTTCAAGGAAGCTGCAGCCTT
>Ga0187778_10001942_pt1 | contig 14224 bp, 14 predicted proteins | sample 1015_Q2_SP5_20_M_FD_132418 | JGI IMG/M metagenome (GOLD analysis project Ga0187778, IMG submission 132418) | Tropical peat soil microbial communities from peatlands in Department of Meta, Colombia - 1015_Q2_SP5_20_MG | ecosystem: Environmental > Terrestrial > Soil > Wetlands > Peat | place... | reverse complement strand
CCGGCTGCTACCCTTGCCCCCGACCGCCGTCGCGGCCGGCCGTGTACTCCTGCACGCCGAGCGGGGACGGCGGAGACGTCGTAGACAGAGAGGAATCCATGGCGCTGACGAAGGACGCCAAGCAGGAGCTGATCGCGAAGCACGGGCGCAGCGCGCAGGACACCGGTTCGACCGAGGTTCAGGTCGCGATGCTGACGCGCCGGATCAACGACCTCACCGAGCACCTGCGCACCCATCCGAAGGACCACTACTCGCGGCGCGGCCTCCTGCGGCTGGTCGGCCAGCGGCGGCGGTTCCTCGCCTACCTGCAAAGGACGGATCTCGAGGGCTACCGCGCCCTCATCAAGGAGTTGGGCCTCAGGCGCTGAGACTGCGCCAGACAAGCGGGCCACATAGGCGGAAGGTGGACGTTTGATCGAGCTCCGGTCGCGTCGAGCGGGAACGGAGCTGGCTCAAACCTCCACCTTCCGAACACCGGAAGAGTGAAGGGATAGACATATGAGCACTACCACCGGGCGCTACGCCACGGTGTCCGTCGAGGTCGGGGGCTCCGAGCTCCACTTCGAGACGGGCAAGCTCGCAAAGCAGGCCGACGGGGCCGTCGTCGTCCGCAGCGGCGACACCATGATCCTCGCCACGGCCGTGGGCCGCACCGACACGCGCCCCGACGCGGACTTCTTCCCGCTGACGGTCGACGTCGAGGAGCGCATGTACGCCGCCGGGAAGATCCCGGGCGGCTTCTTCAAGCGGGAGGGCCGCGCCACCGAGCGCGCGACGCTGACCGCGCGGATGATCGACCGGCCGATCCGGCCCCTCTGGCCGAAGGGGTTCAAGAACGAGGTGCAGGTGATCTGCACCGTCCTCTCGGCCGACCTCATCACCCCGCACGACATCCTCTGCATCAACGGCGCGTCCGCGGCGCTGATGATCTCGCCGCTGCCGTTCCTCGGCCCGGTCGGCGCCGTCCGCATCGGCCGCGTCGAGGGGAGGCTCGTCGTCAACCCGACGCTCCTCGAGCAGTCGGAGGAGTCGACGCTCGACCTCGTCGTCGTGGGCACGAAGGACGCCCTGACCATGGTCGAGGCCGGAGGAGACGAGATCCCCGAGGACGAGGTCCTCGAGGCGCTCGAGCTCGCGCATGCCGAGATCCGCAGGATCTGCGAGGCGCTCGAGGACCTGCGGGCGCAGGTCGGGAAGGCGAAGTGGGTCGACGCGGAGCTCGCCGCCGAGCTCGACCGTGAGCACGGCGACGCGATCAGCGGTCGCATCGCCGAGGTCGGCCTCAGGGAGGGCGGCGCGATCGTGGACGAGATCGCGTCCGGCCTGCTCCCGGCGCTCTCGATGGACTCGACCAAGGACGACGTCGTACGCGAGTTGCAGGTGCGGAACGCGCTCGCGAGCGTGCTCGAGAAGCGGCGCGGCGCCGCCGTCGAGGGGCCCGTGCGCAGCCAGTTCGAGTCGGAGCTCCGCGAGCTGACCGACGCCGAGCAGGACTCGAAGGAGCTGAAGTCGCGGAAGCGCGACCTGCTCTTCGGTCGCATCCTCGACGAGGTGGAGCTCCCCTTCCCGATGGGCTCGCCGCCCGCCGAGGGCGAGGCGCCGCAGAAGGACACGCTCACGAAGCACTACGTCAAGCGCTCGGCCGAGGCGATCTACAAGGACATCGTCCGGAAGAAGATCGCGGTCGAGAAGCGGCGGCCCGACGGCCGCGGCACCGAGGAGGTCCGGCCGATCGAGTGCGAGGTCACGGTCTCGCCGCGCACGCACGGCTCGGCGCTCTTCACGCGCGGGCAGACGCAGATCATGACCCTCTGCACGCTCGGGACGGCGAAAGAGGGGCAGCGGATCGACGATCTCTCGCTGGAGAGCGACCGCCGCTACATGCACCACTACAACTTCCCGCCGTTCTCGGTCGGGGAGACGGGCTTCATGCGCGGCCCGAAGCGACGCGACATCGGCCACGGCGCGCTCGCACAGAGGGCGCTCGAGCCGATGATCCCGGCCGTGGACGAGTTCCCGTACACGATCAGGCTCGTCTCCGAGACCCTCGAGTCGAACGGCTCGTCGTCGATGGGCTCGGTGTGCGGCTCGACGATGGCGCTGATGGACGCAGGCGTGCCGATCAAGGCGCCCGTCTCCGGGATCGCGATGGGCCTCGTCAAGGAAGGCGACGACTACGTCATCCTCACCGACATCCAGGGGGCGGAGGATCACCTCGGCGACATGGACTTCAAGGTCGCCGGGACGAAGGACGGGATCACCGCCCTGCAGATGGACATCAAGATCACCGGCGTCACGCAGGAGATCATGCGGAACGCGCTCGAGCAGGCGAAGCGGGCGCGCGAGTTCATCCTCGGCAGGATGGAGGAGGCGATCGCCGAGCCGCGCACGCAGCTCGCCGATCACGCGCCGCGCATCACCACGATCAAGATCAACCCCGAGTTCATCGGCATGGTGATCGGCAAGGGCGGCGAGACGATCCGCGGGCTCGAGGCCGAGTACGACGTCCAGATCGACATCGAGGAGGACGGCACGATCCTCGTCTACGCGACCGAGGGCATGAAGGGCGACGCGGCTGCGTCCGCGATCACCGCCCTCACGAAGGAGCCCGAGGTCGGCGACACGTACACGGGCAAGGTCGTCAAGACGACGCAGTTCGGCGCGTTCGTCGAGCTGAAGAAGGGCACGGACGGCCTACTCCACGTCTCGAACGTCGGCCCCGGTCGGGTCGCGCACATCGAGGACGTGATGAGCCGCGGCGACGTCGTCGACGTGATCGTGCAGGAGGTCGACAAGGAGCGCGGCCGGATCGGCCTGAAGCTCGTCGCGAAACACGAGAACGGCTCGCTTGTCCAGCCGGAGGAGCTGATCGAGCGGGCGAAGGACGCCCCGCCGAGGCCGCCGGAGGAGGAGCGCCCGCGGGGTGGTCGCGACCGCGGCCGCGACCGGGGCCGCGGGCCGCGCCGCGACTAGCGCAGGCTCGCAAGCGGAACGATGATTGGACGTTGGGGTCGGCTGCGGTCGACCCCAACTGCTCTCCGAGTCGATGCGCTACGGCATCTTCTTCCGGGCGATCAACGTCGGCAAGCACAACCGTGTCCGGATGGAGGACCTGCGGTCGCTCGCGGAGGAGCTCGGCTTCGGCGAGGTGAGGACGTACCTCCAGAGCGGGAACATGGCGCTCGTGAGCGATGCGACGGCCGAGTCGGTCGCCAGTCGGGTCGAGGCGGCGCTGCCAGGCCTCGGCTTGAAGGACGTGGCCGTCATGGTCCGCTCGCGCGACGAGCTCCTCGAGCTCGGGTCGCGAGCCGACGGATTCGTGCGCCACTCCGCCGGCGAGCACCGGCAGCTGGCGATCTTCACGCGCGATCCGGTCGAGGCGGCCGAGCCCGTGCCGTACGCGGTGAAGGGCCTGACGTTCGTCGCCGTCGAAGGCGCTGCGGTGCTCGCGGCGATCCACCGTGACGCAGCGGGACGCGTGAACGCCAACGCGGTTGTCGAGTCGCTCTGGCGCACGCGCGCGACGACCCGCTGGTGGAACGTCGTCGAGGAGTTCTGCGGCGAGTGCCTGCGATGAGCCGGTTCGCTCTACGATCTCCCGCGTGCGCGACTACAGCCTGAGCGAGCTGTCCTCCGGAGTCCGCGTCGTCTCCGAGCGGATCGACTCGGTGCGGTCGATCGCCCTCGGGTTCTGGGTCGGCACCGGCTCGCGCGACGAGTCGCCGTCACGCGCCGGCGTCTCGCACTTCATCGAGCATCTCCTGTTCAAGGGCTCGGACCGGTACGACGCCCAGCAGATCGCGGAGATCTTCGACACGCTCGGCGGCGACCTGAACGCGGCGACCTCGCGCGAGACGACGGTCGTGTACGCGAGGGTGCCGGACGAGCAGGTCGAGCTGGCGCTCGACGTGATGGTCGACATGGTCTTCCGCCCCCGCCTGTCGGAGGTCGACTCCGAGCGCGAGGTCGTGCTCGAGGAGATCGCGATGGTCGAGGACAACCCGCAGGATCTCGTCCACGATCTCGCCGCCCAGGCGGTTTTCGGGGGCCATCCGCTCGGACGGCCGGTGATCGGGAGCGCCGACGTGATCTCGACCGTCAGCCGGCGGGCTCTCCAGTCGTACCATCGGCGTGCGTACGTCGGGGCCAACGTCGTCGTCGCCTCGGCCGGAAACCTCGAGCACGGACGCCTCCTCGAGCTCCTCTCGGCGAGGGTCGACGAGGCCCGTCGAGAGCTCCGCCTTGCCCGCCGCGCCGTCAGCCGGATGCCGGCACCCGGCGCGCGCTTCCTGGAGAAGGACACCGAGCAGTATCACGTCTGTCTCGCGGGTCCCGGGATCCGGCGCGCCGACGAGAGGCGCTACGCCGCCTCGCTGCTCGACGCGATCGTCGGCGGCTCGGCGTCGTCACGTCTGTTCCAGGAGATCAGGGAGAAGCGCGGGATGGCCTACTCCGTCTACACGTTCGGCTCCCAGTACGCCGACAGCGGGCTCGTCGGCCTCTACGTCGGCACGCGCGAGGAGAACCTCACCGAGTGCCTCGAGATCGCGGCGGCGGAGCTCGTCGACGTCGCCTCCGGGAACCTCCGGCCCGGCGAGCTCGAGCGCGCGAAGGAGAACATGAAAGGCCGTCTCCTGCTCTCGCTGGAGTCGACGTCGGCTCGGATGACCCGGCTCGGGAAGGCGCTGGTGACCGACATCGAGATCACGTCGATCGACGAGACGATCGCGAGGATCGAGGCGGTCTCGGAACCGGACGTCGCGGCGCTCGCCGCGGAGCTCCTCTCCCCGGGCACGCTGTCGGCGGCCGGGATCGGTCCGAGTGAGGAGCGGTTTCGGGCCGCGGTGGAGCGCGTGAACCCCACGGCGCTCGTGCGCGCGGCATGAAGGTCGCGCTGTACGGAAGCGCCGGCAAGGTCGGCTCGGTGCTCGGGCCGGCTCTTGTCGCGGCAGGGCACGACGTCGTCGACGCCCGCACGACCGGTCCTGCCGGGTGCGACGCGGCAGTCGACTTCACCCGGCCGGGCTCCGTCGTCGGGAACGTCGGGGCGTGCCTCGCGATCGGGGTTCCGGTCGTGATCGGCACGACCGGATTCGACGCGGCGGAGGTCGACGCGCTCGCCCGAGCAGCCGGAGTGGCGTGCTTCCACGCGCCGAACTTCGCGCTCGGCGCCGTCCTGATGCTGCGCTTTGCCGCCGAGGCCGCCCGATCGCTGCCGCGCTCGGAGATCGTCGAGCTCCACGCCGAGACGAAGCTGGACGCGCCGTCAGGCACCTCCAGGGCGACGGCGACCGCGATGGGGACCGACCCCGTCATCCACTCGGTGAGACTGCCGGGGCTCGTCGCCCACCAGGAGGTGATCTTCGGCGCGCCGGGCGAAACGCTGACCATCCGGCACGACACGACCTCGCGCGAGGTCTTCGTGCCCGGAGTGCTCCGCGCGCTGGAAGCGGTCCGGACGCTGCAACCGGGTCTGACGGTCGGGCTCGAGACGCTGCTGTAGCGGCCGCCAGCCACGCCGACCTGCCTGGAGCACGTCGAGAACGCGAGCCGATCCCGACGGGAAGCGCTGGTCGGTCCAGCGCTGTCCGCCTCTCAAGTGGACGGTGTCAGGCTGCCGGACGCTGACGCGGCTCACGGTGGGGCGCGCGCCGCTGCACCTGGCCCGGGCGGGCCTGCAGCGCCGTCGTGCGGAGCTCGTCGAGCGCATCGCTCACGCCGACCACGAGCGCCTCGAGCGATGCGAGTCGCCGGCTCAGCTCGTCCGTCCTCGCGGTGAGCTCGGCGCGTGCGGCTTGAGCCTCCTCGAGCAGGACGTGGAGGTCGGCTTCGGCAAGGGCGTCGGGAGCGAGTGAGCCGGCCTCCGCGGGCGGGGCGGCGACCTCGGACGGCGGGCCCTTCGCCTCCTCCCACTGCGCGGCGAGCGCGTCTGCGAGGTCGACGCGGGAGACGCCGTAGCTCGACACCAGGATCTCCCCGAGCAGCCGCCCCGTCTGGCTCTGCTCGTTGAGGGCGTACTCGAGCTGGTCCTGCGTGATCGAGCCCATCTCGACGAGGATCGTGCCGATCCGGCGGTAGGGGACCGAGGAGGTGGACTCGCTCACGGCAGGCTTATCGGCGCGTCCGCGGCCTTGGTTGAGCCGATCGGCGCAGCCGTCATGTGACAATTCGGGCATGAACCCCACTGTCGGCGGGGTGACGTTCGTGATCGGCGACCTCACCGAGCAGCAGGTCGACGCGATCGTGAATGCCGCGAACTCGTCGCTGCTCGGCGGGGGCGGCGTGGACGGTGCGATTCACCGCCGCGGCGGGCCCGCGATCCTCGCGGAGTGCAGGCAGCTCGGAGGCTGTGCGACCGGTGACGCGAAGGCGACGACGGGTGGACTCCTGCCGGCACGTCACGTGATCCATGCGGTTGGCCCGCTCTGGCAAGGCGGTCGAGCAGGCGGGGCCGAGCTGCTCGCCTCGGCGCACCGACGCGCGCTCGAGGTCGCCAGCGGGCTCGGCTGCAGGACGGTGGCGTTCCCGGCCATCTCGTGTGGCATCTACGGCTACCCGGCGGAGCTCGCAGCCCGCGTCGCTGTGCCGATCGCCTTCGAGCACGCCGCGGCGTTCGAGGAGATCCGGTTCGTGTTCCTCACGGAGGATCTACGGCGTACGTTTGCGGCCGAAGCCCTGCGATCGAGACGGCGCTAGCTGCGCTCGCGGAGCACGGCGATGAGCTCCTGATGGCGGCGCTCCTCGTCGCTGACCGGAGCTTCCTCTTCGCCTCTCGAGCGTCGTTCGGTAGCCATCTCGTAGGGCTTGACGATGAAGAAGAAGACCGCCGCCGCGATCGTCGAGAAGGTGATGATCGCGCTGATGAAGGCGCCGTACCCGAACAGCGAGCTGTTGAGCGAGAACGTCAGGCTGCCGAAGTCCGTCTTGCCGAAGATCACTCCGATGATCGGCGTGACGATGTCGGCGACGAATGCCTTCAGGAGGTCCGCGAGCGCACCGCCCATCACGAACGCGATCGCCAGGGTGATCAGGTTCCCCTGCATGAGGAAGTCTTTGAAGTCCTTCAGGATCTTGGACATGGGATCCCCTCCGGTCGGAGTAGCATGGCAACGTGCTCGGCGAGATCCTGACCGCGATCGTGACGCCGTTCAAGGCGGACGGCGCGGTCGACCTGCCGCGATTCCGGGAGCTCTCGCGCCACCTGGTCGCGAACGGCTCCGACGGGCTCGTCGTGACCGGAACGACCGGAGAAGGGCCGACGCTGAGCGACGACGAGCGGTTCGCGCTCTACGAGGCGGCGGTCGAGGAGGTCGGCGACCGCGCGACCGTCGTCGCAGGCACCGGGACCTACTCCACCGCGCACTCGATCCACCTCACGGAGCAGGCCGACGAGCTCGGCGTCGACGGGTTCCTCGTCGTCACGCCGTACTACAACAAGCCTCCGCCACGCGGCGTCGTCGCTCACTTCACGGCGATCGCCGAGGTGACCGACAAGCCGATCGTCGTCTACAACATCCCGGCGCGCGTCGTCCTCAACATCGAGCCGGAGACGATGGCCCGACTCGCCGAGATCCCGAACGTGCGCGCCGTCAAGCAGGCGTACGCGGACCTCGACCAGGCTCGCGCGATCGTGGATCTCGGGCTCGACCTCTACGCCGGCGACGACGACCTGGTGCTGCCGTTCCTCGAGCTCGGCGGGACGGGCGGGGTGTGCGTGCACACCCATGTCGTCGGGCCGCGGGTCGCCGAGCTCGTCCGGCGGTTCCGCGCCGGCGACGTCGCGGGCGCCCGGATCCTCGACCAGGAGCTCAAGCCGTCGATCGAGCTCCTTCGGGTCGCACCCAACCCGATCGCGATCAAGTGCGCGCTCGAACTGCTCGGCGAGGACGTCGGCGGCGTCCGCCTCCCGCTCGTGGAGGCGACCGACGACGAGCGCGAACGCGTGCGCGGCTGCCTGGAGCGGCTCGGCCTGCTCGCGCCCGTCACGGCGTAGACGCGGCGCCCCACACGATCGTCGAGCGCCCGATCGACGGCTTCCAGCGACGCACGCCCGTACACTCCGAAGCCGAGTGACCGAAACGCTCCGCATCGTGCCCCTCGGCGGCCTCGGCGAGGTCGGCAAGAACATGACCGTCTACGAGCTCGGGGGCGACGTCGTCCTCGTCGACGCCGGCCTCGCGTTCCCGCGCGACGAGCACCTCGGCGTCGACCTCGTCCTCCCGGACTTCTCGTACCTCGAGGGCAAGCACGTGCGCGCGATCCTGCTCACCCACGGCCACGAGGACCACGTCGGCGCGCTGCCGTACGTCCTGCGTGAGGTCGACGTCGCGCAGGTGATCGCGACCCGCCTGACGCTCGGCCTCGTCCGCTCGAAGCTCGAGGAACACGGCGTCGCGAACGCGGCGGAGCTCGTCGAGGCGGACCCGGAGGGCGCGCCGCTCGAGCTCGGCGGGTTCAGGGTCGAGTTCGTCCGCATGGCGCATTCGATCCCGGACGCCGTCGCGGTCGTCCTCGAGACCCGCGCCGGCCGCGTCGTCCACACGGGGGACTGGAAGCTCGACCACACGCCGGTCGACGGGTTGAAGACGGATGTCGGCAGGCTGGCCGAGATCGGCAACCGCGGGGTTGACCTGCTGCTGGGCGACTCGACGAACGCCGAGCGCCCGGGCATGACCGGGTCCGAGCGGCTCGTCGGGGAGGCGTTCCGGACGCTCATGCCGATGCGCAAGGGACGGATCCTCGTCGCGTCGTTCGCGTCGAACATCCACCGCATGCAGCAGGCCGCGGACGTGGCGGTCGAGTGCGGGCGCAAGGTTGCCGTCGTCGGCCGCTCGATGCGCAAGAACCTCAACATCGCCCGCAACCTCGGTTACCTGTCGATTCCCGACGACGCGCTCGTGGCGCCGAAGGACGCGATGGAGCTGCCGCCCGGTCGCGTGCTCGTCCTCTGCACCGGCAGTCAGGGAGAGCCGATGTCGGCGCTGACGAGAATCGCCTACGACGACCACGCCAACGTGAGCGTCGAGCGCGGCGACACCGTCATCATCTCGGCGAAGCCAGTGCCCGGGAACGAGCTGCGCGTCCACGATGCGATCAACCGGCTCGCCCGTGCGGGCGCGGACGTGCTGCACCAGGAGATCGCACCCGTGCACGTCTCCGGGCACGCCTGCTCCGAGGAGCTCCGCACGATGCTGTCGCTCCTGCGACCGAAGGCGGTGATGCCGATCCACGGCGAGTACCGGATGCTTGCGGCGCACGCGCAGCTCGCGCGCGACGCGGGCGTTCCGGCGTCGTCGATCGTGATCGCCGAGAACGGCTCCGTCGTGGAGCTCGATCGGCGCGGCGCCCGGATCGTCGACCGGATCGAAGCGGGCGTGACGTTTGTCGACGGCCTCGGGGTCGGGGACGTCCAGGACGTCGCCCTGCGTGACCGACGGCGGCTGTCCGAGGACGGCGTCCTCATCGTGGTCACGACGATCGCGCTCTCGGACGGAGGCGAGATCGCTCCGCCGGAGCTGATAGCACGCGGGTTCGGCGAGGACGACGAGCTGCTCGACGAATTGCGAGAAGAAGCCGACCGGGTCGTCGGCGACCTCACGGCGGACGGGATCACCGAGATCAAGCTCCTCCAGGAGCATCTCCACGACGAGATCGGCCAGGTCGTCTACGCCCGGACCCGCCGGCGGCCGATGATCCTTCCCGTGGTGATCGAGGTTTGAGAGGGCTGTCCTGATCGCCGGGTGGCCCGAAGTGCTCGCCGAGCACGCGGCGACGGAGCCGACGGCGCGGCGGCTCACCGCGCAGCTGCGCGCGTGCGAGGCTGCAGCGCTCGCGTTTTGCCGCCTCCTGGAGCGCTGGAGCAGGGGAGAGGCGGTTCCGTCGACGGCCGGCGCGCGCGAGGCTGCTCTCAGGCACGCCGCCGACCGGGTCGAGACGGCGCTGTCGGGTCTCGAGGCGCCGCTCGGCCGGTACCTGCTCGAGTTGCAGCCCGAACGCGCCGAAGGGCGCTCCTGGTACCTCGGACCCGGGGACGGAGAGCTCGTCGAGTGGCGGCCGGTGCTCGACCGAGCCGGCGTGAGGGCCTGTCCGAACCGCGTCGCGGCCGTCTACCTCGAGCTCGCGGTGCTCCTTCGGGCGCTGGAAGGCCTTGCGGACGCCGCGCGGCTGCAGGCACCGCCCGACCGGTCGTCGCTCTGGGCGGGATTGTTCGACCTGCGCGACACCCTGCTCGGGTCGACGGTCGACGACGTCCGTGCCCTCGCGGCGTAAGACGTCCGAACCGGCTCGAACGTGCTTCGCCGCGCGTCCGCGCACCTTCCACAGCCTGTGGAACGATTGAGGCAAACCGTCTACACCCAGGGACAGTCCCTGGTTCGTGACGAAAGCGTGCCAATCTCTCCCCAGGCGATGGGCGTAGGCTCCCTCGCGTGGCGGCGCCCCGGATCACCGTCGTCGGCTCGGTCAACCTCGACCTCGTCGCTCGCGCACAGCACCACCCTCGGCCCGGGGAGACGGTCACCGGCGCGACCTTCTCGCGCGTTCCCGGGGGCAAGGGGGCGAACCAGGCGGTTGCGTGCGCACGCCTCGGAGCGGAGGTGACGCTGGTCGCCGCGGTCGGGCACGACCCCTTCGCCGACGAAGCGCTCGCGACGCTCGTCGCGGAAGGCGTCCAGCTCCGGCTCCAGCGGGCGAGCGCCTCGACCGGGGTGGCGCTGATCGTGGTCGACGACGCCGGGGAGAACGCGATCACCGTGGCGCCGGGCGCGAACGAGGAGCTCTCCGGGTTCGAGCTCGACGCAGCCGACGCCGTGCTGTGCCAGCTCGAGGTCCCCGACGGCGCGGTCGTCTCGGCGTGGGAACAGTGCTCGGGCCTCTTCTGCCTGAACGCGGCGCCGGCCCGGCAGGTCGCAGTCGACGCGGATCTGACGGTCGTGAATCGCTACGAGTTCGACATCCTCGCGCGCCGCGACGGCCTCGTCGCGCTGACGCTCGGCGCGGAGGGCGCAGTCCTGCTCGAGGACGGCGAGGAGATCGCCCGCGCCGTGCCGCCGCCCGTGACGGCCGTCGACGGCACCGGAGCAGGCGACGCGTTCACCGCGTGTCTGCTCGTGTCGCTGCTCGAGGGACGAGAGCCGGCCGACGCCCTCCGGCGAGCGTGTGCGGCGGGGGCGCTGGCGGCTGCGCGACTCGGTGCGCAACCCTCCTTGCCGACCGCGACGGAGGTCGACGCCATACTGGCCGCATGAGGCACCCCACCCCGATCGTGCTCGACTGCGATCCCGGCCACGACGACGCGATCGCGCTGCTGCTCGCGCTTGCGAGCCCCGAAGTGGAGCTGCTCGGCGTCACGACGACCCACGGGAATCAGACGCTCGAGAAGACGACTGCGAATGCGATTCGGGTGCTCGAGCTCGTCGGCCGCGCCGACGTTCCGGTCGCCGCGGGCGCCGACCGACCACTCGTCCGCGACCTCGCCGTCGCGGGCCACGTGCACGGCGAGTCCGGGCTCGACGGGCCGACGCTGCCCCCCGCCGTTCACCGGCCGATCGGCCCACCGGCGGTCGACTTCATCGTCGAGCAGCTCGTCTCGAGCCCGCATCCCGTCACGCTCGTCCCGACCGGGCCGTTGACGAACATCGCGCGGGTGCTCGACGCCACCGGCGGCGAGAACATCGAGCGGATCGTCCTGATGGGGGGCTCGATCGCCGAGGGAAACATCACTCCCGCCGCCGAGTTCAACATCTGGGCCGACCCCGAGGCCGCCCAGCGGGTGTTTCGGTCCGGGCTCGACGTGACGATGATCGGCCTCGATGTCACGCATCGGGCACTCCTCACCCCGGCGATCGCGGAACGGCTCAGGGCGACAGGCGCGACGGGCGCCTTCGTCGCCGAGCTCGCGGCGTTCTTCAGCGGCTACCACCGCGAGACCTACGGCTGGGACGGCGCTCCGATCCACGACGCGGTGGCGGTCGCGCACGTCGTTCGGCCGGGGCTCGTGCGCACGGTGCAGCGAAACGTGGAGATCGAGGTCGAATCGGAGCTCTGCCGCGGACGCACCGTCGTCGACCTCTGGCAGCGGACGAACCGATCCGCGAACGCCGACGTCGCCGTGGACCTCGACGTCGCCGGCTTCTTCGAGCTGCTCGTGGAACGGATCGCGACCCTCGGCTGACGTCGTGGTCGTGACCGAGGTCGTCGTCGAGGCTCCTTCCGGCTCACGGAGCATCGCGGCTGTTCGCGCACGGGCCGGGCAGGCGGTTGATCGGGGATGATCGCCGCAACATGATCGTCTTCGGCGCGATTGCTCCCCACGGCGGGCTCGTCCTCGAGGGAGAGTCGCCGACCCGGACGGCGCTCGAGGAGCTCGGGCGTCGCCACGCGGCAGCGGCTCCGGACGTCACGATCGTCGTGACCCCGCACAACGTCCACGTCGACGGCGCGTTCGCGGTCGTCACCGCCGCGACTGTCGTCGGCGACCTCGGCAGCGCGGAGACGAGGCTCTCGTGCCCGGTCGACCACGGTCTCGCCCAAGCCGTGATCGACGCGCTCCACGAGGTCGGTCCGGCAGTAGGCGTCAGCTTCGGGAGCAACGACCGGGAGCTGGCCGAGATGCCGATGGACTGGGGGACGCTCGTGCCGCTCTGGTTCATGGGCGGACGGTCGGAGCCGGCGATCCCGGTCGTCGTCGTCAGCCCCGCGCGGGAGTTCTCCTTCGAAGCTCACGTGCGAGCAGGCCATGCGATCGCGGCTGCGACGGGCGACAGCCGCGCCGCGATGATCGCGAGCGCCGACCACGGCCACACCCACGAGGCCGACGGGCCCTTCGGCTTCCATGTGGCGGCGGCCGAGTTCGACGCGCGTATGGTCGAGCTCGTACGCGAGAACAGGCTCGGCGACGCGATCGCGCTCGGCACCATCGTCGACGTCGCCCGGGCGGACAGCCTCTGGCAGGTGCTGATGCTGCACGGGGCGCTCGGAGAGGGATTCGACGCCCATCTCCTCTCCTACGAGGTGCCGACGTACTTCGGCATGCTCTGCGCCGCGTTCGAGCCGCGCGGGTAGAGTTCGCACACGAGCTGCACGCGCGATGAGGCTCGCGCCCAACCGCCCCGGCGCAACCGGCCGGCGCTGATGGCCTCTACCGAACCCGGAACGACTCCGCTGGAGGTAGAGCATGAGCAGCATCGCCATCGCAGCGCTCCTGGCCGCAACCGTCCTCGTCGCGTCGATGGCCAGCGTCGAGATCGGCCTCTCGGTTGCGCTCCTCGAGCTTCTCGCCGGTGTCGTCGTCGGCAACGCGTTCCACCTCGACATCCCGAGCTGGCTCGCGTTCGTCGGCAGCTTCGCGGGCATCGTCCTCACGTTCCAGGCCGGTGCGGAGGTGGACGTGCCGCAGCTCCGCCGCGAGTGGCGGGCCTCGGTCTCGATCGGCCTCGTCTCGTTCTTCGCGCCGTTCGCAGTCGTCGGGCTGCTCTGCTACTACGGCCTCGGCTGGGACCGGCGCCAGGCCGAGATCGGCGGGCTCGCGCTCTCGACGACGAGCCTGGCCGTCGTCTACGCCGTGCTCGTCGAGACCGGCCTCAATCGGGAGCTCGTCGGGAAGCGGCTGATGTCGGCCACGTTCGTCACGGACATCGCCACGGTGACCGGCCTGACGCTGCTCTTCATCAAGCCGAACGTGTGGATCGTCCCGTTCGCGCTGGTCTCGCTGGCGCTGATCCTGGGCCTGCCGCGGCTCGCACCCCGCTTCTTCAGCAGGTACGGAAACCGGGTGATCGAGCCGGAGATCAAGCTCGTCTTCGCGAGCCTCTTCCTCCTGATGTGGCTCGGCCAGCGCTCGAACTCGCAGGCCGCGCTGCCCGCGTTCGTGCTCGGTCTCGCGCTGAGCGGGCACTTCGTGACGCACCGTGTGGAGCAGGAGCGGCTCCGCGTCGTCGCGTTCGCGTTCCTGACGCCGTTCTTCTTCCTCAAGGGCGGGATGAACGTCTCGACGAGCGCGCTCTGGGCGAACCTGGGCGTCCTCGGCCTCCTGGTCGTCGGGAAGATGGTCCCGAAGCTCGTCGGCGTCTACCCGCTCGCGCGGCGCTACACGGCTCCGCACGCCGTCTTCACGACGCTGCTGATGTCCACCGGGCTCACCTTCGGGACGATCACGTCGCTCTACGGCCTGAACGCTGGCATCATCGACCGCACGCAGTTCTCGCTCCTGATCTCCGTCGTCGTG
>Ga0187778_10001941_pt1 | contig 14225 bp, 13 predicted proteins | sample 1015_Q2_SP5_20_M_FD_132418 | JGI IMG/M metagenome (GOLD analysis project Ga0187778, IMG submission 132418) | Tropical peat soil microbial communities from peatlands in Department of Meta, Colombia - 1015_Q2_SP5_20_MG | ecosystem: Environmental > Terrestrial > Soil > Wetlands > Peat | place... | reverse complement strand
GGCGGAACAAAGGGTGGGTCATCAGGATGGATGCGGAACGGCCCCGTCGCGGTCAGTACTGGATGGTGCCGCATTCCGCGCAGAATCTTGTCGGCCTCGGCCTGGTAGTTGTAAATGCCTTGCCCATTTCCCCAGCGGTGCGCCGCGAAATACAGCGCCATCACAAAATACTCTTCGCCGTCTGGTGCGGCGCCGGTGGCGCGCGGCGTGCCGTCGGTGTTCATGGACCAGGCGAAATAACCGACCGATGGGTTCTTCGGGTCGGTGGTCAACATGTACGTGTTCGCCCAATTCCAGATGGCGTCGAACTCGCGTTTCTTGTCGAGCTGTACGGCAATCATCATGCCGTAGCTCATGCCTTCGGAACGCGCATCGTTGTTCGCCCAATCGGTGACGTAAGCCAGCGGCCCGTTGCCATTCGCGCCCGTCTCGAAGTAAAGCCGCTCTTCCTGGCCGTCGCCGTGGAAAAACTGCTGAAAGGCTTTCTCAATCTTTGCGCGGCTCTCGGCGGGCGAGTGACCCAGTTCAGCAAACAGGTCGCGATACTCGTGCGTCCTGTAGGCGCCGTTCCCGTCCCCCGGCATCCGGGGAATGTCTCCAAGGGGGGCGTTGACATGTGGCGCCGGAGGGCTGAAGGGCGGCGCCTGTACCGGCGTAGCCGCGGGCGGAGTTTGGGCGATAGTGATGCCGGAAGATACGAGTGAAATACCGAGAGCGAAAAGCGCAACAAAACGACCCATAAACAAGGTGCACCCTCACAGAACAATAGAAATCAATAGCGAAGCATGCTGCTGCATTCAACACGCATTATAAGCGTGTCTCCTCGGCCGTGTATCCCAGCAGGCCCGCGTCGGTTCCAGCCCATACGGGCAGGTGAGGCACCTGCTCGTTTCTTGAACTTTCCGCCAGTTTCCTCCGCTTTTGCTGAGTTGTACATTGTGCTTCCCCCAGTCCAATCCTGACGAAATCTATGAATATCAGACCACTCGGAATTTTGACGCTTTGTATATTCCTTTACCCTGGAGCCGCTCCTGCCCAGTTTCCCACCGCCGCCGGCTCGGGACCGAGCGTGAATGTCAGCCTCGGATCTTCCTATGTAAGCATGGGAATGAATCCCTCAAGCCGGCTTGGGCTGAACGGGGCCGACGCGAGCGCCGAAGCCGATTTTCTCAAGCGAATCGGCATCAAGCTTGACGTGGGATACGCCCGCGCCTGGAACGCTTTCGGAAGTGGCCGGCCCAGCGACGTTTTGAACTACCTCGGAGGACCCGTCGTTCATCTTTCGCGGCGCGAGGGCTTCGCCGCATACGTGCAAGGTTTGGTGGGGGGCGCCAGGATTAAGGGGCCTGTTCCGCTCACGGGGGGGACATTCGGTAGCGGCTACGCCAACAAACTGTCGTATGGCGGTGGGCTAGGCGTGGAGTACCGGTTCTCCGGTGCCTTGGCGTTTCGAGTTGGCGGTGATTATCTGCACACCGCCTTCTTTTCCTCCTCAGAGACTCTCCAAGGACAGACTGATTTTCGAGCCGTGGCCAGCATCGTCTACTACTTTCGATCTGGTTCTGGACGATACTCACGCTTCTAACGTGCTTAATCAATGTGGGGCTCCTGACCAGGAATGATCGTGCCCTTGTGGCTCCCGCTTCCCTCGATTTCGTATTTCCTCTACGACGTCCCGTTGATGGTGAGCGTTTTCGCGGGACCGCGGACCAGCCGATGATTTGCGCCCCTACGCTTCGCGCGGCATTCCGCCCGCGAGCAGCAGAACAGTACCGCCAAACATCAGGGTATCGAACAGGTAATTGAGGCCATTGTCGAGGCTGGCGCGCTCTACGACTGCGATCGGCACGTAGACGACCAACACGATGAAGAGCACGGTCAAACCCACCCACGTCGCTGCTGCGCGGGTTTTCTTGCCAATGAGCAACGGGATACCTGCAGCGGCGTAAACCACCGCCGCCAGGTAGGTCCAAATGGCGTGTCCGTGGACGTACTGAGGGGTCAGCGGCTCCAGCGGAACGCCGGGAACGTGATCGCCGTGCAGGAATTGCTCCACGCTGTAAAACAGCACGGGAACGGCAACGAAGTATCGCGCAATCGTTGCAAGAATGTGCGTGCCGCGCTCGCGCCACCGCTCCGTGAGGCTGGCCGCCAGCGCCAGTGGGCCGCCGCAGAAGGATAATTCCCGCAGCATGTACGTCAGCGCAAACCGATCTCGCGGATGTCTTGCCCAGCCCGGGGCGTCCATCAGCACGACGAAAAGGAAAAACGTCAAGGCGAGCAAACTCGCCGAGAGCCGCACTTGAATCTTCGTCACCAGGCTCAGCGCGGCTGCGATAAAACAAGCGCCTACGAAGTACGCCCAAAACAGATGCCACGGAATCCACCGCGGCACGAGCGACGCGATCGCCTTTGCCAGCGTGAAATGTTCGGTGCCGAAGGCCGCGATGGGCGCCGCGTAGAAAAGCGGCCCGAACAGAATCAATTTGTCGAATCCTCGCGCCTTTTGCCACTCGCCGCGAAGAAAAATCGTGACCAGTCCGATGGCCAGAACCACCCCACCGACCGAGTACGACCAAATCACCGTGCTGGGAATTGCGAGCACAGCCAGGACTGCTGGCGAATTCACGAAGTTGCCGCTCACGACGACTCCTTTCAGTCTCGTTACGCGCTGGCTCCATATCATGTCATTGGGGGCTGACTCAAGTACCACATCAGACGTTTGCTCAAGTACCACAAAGGTAGGCAGGCGGCACCGTAAGCTGCATAAATCCTGATGATTCACTCCTCACCGAAGTAGGATTCCAGGTCTCGGTCCTACCCGGATTCGATGACCTTCCGCAATTGTGCGACGGCTTTCGAAATTTGCCGCGGCGAGGTGCTGCCAAACCCCAAGATGAATCCTTGGCGGCGAGCCGGTCCCAGATAGCATCCGGAAAGAGGCCAAAGCCAAAGGTCTCGAAGCGCCGCCTGCTCGGAAAGGGAGCGGTCACGAAGCCCTTTCGGCAGAGTCACCACCAGATGCATGCCCGCTTCGGCTCCCAGCACCTCTACACTCGTGCTCAGTTCACGCTTCAGCGTCTCCACCAGCACATTGCGGCGTTCGCTATAAACCAACCGGGTCCTCCGAATGTGCCGAGCAAAATGCCCCTCGGCAATGAAATCATTCAATACCGCCTGAAAGAGATGCGGAGGATAGATGTCCATTGCTTGCCGGACCGCAAGAAACCGGCCAATGAGGTCGCGGGGAATCACGATATACCCTAGGCGCAAGGACGGGAACAGAGTCTTGCTAAACGTTCCAATGTAAATCACGCGGGAGTTGCGATCGAGTCCCTGGAGAGATGCAACCGGCGGGCTTTCGTAGCGATATTCGTTGTCGTAATCGTCCTCGATGATCCAAGACCCGGAGTGATGCGCCCAGTCCAGCAGTTGGAGGCGGCGAGAGGCGCTCATAGTGACGCCGAGGGGAAATTGATGCGATGACGTTACAAAGGCTGCCCGCGCCTTTCGCGACTGCGCTATGCCGGCCGAAACCTGCAGACCTTCCTCGTCGACAGGGACTGGCACAAGTTCGCAACCGGCCATGGCGAAAACCTGTCGGGCCAGCCAATAACCCGGTTCTTCCATCCACACTCTGTCGCCGGGATTGAAAAGGACGCGAGCGCACAAATCCAGGGCCTGCTGTGAACCGCTCACGATCATGATCTGACTCGCATCGCAGTTGACAGCCCGCGCCGTCCTCAAATAGGTCGCAATCGTGCTTCGAAAACTCTCGGAACCCATAGGGTCTCCGTAATGGAGTGAGGTGACGCGCACGTTGCGAATGTGCCGGCTCAGCAGGCTCGACCAGATTCGAAATGGGAAATGCTCGAAGGCAAGTTGCCCAACGATGAAGGCTCCCCATTTACCGGTCCATGGCGCCGATCGATAGGAAGGGAGAAGCGCTGACCGTTTGGAAACCAAGCGCAGCCCCGGCCGGACTTCCGTCGAGACAAGGGGGCTGCGTCCAGGAAACATCGATTGGTCCGGCAGAGAAGTGGAGACAAATGTCCCCGAACCTGCACGCGTCTCGAAATATCCCTCCGCGAGAAGTTGCGAATAGGCGTTAAGCACGGGAATGCGGGAGATTCGCAACTCCAGAGCGAGGGCACGGCTTGAGGGAACCCTTTGCCCTGGGCGCAAATTGCGCCCGACAATAGCAACACAAAAGGCTTCGTAGACTTGCTTGTGGAGAGGCTTCCCGCTCTTCCGGTCGAGCGCAATTACGGGCGAGAATCCACTCGAGGCTTTTCTCATGGCGGCCAATATAGTGGCTATACCGGAATTGCCGCAAGTGGTCATTGCCTGCGACCACTATCCGGAGCATATTTTCGCAACTGCTACAGGGTGGTCACTGGGTCTGAAGACAACCCCGGTTCAGCATCTCAGTACCCCCGATCATTCGCGTTACAAGGACCAGGCTCACGCTGCAGGTGCCCTTGACAGCGTGTGCCTGACCCCGGGAAGCCATGCCCCTGTGATTCGAGAGAGAGAAATCTGCGTATGGAGCGTGTTTGGTCCGCGCCACCCCGTTCGGCAGTGCTGCTTCGGGTGGCGCGGCATGGTGTGCGGGTGTTAGCCGCTGTGTTCCTGATAGTCGCAGTTCGTGGGATGGAGAAAGTTGTTCCAGGAGATTTTTGATGGCAGACGTTGTAAGCAACGCGCTCGCAGCCCCTTTGTCAGCGACTGCGCGGCCATTACCGGCCATTTTCGTCGGCGGACTCATTGTTGGTGTGCTGGACATGTTGTATGCGATCCTCGTTTACAGCCCGCAAAACCCGATTCGCGTCCCCCAAACCATCGCCAGCGGGGTCCTGGGCGTGAAATCCTACAGTGGCGGGGCACAAACAGCGGTACTGGGAGTTGTACTGCATTTCGTGATCGCTCTGGGCGCTGCAACCGTGTACTACATCGCGAGCCGCAGGCTGGAGATCCTGGTCCACCGCGCGGTTCTATTGGGCTTCCTTTACGGCGCGCTGGTCTATCTCTTCATGCATTTGATCGTAGTACCGCTCTCCGCGGCTCCCAAGGGACACATGCCATGGATTTACCAAGCGTGCGAGTTTGTCTGGCACTGGTTCGGCGTCGGCCTGCCGATCGCGCTTTCCGTCCGCCATTATTCTCGGTGAGGCCGCGGTCGGTCGCGGTTAATATGATTTTTGCATCGGGCGGATGCTGATATCGGTCACTTCAGCGGTGCGCGGCAAGCGGAGGGAATGAATCACCATCTCGGCGACATCTTCCGGCTGCATTAACAGTTCCGGCTTATAAGCGCGGCCTTCCTTGCCAAATAGCTTTTCCATGCGGGGCGTTGCGGTGCGTCCGGGGTAGACGCTCAGGACGCGGATGCCGTCGGCGTTGATTTCATCCCGCAGACTGTCTGCGATGGAACGAAACGCGTGTTGTGTAGCCGCGAACTGTCCGGCCGTGGCAGGCGAACGCAGACCAGCAGATGAGTTAACGAAGACGATCTGCCCGGGAGCCTTCTTCAAGAGCGGCAGCATCGTCTGAATCAGCGCGTAGTGTCCGCGAACGTTCGAGCGATACATCAGGTCGAGGTCGGCGATGGGAGCTTTCTCGTGCGGGCCGTGTGCAATCGCGCCGCCGCAAAGCACCAGAATGTGCAACTTGCCCGCTTCGGCTTGAACCTTATTGCCAATACTGCGAATGTCCTCGTCCTTGGTCAAATCGAGCGGACATGCATGGGCGCGCGTTCCACGCGCCTGGGCTTCCTTCGCCACCTCTTCCAGCAGTTCCTTGCGTCGCGCAGCCAGATAAAGTTCCGCGCCCTGGGCAGCGAGCCCTAAAGCGATGGCCTTTCCTAGGCCGCTGCTGGCTCCGGTCACTACGGCAAACTGATTCTTCAAGCTTTCCATGATGTGTCTCGAGGCCTCCGCTGCCTCTCAGGCGATCAGGCAGGCCACTACGTGCGCCCTTCCTCCCGATTAGGATGCCACACTCTCAAGCAACTCGAGTGGAAACCGGTTGCAGGATGTTCTCTATGGTCCTCGAAATCGCTTCCGGCGTCAGTCCATGACGTTCCTGCATGTATTCCTGACTGCCGATATGTGGCGAGAATGCGGCCGGCACACCGATTCGTTTGAACGGCACTTTGGGGATGTCGGCTTCGGCAAGCACTTCCGCCACGGCACTGCCGAGGCCGCCGAGGATGCTGTGTTCTTCCAGTGTTACGATCGCCCGCGTCTCCTGCGCCGCGGCCAGCACTGCTTCCGTGTCCAGCGGCTTCACCGTATGCATGCTGAGCAACCGGACTTCGATGCCTTCGTCCGCGAGACGCTGCGCCGTCCGAACCGCGGTTTGCAAGATGCCACCCGTGCTGATCAAAGTGACGTCTCTTCCCTCGCGCATTTGAATCGCTTTGCCCCACGCAAACTGAATTGGTTTCTCGTGCACCACCGGTTCTCCCGCTTTGCCCAGCCGCAAATAACATGGGCCGTGATACTCAGTCACGGCGCGAGTTGCGGCACGCGATTCAACGGGATCGCCCGGAGCCAGCACAGCAATTCCAGGGATAGAGCGCATAACCGCCAAATCTTCGATGGCGTGATGCGTCGCGCCCATCGCGCCATACGCAAACCCTCCGCCAACGGTCACGATTTTGACGTTCGCGTTGTGATAGCAGACGTCGTTGCGGATGTGCTCCAGGCAGCGCATCGTCGGGAAATTCCCAATGGAATAGGTAAAGGCGATTTTTCCGCTCAGCGCCATTCCCGCAGCGATGCCAGTCATATTTTGTTCGGCGACGCCGGCGTTCAGAAATTGCCGGGGCAATTGCTCCATGAACGGAGTGACCACGCCAAAGCCCAAATCGCCGGTAATCAGGACGATACGGTCGTCCTTTTTTGCCATCTCAAACAGTTCGTTCAGGAATGCGTTTCTCATTTGCTCTGCTCCAGTTCCGCGAGAGCCTTGGTCATGTCCTCGCCCATCGGCGCGCGGTAGTGCCACAGAAGTTTATTTTCCATGTAGCTCACACCTTTGCCCTTGACGGTCCGCGCCACGATACAGCTGGGCTTCCCCGCTTCAAACGGCACTTGCGTGACCGCTTCTTCGACCGCGCGCATGTCGTGGCCATCCACTTCGCGCACTGCCCACCGGAAGGCCCGCCACTTTTCCGCCAGCGGATGCAGATCGATCACGTCCTTCACCATGCCGAGGCTCTGGATGCCGTTGTAATCCACGATGACAACCAGGTTGTCGAGATTGTGCTGTGGCGCAAAGAGCGCTGATTCCCAGATCGAGCCTTCGTCGCATTCGCCGTCGCTTACCAGGCAGAAGACGCGGCTGGGCCGGCCGTCGCGCTTAGCGGTGATCGCCATTCCCACAGCGACGGGCAAGCCGTGGCCGAGTGAACCTGTGGAGAGCTCAACGCCCGGATTGTCCTTGTGCATCACGTGGCCCGCAAGCGGTGAACCGTTCTGGTAAAACGTGTCGAGCGCGGCCAGAGGAAAGAAGCCGCTTTCTGCAAGCGTCGCGTACAGCGCCGTGCACGCGTGCCCTTTGCTCATGATGAAGCGATCGCGGTCCGGCCAATCGGGCCGCTTCGGGTCATAGCGCAGTGCGCTCCCATAAAGCGCCGCCATGATGTCTGCGGAGGACAGCGACGAGCCGATGTGTGAAGCATTGGCTTTGCCAGTCATCCGCACACAGTGCTGCCGGATACGATTTGCTAGTCCTTTGAGCTCCGTGAGATTCATTCGATTCATGGTTGGGGCTTCCTTCTGCCCTAATCTCTTTCAACGTTCGCGAACACGAAACTTGTCCCGTGTTTTTTCTACTGCGAAATCTTCGCCAGCACGTCCGCTTCGACAATGCGCCCGCCCGGTCCAGTTCCTTGCACAAGGCTGAGATCAATACCGTGCTGGCTTGCCAGCCGGCGCGCCGCCGGACTTGCCCGTACAGACGCCCCCCGCGCTGCCTCCTGCGGTGCCGTCATAGCACTCTGGGCTTGGCTGACTTCCTTCGCCACAGCCCCCTTCGGCGCCACACTCGACGGCGCTGCCTCTCCCTGCGCGAGGATGTACCCGAGTAATTCCTGAACACGCAGCGTGGCGCCCGCCTCCGCAACGGGATGAAGGATCCCGGCGACAGATGATGGAATTTCGAACGTCACTTTTTCCGTGGTGATTTCGGCGATGGCTTCACCCGCTTCCACCCGAGCACCCGCTGGCCGGAGCCAGGCGGAAAGAACACCTTCTTCGGTGTACATCCCCATGCTGGGCATCACGATCTCCTGCGCCACCCGCTACGCTCCTGTTCCCAATAATTCATGGACTGCCGCAACCACTTGTATCGGGCGTGGCACGTAGTGCGCTTCCAAAACGGCGGCAAAAGGAACCGGCGTGTCCGGCGCGTTTACCGTTTTCACGGGAGCGTCGAGTTCATCAAACGCCTTCTCGGCCACGCGCGCTGCGATATCGCGTGCCATCGAAGCCGTAGGCGTGTCCTCGTCCACGACGACCAATCGCCGCGTTCGCGACACGGATTCGAGTATGGTGGTTTCATCCAACGGAGAAAGCGTGAGAACATCCACGACTTCCGCGTCGACGCCGTCCCCCGCGAGCGATGCCGCCGCTTCCAGGCAAACATGCGTCATTCGTCCGATCCCACAGAGAGTGACGTCGCGCCCCTCACGCACGATTTCCGCTTCCCCAATGGGCACGCAGTACGCTTCTTCGGGGACATGGCCCTTGGCTGCCCCACCAAGGAATTTGTGCTCCAGAACGGCCACCGGTCCGTCGTCACGGATCGCAGAGATCAGCAGCCCTTTGGCGTTATAAGCGGTGGAAGGAACAACTACCTTTAGCCCGGGCACGTGCGCCAGCACCGAATACAGTGTTTGGGAATGCTGCGCTCCAGCGCCTCCTCCGTAAGTGCGTTTGCCGTCTCCTCGCGTCCCATACGCTGTGCGGATCACCAGCGGGAGGCGAATCTGCCCGCCCATCATGTAGTGCATCTTGGCTGCTTGATTGATGATTTGGTCGTAGCAGCAACCGATGAGGTCGACAAACATGATTTCGACGATGGGCCGCAAACCCGACATAGCTGCGCCCACGGCCGCGCCCACAAATCCCATTTCGGCGATCGGCGTATCTAACACCCGTTCGGGTCCGAATTCCGTGATCAGCCCTTTCGTGGCTCGCAGCGACCCGCCCCACGCGTCAACGAATCCCAGATGCGCCAAACCCGCTCCCCCGGCGATGTCTTCGCCCATGATGATGATCGTAGGGTCGCGGCGCATCTCCAGCCGTAGCGCTTCGTTGATGGCCTGATTGAAGGTCAGCTCGCGAACGGCGGCTACGGTTTCCAGTTTCATCGAGCCCCCGTCACGAAAACATCGGTGTAGAGTTCCGCGGGATTTGGCAGGGGGCTTTGTTCAGCAAAAATCACCGCGAGATCGATCTTCTCTTTGTTCTGCTCATCGATCGCGTCCAATTCTTCTGCGGTCAGCGCATGCTCCGCCAGGACTTGTTCGCGGAACCGTTTGATGCAGTCGCGTTCCCGCGCAGCTTCTTCTTCCTCGCGCGTTCGGTAGCGGCGGGTGTCGTCTCCCTGGTGATGACCGTAATACCGGTAGGTTTTACACTCAATGAGCGACGGCCCGCCCCCGGACCGCGCGCGTCCTACCGCCTCAACCGCAGCGCTCCACACAGCCATCACATCTTGTCCGTCGACCGTCACGCCGGGCATTCGGTAAGCCGCCGCGCGGTCGGCAATGTTCGTGGCGGCGACCGCATATTCCACAGGAGTGGACTGGGAGTAGCGATTGTTCTCGCAGACAAAGATGACGGGGAGCTTCCAAATCGCCGCCAGATTCATGGCTTCGTGCAGCGCTCCGAAGGCAGCTGCCCCTTCGCCAAAGAATGCAACTGCAACCTGGGTGGTGTGACGGACCTTGGCGGAAAGGGCCGCACCCACCGCGTGGGTCGCACCCATTCCCACGATGGGATTGACGCCGAGCATCCCAACCCGCACGTCCGTGATGTGCATGGAACCGCCTTTGCCGCGGTTCGTGCCTGTCACTTTGCCGTACAACTCCGCCATCATGCGATGGACTTCCACGCCCTTTGCGATGCAGTGGCCATGTCCCCGGTGGGTGGAGGCGATCCAATCGGTGGGCTGCAGAGCGGCGCACACCCCGACAGCGCAAGCCTCCTGGCCCGTGTAATAGTGCACGGCGCCAACCGGCACACCCGTTTCCACAAGCCACTTCAAACGCTCTTCGAACTCGCGAATGAGCGTCATGTGCTCGTACATCCAAAGCAACTGGTTGCGGCTCGGTCGTGGAGGCTTGGGTCCCGTTCCGGAACGGCTTGATAGTTCGGTGACGGTCAGAGACAAGGGCTGGCCTCCCGGGGCCAAAGCTGAACGTGGCACTAATTACTGGCGGGAACAGACTTTCAATTTGACACCACACGTCACAAGCACGCAGTGCTAGCGGTCACTGGGGTTGGTGATTGTGGTCACGCGAGAGCTGAGGGATACGCCGTTGCAGCCCACTCATGTAACATACTGATTCAAAATGCTTTACCATTATATTGAAAGCCATCGCAGGAACAGGCGGCGTTCAACGGTTCGTGCTAGGATTGCAAAATGGGTTTCGCCGCAAGGGCTGGGGCATTGCCGGTCGTTTTACTCATTGGAGTGACATCCCTCTTCGCGCAGCAGGAACCAAGCACCAAACCCTTGCCTGACGCCCCGCTGCCGAAACAAGAGCCGGCGCCTCCAAAACATGAGAGCCCCTTGCAAGCCACGTTTGAAATACTGGGCCGCCGCTCCATTTTCTTCCCCGACCTCGCTGCGAGTTCAGGGCCGCTCGACGCCAAGCAAAAGCTGGAGCTTTTTGCAGGAAAGAGCGTCGCGCCGTCTCGCTTTCTCAGTTCCTCGCTGGGCGCAGCCATCGGACAAGCTCGCGGCTCGCTCTCCGGCTATGGCGGCGAATGGGGCGGCTACGGGAAGCGCTTTGGCTCTTCGATCGCAACCGGCGCCTCAACCGAGTTCTTCAGCACTTTTCTATTTGCATCCTTGCTGCATCGGGACCCTCGCTACTTCGTGCTGCTTCGGGGAAGGCCAATGCGCCGCATCGGATATGGCTTGAGCCGTTTGGTGGTCACGCGCACGGACTCCGGAAAGGAAGCGTTTAACTGGCCCGGCACTTTAGGTCCCCTCTTCGCTGAAAGTCTGGCGAACAGCTACCTGCCCGTGAGCGAGCAAACAGCAGGCCGAACGTTCCAGCGATACGGGATTCGCCTCGGTTTTACGGGCGCCACCAACATTCTCAAGGAATATTGGCCAACCATCTTTCGAAGCCTGCGCATTGAGAGAATTGCGCCAGGTCTAAACCCGGATTCCCCTCCGGCGCCATAACAAACAGGTCGAACCCAACTCTTTATTCCGTCAGTCAACCAATTTGACGTCTTCCATCAGCGAAAAAAATCCCTCGGCAAGCGTGGGATGGATGTACACCGCTCCTTTCAATTCGTCCCCTACCTTGAGTTGGTTTGGCCCCCATAAAACGCGCGTGCCCACGACAGCATCGTATTTCGTGGCCGGGTCCTCCTGTGCGGAGTGCGCCGAGAGCTTACATTGGATGCGGCCCGCTTATAGGGAGCAAGCAGAAGATTCTAATTGTGCACGTAGGACCGGCCAATCACTGGTCATGCATACGATGGATATTTAGGAGCCCACTGCGCCCCGACGATCCCTTCGTGCAGCGCCTCCGGCGAGGTCTTGGGGCACAAGCCGTCCCGCTGCGCCTGCGTCGCCGCGGCAAACGCGATTTCTATGGCGGCGCGGCGGATGCCGGTCAGTGCGGGCAGCAAGGAAGCCGTTGGGTCGGTCCGCGCGGGCGACTGTTCCGCCAGTGCATGCGCGGCTGCAAGGAACATGGTGTCTGTAACACGCCTCGCGCCGCAGGCACAGATCGCCAAGCCCATCGCGGGAAAAATGAACACATTATTGCACTGCGCGATGCGCCTCTTGTGCCCTTTGAAGTCCACATCGGGGAAAGGCGACCCAGTTGCAATCAGCGCGCGGCCGTCCGTCCACTGGAGCAGGTGTTCCGGGACGGCTTCGGACTTCGACGTGGGATTGGACAGCGGCAGAATGATGGGCCGCTCACACTTGCGCGCCATCTCCCGCACGATGGCCTCCGTGAAAGCACCCGGGAGGGTCGACAGCCCAATGAGGATGGTTGCAGGCACTTTGTGAATGACATCGCTCAGTCCGATGCGATGATTCTCCAGTGTGCGCGGAAAATCTCTTACGCGTTCCGCGAGTTGCACGTAGGCGCGTTGCTCTTCCGATAAGTCCGTTCGGTCGGAATGCAATAAGCCGCCGCTATTGATGATCCAGAACCGCGACGGCACTTCGGTTGGCGACAAGCCATCCGCGATCATGGCTTCGCGAAGAGCATCGGCAACACCAATGCCCGCGGAGCCGGCTCCCAACATCACGATGTGTTGGTCGCGCATGCTCTTTCCCGAGACGCGAACTCCCGCAAAGATGGCGCCCGCCGTCACCGACGCGGTGCCTTGAATGTCGTCATTAAATGTGATCAGTTTGTCGCGATAGCGATCGAGAATTACCCGTGCGTGCCCCTTGGAAAAGTCTTCCCATTGTAGGAGCGTGTCCGGCAACTCCGCCTTGACCGCCTGCACAAAACGGTCAACAAATTCATAGTATTCATCGCCGGTGATTCGCTCGTGCCGCCACCCGAGATACTCAGGGTCGGCGAGCCGCTCCGCATTGTTCGTGCCCACGTCCAAAATGATCGGCAAGGTTTGCGCGGGCGGAACACCTCCGATCAAGGTGTATAAAGAAAGTTTCCCAATCGGTATCCCCAGCCCGCCGACTCCTTGATCCCCTATGCCAAGGATGCGCTCCCCGTCGGTCACTACAATCACGCGCACTTCTTTGTTGGGGCGATTTTGCAGCAGGGTTTGAATCTGGTCGCGCATCGGATAAGAAATAATCAGTCCGCGCGCACGCCGGTAAATGTGGCTGAACTCCTGGCAGGCCTCGGCAACCACCGGCGTATAAACAATAGGCAGCATTTCCTGGATATGATCCAGCAGCAACCGGTAGAAAAGCACTTCGTTGGTGTCCTGAAGCTGGCGCAGGTAAATGTGCCTTTCCAAGTCGTCGGGTTTTCGCTGATAGGCTTTGTAGGCGCGGAATGACTGTTCCTCGATCGTTTCCACAGCAGGAGGCAAGAGGCCGTCTAATCCTAACGCCTGGCGTTCTGTCAAAGTGAACGCTGTGCCCTTGTTGAGTGCGGGTGTCTCGAGAAGCGCCTGCCCCCGGAGATTCGACGCTAGCCGCGTAATGGTTGGTGGGGCGTATGACATCGCCGTGGAACCTCCCGAAAAGGAGCAGGAAGCCTTTAAGGCTCTAAGGAAGGAGCAAACTGGCTCCGCAGGTACGGGCAGCCGCGCGCATGATAGCACAAAAAATGTTGCGGTATCTCGCAGAAGTGGCAGAATAACAGGGTAGGTACTTGCAGTACTCGCATCCTTCGAGTAGACCGCGGCCGTTCCGGCCGAACGCCGTCATTTCTCCTTCACGAGGTAGCTCATGGGACAAGCACTTGATGTTCATCGGCTTCATTTCGCATTTACCGTCACCTTCCACTACATCTTCCCGCAGCTAACAATGGGCCTCGCCTTGCTTCTCGTCTATCTGAAGACCAAAGCGCTGCGCACCGGCGACGAACACTACAACCGTGCCGCGCGATTCTGGGCTCGCATCTTTGGCATTAATTTCGCCCTCGGCGTGGTGACCGGCATTCCCATGGAATTTCAGTTCGGCACCAATTGGGCGGCATTCTCCAAAGCTGCCGGCGGCGTCATTGGGCAAACGCTGGCCATGGAAGGCGTTTTTTCCTTCTTTCTGGAGTCCAGCTTTCTCGGATTGTTCCTCTTCGGAGAGAAGCGCCTCGGCCGCATCGGTCACTGGTGGGCCGGATTTCTCGTCTTCCTTGGCTCGTGGCTTTCCGGCTATCTGATCGTCGCTACGGATGCATGGATGCAGCATCCCACCGGCTATCGGCTCGGACCCGGTGGCGAAATTGAGCTTTCCAGTTTCTGGGGCCTGGTGCTGAACAAGTGGGCGCTGTGGCAGTACGCGCACAACATGCTCGGCGCAATCCAAACCGGTTGCTT
>Ga0187778_10001938_pt1 | contig 14249 bp, 12 predicted proteins | sample 1015_Q2_SP5_20_M_FD_132418 | JGI IMG/M metagenome (GOLD analysis project Ga0187778, IMG submission 132418) | Tropical peat soil microbial communities from peatlands in Department of Meta, Colombia - 1015_Q2_SP5_20_MG | ecosystem: Environmental > Terrestrial > Soil > Wetlands > Peat | place... | reverse complement strand
CAGACGCTCGAGAAGATGGAGATCGCGATCAAGGAGACGCAGCGCGTGCTGGGCTACGCCGACTGCTCGTTCATGATCGCCTCGCCGGGCGAGACCGCCGCGACCGTGCAGGAGACGGTCGACTTCTGCCGGAAGGTGGGGCTCAAGCCGGAGGTGTTCTTCTTCACCACCGCCTATCCCGGCACCACCTTCTGGGACCTGGCGCTGGAGAAGGGGCTCATCCGCAAGGCGGTCACCGGCGAGAAGGGACCGGCCGACGAGGACATCGTCGAGCAGTACTTCCTGCGGCTCGGCGAGCAGAGCGAGGACGTGCGGACGAACTTCAGCGACCTGCCCGACGAGGAGATCATCGAGCTGTCGTGGTGGGCGATCAACGAGCTGGGAGCACAGAACACGGTCCGGCATCCCCACACCGGCGAGGCCCAGAAGCGCGCGGTACGCGGGGCCACGCGGGCCGACGTCTAGGAGGGCGCGGCCCGATGCGCTTCATCGTCGTCGGCGCGGGCTCGATCGGCCAGCGGCACGCGCGCAACCTTCGAGCCCTGGGCCACGAGCCCATCGTCTTCGACACGGACGCCGAGCGCCTGGCCAAGGTCGGCGCCCTCCTCGACGTGGAGACACTCCCCACGCTGGCCGCCGGCGCCGACCGCAAGGCGGACGGGATCCTCGTCTGCACGCCGCCGGCTTCTCACGTGGCGGTGGCGCGCGAGACGCTCGACTGGGGCGGGCATCTGTTCATCGAGAAGCCGCTCGCGCCGTCCGGGCGAGAGGTGGGGCGCTTGCTCGCGGAGGCGGACGCGCGCGGGCGCCGGATCCTGGTCGGCTGCAACCTGCGCTTCTTCAAGCCGCTCCAGCGGGTGAAGGCGCTGGTGGACGAGGGGCGGGTCGGCCGCGTGCTCTCGGTGCGAGCGCAGTGCGGGTTCTACCTGCCGTTCTGGCAGCCGGGCACGGACTACCGGCAGACCTACCGGGCCCACGCCGCGCAGGGCGGCGGCATCCTCCTCGACGCGATCCACGACTTCGACTATCTGCGCTGGATCTTCGGCGAGGTCCGCGAGGTCCTGGGGACCGTGGAGCGGCTCGCCGACTTCCAGACCGACGTCGAGGACTTCGGCGAGGTGACGCTCCGCTTCACTTCCGGCGTCATCGCCCAGCTCCATCTCGACTACCTCCAGCGCTCGTACCGGCGCAGCTGCGAGGTCATCGGCGAGCGGGGCGTGATCGTCTGGGACTACATCGACCGGCGCGTGACGCTCTTCACCGAGGAACGGGATCGCTGGCAGGGCTTCGGCGAGCCGATCGACTTCAATCACAACGAGATGTTCGTCGAGGAGATGGCCCACTTCGTGCGGTGCCTCGAGGGTCGGGAGGCCCCGGTCGTCGACGGCAGCGACGCGCTCCGCACCCTGCGTGTGGTCGAGGCCGCCAAGACCTCGTCGGCCCAGCGGAGCTGGGTGACCCTCTGATGCCGCCGCGGGTGGTCGTGATCGTCCAGGCCCGGCTCGGCTCCACGCGCCTGCCGGGCAAGACCCTGGCCGACATCGCGGGCCGGCCGATGCTCGACTGGGTCCTCGATCGGGCCGAGCGCATTCCCGGGATCGACGGTCTCGTCCTGGCGACCACGGACCGGCTGCGCGACGACAAGCTCGTCGACTTCGCCCGAAAGCAGGGCGTGCGCTGCGTGCGCGGGAGCGAGCAGGATGTCCTCGACCGATTCCATGTGGCCGTGACCGAGCACCCGGCCGATGTGATCGTGCGGGTCACGCCCGACTGTCCGTTGCTCGATCCCGAGGTGGCGGGGCAAGTACTGGCGAAGTTCCTCCAGACGCCGGGGCGATACGACTACGTGAGCAACGTGCACCCGCCGACGTTTCCCGACGGCCTCGATACCGAGGTCTTCTCAAGAGACGCGCTGGAAACGGCCTGGCGCGAGGCGGAGCTTCCCTCCGACCGCGAGCACGTGACCCCGTTCATGTGGCGCCGTGCCGGACCAGAGCGCTTCCGGCTGGGGAACGTCACGGGAGCACGCGACCTCTCGACCGAGCGCTGGACGGTGGACACCGCCACGGACCTCGACTTCGTCCGGAAGATCTACGAGATCCTTGGACCGTCGCGGCCGATCTTCGGGATGGAAGAGGTGCTCGACCTCCTCCACACGCACCCCGAGCTCCGGGACATCAACGCCGGCCAGCGCCGCAACGAGGGCTACCAGCGCTCGCTGGCCGCCGACGCGGCCGCGCCGAGGACAAGCCGGTGAGCGGGCCGCACCCGAGCTTCGAGCGCTCGCTGGCCTGGCTCGAGCGGGCGCGCCGGGTCGTCCCGGGTGCCTCGCAGACCCTCAGCAAGAACCCGGGCATGTTCGTCGAGGGCGCCTACCCGGTCTTCCTCGATCGCGGCCGCGGCTGCCGGGTGTGGGACGTGGACGGCAACGAGTACATCGACTACATCCTGGGCCTGGCCTCTATCACGCTCGGCTACGACCACCCCGCGGTCACCGAGGCCGTGCGGCGCCAGGCGGGCGAAGGGACGATCTTCTCGCTTCCGCATCCCCTCGAGGTCGAGGTTTCGGAGCGGCTCGTCGAGATCATCCCGTGCGCGGAGATGGTGAGGTTCTTCAAGACGGGCTCGGAGGCCAACGCCGCCGCCGTCCGCACGGCCCGCGCGGCCACCGGGCGCGACGTCGTCCTCTTCTGCGGGACCTCGTACCACGGCTGGCACGACTGGTACGCGGTCACGACGCCGCGCTCGAAGGGCATCCCGAAGGACTTCGCCCACTTCGTGGCCCCGTTCGGCTACAACGACCTGCCTTCGCTCGAGCGCGCCCTCGACGAGCACCACGGGAGGGTCGCCGCGGTGATGCTGGAGGCGACGTTCGTGGACCGGCCGGCGCCGGGCTTCCTCGAGGGCGTGAAGTCTCTGGCCCACCGCCACGGTGCGCTCCTGATCTTCGACGAGATCGTCACCGGGTTCCGCTGGGCCCTGGGTGGAGCGCAGGAATATTTCGGCGTCGTGCCCGACCTGGCGACCTTCGGCAAGGGCATGGCCAATGGCCTGCCCCTCGCTGCCGTGGTCGGGGGCGCGGAGGTCATGCGGCAGCTTGGCGAGGACGACGTCTTCGTGTCGAGCACGTTCGGCGGCGACACGATCGCCCTGGCCGCCGCGCGCGCGGCTATCGACGAGTATCAGCGCCGACCGGTCATCGAGCACCTCTGGGCCGTGGGCCGGCGGTTCCAGGAGGGCGTCCGGGCCGCTGCTGCCCGGGCGGGAGTGGCCGTCGAATGCATCGGCTACCCGGTCCATCCGAAGCTCATCACCGACTACCGGAGCGAGGAAACCAATCACCAGTTGATGAGCCTGTTCCTGCAAGAGACGGCACAGCACGGGTATCTGTTCCATTTTGCCGGCTTCAATACGTCGTTCTCCCACGGCGACGATGAAGTGGATCGCTCGGTCGAGGCCTGCGAGGCGGCCTTCCGGGTCATGGCCTCGGCCGCGGCCGACGGCAATATCGCCGGACGGCTCAAAGGCAGGCCCTACCGGGTCGCCTTCCGCCGTTCCTGACATGCGCCTGGCGGTCCTGATCCTCCGCAAGAACTACTACCGCCTGCTGGCGCCCGTGGTGGACGCCGCGCTCGCGCGGCGGTGGGACGTGGAGTGCTGGCACGACTGGAGCCATCCCCGGCGCGGCGGCAAGTCCTACGAGTTTCCCGACGCGGTGCCCCGCTTTCGCCACGGGACCCCCCGCGTGACCAGCTTCATAGGCATGGATGACCTGGCGGCGCGCTTCCGCGCCGAGCCGCCCGACGCCGTGCTCTCGCTCGATCCGCCCGATCGGACCGTGCGAGCCGCCACGCGAGCCAGGTGGGTGTGGCTCCAGTATTCGACCGACATCGTCTACTCCGACCAGCCGGGAGGTTTCCTCGACGCGGACGCCATCGGCGCCTACAGCGCCTACTGGCGAGAGAAGATCGACGAGCGCTACGGGCCCGAGGGCCCGGCGGGCGCCGTCAGGAACAAGACGGCTCCGGTCGGAGTGCCCGAGCTGGACGCGCTCGGGCTCGTGGATCCGCGGGAAGTCCGGCACCGCCTCGGGCTCGACCGGGATCGACCGGTCGTGGTGTACCTGCCCTTCCCGATGCGGTCGAATCCGCCGACGTTCTGGCTCCGGCACGTCTACGCGCCACGGACGCGGGCGAGCCGCGCCCTGCGGGTGCTCCTGGGCCGTCGCCCGGAGTACTGGCCCCACGTCCGCGCCGACGCCGGCGACCGCCGGATGCTCGAGGCCATCCGCGCGTTCTGCGATCGCGAGGGCGCCGCGCTCGTCGTGAAGTCACGGGTCAAGGACGAGCCTCCCGGCTATGCGCGGCGCCTCGCGGATCGCGTGGTCGGCGACGAGTCGCTCTACCCGCCGAGCATCCTCGAGTTGCTGAGCACGGCGGCGCTCTGCGTGCACTTCTACAGCACGGCGGTGTTCGAGGCGGTCTACGCGGGCGTGCCCAGCCTCTGCCTGGCGCCCGAGGCCGCCGACATGGGGCTGCCCGACCTGATCCACGATCTGGTCCACAACGGCAAGCCCGGCGGCATCTACAACTGGCCGGGAGCGGCGTACTGGCAGCCCCTCGCGGAGGCGTTCGAGGGGCTTCACCGGTGGCGGCTCGCGGACTTCCCGGCGACGAGGGAGGCCCGCCGCGACTACGTCGAGCACTTCCTGGGCCCGGACGACGGCCGGAGCTCCGAGCGCTTGCTCGACCTCGCCGCGACGCGCGCGGGATGAGCCCCGCCGTCCAGCCGCCCGAGACCATCGGCCGGCTCGACCGCCTGCTCGAGGCGTACTACACGCGCTACTACCGCGACACGCTCGGCCTGCCGGACTGGCCGGCCAAGGTTCGCGGCCGGCTGCGCGAGGAGGATGTCGAGGTGGACCGCCTCGGCACGGTGGCCGAGGCGCTCGGCCAGCCACTCCGTGGGCTGCGGGTGCTCAACGTCGGCTGCGGCACCGGCGGCTTCAACGCGGCGGCCGAGCGCGCGGGCGCCACGACGTGGGGCATCGATACCGAGCCGGACGCCATCGCCATCTGTGCGCTGCGGCGCCGGCCGGCCCCGGGCGCCCGCTACGCCCTCGCCGCGGCGGAGGCGTTGCCGTTCCGGGACGGCTCGTTCGATCTGGTCTACTGCCTCTCGACGCTCGAGCACGTGGCGGATCCGGACCGGGCCATCGCCGAGATGATGCGAGTGCTCCATCCCGACGGAGCCCTGATGCTCTATGCCCCGAACAGCTGGGCCCCGTACGAGAACCACTACAAAGTCTTCTGGCCGCCGCTGGCTCTCTGCCCCAAGCCGCTCTTGCGACTCTACCTGCGGCTGCGCGGCCGGCCGGCCGGCTTCGTCGACACGCTCAATCGGCTCTCGCTCGGGCTGTGCCGGCGCCTCCTGCGCCGGGCCGGCGCGGTCAGCATCGAGCCATTCGGCCTGGCCTCGCTGGACGGGCTGGGGAGCGGGCGCGGCGCGCGATTCCTCCGGCTCTACTACGAGGCGCTCCGCATCCCGCCCGCGATCCAGCTCATCGCGCGCAAGCGCGCGGCGGCGCGGTCATGAGGGTGTGCAGCCCCCACTGCGGCCTCGATCCCGAGACGACCTCGGGTGGGGAGACCTACGAGCGCGAGCTGCTGATCAACCTGGCGCGGCTCGGCATGGTGTCGGATCTCATCCTCGCGCGCCACCAGCGGGTGCCGGAGGGCGTGGCGAACCTGGTCGTGCACCGGCTGCCGATGGGCCGGGGGCTGCGCTGGCCGGTCGCGGCGGGCGTGTTCCCGCCGGCGATCGCGCGCGTCTATCGCCAGACGCGCTTCGACCTGCTGCGCGTGCACTCGTTGCGCTATACCGGCCCCGCCGCGCTCATCGCGCGACGCTTCGCGCGCCTCGACGTCCCGATCGTCTCGCACCATCATCATCTCGACCCCGGCCCGTTGAATGCGCTCGTCGACCGCCGCGTGCTCATGGCCTCCGAGCGCGTGATCACGGTCAGCGAGTTCTCCCGGCAGCAGCTCGTGAGCACGCTCGGGATCCCGGCCGATCGGGTGGAGGCGGTGCCGAACGGCGTGGACGAGAAGTTCACGCCCGCGCCGGCCGATCCCGCGCTGCGGGCGCGCTGGGGGCTCGGCGCCTCACCCGTCGCCCTCTTCCTGGGAGGCCTCAAGCCGCGGAAGAACCTCCCGTTCCTGCTGGAGGTCTGGCGCGAGGTCGTCACCGCCCGTCCCGGCGCGCGCCTGATGATCGCGGGCACCGGACCGCAGGCGGGCGCTCTCGAGGACCGGGCGCGCGCGCTCGGCCTCGGCGCGCACGTGATCTTCACCGGGCGGCTCGGGGAGGCGGAGAAGGTCGCCCACTACCGGCTCGCCGATCTCTTCGTCTTTCCCTCGACCCTCGAGGGCTTCGGCCTCGCGCTGGGCGAGGCGATGTCCTGCGGCCTCCCGGTCGTGGCTTCCGATCAGGGCGCGCTGCCGGAGCTGGTCGTGCAGGGCGAGGGCGGGTTCGTCTGCCGCGCGGGCGACCGCGGCGCCTTCGCGGCCGCGGTCGTGCGGCTGCTGGACGGGCCGGAGCAGCGGGGCCGGCTCGGCACCTTCAACCGCGAGCGCATCGAGCGCCACTTCCGGTGGCCGCGTGCCGCACGCCGGGTGCTCGAGATCTACCAGGAGGTGCTGGCCGAGTGGAAGCGCGGGGTGCGCGCGGCGTGAGCACACTGGCCGAGCGCTTCTTCCGCGACAGCGACTACTGGCGGGCCTGGTCGCAGGTGCCGGATCTCACTGCCGACATTCCGTATGCGCTCGCGGCGCTCGCGCCCACGGATCGCCGCATCCTCGACGCGCCCTGCGGCCGGGGTCGGCTGCTCCGCGCGGTGCGCGCGATGCTGCCCGCGGCCGAGCTGCACGGCGTGGACATCAGCCCGGGCATGGTCGAGCAGGTCCAGCGCTTCTGCCCGGGTGTTTCGGGCCGCGTGGGCTCGGTCTACGCGCTGCCGTTTCCCGATCGCCATTTCGACGCGGTCCTGTGCCACGAGTCGTTCATGCACTTCGACGAGCCGCGGCGGGCGCTCGGAGAGCTCGCGCGCGTCGCCCGGCGGCGGCTCTACCTGAGCGTGACGACCCGCCGCCAGCTCAACACGCTGCTGCGGCGCGCGCGGGTCCTGCCGGCCTCCGACGTGCCCCACTGGACGTACGACTACGAGGACATCCGACGCCTGCTTCCACCCGACTTCCACTGGGAGATCCGCGGGGCGTTCCTGGTCGGACGCAAGGCGCTCGGCCTCGAGCATTCCCGGCACATCATGCTCCATCGAGCGATCGGGCGACGCGTGCCGCAGTGGCTGCTGCGCCGGTTCGGGCAGACGCTGTTCGCCTACGGCACGCGCCGGACCGCGCGATGAGCTCGTCGAGCCCCCGGGCTCTCCGGCTGGACGATGTCGGCGCGGCCTCGAAGCGACACGAGGTGTACGGGATCACCCGGCTGCGCCTGGGCCCGCTGGCTCTGCCGTTTCCCGGCAATTTCCTCTTCCTCAAGTACGTCCCACCCGTGAAGCGCTGGGGGCCATACCGCGAGCTGACCGCGGGCGAGTGGGAGGCGATCCTCGCCGTCCTCGAAGCGGCCGGGGCTCGCATGACCATCGGGGTGACCGCCGGATGGGTGGAGGCCGACGGCCGGATCGTACCCTTCCCGCGAAAGTTTCCCGAGGCGGCGGCGATGGTTCGCGGGGGAGTCGATCGTGGCCTCCTCGAGGTGGCCAACCACGGCTACACGCACTGCGTCCTGGCCGGGCGCCGCTTCCTCCCGCGGCTCTTCTCGGGCAACCGGACCGACCACCGCGAGTTCCACGACTGGCTGCCGGCCGCGGCGCACCGCGAGCATCTGACCCGCGCCCAGTCGATCCTCCAGGACTTCCTCGGCCGGTCCGTCGTCACGTTCGTGCCGCCGGGCAACGTCTTCGCCCGGGCGACGCTGAGTGCGGCCGCCGATGCCGGGCTCCGCTACGTCTCGTGTCTCGCCCCTGCCCGATGGGGGACGGTCCCGGGCCTCACCTTCGTCGACGACGGCGACGTGCTCGCGCTGCACGACCGCGACATCGTATGCGGCGGCGGCGTCGCCGTCCTGGATCGGCTGATGGCCGGACGCGACCAGGCGTTCGTCACGGTGGCCGAGCTCGGCGCGCGCCTCGAGGGGGCTCGGCGGTGAGGCACTGGCCGCGGCCGCTGGTTGCCGGGCTCGACCTGCTCAATCGGCGAGGCAAGAGCCTGGGCGTGCGCCTGGTCAAGTACACCGGCAAGAGCCCGCACTTCATCCATCCCAAGCACCTGGTCGAGACGCCGGGCCACGACTGGTACCTCGCGCATCTCGCGCCCGGCGACGTGGTGCTCGACGTCGGCTGCGCGAACGGCGCGCACACCGTGAAGGCGGCGGGGCGGGTGAAGCGAATCGTGGGCATGGACTACGACGTGACCCAGCTCCGCGTGGCGACGGCGGAGGCGCGACGTCTCCGCCTGGACAACGTCTCGCTCTTCGCCTGGGACCTCACGCGTCCGTTCCCGTTCCCCGACGGCGCGTTCGACGCGGTCCTCTTCCTCGACGTGATCGAGCATCTCGAGCCGCGCGACGCGGTGTTGCGGGAGATCCGGCGGGTGCTCAAGCCCGACGGCCGGCTGCTGGTCTCGGGGCCGAACCGGCAGAGCCGCTGGCGGGAGCGGCTCCGCGTGGCTGGTCTCTTCTCCTTCCAGGACCCGGACCACAAGATCGAGTACACGCAGGAGGAGTTCCGGGCCGCGCTCCAGGCCGGCGGCTTCACGGTCGACGGCCCGCTCGAGCCCGTGGTCTACGACACGCCGCTGGCCGGCCCGATCGACGTGATCGGCGGCCTCTCGCTCGGGCTCTACGCGCGGCTCGCCCGCTGGAAGCGCCGGCGGGCGCTGGCCGAGCCCCGGGAGAGCACGGGATTCCGGGCGATCGCGCGCAAGCCGGCGTGAGGATCTGCCTCGTCAACGAGTACTTCGCGCCCTTCGCGCCGGGCGGCGCCGAAGGGAGCATGGAGGCCCTGGCCCTCGGGCTGGCCGAGCAGGGCCACGAGGTCCTGGTCGTCACGCCCAACTACGGCGCGGCCCGCGAGGAGTCGCGAGACGGCATCCGCATCGTGCGTTTCCCGTTCCCGGTGCGGCTGCCGCCCGGGCGCACGCCGGCCCCGGCGAAGTGGCTCGCCAATCCGATCACCTATCTCTACGCCGCGTGGTGGATCGCCCGGATCGCGGGACCGGCGCGCGCCGAGGTCATCCACGTCCAGAACAAGCAGATGCTGATCCCGGGCGTGCTGGCCGGCCGCTGGCTCCGGGTGCCGGTCGCGCTCACGATCCGCGACGGCAGCATCATCGACGCGGCGCCGATGTGCCTGCACCACGCCGATCGGATGCCGCCCGACTGCGGCGTTCGCAAGCTGTGGCGGGAATGCTCCGAGGAGTACGTGCAGCTCTACGTGCGGCGTCCCGGGCGGCGGCTCCGGTCGAAGCTCGCGTTCCTCTACTTCTGGCTCGACAGCCGGCTCAAGCAGCGCTTCCTCGGCCGGGTCGACACCGTCATCGGCGTCAGCGAGGGCATCCTGGGCATCTACCGGCGGTCAGGTCTGCTCGATCGTGTCCGGCGAGCCGAGGCGATCTACAGCATCCCGCCGCGCGCGCCGCACCTGGCGCCCGCCGAGGCCGACCGGCTCCGCGAGCGGCTCGGGCTCGTCGGCCGCCGCGTGGTGCTCTACGTGGGCAAGTGCTCGCCCGGGAAGGGGACCGCCGACCTGACCGCGGCGGCCCGAGGGCTCGAGCGCGAGTTCCCCGACGCGTGCTTCGTCTTCGCCGGCGAGGGCGCGCTCGACACAAGCGGGGCCAACGTGCGCTGGCTGGGCCCTCGGCCGAACCGCGAGGTCCAGGCGCTCTATCTCCTCGCCGACGTGGTCGTCGTTCCCTCCGTGATCCCCGACGCCCTGAGCCGCGTCTTGCTGGAGGCCATGGCCGCGGGGCGAGCGGTGGTCGCGACGCGGGTCGGCGGCACGCCCGAGCTGATCGTCGACCGCAAGACCGGGCTGCTCGTCGAGCGGAGCGACCCGGCCGGGCTCGCCGGGGCGATCGCGACGCTGCTGCGGGATCCGACGCTCCGCGCCGAGCTCGGCGCCGCCGCGCGGCGACACCTCGACGAGCTGGCCGGGCGCCAGGCGGGTCTCGAGCGGACGCTCGAGGCCTACGCCCGCATCCGAAGCTGAAGCGCGCGTCGGGCCCCGCCGCCGTGGCCCCCGCTACCGGATGATATGATCGGGCGAATGTCCGAGGACGGCGTTTCACAAGGGGCCCGGCGCGCGAGCGTCTGGGTCGGCCTGGCGGTGGCGGCGCTGTACGTGCTGACCTTCTCCTCGGTCCCCACCAGCGACGGCCAGTCGTTCATCGGCATGATCGACGACGCGCTCGCCCACGGGCGGATCGAGTTCCCGGAGACCTCGAACATCTCCAACGCGCCGTTTTCCTACTACGCCGTCTTCTGGCTCCAGTGGGCGGCGACGCGAGTCGGGCTGCACCGGAGCACGCTCCAGGTCTTCCACGTCCTGAATGCCGCGGTGTCGGGCCTCGCCGCCTCGTGGTTCTACCGGACGATCCGCGTGGCCGGCTGCGACCCCGTCTGGGCCTTCGTCGGCACCTGGCTCGCGGCGACCTCGTACGGGGTCTGGTACTTCGCCAACGGCGAGGCCCACCACATCGGCCTCGCCATCCTGATCTTCCTCTTCTACCGGCTGGCCCTGCTCCGGCGCGATCCGGCAGGGCCACGCTACGCCACCCTGATCGGTCTCGGATTGCTCAACGCGCTGGCGGTGTTCTTCCATCAGGAGCACTTCATCTTCGGGCTCGCCGCCGTCGCGCTCCTGGCGTGGGAGCGACCGTGGCGGCGCTCCGTCCCCGAGTCGGTGGCGTACGGGGTGTCGGGCAGCCTCGGAACCTTCGCGATCATCTACCTGCTCGGCCGGCTCGTCATGGGCAAGCAGAGCCTCGAGGCGATCGCCCACTGGTACTTCTGGCCGCTCTTCGGTCTCGCGCACGACTATCGGGCGTACGTGCCGGAGCCGCTCTGGGTGATCGCGGCGCGGCTCGTCAAGGGCCAGCTGACCGCGTTCGACTTCGGCGTGCAGGTGCTGGTGGACCTGCTGGGGCGGGGAGAGCCGGGCGCGGGCGCGCGCATGGCCCTCTACGCGCTGCTCGCGACGATCGCGCTCGGGCTGATGGCGGCCTGCTTGGTCGGGCTCTGGTTCGGTCGCCGCCGGCTGACCGGCGAGCCAGGCGCCATCGCGGTCGGCGCCCTCGTGTGGCTCGTCTCCTACCCCGTGCTGCTGGCCTGGTACTTCCCCGCGGTCACCGAGTATTACCTGAAGACGGTGCCGCCGCTCGTCCTGCTCGTGGTTCTCGGAGGCTGGGCGTGGGAGCACGTGGGCGCGGTGCGGATCCGCGCCGCGGCGCTGGCCCTCCTGATCGTCGTGGCCGGGACCAATGCGCTGACCGCGATGGTGCCCTGGTATCGCTACGGCCTCATGCGCGACCGGCTCGCCGCGGCGGCCGGCGTGCTGGTCGGCCCCGGGGATCTGGTGATCTCGCTCGAATCCGGCATCGACCCGGTCTTCGCGGGCCACGGTGACGCGCTCGCCGTCAAGGATCTGCTCTACCGGGAAGGGAAGGCCCGCGGGTTCGACCGGATTCGCGAGGCGATCGCGGACCGCCTGGACGGCGGGCACCGGGTGCTGCTCTACAACCTGATCCCGAGTCGATGGGCGCTGGTGGGCCTCGACGACCCCGGTCGCGTCGGCGCCGTCCACGACCACTATCAGCGGAGCGACTTCGAGGCACTCCAGGGCGAGCTGGAGGCCCGCTACCGGCTGGTCCCCGTGCTCGAGTACTGGGAGGAGAGCAAGGAGCCGCTCTACCTCTTCGGGCGCCACCTCACGCCCATCTTCGAGGTGCGCCGTCGGTGAGCGCCGCGACGACCGGCCCGGCCAGTCCATGACGCCGTGCTCGCTCATCGTGCCCGCCTTCAACGAGGCGCAGGGCCTGCCCCGCGTGCTGGAGGAGCTGCGGCGCGCCTGCCCCGACGCCGAGATCGTCGTGGTCAACGACGGCTCGACGGACGACACCGAGCGCATCGCCCGGGGATTCCCGGTCGTCGTGGTGAGCCACGCGACCAATCGCGGCTACGGCGCCGCCCTGAAGACGGGGATCGCCCACGCCACGCACGAGCTCCTCGTGTTCTTCGATGCCGACGGCCAGCACGATCCGGCCCAGATCCGCCCGCTGCTCGAGCGGCTCGAGACCGCGGACCTGGCCATCGGCGAGCGCACGACCTACTCGCGGAAGTCGCCGCTCCACTTCGTCGGGCGCCGGGTGCTCTCGCGGACCGTGAACTTCCTCACCCGGATCCCGCTCCGCGACATCAACTGCGGCCTGCGGGCCACGCGGCGGAGCCTCATCCGGCGCTACGTGAACCTGCTGCCCGACGGCTTCTCGTTCTCGACCACCTCCACCGTCGTCTTCGCCAAGTTCGGCCACCGGCTCGCCTTCCAGCCGGTCGAGGTCAGGCGGCGCATCGGCCAGAGCAGCGTGCGGCTCGTGCGCGACGGCTACGCCACGCTGCTGCTGATCATCCGGCTGATCGCGCTCTTCGACCCCCTGCGCGTGTTCCTGCCGCCGGCGTTCGGGCTGATGCTGCTCGGCGTGGCGTACGGGATCTTCAAGTACGTGACCCTGCCCGTCTACACCGGCCTCTCGGGCGGCGCGCTCAGCATGTTCCTGACCGGCGTCATGATCTTCCTGCTGGGCGTCGTCTGCGACCAGATCGCCTCGCTACGCCTCGAGCGCTACCGGGACGACGGCTGATGTGCGGCATCGCCGGGTTGGTCAGCTCCGGCCGGCCGGTCTCAGAAGCGCTGGTCCGCCGGATGACCGCCTCGCTCACCCACCGCGGGCCCGACGAGGACGGCTTCCACGTGACGCGGGAGGTGGGCCTGGGCGTGCGACGCCTCTCGATCATCGACGTGGCGAGCAGCCACCAGCCCGTCCACAACGAGGACCGGAGCGTCTGGGCGGTCTTCAACGGCGAGATCTACAACTTCAAATCATTGCGCGAGGAGCTGGCGGCCCGGGGCCACCGCTTCTACACCCAGGGCGACTCGGAGACGGTGGTCCACGCCTACGAGGAATGGGGCGTGGACTGCGCCGCGCACCTGCGGGGCATGTTCGCGCTCGCGGTGTGGGACGAGCCGCGCCGGCGGCTCCTGCTCCTGCGCGACCGGATCGGCATCAAGCCGCTCTACTACGCGACGGTGGGCGACACGCTGCTGTTCGCCTCCGAGGTGAAGGCCCTCCTGGCCGTCCGGAGCGAGCATCCGCCGGGCGATCTCGACACGACGGCACTGCGCGCGTTCGCCTGCTTCGGCTACGTGCCCGCGCCGCTCACGATGTGGAGCCGGATCCGCTGCCTGCCTCCCGGACACCGGCTGGTGCTCGAGTCCGGACGGGCGCCAGAGGTCGGAGCGTACTGGGAGGTGCCGCACGGTGGAGGAGCGCTCCTCGAGGACGAGGCGCGCGCCGCGGAGGAGTTCCGCGCGCTGCTGGCCGGGTCGGTCCACGACCAGATGATCAGCGACGTCCCCATCGGCGCCTTCCTCTCGGGCGGCCTCGACTCGAGCGCGGTCGTCTGGCGCATGACCGAGAGCGCCCGCGAGTCGGTGCGGACCTTCACGGTGGGCTTCGCGGAGGCGGACTACGACGAGACGCCGTGGGCGCGTCAGGTGTCCCGCCGCTTCGGCTCGACCCACAAGGAAGAGCTGATCGCGCCGGAGCAGGTCGCCGCCGACCTGGTCGACATCGTGGGGATCTTCGACGAGCCCTTCGCGGACTCCTCCGCGATCCCGCTCCACTTCCTCTCGCGCATGACCCGGGCTCAGGGCGTCACGGTGGTGCTCACAGGCGACGGCGGCGACGAGCTCTTCGGCGGCTACGAGACGTACGCGGCCGGCCGGCTCCTCTCGGCCTTCCAGCGGCTGCCCTCGCCGGCCCGGGCGCTGGCCCGCGGCGCGGTCGGCCTCCTGCCGGTGTCTCACGGCAAGGTGACCCTCGGCGAGAAGCTGCGCCGGTTCATGACGTTCAGCGAGCGTCCGGGGCTCGTTGCGCACGCCCTGTGGCGGTCGATCT
>Ga0187778_10001936_pt1 | contig 14251 bp, 9 predicted proteins | sample 1015_Q2_SP5_20_M_FD_132418 | JGI IMG/M metagenome (GOLD analysis project Ga0187778, IMG submission 132418) | Tropical peat soil microbial communities from peatlands in Department of Meta, Colombia - 1015_Q2_SP5_20_MG | ecosystem: Environmental > Terrestrial > Soil > Wetlands > Peat | place... | reverse complement strand
GGCCACTTCGTTGCCGATCTCCGTGCACCAGCCCTTGACAATGGGGGTGAGCAGCTCCCCCCGAGCCCGCGCGGTGGCGCGCACCTGCGGGTCGGCGCCGTAATCGGCCAGGTCGAACTGGAACGCGGCGTACAGCGTCAGGGCGCGCGCGGCCTCGGTCTGCGATTTCATCATGAGGAGCATCCGCTTCACGTCCGGATGGTTGATGATCGGCGCAGGACCGCGCGGCTGGGGCACCGGGGGCTTGCCCTGCACGCGCGTGCGCGCCCACTCCGTGGCCCTCTGAAAGGCACGCTCGCCGACCGCGTAACCCTCGCTCCCCACCGAGAGCCGCGCGCTGTTCATCATGATGAACATGTACTCGAGGCCACGCCCCGGCTCACCGACGAGATAGCCGACGGCGCCCTCCTTCTCGCCGAAAGCGAGCACGCAGGTGGGGCTCGCGTGAATGCCGAGCTTGTGCTCGATCGACAGGCAGCGCACCTCGTTGCGCGCGCCGAGCGAGCCGTCCGCGTTCACCAGCACCTTCGGCACGACGAACAGCGAGATGCCCTTGACGCCGGGGGGTGCGCCCTCGATGCGCGCAAGCACCATGTGGATGATGTTGGAGGTCAGATCGTGATCGCCCCAGGTGATGAAGATCTTCTGGCCGAACAGCCGGCAGTGATCGCCCGCGGGCACGGCACGCGTGCGCACCTGGCCGAGGTCCGAGCCCGCCTGCGGCTCGGTGAGCACCATGGTGCCGGTCCATTCGCCGCGCGACATCTTCGGCAGGTAGGTATGCTGCTGCGCCTCGCTGCCGCACAGCTCGAGTGCGTGGGCGGCGCCGTGCGTCAGCATCGGCCCGAGCTTGAAGGCGAGGTTGGAGGAGCCCCAGAACTCTCCCACCGCGCTCACCAGCACGCGCGGCGCGCGCTGACCGCCAAATTGCGGCAGCCCGCCAAGCGCCGGCCAGCCGCCCTCGACGAACTTGCGGTAGGCCTCGCGGAAACCGGGTGCAGCAACCACACCGTCAGGAGTCCAGCGCGCCCGGTGCACATCGCCCGGGCGGTTGAGGGGATCGAGCACGGTCTCGGCGAAGCGCGCCGCCTCCTCGAGCACCGACTGCGCGAGCTCGTCCGAATAATCGGCAAGCTCGCGGGCGGCCGCGAGGCTGCTGGCGTTAAGCAGCTCTTCGAGAACGAAACGCACGTCACGCACAGGCGCACGGTACATGGTCGGACCCCTTTCGATTCGAGACGGTGGCCGCGCGCCGCTTTAGTGCGGAGCGCTCGCCTCCGGTGCGCGTGCCTGCGGTGGGCTGCTGCGGGCTGCGGTGGGCAATGCCAGCGCCGGCACGATGTTCGCGGCGAGAAAGTCGACGAACTGCTGCGCGCGCGGATCGGATTCGAGGGTGCTCGGGTAGAGCGCATGGAGTGCCGCCGCCGCCGGCACGGACCACTCCGGCAGCACCGCCTTCAGCCGCCCGGTCGCGAGCCCCTGCCGGCACAGGAACTCCGGCAGCAGACCGATGCCGAGTCCGGCGGCGGTGGCGGCGTGCAGCACGGCCGGATCGTCGACCGCGAGCTTCGGCGACAGCGGCACTTCGGCGCGCTGCGCACCGCGCGTGAGCAGCAGGCGAAACTCCGGCAGCTCCGACGCCTCGGGCGTGAGCAGATCATGTGCGCGCAGATCATCCGGCCGAGTCGGCGTGCCACGCTGCTGCAGATATGCGGGCGTCGCGCACAGCAGCGCGGGCGGTGCCCCGAGCAGGCGCTGGCGGATGCGCACGTCCGCCGGCGGGCGCGTGCGGATCGCGACGTCCCAGGATCCGTTCGGGAGCTGCTGAGTGTCGAGAATCACTTCGAGGGGCACGTGGGGGAAGGCCTCGAGAAAGCGTGGCACGAGCGGCGAGAGCAGCACGCGCCCGTAGGTGGGATCCGCCGCGACGCGCAGCGGACGCATCTCCGGCGAGTGCAGCTTGGCGATGGCGCTGCGCGCGGCATCGGATTCCTCCGCGACGCGGCGTGCATGCGGATACAGCAGCCGCCCGGCGGCCGTGAGCGCAATGCGCCGTGTCGTGCGCTCGAGGACGCGCACGCCGAGGGTCTTCTCGAGGTCCGCCACCGCGCGGCTGACCGCGGCCTTCGGCACGCCGAGCGCGCGCGCGGCTGCGGAAAAGCCGTTGAGGTCCACGACCTTCGCGAGCATCGCCAGTTGAGCGGGGGTCCAGATCAGGTTCATAATGGCCTCAATACCCCTTCCGGAGGACCCTATTGTTTCACCTGGGAGGCAGGCGCGCCAGCTCAGGCCCAGATAGAATCGGCGCCCCGCGAAAAGCCGAACAAAAGGGGACCTCATGAAAGCCACGATGTACGCGCTCTCGGCGGATGTGTTCGTGAACACGCTCGGCAACCTGTCGTGGATCCTCGAGAAGGGCGCCACCAACGCCGCGCTGCGCAAGATCGATCAGAGCGTGCTGCTCGGCCTGCGCCTCGCACCGGACATGCTGCCGCTCACGCGCCAGGTGCAGATCGCGTGCGACATCGCCAAGAATTCCGTCGCGCGGCTCGCCGCTCTGGAGCCGCCGCGCTTCGAAGACAACGAGACCTCGATCGAGCAACTGCGCGCACGCATCGCACGCACGATCGACTACCTGAGAGGCGTGCCGGCGAGCGCGCTCGAAGGATCGGAGACGCGCGACATCAAGGTTCCTGCCGGCGAGCGCACGTTGGAGTTCAAGGGGCTCGAATTCCTGCAGCGCTGGGCGATCCCCAACGTCTTCTTCCACGTCACGACCGCCTACAACATCCTGCGCCACAACGGCGTGGAGCTCGGCAAGCGTGACTTCATCGGCGGTGGTCGCGAGCCCTAGGAACATATGACAAATGGCGGCGGGTGACTGTCGCCTTTTGCGAACAGAACGCGAGGGAAATCACGGCGCGGCGGGCGGCGCGCTGCCACGCTCACATGCAGTGGGGCGGGCAATGAGCCTGCCCGTGCACAGTCCTTGAGGACGGGGATTTCCCTTGCGACACAAAGCTACGGCGGCACGCCCGACGGCCCTCAAGCCGGTACAGAAAGCACCCGCACCCGCACCCGCACCCGCGCCCGCGCCCGCGGCCACCGCAAACGATGCCGGGCCGCACACCGTCGAGTCACTCGGGCAGCAGCTGCGTGAAGTGCTGCCGACGCGCCGTCTGCACTCGGTTTCATTGTGCGATCACGAAGCGAACGTACTGTGGCTCAGCGAGGGCGCACTCGGTCCCGATGAGCACTCGCTCGTGGTCGAGGCGCTTGGGCTGCTCGCTGCCGATACCTCGCTGCCGTGTCACGAGATGGGCCTGGAGGATGGACGGCTCGCGCTGTTCCTGCCCGTACGCGCCCCGAGCGCGGAACTCGTCGGTATCGCGATGATCCTCGCCGACGGCAAGTCGGTCGGCGACGATACGCTCGAGCGCATGGCAGCCGCGCCCGTGCGCGCGATCATGCTGCGCCTCGCCGTGCTGCTGAAGCCGGACGCTGCGCCGGGCGCCAGCGTCACGGCTGCGCCGCACGGGCCGCCGGACCTCGCCCCGATCATGAGCGCCGCGCCGCCTATGGGCCTCATGTCGCCGCAGGAAGTCAACGACATCCTAGAATTCGATCTTGACCCAACGGACGGCCCGCCGGTGCAGATCCCGGTCGCCAAGCCGGCGTTCAGCAGGCCCGCAGCGGCCGCCGCGAGCGGCGAGACGTCCTCCGAGATGATGAGCCTCGAGTACGTGACGGACGAGGCCGCGCCAGCGCCCGTGCCGACGCCGCCGCCAGCGCCGCCGGCACGCTCTGCGAGACCCGCCGCGCGAGCCCCGACCGCCGCGGCCGCACGCCCGGCGCCAGCACCACCCGCGCCAACACGCATCCCGACCGTGCCGCCTGCTCTGACCGTGCCGCCTGCTCTGACCGTGCCCGTGGCCGCGGCGCCCAAGGCTGCACCACCCGTTACGACAGCGCCCGCGCCCGCGGTGGCACGCGCCACCCCCGTCGCCCCCGCTGCGCCTGCCGTGCCCGCTGCACCTGACATGCCGGTCACGTCAGTCGCGCCCGCTCCGTCGGTTGCATCGCTTGCGTCGGTTGCGTCCGCTGTTTCGACAGCATCAGCCGCGCTGGCGGTGAACGTGGTGGCGCCGCTCTCCACCGCCCCTGATCCGAACCTGCTGCTCGAAGTGCTCCCGTTCGCTAAGCTGCGCGCGGGCGGGCAGACCCGCCGCTTCCAGGTGCTCGCGCGCACCTCGACCGCGCCGCGCGACCCGGCGGCGTACGATGCGCTGGTCCTGCAGCGCCTGCTCGCCTGGCTCGCCGCGCACCGCGCGGCCTGGAATTCGCAACCCACGGGCTTCACCGTCAACCTTTCGATCACGACGCTCGAGGACGAGCGCTTCGCGCAGAAGATCGCCGCGGCGCTGAACTCCCACGGCATCGCCGGCGAGACGCTCGGATTCGAGATCGCCGAGGCGCTTTGCACGCAGCGGCGCGCCCAGGTGGAGCGCTTCATCACCCAGTGCGAGAAGATCGGCGCCTGGATCGTGATCGATGACTTCTCCTTCGAGCCTCAGGTGCTGCCGCTGCTGCGCACGAAGGCCGTGCGACTGGTGAAGATCGATTCGAAGCTCACCTCCTCGGCACTCAAGGACAAGCTCTGCCAGGCCATGGTGGTCGCCACCGTGCAGGCTGCAAAGGTGCTCGGCATCCACTGCGGGGCGAAGAAGGTCGATTCACAGGCGGCACTGCAGTGGCTGACGGCCATCGGCTGCGACCTCGCGCAGGGCGCTGCACTTGCCAGTGCGCAGTCGCTCGACTCGCTCGCGGGCTCACCGGACCCGACCGGTCTGACCGCGATGCTGCGTCCGACCTGAGTCCTTCCGCATCATAGCCTTAGCTGGACGCTGACGAGGCGCCAGTGCGGTCGTCCTCTGCCTGCGACGCGACGAAGCGAGGCCGCTGCGCGGCGAGGGCGGGCGGCCAGCGCCCTCCCGGATGCCCTAAGCTTCAGCAGTCGACCTGCGCTCGCGGGAGCTGCGGCCCGCACACGGCATGAAGATACCGACACTCGAAGAGCTGCGTTCCAGCCGCAACGTGCTGTTCTGGAGCCTGCACGCGGCCGGATGGGCCGGCTACGGGCTCACGCAGTACTTCGGCGCGCTCGTGTATGGCGAGCAGTCCTCGGACTACGGCCGTGTCTTCGCGGTCTCGGCCGTGGCCGGCTTCATCCTCTCGGTGCCGATGCGGTATATCTACCGGCGCCTGTGGAGCCGTCCGGCGCGCGAGCGCATTCTCGGAGTGCTCGTCACCTGCTACGTCACCGCGCTCGCGCTGCGCGGTGTCATCAACCTCTCCTATCGCGCGTTCGTCGAGCCTGACTGGCAGCCACGGTCGCTGTTCGAGGTTTTCGGCGGCACGTTGTCCACGACCTACCTGCTCGTGTGCTGGAGCGTGCTGTACTTCGGCATCAAATTCTACGAGTCGCAGCGCCAGCAGGAGGAGGCGATGCTGAAGGCGGTGGCGCTCGCGCAGGAGGCGCAGCTGAAGATGCTGCGCTATCAGCTGAACCCGCACTTCCTGTTCAACACCCTGAACGCCATCTCCACGCTCATCCTCGACAATCAAAACAAGAAGGCGAACCAGGCCGTGACACGGCTGTCAGAGTTCCTGCGCTACACGCTCGACCAGGACCCGATGAAAAAAGTCACCCTGCGCCAGGAGATCGAAGCGCTCAACCTGTATCTCGGCACCGAACGGCTGCGTTTCGGCGAACGGCTGCGCCTCGAGTACGCGATCGAGGAGCAGGCGTTCGATGCGCTGGTGCCGAGCCTGCTGCTGCAACCGCTGCTCGAGAACTCGCTCAAGTACGCGGTGTCGGCCCAGGAGCAGGGAGGGCTGGTGCGCATCGAGGGACGCGTCCGCGAGGGGCTGCTCGAGCTGTCGGTGATCGATGACGGGCCGGGTCTGCGCGAAGGCGCGCCGGCCACCGAGCGGCGCGGCGTCGGGCTGCGCAACACCCGCGAGCGTCTCGCGGTGCTCTACGGCGAGAGCTGCCGTTTCGCGGTGTTGAATTGCCAGCCGGGACTGCGGATCGACATGGCGCTGCCGCTCGAGCGGTCGGCCGCCAGCGTGGATGCGGCCGCACGGGAAACCCCGCCGGCGCGTGTGGCCGGCAGGGTGCGGGCGTGAACATTCGCACGCTCATCGTCGACGACGAGGTGCTGTCACGGCGCGGGGTCGAGATTCGCCTGCGCGAGCAAGAGGACTTCGAAATCCTCGCGCAGTGCGCCAACGGGCGCGAGGCGCTCGCCGCGATTCAGCAGTACAAGCCGGACCTGGTATTTCTCGATATCCAGATGCCGGGCATGTCCGGGTTCGAGGTGCTCGCGCAGCTGCCGCAGGAAGCGCTGCCGGTGGTGGTGTTCATCACCGCGTACGACCAGCACGCCATTCAGGCCTTCGAGGCACGCGCGATTGACTACCTGCTCAAGCCGATCGACGATGCGCGCTTCGCCGCGGCGCTCATACGGGTACGTGAGCACGTGCGCGCCAAGCATGCCGCCAGTCAGCGCGACCGGCTGCTCGAGATCATCGCCGAGATCACCGGGTGCGGCTCGCTCGCGCTCGATGAGCTGCTCGTCCACGGCCGCCGGGCCGTCGAGGGGCGCCGCCCCGAGGTGCTGCCGATCCGACAGGGGCGCGAGACGGTGCGCGTCCCGGTGGCCTCGATCGAATGGGTGGACGCCGCCGGGGACTACATGTGCATCCACGCGGGCGGCGACACCCACATCCTGCGAGGCACGATGAAGGAGCTCGAGGAGATCCTCGACCCGCGGCTGTTCCAGCGCGTGCACCGCTCGACCATCGTCAACCTGCGCCTGGTGCGCAGCCTGCGTGCGCACATGAACGGCGAGTACTTCCTGACGCTCGAGGGCGGTCATGAGCTGAAACTTTCGCGCACCTACCGCGACAAGGTCGAGTATTTCCTCAGCGGCTCCGCGGGCTGAGGCTCGCCGCAAGCTGCTCTGACACAGAACCCCCTCTCATCCGCCGGAGCTGTGTTACACCATGCGCCGTGACGCAGTACCGTCCTGATCCGCACGCTGCGACAATTGTGATACGCGTCACGAAACACGGGCCGCCACATCGATCTGTGAGCCATCGCGGCGCCGCATCTCCCGTACGTTGCTTAGATACGTTTTCATATGGAAGCTGCGTCTCGTCCTCCGCTGGAGCTGCTCCCCGACCCGCTGGCCGAGCCGACGGATGCGGCGATGGTGCGCAAGGAGCCGTCAACGCCGAGCACCGCCATCGCAGCGGCGAAGGCAGGCTCTGCTGCGTCGTCCACTGACAGCGGACAGACAGGCCTCAATTTCGTCGACCCGGAGATGTTTCTTGCCGCCGGCGAGCAGCCGAGCGCAGTTCCGGTCGGCAATACCGGGAGTGCAGTGCCGAAGGCGGCGGATTCCTCGCTCGAGCTGGTACTCGAGGATCCGGTCGTCGACGAGGTACTGACCGCTCCTCCACCGCCCCCTGCGCCGGCCCTCGCCCCGGCAGCGAAGCCCGCCTCATCCGCGAAGGCGCCGGCGGAGTCCACGGCGAACTCCGCGGCACTGCGGGCGGCCGCGCGCGTCCCACTCGCCCGAACTGCCTCACTCGCAGCGGCCGCGACCAAACTTGCCGCCGCAAGTGCTGCCAATCGGCGCAGTAGCGCGCCGCCCAAAGCCACGGCCACCACCGCGGCTGCGGTGCCGACTTCGCGCGTCGCAGCGGCGGCCGCCGCTGCGACGGCGACTGCAGCGCCTGCAGGGTCGCCAAAGGCGGCTGCGCAACCTGCAACCAAAGTGGAAGCGCCAAGTCTCGCCAGCTGGGCGAGCGCGCGCGCCGCCGCGGCACCCAAGGTGGCAGCACCCGTTTCAACCACGCCCGCGCCGGCCGCGGCAGCTCCGCCGAGGAGTACACCGCCGAAGAGCGCGGCACCTGTATATCATCCTCCGGCAGCGCCGGCCGCACCCGCGTCTTCCCCGCCCGCGGCGGCCGCCGTGGCGTCCGCGGCGACAGCGGCGGCCACCAGCCCGCTTCCCGCCGCACCGACCATGGACCGGGACTTCGTCGCCCGCAACCAGATTGTCGAGCGCTATCTCTCAGGACGGCTGCCGATCAAGAGCGCCACCGACTTCGAGCGCTTCTGTCGCGATCATCCGGAGCTGCTCGATGAGATCGGCTTGCCCGAGAAGGTGAACGCCGGTCTGCGGCTGCTCGAGGCGGCCGGGAAACCCGAACCATGGCAGGAAGCTCCGCGCCCCGCGTGGCAACGACCGCAGGTGACGCTGATACTCGCCGTCGCCGTCGCGGTGCTCGGCATAGCGCTCGCCGTCGTGGGCGGCGGCAGTGCCGGCAAGAGCCATAAAATCGCCGACCTGCAGAGGCAGGCGAGCGAACGCGCACTCGATCCCGCGACGAGCACACGCGAGATCCGCGTGCTTCCGAGCCGCTCAGGTGCTTCCAACACACCGGCGATCACCATCGGCGGAGTGGGCACGACGCAGCTTGCCGATCTGAAGATCGACGAGTCGCGCTCGCCTTATCACGTCTTCCGCGTCACCATCGACCGCATCGATCAGGGCCGGGTCGGCATCATCAACAACCTCGGCAAGGACTCGAACGGGCACCTGCGCATAGCGCTCAACACCTCGGCACTCGGCCCGGGCAACTACCTGTTCACCCTCGAAGGTCTCGACTGGCGCGGCGCGCCCCAGCCCGACTCTTGGCTCACGATCGGCATCCAACACTGAGCGCGCCTGCTCAGTCGCGCAGCGTCGTGAGTGGCGGCTGATTGACCACCGAGCGCGTCGCCAGCCAGCCGCCGGCCGCCACCAGCAACGCCCCGCCCAGCACCCCCTCGCCCCACGGCAGCAGCTCGAACGTGTAATGCAGCTCGAGCCAGTGCGTGGTGAGGAAATAGGCAGCCAGCGACGCGCCCATGGCGGCGAGCAGCCCGGAGAGGCTGCCGAGCGTGGCGAACTCCGCGAGAACTCCCTGCACCACAGTGCTGCGGCTGGCGCCGAGCGTACGCAGCATGGCGCTCTCGTAGCGGCGCTCATCGCGACTCGACTGCACTGCCGCCAGCAGCACCGTCAGTCCGGCGAACAACGTGAAGACGAACACGCTTTGCACGGCAAGCGCCGCCTTGTCGAGCACGGCACGCACCTGGGCGAGCAGCTCTTCGATGTCGAATATCGACACGCTCGGGAAACGGTGTGCCAGTGTGGAGAGCGAGCGCGCGGAGCCCGGCGTGAAGTAGGCGCTGGTCATGTAGGTGCCGGCGATGCCGTCGAGCACGCCGGGCGCGAACACGATGAAGAAGTTGGGCTGGAAGGAATCCCACTTGACCTTGCGGATGCTCGCGACCGTCACCTCGCGTGTCTCGCCCGCAATGTCGAAGGTCAGGTGGTCACCGACCTTGACCCCGAGCGACTCCTGGAACTCGCTGGCGAGCGACACCAGCGGCCGGCCGAAGTCCGCCGCGCCCCACCAGCGTCCGGCGATGATGCGGTTGTCGGGTCCGAGCTCTGCGGCCCAGGTGAGGTTCTGCTCACGTGTCGCGAAGCTCTCTTCGCTGCCGCGTCCGCCACGGGCGTCTTCTGCCGGGCGACCATTGATGGCGGTGAGCCTGCCGCGGATCATCGGCAGCATGCGCGTGGTGCGAGCGCCCTGCGCCTCGAGAAAGCGGGTGAACTCCCCGCGCGAGTGCGGCGGGATGTTGATGAAGAAGTAGTTGGGGAGATTCCGCGGCAGGGTGCGCTGCCAGTCGCCGTTGATATCGCTGCGCAGGATCGCCAGCAACAGCAGCACCATGAGGCCGGTGCCGAACGCCACCAGCTGCACGACGCTTTCCGCGCGGCGCCGGCTGAGGTTGGCCACGCCAAAGCGCCACGCCACGCCGACGCGCCCGCGCAGCCGCCCGGCGAGCGCAACCAGCAGGAGGCCGGCGAGCGTCAGCACCAGGACGAAGGCGGCGAGTCCGGTGCTGAGATAGAGGAACATGCGGCCGCTCGGCTCCACCCAGTAGATGAGGAGCAGCACCACCGCGACCGCCGGCCCGAACGCCAGCAGCACCACAGGCGGCGGGGGACCCACGTCGCGACGCAGCACCCGCAGCGCCGGCACGCGCGCGAGCTGCAGCAGCGGCGGCAACGCAAACCCTGCCAGCACCGCAACCGCGGTGACGAAACCGATCGCGAGCGGCATCAGGCTCGGCGGCGGCACCTCGGTGACGGCGAGCAGCCCGCGCACCGTGCGCAGCAGCCACTCCTGGGCGAGAAAACCGATCGCGGCGCCGACCGTGGCGGCAACGAGCGCCAGCACCAGCAGCTGCAGCACCGCAAGGCTCAGCGTGAAGGCGCGGGCCGCGCCGAGCGTCTTGAGGAGCGCCACGGTGTCGAGATGCCGGTAGACGTAGCGGCGCGCCGCCATCGCCACCGCGATCGCGCACAGCAGCACGCTCACCAGGCTCGCAAGGCCGAGGAAGCGCCCGGCGCGCTCCACGGCGTCGCGCACCTGCGGGCTCGCCTCGGTGATGTCGCGCAGCCGCTCGGCGGCGCGCTTGTGCTCGAGCAGCCAGCTCTTGAAGTCCTCGATGCGCGCGCGCTCGCCGGCGAACAGAGCACCGTAGCTCACGCGGCTGCCGGGCTGGATCAGGCGCGTCGCCGGCAGGTCGGCGGCATTCATGATGAGACTCGGCGCAAGGTCGGCGAACGTGCCGCTCTGGTCGGGACGCGAGATGAGCACGCGTGAGACGCGAAAATTGGCGGCGCCGATCGAGAGCTCGGTGCCGACGCTGCCACCGACGGCCGCGAGCAGCTTCGAATCGGGCCACACCTCCCCCGGGGCAGGAATGCCGCTCGCCGTAGTCCCTGGCGTGAACGGCTCCGCCGCCACCAACACCCGACCACGCAGCGGGTAGCCGGAGGTGACCGCGACGAGGTTGGTGAGCTGGCTGGCATCGCCATTGAATACCACCGACAGAAGCCGCGTGCTGCGGGCGGAACGCAGGCCGCGCCGCGCGGCTTCGCCAAAGTACGCATCGCTCAGGGGTTGCGGCGAGCTCAGGCGGATGTCGGCCGCCAGCACTGCACTCGCCTGCAATGCCACCGCGGCGCCGACGCGGCTCACCAGAAAGCCGACCCCGCTGAGAGCAGCCACGGCAACGGTGAGGGCGAGCAGCAGCACGCCGAGCTCTCCCGAGCGCCATTCCCGGCCCAGCATGCGCAGCGCCAGCCGCAACGCCTTCACAGCACGCGCCCCGCTTCCATGCTCACCACGCGTCCACAGCGCGCGGCGAGCTCGCGATCATGCGTGACCAGCACCAGCGTGGTGTGCGCGCTGGCATTCAGCTCGAACAACAGCTCCCCGACCCGTGCACCGGTGGCGGTGTCGAGGTTGCCGGTCGGCTCGTCGGCGAACAGCACCGCGGGGCGCGTGACGAAGGCGCGGGCGATCGCGACCCGCTGTTGCTCCCCGCCCGAGAGCTGACGCGGGTAGTGGCCGGTGCGCTCCTGCAAACCGACTCCCGCGAGCGCTTGCGCAGCCGTGCGCCGCGCGTCGGCCTGCCCGGCCAACTCGAGCGGCAGCATCACGTTCTCGAGCGCGGTGAGTGCCGGGATGAGGTGGAAGGACTGGAATACGAAGCCAACCCGCTGCGCCCGCAGCCGGGCGCGGCCGTCCTCGTCGAGCTGCGTGAGATCGTGCCCCTCGAGCAGCACCCGGCCGCGGGTTGGCATGTCGAGACCCGCGAGCAACGCGAGGAGCGTCGATTTTCCCGCACCCGACGGGCCGGTGACGGCCACCGACTCGCCCGCCACGATGACGAGCGACACGTCGTCGACAATGGTCAGCGAACCTTCCGGGCTGCTAACCTGCTTCGAGAGGTTTTCAGCCTTGAGAACATGGCTACGGGTCCTCGGCGCCGGGGCGCTCGGCGTAGGGTCGGTGTTCATCGCGCTCCAGAACGCGGTGGCCTCCCCCAGTACGATCCTTGTTTTCGGCGACAGCCTGAGCGCCGCCTACGGAATCCGGCCGGAGCAGGGTTGGGTCGCGCTGCTCGCGCAGCGACTGCAGTCACAAGGTTACGGATACCAGATCGTCAACGCCAGCGTCAGCGGCGAGACCAGTGAGGGCGGCCTCGAGCGACTGCCGCGGGCACTCCAGCTGCACCAGCCGGGGATCGTCATCCTCGAGCTCGGCGCCAATGACGGGCTGCGGGGGCTGCCGCTGAGTGCTACCCGCGACAGCCTCGCGGCCATGGTGCGGCTGGCGCAGGGCGCCGGCGCGCGTGTGCTGCTCGTCGGCCTGCGCATTCCGCCCAACTACGGCCAGCGCTACACCGACGAGTTCGCGCGTATCTTCCCCGAGCTCGCCGACCAATACCATGTACCGCTCGTGCCGTTCCTGCTGGAGAAGGTGGCCCTGAATCCCGAACTGATGCAGGCCGACGGCCTGCATCCGGACTCGCAGGGCGAGCCACCCATCCTCGACACACTCTGGCCCTACCTCAAGCCGCTCCTCGTCAAGAATCCGCACAGCGGAGGACATCGATGGACCGGATCTGGCTGAAGTCGTATCCGCCGCACGTCCCGGCCGAGGTCGATCCCGCGCAGCTGCGCTCGCTCAAGGAGCTGCTGGAGATAACCTTTGCCGAGCATGCCGAGCGCGTCGCGTTCGTGCAGATGGACAGCGAGCTCACCTATCGCCGGCTGGATGAGCTCACGCGCGCCTTTGCCGCCTGGCTGCAGAAGGCCGGATTCCGCAAGGGCGATCGCATCGCAATCATGCTGCCGAACACGCTCCAGTACCCCATCGCGCTGTTCGGCGCGCTGCGTGCCGGGCTGATCGTGGTCAACACCAACCCGCTGTACACCGCACCGGAGCTCGAGCACCAGCTCGCCGACTCCGGGGCGAGCGGGATCGTGGTGCTCGAGAACTTCGCGCACACGCTGCAGAAGGCGCTGCCGCATACCAGTGTGAAGCGCGTACTGGTAACGGCGGTGGGTGACTTCCTGAGTTTTCCCAAGTCGCACCTCGTTAACTTCGTCGTGCGCCACGTGCGCAAGCGGGTGCCTGCCTGGAGCATCCCGGGCGCGGTGTCATTCAAGGACGCGGTGCGCGAGGGACAGGAGCTCCCGCTCGCGCCGGTGCACGTGGGTCCCGATGACCTCGCGTTCCTGCAGTACACCGGCGGCACGACCGGCGTGGCGAAGGGCGCGATGCTGTCACACGGTAACGTGGCGACCAACGTGCTGCAGGCGCAGGCGTGGCTCGCGGAAGATCTGCACGGGGCAAGCGGAGTACTGATCACCGCGATACCGCTCTATCACATCTTCGCGCTCTCGGGGAACTGCATGCTGTTCGCCCGTCTGGGGTGGACCAACGTGCTGATCATCAACCCCCGCGATCTGCCGGCCATGATCGCCGATATGAGAAAACGCCCGTTCGACTACATCAGTGGCGTGAACACGCTATTCAATGCGCTGCTGCACGCTCCGGGCTTCGACAAGATCGATTTCAGTCGGCTCAGGGTCACGCTTGGCGGCGGCATGGCGGTACAGGCGGCCGTCGCCGAGCGCTGGAAGGAGGTGACCGGCTGCACGCTGACGCAGGCCTGGGGGCTCACCGAGACGTCGCCGGCCGCGTGCATCAACCCGAACGACGAGCCGTTCAACGGCTCGATCGGTCTGCCGATCCCCTCCACCGAGATCGCGATCAAGGACGACGCCGGCAACGATCTGCCGCTGGGGCAGATCGGCGAGATCTGCGTGCGTGGTCCGCAGGTGATGCGCGGCTACTGGAACCGCCCGGAGGAGACCGCGAAGGTGATGTTGCCGGGAAGCTGGCTGCGCACCGGCGACGTCGGCCGCATGGATGAGCGCGGGTTCGTGTACATCGAAGACCGCAAGAAGGACATGATCCTGGTATCGGGCTTCAACGTTTACCCGAACGAGGTGGAGTCGGTTGCCGTCACCTGCCCCGGCATTCTCGAGGTTGCGGCCGTTGCGCAGCCCGACGAATACTCCGGCGAGGTCGTAGCGCTATTCGTAGTGCGCAAGGACCCGGCACTCACAGAGACACAGGTCATCGATTGTTGTCGCCAATCCCTGGCGGGCTACAAGGTGCCGAAGCACGTCTACTTCAAGACCGAACTACCCAAGAGCAATGTGGGTAAGATCTTAAGGAAGGCGTTGAGAAACGAGCT
>Ga0187778_10001935_pt1 | contig 14254 bp, 13 predicted proteins | sample 1015_Q2_SP5_20_M_FD_132418 | JGI IMG/M metagenome (GOLD analysis project Ga0187778, IMG submission 132418) | Tropical peat soil microbial communities from peatlands in Department of Meta, Colombia - 1015_Q2_SP5_20_MG | ecosystem: Environmental > Terrestrial > Soil > Wetlands > Peat | place... | reverse complement strand
CGGCGCCCTCCTCATCTTCGACGAGGTGCAGTGCGGCATGGGCCGCACCGGCGAGCCGTTCGCCGCCAATCTCCACAGCGTACGCCCGGACATGCTGACCACCGCCAAGGCGCTCGGCAACGGCTTCCCGTGCGCCGTGCTCATGATGTCGCCCCTCGTCGCCGCCTCGCTCAAGAGCGAGTCGCTCGGCACAACCTTCGGCGGCGGTCCCATGGCGTGCGCGGCGATCGAGGCGGTGCTCGCTGCCATCAAGAGCGAGCGGCTCCTCGAGCGCGTGCGCCACATCGGCGCCTACATCCGTCGCACCTGCGTCGTGGGCCCGGTGAGTGCGCACCAGGGTGCGGGGCTGCTCGTCGGGCTGCGCACCACGCGGCCGGCCAACGAGATCCAGGCGGAGCTGCTCGAGTGCGGCATCCTCACCGGGACGGCGACCGACAGCCACGTGCTACGGCTGCTGCCGCCGTTCATCCTCGAGGAGGAGCACGTCGACATGCTGCGGGACGCGCTACGCGAGCTGCCCGCATGAAACGCTTCCTCGATCTCGCCGATCTCTCCCGCGACCAGGTGCTATCCCTCCTCGAGCTCGCGCGGCGGCTGGAAAGACAGCCAGAGCCGCGGGCGCTCGCCGGCAAGATCCTGGGACTGCTGTTTCTCAACCCCTCGCTGCGCACCCTCGCCTCCTGCCAGGCGGCCATGGCGCGCCTCGGTGGCAGCTCGTTCGTCATCAACCCGGGCCACGGCAGCTGGCAGCTCGAGACCCGCACCGGCCTCGTAATGGACGGCGCGGCCGCCGAGCACGTGCGCGAGGGCATCCCGGTGCTTGCCTCCTACTGCGATGCGCTCGGCATCCGCGCCTTCGCCGAAGGCCGCGATCTCGCCGCCGATCTCGCCGAAACCACCTTCACCGCCATGGCGAGCCTCATCGACAAGCCGCTCGTGAATCTCGAGTCCGCCGTCAATCACCCCTGCCAGGCGCTCGCCGACTGGAAGACGCTCGACGATCTGGCGGTGCCGCGCGGTGGGCGCTTCGTGCTGTCGTGGGCGTATCACCCGCGGGCATTGCCGCTGGCGGTGCCGGCGGCGGCGCTGCACATGGCGGCGCTGCGCGGGATGGAAGTGATCGTGCTGCGCCCGGAAGGCTTCGCGCTGCCCGCCGCCCTCATAGAGCGGGCGCAGCGCGCGGCGGCCGCCTCCGGCGGCTCGGTACGCGAGACCGCCGAGCGCGCCGAGGCACTCGAGGGCGCCGACGTGCTCTACGTAAAGGAATGGGGTGCGACCGGCTGCTACGGGGATGCGGTGGCGGACGCGCGGCTGCGCAGCGCGCTCACCGCCTGGTGCGTGCGCAACGACTGGTTCGCGGTGGCGCCCGGGTGCCGCGTGATGCACTGCCTGCCGGTGCGGCGCAACTGCGCCATCGCCGACGAGGTGCTCGACAGCGCGCGCAGCATAGTGCTGCGCGAGGCCTACAACCGCCTGCCGGTGCAGATGGCCGTGCTGCATCAACTCCTGAGGTCCTGAAGGTGCCAAGGTCCCACATGCCATGATCATGCATCGCAGCGAGCAGGCGCTCGCCATCCGCGCGCTGAAGAGTGCCGTCCCCTACATCCGCATGTACAGGGGCAAGACCTTCGTGGTGAAGGCCGGGGGCGGCGTGTTTGCCGAGGTGGCGGCCACGCGGGCACTGGTGGAGCAGATCGCGATCCTGCACTACTTTGGCGTGCGCGTGGTGCTGGTGCACGGCGGCGGCCCGCAGCTCACCGAGCTCTCCACCATGCTCGGCGTACCGACACGCATGGAGGCGGGCCGGCGCGTCACCGACCAGAGGTCGATCGACGTCACCGCCATGGTGCTCAACGGCCTGATCAATACCCGCGTGCTCGCGCTCTGCCGCAACCTGAACATCGACGCGGTCGGCATCAGCGGTGTCGACGCCGGCCTGGTGCGCGCCCACAGGCGCCCGCCGGTCGCGCTCGTCGCCAACGGCGAGCTGGTCGACTTCGGCTTCGTCGGCGACATCGACGCGGTGGACACCACGGTGCTGAAGAAGCTGCTCGACAACGGCCTGATGCCGGTGGTGAGCCCACTGTCGGCGGACGCGTCGGGGACGCTGCTCAACATCAACGCCGACACCGTGGCCGCCGCTCTCGGCGCAGCGCTCGGCGCCGAGAAGCTCATCCTGTGCACCGGCGCCCCGGGTATCCTCGGCAGCCGCGAGGATCCCGGCTCGCTCATTTCCTACACCGACCTCGCCGGGCTCGCGCGGCTGCGCGAGGAAGGACGCATCGCCGACGGCATGCTGCCGAAGGCAAGCGCCATCGAAGAGGCGCTGCGCGGCGGTGTGCGCCGCGTGCACGTGGTGTCCTATCACTCGCCGGAGGGCATCCTCGGCGAGGTGTTCACCAACGAAGGCACCGGCACGCTGATCGTCGCCGACGTCAACGCACTCAGTCCCGCCGAGCAGCAGAGCGCGCCATGACGCGCCTGTGGGACAAGGGAGCACCGCTCGATGAGCGCGTACTGCGCTACAGCGCCGGCGAAGACTACGCGCTCGATGAGCGGCTGGTGGCGTACGACGTGCGGGCCTCGATCGCGCACGCCGAGATGCTTGCCAAGCAGCAGTTGCTTGGCGCGGCCGACCTCGCCGCCATCCGCGCAGCCCTCGAGATGCTCGCCGCGGAGCACGCGCGCGGCCTGTGGCACATCGAGCTCGAGGACGAGGACGGACAGACGGCCCTCGAGCGGCTCCTCACGGCGCGCATCGGCGCGGCCGGGGCGCGCATCCATCTCGGGCGCTCGCGTAACGACCAGGTGCTCGCCGCCATCCGGCTGTACCTGCGCGACACCGTGGCGCGGCTCGCGCGCGGTGCGCTCGAGGTGGCGGACGCGCTCGGGGGGCTTGCCGCGCGCGAGCCGCACACGGTGCTGCCCGGCTACACGCACATGCAGCAGGCCATGCCGAGCTCGGTACCGCTGTGGGCCGCGGGGTTCGCGGCCGAGATCCGCGATGACGCCGAGGGACTCACCGCGGTGCTGCGCCGCATCGACAAGAATCCGCTCGGCTCGGCGGCCGGCTACGGCACGCCCGGCCTGCCCATCGACCGCAACGTAACCGCCGCGGCGCTCGGCTTCGCGACGCTGCATACGCCGGTCACCGCGGTGCAACTCTCCCGCGGCAAGGCGGAGGCACAGCTGCTGTTCGAGATCTGCCTGCTGCTGCAGGATCTCGGCCGCCTGGCGGTCGACGTGCTGCTGTTCACGACACAGGAGTTCGGCTTCGCAGCGCTCAGCGAGGCGTTCACCACCGGCTCCTCCATCATGCCGCAGAAGCGCAATCCCGACGTGTTCGAGCTCATGAGAGGCCGCTCCGCGAGCGCCCAGGCGTGTCTCGCGGAAGCCCTCGGAGTGTGCGCGAAGCTCCCCTCCGGTTACAGCCGCGACCTGCAGCTGCTGAAATTCCCGCTGTTCCGCGGCATCGACCTGGCCACGGCGACGCTCGACATCGCCCCGCCCGCCATCGCCGCGCTCGAGTTCCGGCGCGAGGCGATCCGGCTCGATCCCGCGATCAACGCCGCGGAGGAGGCCAACCGCCTGGTCGTCACCGAGGGCATCCCGTTTCGCGAGGCCTACCGGCGTGTCGCCATGAGGCTGCGCAGCCTGGCGGCCGCGCAGCACGCCGCCGACGATTCCCCGGCCTGAAGGTTGCAGGCACACCGCACGCGGCGCAGGCTCTTGTGGCGAACGGCGCTCGATGAAGGCGCGACGCGACGGCCTGAGCGGCCGAAGCGCGGCGGCGCGCGCCCCCGGGCGCGCAGAAAGGGAGGGGTCATGACTAAAGTGCTCGGGATCTCGGGGAGTCTGCGCCGCGGCTCGTACAACAGTGCCCTGCTGCGCGCCGCCACGCGTCTCATGCCGCCGGAATCGACGCTCGAGGTCGCCAGCATCCGCGGCGTGCCGCTCTATGACGGCGATGTCGAGGCTCAGGGCATCCCGGCGGCCGTGACGCAGCTGAAAGAGGCGATCGTCAAGGCCGACGGCGTGCTGCTCGTCACCCCGGAGTACAACAACAGCATTCCGGGCGTCTTCAAGAATGCCATCGACTGGCTGTCACGACCGGCTTCCGACATCAAGCGTGTGTTCGGCGGCAAGCCGTTCGCCATCATCGGCACCTCGCCGGGTCCGTTCGGTACCGTGCTGAGTCAGAACGCCTGGCTCAGCGTGCTGCGCACGCTCGGCACGCAGACCTGGTTCGGCGGTCGCCTGGCGGTGGCACGCGCCGCCAACGTGTTCGATGAGAGCGGGGCCATCAAGGATCCGGCGCTCGAGGAGCAGTTGAAACAGTTTCTCGCCGGCTACGTCGGCTTCCTGCGCCGGTCCGCGGCCTGAAGCGGCGGCGCACCCGGTGCGGCCGGCTAATGCGCATCGGGCTGCGCCTGCGGCGCCGCGCCGGCGAAGGCCGGCAGCGTCTCGAGATGTGCGCAGATCGAGCACAGCGTGGGATACGCCGTGACGTCACAGTTGAAACGACGCGCGTTGGCCATCTGCGGCACGAGACAGACATCGGCCAACGTCACCGCAGTGCCATACAGGTGGCGGCCGTCGCCGCTGAGGTGCTGCGCCTCCTTCTCCAGCGCACGAAACCCTGCCGCGATCCAGTGAGCGTACCAGGCGTTGACGGTGGCGTCGTCGTGACCCAGGGGGTTGCGCAGGTAGTTGAGCACGCGCAGGTTATCGAGCGGGTGAATATCGCAGGCGATCGCAAGCGCGAGCGCGCGCACCCGCGCGCGCGCGAGCGGCGTGCCCGGCAGCAGCGGAGGCTGCGGATGCGTTTCCTCGAGATACTCGATGATGGCGAGCGACTGAGTAACGACCTGCGCGCCATCGATCAGCACCGGGATCAGCCCGCTCGGATTGAGTGCGCGGAACTCCGGCGTGTTCTGCGCACTGGTGGGCGCGCGCAGATCGATCAGCACCGGCTTCCAGGCGATGCTCTTGACGTTGAGTGCGATGCGCACGCGGTAGGTGGCGGAGCTGCGGAAGTAGCCGTAGAGCCTCACGAGGGCCGCTCTCCGGCGGCGACGATGGTGTTACGCAGCACCTCGAGTCCCTCGATGCCGCCTTCGAGGCGGTCGCCCGGCTTGACCGGCCCGACGCCCGAGGGCGTACCGGTGAAGATGAGGTCGCCGCTCTTCAGCTCGTAGAGCTCAGAGAGCGCCGCGATGACATGCGGCACATCCCAGATCATCCGGCTGACATCCGACGCCTGACGCGTCTCGCCGTTCACCGTCAGCCAAATGCGCCCGCGCGACACGTGTCCGAAGCTCGCCGGCCGCAGCGCCGCAACCGGCGCGGAGTTGTCGAAACCCTTGGCCGTGTCCCACGGCTCGCCGCGCTCCTTCGACGCCTTCTGCAGGTCGCGGCGTGTCAGGTCGTTCCCCGCGGCGTAGCCGAACACGTGCTCGAGTGCCGTGCCGGGTACGATGTCACGCCCGCCGCGCCCGATCGCTACCACCAGCTCGATCTCGTAGTGGAAATCGGCAGTACGCGGCGGATAGGGAATCGCTGCGCCGTTGGCGACCACCGCGTCCGCGGGTTTCATGAAGAAGACCGGCGGCGATGCTGCCGGGTCGCGGCCGAACTCGCGGATGTGATCGACGTAGTTGAGGCCGATACAGTAGATCCGGTGCACCGGGAAGCGGTGCGTAGTGCCGGCTACGGCGACGCTCGGCGTGGCAGGTGGCGGGAAGGCGAACTCGGTCATTGCGGCGGCTCCACCAGGCGCAGGGACCCACGTCAGGGTCAGGGCAGATTGCCACTCCCCAAACCGCTAGACTAGCCGCGTGAGCATCTGGCGCATCTCGCGTACGCCCGAGGAGCTGAACGAGCGGGCCGGTCGCAGCATGTCCGGCCACCTCGGCATCCGCTTCACCGAGGTGGGCCCGGATTTTCTGCGTGCCACCATGCCGGTGACCGAGAAGACCCACCAGCCGTTCGGCCAGCTGCACGGTGGCGCCTCCGTGACGCTCGCGGAGACGGTCGGCAGCGTCGCCGCGCTCCTTTGCATCGACGATCAGCAGTACCTGTGCGTCGGCCAGGAGGTCAACGCCAATCACCTGCGCGCGAAGTCGAACGGAACCGTGACCGCCACCGCGCGCCCCTTTCATCTGGGCGGCCGCAGCCATGTGTGGCACATAGAGATCCGCGACGAGGAAGAGCGGCTGGTCTGCGTGTCTCGGCTGACGATGGCCATCATCGAGCGTCGCACGAGCAGCTAATCGCCCCCAAGGAGGGCCGTCATGTCAACCCCCACTCCACCGCTCACTGCCGAGGCGCCGCACGTCGATGAGGCGCTCATCACCTACACGCACGTCATCTATGCGCTCCACGCGCTCGCCGTGCTCATCGGCATCAGCGCCGCGCACACGATCGTCGGCAGCTTCGTCGGCGGCCTGCCCTCGATCATCGCCGTGATCATGAACTATGCGCGCCGCGCGGCGACGCGCGGCACTTTCCTCGAGTCGCACTTCCGCTGGCAGATCCGCACGTTCTGGTACGCGCTGCTGTGGGCAGTCGTGATCGTGCTGGCCTCGGCCCCGTTCATGCTGATCCTGATTGGCTTCGGTTTCGCCATCGTCGGGCTCTGGGTGCTCGGAATCTGGATTGCGTACCGTGTGATCCGCGGCTGGCTGGCACTGCGCGATCGGCGGCCCATGTACGCATGAAGCGCGCGCACTCGACCTCGCTGCTGGCCGCGGCGCTTTTCGCGCTGCTTGCGGGCTGCGGACAGAAAGGGGCACTTTACCTGCCGGACAAGAAACCGGCCCGGGTCAGCGCACCCGCGGCGACAGCACCGCCGCAACCGCAGCCGGCGACGGCGCCGCCGAAGAAATCCGACTCCGATAAGGACAGCGACTCACAGCCGCCGCAGTAGCAGCCCTCAGCCGCGCATGAGACCGCGCAGCGGCCTTGCCGCCGCGCTGTCCGGAAATACCGCCTGCTCGAGCGCGCGCTCGGGCACCGACAGGTGCTCCGCCAGCACCGCCTTGAGCACCGAGCGCAGGTCGAGCGTCGGCGCGAGGTCGCGTCCCTGGTAGAGCGCGCGCGCCGACAGGCCTGGCCAGTCGGCGATCACGCGTCCGCCGGCGACCGCCCCGCCCGCGAGGAAGGCCACCGTCGCGGTGCCGTGATCGGTGCCGCGGGTGCCGTTGATCGCTGCGGTGCGCCCGAACTCGGTGATGAGCAGCACGGCCGTGTCGCTCCAGGCGGGGCCGAGCTCCTCCTTGAGCGCCGCCAGTCCCTTGTCGAGGGCGGCGAGGCGACCGGCGAGCTGCCCCTCGGCGCCGCCCTCGTTGGCGTGGGTGTCCCAGCCGGTGGTGTCGAACACCGCGACCCTCGGTCCGTTCTCCTGCCGCAGGAAGCCCGCGGCGGCGTGCACCAGCTCAGCATAACGCGCGGCATTCGCCGCCACCGGGCGTACCACCTTACCTGCCGCGGCCGAATCCGCAGCGCCGGTGCCCCCCGCCATTTGATCGTCGCCTTCCCCGGCCGCCATGGCGTCCGCCGCCATGGCATCTGCAAGTCGCGTCGCGAGCAGCTTGTCGCCCGCATAAAGATCGGTGATGCGTGCGAGCGTATCCTCATCGGGCGCGGCGAGCTTCGAGGGCGACCACGAGGTCACCGCGGCGGAGCCGCGCATCACGAGGGGCACGTTCTGGCCGAGGGCTACGCCCGCCTCGCGCTCTGCCGGCCCCGGGAGCGCTGCCAGCGCGCGATTGAGCCAGCCGGTCTGCAGACCGTGCGGGTGCGATGAGCCGTTCTCGAGCACGTCCTGGCCGTCGAAGTGCGAGCGCTCGCGGTAGGGGCTCGCGAGTGCGTGCAGCACGATGAGCTCGCGGGCCGCATAACACTGCTGCGTGAAGGCGAGCGAGGGATGCAGGCCGAAGAAGCCGTCGAGGGGCAGCGCACCGCCCGCTGAGCCGGGTGCGCGCAGCGCGAACTCGCGCCGCAGCGCCGCGTAGTCGCTGTCGCCGTAGGGCGGGGCGGCCGCGAGCCCGTCGAGGGCGCCGCGCATGATGGCGAGCACGAAGCGCGACGGGCCTGCCGCCGCGCGCGCCAGGGCGAGGCGCGAGGTGAGCAGTGCGCCGCCCGCGGCGAGCGTCGCCAGGTTCAGGAATTCGCGTCGTTGCATGGCCTCATCCCTCCGCCTTCAGCGCCGCATGAACTCGGGCGCGGCGAGCAGCAGCGTCACGGCCTGCGCGCCGCTCGCCGCGCGGGCGAGCGCCTGCCGCGTCGCCTCACTGCGGTTCGCGCCAAGCAGCTCGGCAGCGAGGGCGGCCGCATCGCGGCGGCTGCCGAGCCGCGCGCCGACGGCATCGGCCCACTCGATACGCTTCATGAGCGCCGAGGCGCCGTCCCAATCGGCGCTGCGATCCGGCCAGCCCGCGGGTGATCCCGGCTGCCAGGTTCTCTGTCCGAGCAGCTCGAACGGCGCGAGCGGGGCACGGCCCGGCTCGACCGGCAAGGTAAGTCCACGGAAGCTCGAGACGATGTAGTCCGAGGGAGTCTTGTACTTCGCCAGTGGCTGCGCCCACGCCTCGCGCGCACCGACCAGCGCTCGATATACCGTCGGCAGATCACCGGCGCTGTGGCTGAAGGCGTCGGCCAGGCGCGCCACGACCGCCGGCGGCGGATCATCGGCGACGAAGTGACGAGTGAGCTTGGTGGCGATGAAGCGCGCAGTGGCGCGCTCGCGCGCGAGATCACGCAGCACCGCGGCGCCCTGCCCGAAGCCTGCGTCCGCGTAGCGCCGGCCGAGCACCACCTTCGCGCCCGGCTCGTGCAGCTCGGCGCGGAACACGAACCGCCCGGGCTCAGCCTCGGCGAAGCGACCGCCGTCGCCACCGATCGACCAGCCGGTGATGACCTCGGCGAAGGTCGTGACGTCAGTCTGCGTGTAGCCGCCGCCGACACCGAGGGTATGCAACTCGAGAATCTCGCGGGCGAGATTCTCGTTGATGCCGATCCTGTGCTGCCCCTGGCGCCGCTCGAGCCGCTGCGCCGCCTGCGAGTGGGGGCCGACCGACAGATGGTTGTCGAGGTACAGGAGCATCGCGGGGTGCGTCTCGGCCGCGAGCAGCAGGTCACTGAAGTTGCCGAGCACGTGCGGGCGGATCGCCTCGCGCTCGAAGCTGCCGGCGAGTCCGGCCAGAAACTGCTTGTCAACCGAGACGGCGAAGTGGTTGCTCCAGAACTGTGTGAGCCGCTCGAGAAACGGCCGGTCGGTGGCGACAGCCTGTTGAAAGCGCGCGGTCGCCTCGCCGACGTAGATGGGCCGCAGGAATTGCGGCAGCTTCTGCAGCGCCTCGTGCGCGGCGGCGTCGCCGGTATTGGCGGCGTCGGCCTGTGCGGCAGTGTTGGCGAACGCTCCCGCCTTGCGCGCCGCCTGGATCTCGCGGCGCAGCTGCAACGCATCCGCCAGGATCTGCACCGAGGAGCGCAGCTCGCGCGCCGCGAGCACCGGCGGTGGCGCCACGAGCTGCGCGTGCAGCCAGCCGCGCGGGTCGCCGCCGATGACCGCGAGCTCACCGGGGCGGGCGCCGAGCCCGAAGCGGTTGGCGGCGATAGCCGATAAATAAGGCTCCTGCATGAGCTTTCAGTCCTGCCTGCCGTAAAGCGCGGCGCGTCCGCGGCGGTTGACTTTACGAAGGCGGAACTGCGCGGTCGCTCACGTCCGTTATACTCGCGGCCCGCTTTCCCATTCACCCGCCATGGCGCGTAATCCCGACCTGGTTCTCGTCGACGGCTCTTCTTATGTCTACAGGGCGTTTCACGCCCTGCCGCCGCTGTCTACCTCGCGCGGCGAGCCGACCGGGGCGGTGCTCGGCGTGCTGAACATGCTGCTGAAGTTCGTGAAGGACTATCAGCCGCGCCGCATCGCCGTGGTGTTCGACGCCCCGGGGCGCACCTTTCGCGACGAGATCTTCGCCGAGTACAAGGCACACCGCCCCCTGATGCCCGATGACCTGCGTGCGCAGATCGATCCGCTCTTTCAGATCATCCGTGCGCTCGGCCTGCCGCTGCTGCGCGTAGCGGGGGTGGAGGCCGACGACGTCATCGCCACGCTCGCGTGCCGCGCGGCGCGCGCCGGCGAGAGCGTGCTGATATCGACCGGCGACAAGGACATGGCGCAGCTGGTCGATGACTCGATCACGCTCATCAACACCATGAACAACACCACGCTCGACCGCGAGGGCGTGAAGGCGAAGTTCGACGTCTATCCGGAGCAGATCGTCGACTATCTGGCACTGGTGGGTGACACCTCCGACAACATCCCGGGCATAGACAAGGTAGGACCGAAGACCGCCGCAAAGCTGCTGCAGCAGTACGGCGGGCTGGACGCGCTCATCACGCGCGTCGCGGAGGTTCCGGGCAAAGTGGGCGAGAACCTGCGCGCCGGGCTGGCGACGCTCGAGCTGTCACGACGCCTCGCGACGCTGCGCACCGATCTCGAGCTGCCGGTGTCCGAGGAGGAGCTGACACCACGCGCCCCGCACGCCGCCAGCCTGCGCGAGCTGTACACGCGCTACGAGCTACGCGCGCTGCTGCGGCAGCTGGACGCCCCCGGCGGCGCTGCCGATGCCGGCGCGGCGACGGCCGACACCAGGGCTGCCAGCGCGGCACCCACGCCTGCCCAGCCGCCCGTTCAGCCACCGCTGCCCGCCACCGCGGCCGCGCAGACCGCTCGCCGCTACGAGACCATCACCCGCTGGGAGGACTTCGAGCGCTGGCTTACCGCGCTGCGCGCCGCGGAGCTGTTCGCCTTCGACACCGCGACGACCTCGCTCGACTACATGCGCGCCGAGATCGTCGGTGTCTCCTTCTGCATCGAGCCGGGCGTGGCGGCCTACGTGCCGTTGCGTCACGTCTACCCGGGCGCACCGCAGCAGCTCGAGCGCGAGCGCGTGCTCGCGGCGCTCAAGCCCATCCTCGAGGACCCGGAGCGCGGCAAGGTCGGCCACAATCTCAAGTACGACGCGCACGTGCTGGCGAACGCCGGCATCGCGCTCGCCGGCATGCGCTTCGACACCATGCTCGAGTCCTACGTGTTGAACAGCGTCGCCACCAATCACGAGATGGACGCCGACGCACAGCGTTACCTCGGCCTGCGCACCATCAGCTACGAGGAGGTTGCCGGCAAGGGCGCGAAGCAGATCAGCTTCGACCAGGTGCCACTGGAGAAGGCGAGTGAGTACGCGGCGGAAGATGCGGACGTGACGCTGCGGCTGCACGGGGCGCTGTGGCCGAAGCTCGAGTCGGTGCCGGCGCTGGCGCGTCTCTATGAGCAATGCGAGCAACCGCTCGTTGCAGTGCTGTGCGCGATGGAGCATTACGGCGTGCTGGTCGATCGCGAGCAGCTGCGGACCCAGAGCCGCGAGTTCGCCCGCCAGCTGCAAGAGCTGACGCTGCAGGCGCACCGCGAGGCGGGGCACGAATTCAACATCGAGTCGCCGCGGCAGCTGCAACAGATCCTGTTCGAGCGGCTGCAGTTGCCGGTGCGCCGGCGCACCCCCACCGGGCAGCCCTCGACCGCCGAGGACGTGCTGGAGGAGCTCGCCGCGAGCTATGCGCTGCCGCGGATCGTGCTCGAGTACCGCGCGCTCGCCAAGCTCAAATCGACCTATACCGACAAGCTTCCGGAGCTGGTGAACGAGCGCACCGGGCGCATCCACACCTCCTACGCCCAGGCGGTCGCAGCTACCGGCCGGCTGTCCTCGGTCGATCCGAATCTGCAGAACATCCCGGTGCGCCGCCCGGAAGGACGGCGCATACGCCAGGCGTTCGTCGCGCCACCCGGGTCGCTGCTGCTCGCGGCCGACTATTCGCAGATCGAGCTGCGCATCATGGCGCATCTGTCGGGCGACGAGAGCCTGCGTGCGGCGTTCGCCGCGGACCGCGACGTGCACCAGGCCACTGCCGCCGAGGTGTTCGGCGTGGCCGCCGACGCCGTTAGCGCCGAGCACCGCCGCACCGCCAAGATCATCAACTTCGGCCTCATTTACGGCATGTCGCCCTTCGGCCTGGCGCGCAATCTCGGCATCGAGCGCAGCGCCGCCCAGCAGTACGTGGAGCGCTACTTCCAGCGCTACCCGGGCGTGAAGCGCTTCATGGACGACACTCGTGCACAGGCGCGCGAGATGGGCTACGTCGAGACCGTGTTCGGCCGCCGCCTGTATCTGCCCGACATCCGCTCGGGAAACACGCAGCTGCGCCAGTACGCCGAGCGCAGCGCCATAAACGCCCCCATGCAGGGTACGGCAGCCGACATCATCAAGCGCGCGATGATCAGCGTGGATGCGTGGTGTCGCCGCGAGCGGGTGCCGGCACGCCTCATCATGCAGGTGCACGATGAGCTGGTGCTCGAGGTGCGTGCGGACGCGGTGCCGCAGGTGAGCGCCGCGGTGCGCGAGCACATGGTGAACGCGGCCACGCTGAGCGTGCCGTTGCGCGTGGACCTCGGCAGCGGGGCGAACTGGGACGAGGCTCACTGAGACCTCCAGGGGGTCAACTGCGCTGCACGGTCTGCGTTGGGTAATGGCTGGCGTGCGCGCGGGATGAGGATTCAGGACAGTACGGAGACATCAAATGATGCGAAGACTGCCGCTCACGATCGTGCTCGCGCTCGGCGCGAGCTGCGCGCACGCCGACGAGGGACTCTTTTATCTGGGTGCCGGCATCACCCGCAACAGCATCAAGGACGTGGCCTCGATCAATTCCGACCTCAACGCCACGTCCTGGAAGGCGCTGGCCGGTGTGCGGCCGATCAACCTGTTCGCCGTCGAGGCCGACTACATCGACCTCGGCAGCCAGACCACGACCTACGTCGACGTCAGCACCCACCTCGAGTACAAGGCGTTCGGCGCGTTCGCGGTGGGCTTCGTGCCGCTGCCCCTGCCATACCTCGACGTGTTCGGCAAGGTGGGGCTCGCACGCTGGAACTCGAGCGGCAGCAGTAACGGGCCCCCGAGCAATCTCCTCTCGCTCTCGGACAACGGCACCGAGTTCGCCTGGGGCGTGGGGGCGCAGGTGCATGCCGGGAAGATCGGCGCGCGCCTTGAATACGAAAGCTTCAACATTCACAACACCGATGGCGCGAACGTGGTGTCGCTCGAGGCGATCCTGCTCCTGCCCTAGCTCGGGAAGGACGGCTTGCGAAGGACCGGTGGCGGGCGCGGGCGCATGCCTCCGGGCTCAATTAAAGATAAGCTCAAGCCTTGTGGCGAGAACGATACAAGTACTTCAGCAAACTTATGATTTGAAAAGATATTTTTTCTGAACTGGAATGGAACTCACAGAACCCGGGAGCGTCGAATGTACTGAGTGCATCGCACTCCCCGCTTCCCTCCCTGAGCGGGTCGACCCGGTTCATGAGACCTGTGCCGGGTTAGTCTGCCCCGGCGGTAGTGATACCGCCGGGGTTTTTTATTCCGCGCTGGAGGCGAGCCATGCCTCGAGGATGTCCTGGGCCTCTCGCACGCCGGTACCCTCAAGCGCCGAGAATAGTTGCGCGGTCGAGGAAGCACCCAGCCGGGCAGATGCGGCCGTGAGCGCTGCGGCCGCTTCGCTGCGGCTGAGCTTATCCGCCTTGGAGAGCAGCACGTGAGTGCGCTGCGCAGGCTCCACCCATGCGAGCAGCTTCTCGTCTCCGGCGGTGAGACCGCGCCGGGCGTCCACAATGAGGAAAAGCCCCCGGAGCGATGCCCGCGAACGCAGTGCCTCCATCAGCGCCGGCCACGCGCGTCGCTCGGGGGGCGGGACGTTCGCATAGCCGTAACCGGGCAAATCGACTAGGCGGCTCGCGGGACCGAGCGCAAAGAAATTCAACAGCCGCGTGCGACCGGGTGTCTTGCTGGTGCGTGCAAGCCCCTGACGCTGGACGATCGCATTGATGGCGCTCGACTTGCCCGCGTTCGAGCGCCCGGCGAAGGCCACCTCAGCGCCGACATCCGCGGGAAACTGGGCCGCCCTCGCCGCACTGACGAGGAAGCGCGCCTCGGGAAAGCGGCTCATGTGCTCGATGGGCAAAAAAGCGCAGGCACGGCCGTAGTGTACAATTCGCCGCCCTTGCACTTCGGGAACGACGCCGGAAAGAAAACAATGTCGCAAGGCCGGAAAGCCGGTGGGATGAGGCGGGCCCTCGTGGCGGGGGTGCTCTGCGGCGCTGTCGCGCCAGCACTCGCGCCGCGGCAGGCTGCGACTG
>Ga0187778_10001933_pt1 | contig 14270 bp, 8 predicted proteins | sample 1015_Q2_SP5_20_M_FD_132418 | JGI IMG/M metagenome (GOLD analysis project Ga0187778, IMG submission 132418) | Tropical peat soil microbial communities from peatlands in Department of Meta, Colombia - 1015_Q2_SP5_20_MG | ecosystem: Environmental > Terrestrial > Soil > Wetlands > Peat | place... | reverse complement strand
CCATCGCAACCACATCGGTCAAATTCTGCACGAAATAGGACGACTCAGGCCGATGGCGGGATCGGATGACTGTTTCAATATGTTCGGTAACCGGGCCCACAATGGAAGGTTCCGCAGCTGAGAAATAAATCTGTCGTACCACGGGCGAGTCAGTGAAATATCCAACAATAGTGTAAGGAATTACCATTGTGTTATTGGTTATCTCTGACGCTCCAAAGGTATTCACTCGTTCTCGGAAAGTGCCGATGATGGTGACGGGCAAACCGCTTATTTTGACTACCTTGCCCACGGCTTCATCGACGGATCCGTAGAGTTGCTCGGCGAGTAGTTGTGTGATGACGCCGACTTTATTCCGTGCCTGCTCGTCCTGCTCATCGAAGAACCTTCCAGAAAGAATTACCAGATTACGCACCGCGATGTATTCGGGGAACACCCCCAGGACGTTGAGGTCACGCTCATTACCGAAGCCAATAGGGATGGGGACAGAGAGCGGCACGACTGGGGAGGCGGCCGCAATGCCAGGGACTTGCTGTAGTGCAGCGTGCAAGTCATCAATGGTGACGAAATCGCTTCCCGTGACTCCCCCCTGATATTCCATAACAATCATGTTCACGCCGATGCCTTCAATCTGATCTAATGCATATTGCTTTCCCGTCATTACAATGGTGACCACTAAGATCAGCGAAGCCGTTCCGATAGCCATCCCCAAGGCTGTCAGACAAAATCTCCCCTTGTCGACAAGAAACGTGTTGTAGGCGAAGCTTACAATCTCGCCAAAAGCGATCTGGGGCACGCGAATCGTGGTGCCAGTGATCAGCATCTCAGCTTTAGAAATCATCTCGTCCGGTGGCAGGCGTGGGGCACATCAAGTCTCTCACAAGGTCCAACAGATGCGTCACGACCGGTGCTTGCGTTGTGCACAGAATTTGAGGATGACATTTAGCGGGATTAAGAGAGCTGGCAAAGTTGACAGTATGGGCAGGGGCAAGCCGTGAATATCATCAACAACGTCGGGAGGGCGCCCAGACTATCTGGAGAAACTCACGTGCCACCGGCTGTTGCCAGGACCCCAAAGAGTAAAGAATGTCTTGCAAACATACATTTACAAGACGGCTTAATCTCACGCTGCCACCGGCATGGATTTTGTTTTTCCTGACCGTCTCCAGCTGCGCACAGCTCATTTCTGCCCGCCTTGTGCACCTTGAAGTTCGCCAACCTGAGCCCTCTAATTTCGACTTTGCGTACCAAACGGTATCTGGTGATTCAGATTCGCCCCAACTGCGCATTGATGGGGAGTTTTTAATCGACGGTGTTCGTGACAGTTTCAACCAAAACAATCTGGACCTTTCTCCTGCTATGTTTTTTCAGCCCAGAGCCAAGCCTAATAGCGAGCCGAGTTTCAACTGGAGATCGGCCAATAGGGAGTCACTCCTCTTCACCGGAATTATGCACGGTTTCAATATCACGACTGAAGCGGGAACTCGCGACGCTCTGAACGGCCACTGGTTTCAAGACTATATCGATTCTGTAAGCGAGATGCGCGGTTGGAGTGATAGCGATAAGTTCATGGCGCCGTACGTGGCCCACACTATCGAGGGATCCGTCTTCGGTTATATTCAGCGGCAAAACGATCTTAGGTATAGCAAGGTCCAGTGGGGGGACGGGCGCGGCTACTTCATCAGTCTTTTGCACTCTCTGGCATATTCGGCAATCTGGCACACACAATGGAAGATTGGCCCCATCAGCGAAGCGTCAATCGGTAACGTCATGCTCCATGCCTCTCCGGGATTCATTACACTTACAGATACCCCAACTTTAGGCACGATCGCGATGATCGGTGAGGATGCCGCAGACCGTTATCTGATCATGGGGCTTGAGAACCGCACAGCGAATCGAGCCCTTTTGTTGCTCTCTCGTAGCTTTTTGAATCCAGGTCGATCATTCGCGAACATTATGTCGTTCCAAGTACCGTGGCACCGGGAAACCCGCATGGGGCTGTTGCGGGAAAATTTTCGGATTCGAAGAGAACTGATCGAAGATTACAAGAGAACCGGCACTAAGCCCTTCGAGTATGTGCATTCGCAGACAAACAACGAAACCCGAACTTACCCAAAGGCGGCGTCGATCGAGCTAACCGCTTTTCCGTTATATGAAACTTTTCTGGGCGGCGGCAGTTGTATCGGCGGTGGTGGTTCTGGGGCGGCTCGGGTGAACCCGCATTTTCAGGTCATCGCAGAGCTAAGTGGGTGCGTGATCATGCACATGTCAGCGAGTAATCAGAGCGGAGATTCTCTATTTTACGGAGGAGGTTTGCGCTGGACGCCGAAGGCAATCCATCGTCTTTCACCGTACCTGCAGGGGACCCTTGGAGGCACGAAGGTCACACACGAAACTGACGACCTAAGCCTGCGAAAGAAGTTGTTGACAGAATGGAGTGACGGAGACGGTACTCTACCGCATTATCCAAAGCGGAGTGATTGGTCCGTTGAAGTCGCAAGTAACGGACCCACCTTAGGCATTGGTGCTGGCTTCGAAGTGGTGTTTGCACGCCCTTTTGCGTGGCGACTCCTTAGCCTCGACTATTCCCACACCTGGGTGGGTAACGTTACGATGATTCGACCGCAGAATGTCCTGCGCATGTACACCGGGGCCGTACTGCGCATTGGTACCTGGTAATCTGGACAAAATTGATACTCCTTATGATTACAGTATGATTACAGTATTTCTTGGAAACCCCGGATCGGTACCTCAACGAAGCGCTAGCAGTTTTGGCGCTGAACGGGTGTGTGAAAGCAACCGCTATCTTGGGATTCGGCTACCCACGAGATCGACGACAACGTCGCCTTGAAAAAGAAGCTACTTGAGGAATGGAACAACGGCGATGGTAGCCCAGGGCACTGCCCGGAGCGTAGTGACTGGTCGGTTGAGATCGCGAATAACGCCCTTCTCTTTCGATGGGTGGTGCCTTCGATGTGGTAGTCGCTCGGCCATTTGCCTGACGACTCCTCAACCCAGAGTACTCTCACACTTGGATGGGAAACTTAGGGATGATTCAGCCGCAGCACGTGCTCTGTATCTCGAAGGGTGCCGTGTCCCGCATTGGTACTTGGTAGCGATGCGGGCACCGAAAAGGTATCTTAGACTCTTATGGTAGCGCTCAGTTATTGCGATCGTTTGTAAACTTCTAACCGGAACGGATCATTCTAATTCTACTAATTAGTCGCCAACGTCGCCTGGATTTGATCTAGTTCTTGCTTTGCTTTTAGCGACTCCTTTCCGTTAGGTTCTTGTTTGAGGTAAGCTTCGAGTTCCGTGGCAGCGCCTGAGTTATCGTTAAGAGCGAGAAGGATTTGAGCCTTCGCGAGATGCAAGATCGGGTAAGTCTTCGGAGCCAAGCGGCAAGCCTTCTCAATATGGTGAAGTGCTGTGAGGAAATTTCGCTTTCCAATGAAGGCTCGGCTCATCTCGAAATGAGCTTGCCAAACTTCAGGCATTATGGCGAGAGCTCGTTCTAGGGCGTGAATTGCGTCATCAAACCTTCCGACATCAGTGTAGACGGATCCCAAGGCTATATAACCCACTCCATAATGTGGGTCGCGCTCGACGGCCTCTTGAGTATCCAGCAATGCTTGTTCCGGACGAGTTTCCCTCTCTAGTATCCCGCGCAGCGCGAGAGCTTCAGCATAAGAAGGATAAAGCCCGAGCGCCTTCTCAACGTAGCGGGATGCCTCCTCCCAATTATGCTTGTCTGCCGCCTCACGAGCCTTTTGGAGCGCCTTGCGGGCGTTAGCAGGAACTCTCATAGCGGCAGCTGATATGGTGGGTTCTTTTTGAACATCGGCCTTTTCCCCCTTGCCCATGATCAAGTTGACCGCGGTGGTCCCAAGAACTACTCGCACTTCATCCGTAACTATCTCTGTGCCGAATGTAGCCGTCAGTACATAGCTACCTTCAGGCAAAGCAGATCGGAAACGTCCATCACGATCGCTTATTGTGTCCACAACTATGCCACTATGTAAACTCTGGAACTGGACACGCACGTCTGCAATGGGGCCACCCGCGATGTTATGCACGGAACCTTCGATAGAGCCTTCAGAAGTCGCTGCTTTACCGAACCCTATGTATTGAGCTACACCGGCGAGCGAAGACGCGCACCAAAATATAGAGAGCGTTACTACGAGTACTCGCGCCGGCATAATTTCCTCCTGCTTGAATGTAGCGATCCTGGACTGGTTACGCGTTCGACGCTAGTTCTGAAATGACAAATACTTAACTGTCAGAACTGGCAGTAGCTAGTCGTGTGCATTAGCACGTCGGAGGTGAAGACAATTGCCTTCTGTTTGACCAGAGACGGCCGACAGACTGGGTCAAACTCTCGGCCGCCTTTCCGCAGAGTGAAAACCGTGGACTCACGACATCCTCGTACAGCACCTAAAGAATCAAACCCATGGCGTGAACCGCTGCGATCTCTCACAACAGCTTTTATGCAAAGTCGATGCGACGACCCGTGCAATGAGAAATCAAGTACGACGATCTCCGGCAATCAGGCCGACAAGTCTATCGGGAAAATGACGCACAACCCGGGCTAGCCCAGTTCGCAACCCGACCTTCTACCCTGATGTGTCCCTCGGTCGACACGCGTTCACGCTCAACGGAAAGTCAGTTTGATACCTGGTAAATCGTCTTCGATTTGCAAATTTCTGCAATACCTTCGCTGCCCTCAAATGTTCAGTCACTACTAGTACATCGCATGATATGCAGCCTGGTCGTCGTACATGAGCAACCTGCCTCTGTTTCTGACAGCGCTGTCGGGTTACATTCAGCGACATAAAAATCGTGCCTCCTACAGGCCCGATCTAAAACCAATAAAACATTGGTGTCCGAACTGATCCATGCCAGTTGCATCAGCGACAACGTCAAGCGGATCTCCGGCGATTTTCAGGTTCAGACCTTCACATCTGAGAGTTTCGACGCATAACACTTTGCCACGCAGCAGAAAATGCTGGAAGTATGTCGCAATTTGAACTGCCCAAAGCGCCGCGCTAACCACGTTTGCGTAGCGGAGACTCCTCCCAATAGCGCCGGAGGCTGCATATACTGACCTCCCTTTCTCAGAGCAGCGTGCACAAACACCAAGTACCGATTGTGCCCCATCAGCGATAGAGCAGCGGTTTCGGATAAGCGGAAATCAGAAAAACGTGTTTTCTCGGGCAGGTACCTGTCATGCACCCAGAATAAAAGAAGGTGGTTTCTGCAGAAGCCGTTTGATGGCTCGATACTCGCGTACAGTTGATCCGCGCGTAAGAGCCCACCAGCTGATCCATAGTGCTGGTCGGCAAAAAAATCGGGAGCCCGTTTTCTGGCTCCCGGTGAAGTGTCTAAGCTTTAGAAGTTGATCTTAGCGACAATTTGAATGATTCGCGGCCGGTTCACAGTATCAAGAATTGAACTGGATCCGGAAGCGATGTTGATCGCCCCGTAGTTGCCGTTTGAACCTCCCGTGAATGCCCCATATGGACTGTTCGGTCCCGACTGTGGGCTCGCGAAAGAAGGATGATTGAAGAGATTGAAGAAATCGGCCCCGACTACGAAGTTAAGGTTTTCCCTAATTTTCGTAACTTTGTGAAGGCTGAAATCCCACTCCTGCTGGAAGAAGCCACGGAAGCTATTGCGCCGAACATCTCCAATCGCCGCCAAGCCCGTAGCACATGCCGGATTCGGCGCTCCGTTAACGACAACCGGAATTGACAGGGTGGTGCCCTGGTCATTCGCGCAAAAGCCACCGGCAACGAAATCATTCATATTCACAAAGCTGTTGATTTTGTCAGTCTTGCTTCCTCTGGTTAACACCGCCGAGAGCGGTGTACTCGGGACAAGAGTGGCAAAATTGGTGGCATCGACACCCAATGGGTCGGACAGCGAAAGAGCAGAAGAGTCGTATATCATAAATGGGGTTCCTGACTGGAAGGTCGTGGCCCCTTGAATCGTCCAGCCATGCAGGAATTGCCCAAGTCCATGCGGGCTGCCGAAAGGCAACTCGTAGGAGTAACTGATCACTACCCGGTGGGTACGATCAAAGTCTGAGAGCCCACGGTTGCTGTTGATGTTCAGGAGGCTACCGAATTGCGTAAGTCCGTTGAGCTCATCGCTGACTTCGGAACCAGAAGCATTGTCAATGGATTTCGAGAAGGTATAGGCCGCCTGGAAGTACAGGCCCTTGGCTAACTGGTGGGCCAGTGTGGCCTGAAGCGAATTGTAATTAGAGTGAGAGTTGTTTTCCTGCAGAAACGAGAAGCCGCTCTGGGCGCCCAGGAATTGCAGGGGCACGCGCGCATTGACGTTGCCCGCGGTACTGCCAGTAATTGAGACGCTTCCGTCTGAGTTCATCACCACATCCGGGGTGCCGGCAGGAGGGGCGACGAAGCTCGACGAGAGTGCCGACTTAGGAATTATACAGGGGGATGCGAGTGCGCAAAGCCGCCCGGCGTTGGGGGCGCGCCCTGGGCCAAGGAGACGATCCCCGACGGAGCCAACATATCCTAACTCAACCATCCAGCCACGAGCCACTTCGCGCTGCAAGGTCAGATTGAACTGTTGAGCGTAGGGCGGAACAAAATCCCGTATGGGGAAGAAAAAAAACTGGGTATTCGCAGAGTTACCCGAATTGCCAAAAGTGTTATCGAACAGCGGGCCACCGGTGGCGTTAAACCCGCTCAGCCGTGGGAACCCTGATGGGATACCGAAGGAAGCAGGCCCCAATGTGTTTCCGGTACATACCCCGGGCGTGCACGGTGTTAACGGCAAAGGGAAAGCCGAGTTGGGTAGAAGCTGCGGGAATGGGTTTTCCGACGTCACCGCTCCAGGAGTCGCCTCGAATGTCACATTGAATGGAGGTCCGCCAGCCGACTGCAATTGCGACTGGTTGGAGACGCGCTGGTAATAGATGCCATAACCGCCGCGCAATGCGGTCTTGTGATCCCCGAAGATATCCCATGCAAAACCGACGCGAGGGGCGAAGTTCTTCCAGGCGAAACAGTGAAGCTCGGTGCAATCATTTACGCCCGGCGTGCCAAAGCCACCAGGAGCACCAGTTGGGTGGATATATCGGAACGGCGGAGCTGGGAAAGCGTCTGACGCACAGATACCCTCGCCGCAACGGGCGATGCCGCCTAGGTTGGTGAGGTAGTCTCCAATGACATACGCTGTATCGATGCCTTCCCAGCGAACACCGAGGTTGAGGGTCACACGGGAAGTAACCTTCCAGTCATCCTGAACGTAAGCTGCCCCATCCGTAGCGCGGAAATGAAAGGTGTCGATACCGGCTTCTCCGGCAGTGGCATTAACATTGCCCAGCAGGAAATTCTGAAAGTCGTTCAGTCCTGGAAAGGCGGTAGTATTAGTCTGGTATGTCACCACGCCCCGCTTCTCATAGTGGTTATAGCGGTTGAGTTGCCAACGATCGATCTCACCGCCAAGACGGACCGTGTGTTTGCCCAGAATCTTCGAGAGATCGTCGCCCCAGACAAAGGTATTATCGCGAGTGCCGCGATTGTCGTTGGCACCCACTCCAATTGAGAACCCGCCGGCCACAATATGCGGTTGCCAGGCGCCGGGGAAATCAGCCTGGTTGGGACGAGTTGAACCTATGTCAGCCAGTGTGACTGGCTCCGACGGGAGAAGGTCGAATCTGTAACGAGCAAAGCCGAAGCGGAACTCGTTCACTGTAGTCGATGAGAAGACGTGCGTCAGGCCGAGCTTGAGGAAACGGTTACTTAACGGATTGTTCTCGGCGAAGGGAAGAGTGGCTGCTTCTCCGTACGGTCTGACGGCAGTGGTATCGTCGAAAAACCACCGTGCTGTGAACGTGTCCTTCGAACCAAATTTGATATCTGTCGTAACTGTGAACTGATTATCGTGAAAGGTTCCCAGTGAAGACAGATGCAGGGAGGCCAAGTTTGTTAAACCGCCGACGATACCCGCAGTGCCGGGCAACGACGGGATGCAGTGTGCGCCGTCATTGAATCCCGGGCATTTGGAGGCCGGAAGGTTCAGCCAATTAAGGGCAACCGGATCGATTCGTGGAACTCCGAATGCGCTCTCCAGGCTTGCCGCCGAGCGGTTTGTTGGCAGAACCGGAATTTCGGTGTCAATCGTCGTGCCGGAGGCAATTCCGGAGGCTTCCCGCACCCCCGAATAGTTGCCGAAAAAGAAGAAGTTCTTGATGCCTGGGACAGGCCCACCAACGGAGGCTCCGAACGCATTCTGGCGAAGCCTTGGAGCATTATTGTGCTGTCCTGACGATACCTGGGACTGTTTCAGGAACCAGTCATTGGCATTCATGATGTCGTTGCGAAAGAATTCAAAGACATCGCCATGATATTTGTCGGTTCCTGATCTTAAGTTCACCTGCATGTTGCCGCCGCCATTACGACCTTGAGAAGCATCGTAGAGGGATGTTTGGGTTTTGAACTGTTCAACCACATCCGGGTTCGGCAGATTAACGTTATCAAAGACTGGCAAGCTAACGTCGTTAGCGTTGATGCCTTCCAGTTCGTAGTTGTTGTTGACGGGACGCTGCCCATTGACAATTATCGTTGTTTGACCGCGACCTAAAGCCGTAGTGTCAGCAAATTCGCTGTTAGTGCCAGCCGATAGCGCCAGCAGGCCGAGAAAATTACGCGTGGCCAGCGGCATCTCCCGGATTACATCACCGGCGATGGCTTGGCCTGTTGCCGCGTTAGTCACTTCCACGGGGGCGGCGGCGCCTGCGACGGTGACCTCGACGGCAGTTGTCCCAACTTGCATCTGAATAGGTACAGTGGTGGTTTCCGTGACTCTGACGGGAATACCGGAGGCCGTCGTCTTACTGAAGCCTTGGGCAATGACCTCCACACGATAAGTGCCTATGGGCAGCAGCGTGGCAGAGAAGTTGCCCTGCGAACCAGTAGTTATAGTCCGTTCCTTAACGCCGGTGTCTTGGTTCGTGATCTGGACCGTGGCACCAGGAATCACGGCGCCACTGGGATCAGTAACTGCTCCCGCAATCGCACCATGTGCGCCACCTTGCGCAAAAGCGGCTCCCGCCCTCAGCAGGACCAAGCAAACCGCAACAATGAAGGATTTTTTTCTCATGCCACCCTCCTGGCCTCCACGAAAATCATGATTTGGGAACGACTTCTACTACTTCTTTGGCGTTGGTCGCCGTGCGAATCGGGGAAGCCAACGCTACACCCTCAGATTTTGAATGAGCTGAACGACTCGATTCACCACGCCGTTTTCTATCCTGGCGCGTGCTTGTCAAAGTCGGCAGAGGCACAGGGGGACACTACTTTCACCTACTCTGGAGGGGAACTGTAAAAAATACGAGGGGTTGCTAGTCGAACTGACAGGCAGGCATGTGACAAGAAACTGTCCGACAAAATCGTTACCTTGGGCGAACAATCGGGAAGGCTGATGCCCTGGAGCGAGCACGCCGGGTACATAAGGTTCAGCGTCTTCAGCGGCTGGATAATAACTATGAACAGAGAGTGCTCCCTAAGTGAGAAGCACCAGAACCGATAAATCGCTGCAGGATAAAGGTGGCTTCGGGTAACTGCCTTTTCTAAGTTTCATTCATGAAGGAATAGCATTAGCTAATACACATGCGCTCAACCCGTCAAGAGTCGTCCCTGTTCGCCGACGGTAAGAAGCACTGCCGAAAAGGGCATGTAGGTTTTTTGGTACCAGGGAAGGTGCTCGGTAGGCCGGATCTGAGTACCATCCAGACGGTCTCCGAGTGAGCAGCGAATTAGGCCATTAATTGTCGAATCCGATCCAATAGATCAGAGACGCCTGACACTCCAGTGATCGCCGATGGCATTAGAAAAACTGACAAACCAAGGTTTCTCATAGGCAATCTCTCACTCCAGCCTAGAATTTTTGACAGTTCATCTTCGGCGATCTGCGCGCAATTGTTATGTCTGCAGAATCGGAAGCCAACACGAAAGGTGTGGATCGCAGATATAGATAATGCGTGCAACAAAAGAGCTTTGGGGGTGCGTCGAAATGGAATCGTTTGGTTTGCTGGCAAGGCGCCAACGCGAGAGTCGTGGGATGACGCTGGAAGAGATTTCTAGCACGACCAAGATCGCTGTCCGCTATTTGCGCGCAATCGAATTGGAAGATCTCGCCCACTTACCCGGCGGCATAATCACTCGTGGTTTCGTTCGCGCATACGCTAATTGCATCGGCTTCGATGATGCACAGGCACTGCAAGCTCTCTTGGCATCTAGTGAAGCGAGCAACAATCGCTTAACAGCAGTACCAATACGAGAAGCTTTGTTTACACGATGCTGTGACCGAGTGCTGCTGCTTCCGCTATGGAGCCTAGCAGCGGTTTTTGTAGCAATAGCTTTCGGACTCATGACTCTTGGGAGCGAGTTGCGCGACTTCTATGAATCCGTTCGAGCGCCTTCATTACGTCAATCGTTTCCGAGTGAGCCTTTGCCTGCCACTTCACAACGCGATGAGGTCAAAGTCGCACAATCTTTTCACCTACCCCCTCAAGCGCCTGCACCTGGCCTATCGAAATCTCAGACATTTACGGTCAGTATCAAAGCAAGGGAGGATGCATGGATGTCGATCCGTGCGGATGGTCATCTCATATTTTCGGACACTCTCATCGCATCTCATGAGAGGTTAGTGGAAGCGCACGATTACATCGTGGTTAGAGCGGGCAACATCGGTGCCGTTGACTTCTCCTTCAATGGAAAGCCCCTTTCTTCGCAAGGAGGCTACGACGAGGCGAGAACTCTCAATTTCGATGCCGACGGGCTGCAGGTTCGAACTCCCGCCAGCACTTCGGCCTGGAGGCCTACACAAATTCCCATGGCGCAAGTTTCGATTCAGCATTAGAAATTTCTCTGAAATACACGCTGCACCGTTTTTCACTACAAATCGCCTTCCAATGTTTTTCTCAAGCAACGTAGGTAATTCAGAGCCGAGTGCAATTCCGCCTGCTCAGAAGGAGGTGAGGACAAGTCAGGCAAGTGTCTCAAACGAGCCCGCATTACCGTGTCGGCTTTCTCGATGCGCTGACGTAGCTGCGTACTGTCGGACTCCAACATCGCAGCAGCATATAGCGCTTTCCATTCTTGGTGAGACAATGTTTCGCTCATAATAAGTAATACCTCTTTCGTGATCGGAATTACGCAGCCTCGGTATGCTGGTAAGCGGTTCTAAAGGCGCGCAGCGCATATAGTGCGTCTTCGAGGGCTTCCTTTTCTTCTACAGTTCCGTTGGCATAAAAAAGCTCTCGTTGGCGAGCGAGAACAGCCTTTTCTGCTTCCGTGACCCGTTGCCGGATGATGCTTGCGTTCGCTTCAAGAATGGCAGCTCTGTACAGAGTCTTCCAATCAGTCGGTTTCGCGCAGGGATTAAGTGATGTCTCCACTAGGCAACTCCATCAGTAAAGATAAGTCCCACCCTTACAGGCTGAGAAAATTGTTCAGGTGAATGTTAAAGAATTTATCCGAGCAACAGTCCGGGTGCCACTGTCAGAACTGACAGATACTGTGTGGCAAAAAAGTCTAAGAAACTGTATGGGCGTTCTGATCACTACTACAGATTTGCCGCATGAAGGCGGCCTTCCAGTCAAGTTGTTGCTATCTGCTCCGGTCCCTCAACGGTCCCAAGGTTTTCTCCGAGTCCCCGCATGTGGAAAACTTCCAATGCCTTCAGGCGGTTGGGAGCTCCCATTTTCTGCAGCATCCGGTGAACGTGGTTCTTGACAGTTTGTTCAGAAAGGTTCAACTGGGCTGCGATTTCCTTATTAGTGCATCCGCAGCTGATAATTTGAAGTATCTGAACCTCACGGCGAGTTAATCCAACCCGCAGTTTACCATTCAAATTCGAAAACGGAATTTCCTGATGGGCAAGCCATTCGAATAGCGCCAGGCACAGCTGCGGCGGGCAAATCGCCTTTCCCTCAGATACCGACCGAACCGCGGCCGCTACCTCGCCCGCCGATGCGTCTTTTAGCAAATATCCAACGATTCCGGCACGTACGAGACGAAGGAATGTGACCGCGTCGGCTTCCATTCCAATCAGCACTACTTTCAGGCCGGGTACTGCTCGAATCGCCTGAAGAACAATCTGTGTACATAACGATAGGAGGCCCGTGGGATCTAAAATAAGTGCATGCGGTTTGACCTCGGCAATCAGTTTTAAGCTATCAGTAGCAAGATTGCCCGTAGCGGTTACACGAATTTCGTTCTCTCGTTTAAGGAATTTAGCCAGGGCTTCTCGAACCAGCCTGTTCTCGGCCAAGATAATGAGATCGATGGTTGGAAATGATTCGGATTTAAGTGTCTCCATCGCGATTAACCCTGATGGCAAGGTGGACGTTCAACGGAGTCGCACAGAGTAGTGTCTTCAGCCACGTTCCGCTATACAACTGTAAGAGTTGACAGGGCACTGCTTACTCCTTACCAGATTTGAACTTGTGGATCAGCCGTTTATAGCGGACCAAGAGGCACAAAAGGCATCGCTTTTTCAACCAATGTGGGCTTACCAATATACCGTCGGGTTGCTTTGTGAGATGAATGATTTCAATAACCTCTTTGTATGAGAGTTAATTTGAAGTGAGTCCGTGGTGCTAGTCGATTGCAAGACTTTAGAGCCTCCTGCATGAGGCCTTTCATCGTGTAGCGCGACGACAATCGAGAGTAGAAGGTTCTTGCTCTGGCAAATACTGGCAACAATAACAGGTGCGCGCACATGCTGAGTCATTGTGCGGCATGTCTTGAGGCGATCCAGTCGCAATCAACCCCGTGCTGGGCACATCAAAGAGAAACTTATTACGTGGTTCACTTCCACTCTAACCACCCTCGAAGAAAATCGGAGTCCTGTCCACCTGTGAGTTCTTACAGTTCTACTACTCAGAAGTGATATATAGCTTAACTTTACAAACCGACACAGTCAGTCGGCAAAAACATTCCGCTTGGGGAAACCTTGTTCACAGATTCCAGAGTGATGATGCTAGGCGTTCGTTGCACCTATGCCGCGGTCATGTATTGTGCGTATTTATCATCCGCGTCAGCCCAAAACTATAATTTGAACTTGGGAGGAGGGGCCGGCTTCCCGATAAGCTCAACCGCCGATCTCGCCAACACCTCTTACAATCTGGTCGCTGGTGCCGGGCCAAACCTCACGACTCATTTGAGAATGAACGCCGAGTTTATGTTTCATGGTCTGCCGGTACAGCAAAGTGTTATCAATCAACTCGGTGTCTCTAACGTGAAAGGCAGATTCTATTCGCTTAGTGCTAACCTGATACTTGGCACGTCGATCGGAGGAGGCAAAACCGCGTACGTGATTGGAGGCGCTGGTTGGTATCGACGGACCTTGGAGGCCAAAGAAACAGTTCTCCAAGCGGGCACAAAATGCGCCCCTGTCTGGGCTTGGTGGAATGTTCAATGTGTCGATGGCATTTTTCCAACTGAAGTAACAGTGGGATCGCGGACCTCGTCCGCTCCAGGCTTCAATGTCGGTGGAGGACTATGCTTTCGCCTGTGGGACTCCAGTGCCAATTTCTATACCGAGCTTCGTTATCACCGAGCATTCACACGAGGCTTCGATACGAGTGTTTTACCCCTGACATTTGGTGTTCGCTGGTAAGTTGTAATGACCTGCTCTGTCCGGAGGTTCTGCAAATAGGCCGTAGTACACGAGCAAGTGGAAACTCACTATACTCCGGCAATAGCTTTGTTTTGCAGGATGCGCACGACTACGCGCCGGTTCTCCGCTTGTTCTTGCTCCGTCTTGGCGTTGCCGATTTGGTGACTTTCTCCCATTGCACCAGGCGCTAACATTCGGGTGAGTGGAATGTGGGCTTGTTGAACCAGAATGTTAGTTACCTCGTCGGCACGGTCTTCGCTGAGTTGCTGGTTTAATTCGGTGCTACCTACAGACGAAGCATACCCTTTTACCTCAATCACGTATCCATCCACAGTTTTGGCTTTTTCGGCTAATGCCATCAGTTGCGGGACGTAACGTGGGTCGACTTTCACTTTTCCATTTGCGAAGTAAACAGTTAGTTCATCGAGAATGTAGTAGTCATCGAGCTGGCCAAAGCGTGCCACGGCAGCGTCAATTGCAGCCTTGTTGGCAGCGATTGTTTGCTGATGTTCCATCAATTGTGCCTGCTGTTGTTGTAAAGCCACATTTTGCTTTTCGAGTTCCTCCTTATTTTGTTGTGTTTCCATTTTGGTTTCGTGGAGACCGGCCTGGAT
>Ga0187778_10001930_pt1 | contig 14296 bp, 11 predicted proteins | sample 1015_Q2_SP5_20_M_FD_132418 | JGI IMG/M metagenome (GOLD analysis project Ga0187778, IMG submission 132418) | Tropical peat soil microbial communities from peatlands in Department of Meta, Colombia - 1015_Q2_SP5_20_MG | ecosystem: Environmental > Terrestrial > Soil > Wetlands > Peat | place... | reverse complement strand
GGAGGGCGGATCGATTTCGTGGTCACATCGCTACCCGCCGTCGATGCGTTCGTCAAGAGCGGCAAGCTGCGGATCGTTGGCATGCTGACGCCTGAGCGCGTCGCAATAGCGCCGGAGGTTCCCGCCTTCGCCGAGCAGGGCTTCCCCAAATCTATCGCGGAAGTCTGGTTCGCCGTGCTCGGACCCAAAGGCTTGACACCGACTGTGGTCAAGAAAGTGCACGATGCGTTGCTCGTGACATTCGACAACCCGGCCGTGAGGGAGGTGCTCGAGAAGCAGGGGAATACCATCAAGGTCAGCACTCCTGAAGAGGCGCAGGCTGTGATACGCCAAGACGTGCTCAAATACTCCGAGCTTGCAAAGAAGATCAACCTGACGCCTCAGTGACATCGCGTCGAATGCCGGCCAGTATGGAAGCGCCACTCGACAGCCTGCGCAACCCATTCTTTGCAGCAATGGCAATGGTGTTTGCCGCGCGGGCTCCTTGGCGGTCAGTTCGCCCGTTTCTAAACTTGCTGTCGTATCGATCGACGCGCGACCGTGCAAGGGTGAACCGCTAGCTCGAAGGCTCTCTGCCTCGGATAGCTCAACGAGTTGAAAGGTGCCGGCATGGACTTCGAGCTCAACCAGGACCAGCAACAGATTCGAGACGCCATCCAGCGGCTTTGCGCTCCCTTCGATGCGGACTACTGGCTGCGAAAGGACCGCGAAGGCGGGTTCCCGAGCGACTTCCACAAGGCGCTCGCCGACGACGGCTGGCTCGGCATCGCAATGCCCGCCGATTACGGAGGTGCCGGTTTGGGCATCACCGAAGCAGCGCTGATGATGCAAACGATCTCCGCCAGTGGCGCGGGCCTGTCCGGCGCGTCGGCGGTACACATGAACATCTTCGGCCTGCATCCGGTGGTCGTGTTTGGCAGCGACGAACAGAAACGTCGTTGGTTGCCTCTCCTTATCGCCGGCAAGGACAAGGCGTGCTTCGCCGTCACCGAGCCGAACGCGGGCTTGAATACCCTGAAGCTCAAGACCCGCGCGATCAGGCAAGGCGACCATTACGTGGTTTCCGGTCAGAAGGTTTGGATTTCCACTGCGCAGGTCGCGAACAAAGTTCTGTTGCTGACGCGCACGACGCCGCTCGAGGAGGCAAAGGGAACCGCCGGCCTCACGCTCTTCTATACCGATCTCGACCGGAACCACGTCGAGGTTCGAGAAATAGAAAAGATGGGCCGGAAATGCGTCGACTCGAACCAGGTGTTCATCGATGACCTGCGCATTCCCGTGGAGGATCGAATCGGCGACGAGGGGAAGGGGTTTGATTACATCCTGCATGGGTTGAACCCCGAGCGTATTCTGATCGCGTCCGAGGCGGTCGGCCTCGGCAAGGCGGCCCTGCAACGCGCCGCGCAATACGCCAACGAACGCATCGTGTTCGAACGGCCTATCGGAAAGAACCAGGCCATCCAGCATCCGCTCGCCCGGTCGTGGATCGAGCTCGAGGCGGCGAACTTGATGGTATTCAAGGCGGCTTCGCTGTACGACGCGCACAAGAGCTGCGGTGCCGAGGCCAACGCAGCGAAGTACCTTGCGGGGGAAGCGTGCTTTCGGGCGTGCGAGAACGCGATCCTGACGCACGGCGGCATGGGGTATGCGAAGGAATACCACGTCGAGCGCTATATGCGCGAGGCGTGGATCCCGAGGCTTGCGCCGGTCAGCCCGCAATTGATCCTATGCTTCATCGCTGAGAAAGCGCTGGGATTGCCCAAATCCTACTGACGAAGCCAACGACGGATCATCCAGGATTGATACGCGGCCCTATAAGGTGGGCATTTTGACCCGGTGATCGCCATCGCCGCGTACATCCCCATTTGGCTTCACAGCAGGTTGGGCCGAACTGTGGTTGGTTTGAACTAAGGCGTACGGTCCGGCAGAAGCAGCAGACGATGCCTGACGACGAATTCCGCCCTCCGCTCACCGTAAGCCGCATCACCACGCCGAAGGCGTCGGACGTGCTGGCCGACAAGTTGCGCGGGCACATCCGCTCCGGCGCGTGGCCCGAGGGCCTCGCGCTCCCGGCAGAGCGTCAGCTTTCGGAGCAGACGGGCTTGAGCCGTGCGATAGTGCGCGAGGCGCTGCGGATACTCGAGCACGAGGGGCTGGTCGAGATCCGTCCGGGGCGCGGCGGCGGTGCGCGCGTGCGCCGTCCCACCGGCGATGGACTGGTGCGTCAGCTCGAGCTCTTCATCTGGGGGCGCAACATCTGCGCCGACCATTTGCACGACGTGCGCGAGGCGCTCGAGGCGCTCGCCGCGCGCATGGCAGCGTGCAATCGCACCGAAGCAGACATCGCCGATCTCGTCGCAAGGACAGAGGCAGTCGAAGCCGCGGCCGACGACGTGTCCAAGTATCCCGACGCGAACCTCGCGTGGCACATGTCGGTCGTGCGCGCGAGCCACAATGAGCTTGTGGTGAACTTCTTGGAAGTGGTCGCGCGAGCGATCCATCGTGCGATCAAAGTCAGGGCGTTCGACTGTCCCGATGTTCGCGCGCAGACGCTCGCGATCCATCGCGCGATCCTCGCGGCGATCGTCGCCGGCGACGCGGACGCGGCGCAGCGACGGATGGCGCGCCACGTGACGGCGGCGCGCGTCGTTGCGTTCATGCAGACGGATGCCGCCGCGATCCCCGTCGGCGCCCGCATGTCTTCGCAAGGGTCAGGCGGAACCGAGCGCGCCCGCGCACGGGGCAAACGATCGATCGGCAGGAAGGGGACGAAGTGAGCACGGTGGTGAGCATTCGAGGCCGGTGGAAGTTTACCGCCCACTACTGCATCGACGCGGACACGGGGCGCTACGCCCAGCGATCCGTCGTGCGAGGCTGACTCGCTGCGCGCGGGGAAGATTGACCCGCGAGAGCTCGACGTGCGCTCCACGGGACGACGATCGTGTCAGCGCGATCACCGAGCGCAAGGGCGCGCCCTGGTGGACTGCCGGAGCCTTCAGCTAGACCAGAAGATCGTCAGGTATTGCGACGATCTGGACGAACCGGGCCGACCGCCACAACGCCTTTGACGAGACGCTCACCGCTGAGCTCGACGATCCGGTGCAGGGGCTCGATAACGATCCCAGCCCGCGCGTGATCGTGCTGCGCGGGCGAGGCAAGAGTTTTTCCGCATCGAGGGCGGCCAATAACTTCCAAGAGGGCTCGCTGTCAGGCCAACGTGGTCGCCGAGGGACGCTGGCCGAAGTAGTGATCGACGATCACGGGGTCGCTCGCGAGATCGCTGGCAACACCCTGCTGCACGATACGTCCCTGCTCCAGGACTGCCGCCCGATGCGCCGTCTGCAGGGCGAGTCGCGCGTTCTGTTCCACGAGCAGGATCGTCATGCCTTGCTCGTTGAGGCGCTTCAGCGCGCGAAACACGCCTGCTACGATCACAGGTGCGAGGCCGAGGCTCGGCTCGTCCAGCAGCAACACCCTGGGGTGGCCCATGAGCGCGCGTCCGATGGCGAGCATCTGCTGCTCCCCGCCGGACAAAGTTCCCGACAGTTGTCGGCGTCGCTCGGAAAGAACGGGGAATAGCTCGCACACGCGCTGCAGATCGGCAACGACGCTTGTCGCGCGATCACGAGCTGCCTCGCTTCCGAGCTGTAGATTCTCCAGCACGGTGAGCGGTGCGATGACACGGCGTCCTTCCGGAACCTGGATAATCCCCGCCCGTGCCCGACGGTGCGCCGCCAGCGCGTTTACCAGGCCCCCTTCGAACATGATCCGACCGGTTGAGGGTACGACGCCACAGATGGCGTTGACTAGGCTCGACTTGCCGGCGCCGTTGGGTCCGATCAGGGCGAAGATCTCACCGCGCCCGACGGTGAACGATACGCCACGCAAGGCCGCGATTCCTCGGTAGTGCACCTCGAGGTCGACCACGGTCAGGGCATCGACGGCCGGCATGCCCGCCAAAGGAGCGGCCGTTGCAGAGTCGGACATTGAATGGCCGCCCACTTATGTCCCTAAGTACGCCTGCACCACGCCGGCATCCTTGAGCACGGCGTCGGGAGCACCCTCCGCAATCAGTCGTCCGGACGACAGCGCGTAGAGGTACGAGCAGACGGAGGTCACGAATCGCATGTTGTGCTCGATAAGAAGGACGGCGACGCCTTCGGCAGCGACGTCGCGGAAGATCTGTCCCAAGCTCGCGGCCTCCGCGTCGTTCATGCCCGCTACCGGCTCGTCAAGCAGCAGCACCCTTGGATTCATCGCCAGCGCGCGCATGATCTCGATGCGGCGCTGATGGCCGTACGAAAGCCCGCCGGCGCGGTGTTCCGCCAACATTGGCATATCGAAGCGTTCGAGCAGGGCCACGGCCTTCGACTCGTGCGCAGCGGCTTCGGCACGCGCGCTGGGCAGGCCCAGAAGGTTCGCCCAGAAACCGGCGGTTTCGTGCCGGTGGTAGCCGGCCAGGATGTTGTCAAGGACCGTCGCATGGGGCACAAGGCGGATGTTCTGGAATGTGCGCGCCACGCCGGCTTGCGCCAGTGCCGGTGCCTCCGCCCGCGAAATGTCCGCCCCATCGAGTAGCACTCGCCCCGACGACAGGTGAAGCAGACCCATTACCAGGTTGACTACTGTCGTCTTGCCGGCGCCATTGGGCCCGATGAGGCCGGTGATGGTGCCGGCCGGCACCGACAGCGTCACCTCGTTGACGGCGTGAACGCCTCCAAACCGCCGGCATACTTGCTCGAGGCGAAGAATGGCGTTCGTCGCGGTGCTCACCGGGTCACCTCGCTGCCTGCGCCTGAATCGGAAACAGCGGCGGCGCGAGGCTCGAGTCCGGTCACCAACCGCCGCACACGCCGATCGTGCGCGAGTCCGAACAGGGTATCGGCGATGCCGTTGGGCAAGTAGATGATAATCACCATCAAGAGCGCGCCTTGCACGACGTTGCGGTAGTCAGCGAATACGCGGAACAGCTCGGGCAGCGTCGTCAACACGGCAGCGCCCACCAGCGCGCCCCATACGGAGGTGCGACCCCCCAGCACCGCCATGGCGAGGCCGTTCACGAGCAGCGTGAAGCCGAAGTCCTCCGGTTTGATCGTGTACGAATTGCACGCCTGCAAGCCGCCTGCGAGCCCTGCCAGCAGGCCGGAAAGAATCATCGCGATGCGCTGGTAGTGAGCGACGGACATGCCGAGCGAAACCGCCACGGTTTCGTCCTCGCGTATCACGTCCATCGCGCGACCGATGCTGAAGCGGCCCAAGACATGCAACAGCGCCACCACGAATGCGACAATCAGTACGAGCCATCCGGTAGTAGCCACCTTCGGGATGCCGTTGATGCCGAGGGCGCCGCGGGTTACGTCCTCCCAGTTCAGAGCGATGGTTACGACGACCTGCACCAGGGCCATCGTGGCCACCGCCTGGAACACACCGCGCAGGCGCGACAGCGGGAACGCCATGATGGCGCTGACGACGCCGCCCAGCACGACGCCGCAGGCGATCGCTAGGGCCGGGTGCCAGCCGCTTCTCGTGCTCAGAATTGCGGTGGTGTAGCCGCCGATGGCGGCGAACGCCGCCGAGCCCACTGAGAAGGTGCCGGCGCGCAAAACGACGTATTGGCTCATCGCCAGCAATGAATAGATCAGAATTTGATCGAAGACCGACTGATAAGTGGCGAAGAGCCGGATCATCGGCGCTGCACCCGCATGACCGCGCTGGCTTGACCAAAAATGCCGGTCGGACGGATCAGGATGATGAAGAACAGGATCGCGAAGGCGATCGCGTCCGCGGCCGTCGATGAAATGTACGCGTAGGCGAGCGACTGCACCACGCCGACGAGCAGCCCGCCGAGCAGCGCGCCCGGAATGCTGCCGAGCCCACCGAGAATGATGATCACGAAGGCTTGCATCAGCAATGGCTCACCCATGAGGTAGTGAACCGAGTTGAAAGCGACGCCGATGAGCACCCCCGCCAATCCAGCGAGTGCGCCCGAAACGAAGAACACCTCGGCGTTCACGAGTTCGGCGTTGATGCCCAGCAGGCGCGAGGTATTTCCCGAGAAAGCCACGCTGCGAATCCTGCGGCCGAAGCCGGTGCGATACAGCGCATACACCAGCGCCGTCACCATCAGCACGCCGGTAAAGACGATGGTGATCTGCAGCAGCTGGATGCGCAGCCCCATGAACTCGTACATCACGATCGGGAAGAATTCGAAGGGAAAGCGCATTACCGTGGTGTTGGACACCTTTTGCGCCACCGCCAGCAGCACCAGGTTGGCGCCGATCGACGTGAGGATCGTCGCGAAGTCGGCCGCTTGCCGCCGACGCAGCGGCCGAAACGCAGCGAAGTCCAGCAGCACCGACAGCACGCCACCAGCCACCATGCCCACGAGCAGCGCGACGGCGAACGACGTGTCGAACGCTTGCACGACGTAAAGGCCCGCGAACGCGCCCCACATGAACACCGAGCCGTGCGCCATGTTCAGCACGTGGTTCACGCCGAATAGCAGGGTGAAACCCAGCGCGAAGACGGCGTAGGCACTGCCCACGACCAGACCGTTCAACAACTGCTGCGTCAGCACAGATGATCCACTCGAATGATTCGGTCCCGACCGACGCGCAACCAACGATGCGGGTCCGCGCACCGGCTGCGTGGACGGCTACCGGTTCGTGGTACGCCCCGTCAGGGGGCGGGGACGAACTTGCCGTCCTTCACTAGGACCATGGTCACACCGAAGCTTGGCTTGCGGTCGGAATGGTTCCACTTCCCGGAACCCACCACTACCGGCACGTCGCGCAGCTTCATGAGGGCGTCGCGCACTTTCTCCTGGGTCGGGTTGGGACCGGCGTTCTTGAGCGCCGCCAGCGCCACCTGTCCCATGGAGTAGCCGAGGGCGGCCCAGCTGTCCGGTTCCGTCTTGTAGCGGGCCTTGTAGGCGGCTTCGAAAGACTTGTTCAACGGCCGGTCAACGCCGGGCAGGAAGTCCGAAACGAACACCGTACCGTCGGCGGCCTTGCCGGCGATCGCAACGACCCGCGGTGTTCCCAACGCAATCGTGCCGAAGTAACGTACCTTGGCCGGCAATCCAGCTTGCCGCAGCTGCACCATGATGTTAGCGCTCTGTTCCGCTTGAGTGGTGAAGTAGACGCCGTCGATGTCCATCGACATCAACTTGGTCGCGAGCGGCAGGAAGTTGCTGTCGTTAACCGCAGTCCCTTCCTCCGTCACTACCGTGCCGCCCCCGGCCTTGAACGTGTCGCGGAAGACGTTCTTGAACTCGATCGTGGCGTCGTTGGTGCGGTCGTACACGATCGCGACCTTGCGCACCGGCGTCTTCTCGAGCACGTACTTGGCCACGTCCGGAATCGTGTCGGCGCCGCTCTGCGCAATCTTGAAGGACCACGGACCCGTGGTGATGATCTGGTCCGAGGTCCCGAGCGTGATGAACGGAGTCTTGTTCTCGTTGTAAATCGGAGCTACGGCGAGCGTGTCGGGTGTGTTGGTGGGCCCCATGGCCAGCACGACGCGCTCCCGGTTTACTGCCTGATTGGCGAGGTTGATGGCCTGGCCCTTGTCACCACCGTAGTCGGCATCGATGAACTTGATCTTCGCGCTGCCGAGCGTGCCCTTCTGATTAGCCTCTTCGAACGCCAGCCGGATGCCGTTCTGTACGGGAACGCCCGCGAATGCCAAGTGGCCTGTCTGGGCCATGATGGACATGATCGGGATCTCCTGGGCCTGGACCGGTGCGACGGCACCGAGTGCCAGAGCGGCGGTGCTGGCGACCAACATCGCGCGGAAACGAATCATCAGTGCCTCCTCCTATCACTGCTGCCCGTCGACTGGGAACTACCGGGTGCGACTGCGTATTCCCAAAGCGTAAGCAGTTGTGGCGTGCTGATCTACGGCAGCAGCCGCGAAACTCTTTGCCGGCGTGCGCAAAATGCCGCGCGACTGCCGTCGGCAGCGCGCTTGCGCGGAAAGCGTTCGTCGGTGGCTACGATATCGGCCCGCGGACCACCTTTGCTTACGGCGCAAATGTCATTGCTATGCCGCCGGCTAGTTCCGATGCGAAGCCGTTCCTAGAATCCGACCATGGTTTACCAACCGACAATCAAAGACTATCCGCATTGGATCGATGGCGCGCTTGCGCCCCCCGCCAGCGGCAAATGGATCGAGACGTTCGACCCGTACCGAGGAAAGCCTTGGGCTCGCATCGCGCGAGGCACGAGAGAGGACGCCGACCGAGCCGTCGCCGCCGCCCGGCATGCGATGTACGAGGGCCCATGGAGGCGGATGACGGCTACTCAGCGGGGGCATGTCCTGCGTCGGATCGGGGACGTGCTTGCCGATCGGCAGCATGCGGAGCGCCTCGCCGAAATCGAGTCGCGAGACAACGGCAAGATACTTGCGGAGATGCAGGGTCAGCTAAAGTACCTGCCGGAGCACTGGTACTACTTTGCCGGACTTGCCGACAAGATCGAAGGCACCGTGTTGCCAATCGACAAGCCGGACATGCTGGCGATGACCTACCGCGAACCGGTCGGTGTCGTCGCAGCGCTCACGTCATGGAATACACCGCTGACGTTCTTCGCGGCCAAGTGTGCGCCGGCTCTGGCGGCGGGTTGCTCAGTCGTACTTAAACCGTCCGAATTCGCCTCGGTCAGCTCGCTTGAGCTGGCTGCATTGACGAAAGAGGCGGGCCTGCCCGACGGCGTGATCAACGTTGTGACCGGAACAGGGCAGGAACTGGGGCCCGTTCTGGTTGAGCATCCCGATGTCGCGATGGTCGCGTTCACCGGCTCCGACAAGACCGGCGCCAAGGTTTACGAGGCTGCGGCACGCACGATGAAGCGCGTCGCGATGGAGTTGGGCGGCAAGTCCCCCAACATCGTTTTCGAGGATGCCGATCTAGATGCTGCGTGCATCGGCGTGGTCACGGGCATCTTCGCCGCGGCGGGCCAGATGTGCACGGCAGGGTCCCGGCTGCTGGTGCAGAACTCCGTCCGCGAGGAGTTCACGCAGCGCCTGCTCGCCGTCGCCCGCGACATCAAGCTCGGCGATCCCATGCGGCCGGATACCCACATCGGCCCGATCGCCACCCCGCCGCAGTATGAGAAGGTGCTGCATTACATCAACCTGGCCAAGCAAGATGGGGCGCGCTGCATTCTCGGTGGAGGTCCAGCCAATGGTCCCGGTCTTGAAGGTGGCCAATTTGTGCAGCCGACCATCTTCACGGATGTCTCGAACCGCATGCGCATCGCGCAGGAAGAGGTGTTCGGTCCCGTCTTGTCCATCATCGGTTTCGATACCGAAGAGGATGCCGTGGCGATCGGCAACGATGTCATCTACGGCTTGGCGGCCGGCGTCTGGACGCGGGACATCGGACGCGCCGTGCGCATGTCCAAGGCACTTCGCGCGGGCCTCGTGTGGGTGAACACCTATAGGGCCTACAGCGTCACGGCGCCGATCGGGGGGATGAAGCATTCCGGCGTGGGCCGCGAATACGGCATCGACGCGATCCACGAATACCTCGAGACCAAGACCGTCATGGTCTCGACGGCTGCTGGCATCCCATCGAACCCCTTTTTGCAGCGGTAAATGTGCGAGACGGATAGACGTGCTTGCTGAATCGAGCGGGTGGGATTACATCGTCGTTGGTGCGGGGAGCGCAGGCTGCGTCGTGGCAGGGCGCCTCTGCGAATCCGGGCTGAAGCGTGTCCTGGTGCTCGAGGCTGGCCCGCACGATGTGGCTCTCATGAAACCATTTGGCCTCAGCTATTACTTCGACATGGCGCGGTTCGAATGGGGCTACCGGTCGCAGCCGGACGCTTCGCGCAACATGCGAACGGATCATTGGCGATGCGGGCGCGTCGTGGGCGGCAGCGGCAGCGTCAATGGCATGAACTATGTTCGTGGCACTCGCGCCGACTACGATCGCTGGGCCGCCATGGGTAATGCGGGCTGGTCGGCCGATGATGTGATGCCGCTGTTTCGAGAACTGGAGCAATGCGAGCCTGGATACGAGACGCCGCCTGACTATGCGATCCGCGGAGCATCCGGCCCGCTACCGATCCGCGAGGTGCGGAACTGCCACCCCTTGACAGATGCCTTCATCCAGGCGGCGCAAGCGGCAGGTTTTCCCCGGACGAGCGACTACAACGGCGCGCAGCAAGAAGGCGTAGGGTATGGCCAGTTTAACCAGCGCCGGGGAATGCGCTGGAGTTCGGCGGATGCCTTTCTGAAGCCCGCCTTGCGACGCAAGAAGCTGAATCTGATCACCGATGCCCTCGTACACAAGGTGCTGATCAAAGAGGGTCGCGCCACGGGTGTGCGTTTTGAGTGCAATGGCGCGATCCAGGAGGCTCGGGCCGGCAACGTTATTCTGTGCGCCGGTGCAGTAAATACGCCGCAGATGCTGATGCTGTCGGGCATCGGTGATGCAAAAGCTTTGCAGTCGCATGGCATCGAGGTGGTGGTGGATCGCCCTTCGGTGGGACAAAACATGATGGAGCAACCGCTCATAAGACCGACCTTTCGGGTTAAGCAGCCCAGCTACAGCCCTACGGAGGGAATCTGGCAGAAGGCCAGCTTTCTTGCCAAGTTCGTGTTCACGGGCCAGGGGCCGATTGCGACGATCACCGAGGCACAAGCTTTCCTGAGGACATCGCCGGCCGAACCGGCTCCGGACGTGCAAATGCACTTTTCGTTGGCTGGTGCCGTGTATGCGGATGAGATCAAGTTCTACAAGAACCTAAAGGTGCTTCCGTACCCGTCGATCTCCATCTTCATCAACAAGAACTATCCATTGAGCCGAGGGCAGATCCGCCTGGCAAGTGGCGACCCGAGGGCGGCACCATTGATCGAGCCAAACCTGCTTGGCGATGAACGAGACGTGCAAACACTGGTGCGCGGCATCGGCATCCTGCGTCGCATCATCGCCGCAGTACCATTGGCCGGTATCGTGAGCGGGGAGGTCGAGCCGGGGGAGGAGGCCAGCTCCCACGAAGCACTTGTCGATTATGTAAAGGCTCGCACCGGATTAGCCTACCATACGGCCGGCACTTGCCGCATGGGCATTGACGAGGATGCCGTCGTGACACCGGAGCTCAAGGTGCGAGGCGTAGAAGACCTCTGGATAGCGGATGCCTCGGTGATGCCACACATGATCAGCGGCAACAGCAACGCTGCGTGCATGATGATCGGCGAGAAGCTGGCACGGCAGCTGAGTCGAAGGAATGATGCATGAGTGCCATTTTCACATTACGAATCTCTGGGCAACGCTCTCGCGGGGAATTCGTATGAGTCGCTGGAAGCGGGTTCAGAGCAGCTGATAGCAACGTTACGCGCCGACATCGCGGGCCGGGGGAAGCTGCTGAGTGCGGCATGCGTTGTGATGCGCAGCGAGGGCGCGCTCGCTCCCGGCGCCGTCTGCCGGAACGCTGAGGCACCCTCGTGGATCACGGCCAAAGCTCGGTACACGTCCGCCGCAGCGGCCAGGTCGCTGAACACGGCATCCGGATTGCGCCGCCTTCGGCGGGCTCCCTTGTGCCGGCACTCGATTTGTTGCTGATCGACATCGGATGGATATCTGCTGGATCAATAACCGATCCTCATCAGCATGCCGCCATCGACTGGCAGGCTGACGCCAGTGATGAAACTGGCCTCGTCAGATGCAAGGAAGACGGCCGCATTGGCGACGTCCCAGCCCGTGCCCATCCGGCCGCGTAGGGGCACCTCGCGGTTCCGGTTCGCGACGAGTTCATCGCGCGTGAGGCCCATTAGGCGGACCCGCTGGTCGACCGCCATGGGGGTGTCGATCAGGCCAGGAAGGATCGCGTTGGCACGCACGCCATACGACGCATTCTGTATCGCAAGCTGTTGCGTGAACGCAATCAGCCCGGCCTTGCTCGTGCGATAGGCGACGTTCGGCCTTGTGGTCTCGATCGCCGATACTGACGCGAGGTTGATTACAACCCCGGACTTCTGCTCGCGCATGTACGGCACCACGCACTTCGCCGCCATGATCGCGCCGCGCAGGTTGATGTGCATGATGCGGTCGAAAACTTCGTCGGTCATCTCATCGAGTGCCTTGTCGCCGGCCGCAAATGAGACGCCCACGTTATAGAACAGGATGTCGACGCGGCCCCACTGGGCCTTCGTAGCTTCGGCCGCGCGACGCAGGCTCTCGTTGACCGTTACATCCGCCTGGAACACGTCGGAATCGCGGGCATCGTTCCCGGCAATCTCTAGCGTTTCCCGCGCAGAGGCGAGATCCCGGTCCACTGCCATGATCGACGCACCTTCCTGCATGAACCGCAGCGCCGTGGCGCGACCGGTTCCGACTGATTCACCGGGCATTTGCCCCGCTCCGATGACAATTCCCACCTTGCCTTGCAGTCGCGCAGTCATTGACCAGCCCCTCTTGATAACGCCGATGATTGTATGAACCGTGTACCGGAGCTTTCGCATCGACGACAGCAAACACCTATGCGTAATTCGCCAAGCCCCCCCGCTGGGAAGCCGCAGTGACTGCCGGGGGTGCCGATACCACCTACTGGCACCTGTCGTATCATATTCGGAGGAGGCACCAAGCGATGGACGAACTGGCCGCGATGCGGGTGTTCACGAAAGTTGCCCAGAAGGGTAGTTTCTCGAAGGTCGCGCGGCTTACGGGCACTTCGACCAGCTCCATCGCAAGGCTCGTCAACAGCCTCGAAGAAGACCTCGGTGTGAGGTTGTTCAATCGCACGACTAGGCAGTTGGTGCTCACCGAAGCGGGGCAGCGCTTCCTCGAGGACGCCAAGCGTATTCTTCAATCAGTGGAGGACGCCAAGCGCGGCGCCGCCGTCTACCAGCACGAAGTGCGCGGCCTCATTCGAGTCCATTGCGGTAAGTCCGCGGGGTCCGCCATAATCCTTCCTGCACTCCCGCAGTTCCTTGCGCAGAACCCGGAAGTGATCGTGGATCTCTCGCTGACCGATGAGCGGGTGGACATCGTGGCCGAGAAGGTCGACATCGCCATCTGGCGCGGCAGTATGGATGACTCGAGTCTGGTGGCACGCCTCCTCGGTTCTCCGCGCCGGGTTCTGTGCGGAAGCCCAAAATACTTTTCGAGGCATCCGAAGCCGTCCGTTCCGGCAGATCTCGCGAAGCATAACTGTCTGCTCTATTCGGCCCCTCACTATGCGGCGGAATGGATCTTCTGCAAGGACGGTCAGACCATCAGAGTGCCTGTCTCAGGCAATCTGAAAACGGACACCGGCGCTGCGCTTCTGAACAGCACGCTCAGCGGTTTGGGGTTGGCGGTACTCCCCGAATGGATGGTCGCCGACTTCTGCAAGCAGGGCCACCTGCAAACCGTCTTGACGGACTACGACGTGCGCCCTTCGGACACCGATGCATCGCTTTACCTCGTGTACCCGCACCGCTCACCGCCCCCCAAGGTAGCCTCGTTTATTCAGTTCGTACTGGCGCTGTTCGGGCGGCAGGGCGAATCGCGCCCGCGATGATCCGCGCCGCCGTCATAGCCGACTGAGCATGCTCTCCCAGCCGGCTGCCAGCGAATCGCGATGGTTGGGATGGGCGATCGCGATCAACGCCTCCGCGCGCGAGGCCATGGAACGCCCGCGCAGCTCCGCGACACCGAACTCGGTCACCACCGCGTCTGCCTGGTGACGCGGAACGGTGCACAGCCCGTCTGCGTCGAGGATGGGAACGATGCGCGAGATGCGGTCGTCGCGGGCTGTGGCCGAAAGGCAGATGAGGAGGCGACCGTCAACTGCGATCTGGCTGCCTTGCGCGAACGCGGGCAGCCCGCCAGGTCCGGCCTGGATGCTACCGCCGCTGCGTTCAGAATTGACCTGGCCGAACAGGTCCACCTGGACCGCGCTGTTGATGGCAACGAATCGCCGGATCGCCGCGATCACGTCGAGACCGTGCGTCTTCCGCACGTCGTCGAGGTAGACGCGGCCCAGTCTGCCGACGTAATCGTAAAAAGTCGGCTCGCCGAGCACGACTCCGGTAACGATGCGCGCATCGCGGTCGAGTGCACCGCTTTCCCACAGCGTGCGCAACAGCGGAGAAATCATGCCGGAATGGATGCGCAGACGCCGATGCGCATGCAGCGCTCGGGCGATATCGGGAAGGACTGAGCCAATGCCGAACTGGAGGGTGTCGCCGTCGCGCACGATGTTTGCTGCATGGCGGCCGATTCGCTCGTTCACCTCGTTCGACACCGGCTGAGCGACGCTGAGTGCGGGAGCGCCAGCCTCCACCACCGCATCGAACTCGGAGATGT
>Ga0187778_10001929_pt1 | contig 14303 bp, 15 predicted proteins | sample 1015_Q2_SP5_20_M_FD_132418 | JGI IMG/M metagenome (GOLD analysis project Ga0187778, IMG submission 132418) | Tropical peat soil microbial communities from peatlands in Department of Meta, Colombia - 1015_Q2_SP5_20_MG | ecosystem: Environmental > Terrestrial > Soil > Wetlands > Peat | place... | reverse complement strand
GATTGCGGTCGCGTCAGCTTCCAAACGTACTGCAAGGAGATTTCCAATGGCCCGCGTCAAACGTGGTGTCACGTCGCACGCCAAGCATAAGAAGGTCCTGAAAGCCGCGAAGGGCTACTACGGACGCCGCAAGAACACGATCCGCATTGCCAAACAGGCGGTCGAAAAGGCGAACCAATACGCGTTCCGCGACCGCAAGCGGCGCAAACGCACTTTCCGCGCGTTGTGGATCCAGCGTCTGAACGCGGCAGTGCGCCCGTTCGGATTGAACTACAGCCGGTTCATCGCCGGGTTAAGCAAAGCCGGTCTCACCGTGGATCGCAAAGTGCTGTCCGATCTCGCGATTCGCGAGCCGGCGGCGTTTCAGGCCATCGTGGAAAAGGCCAAAGCAGCATTGCCGGCGTAACTTCTCGCCGCCAGCTTGCGAGAGACGCTCATCATGTCTGACGAAAAAAGGTTCGACGAACTTCTAATAAAGCTGAGTCAGGAGATTCAGCAGGTTAAGGACAACCCGATTTCGCTGAACCTTGCAACTTCAGCGACCACGTCGGCGATTCAAACTTACATCGTCACTCTTACAGAACCCACCACGGTTAAAAATGTTGAGGTCCGCCTCTTCGGCAAGACCGGTGTTATAACGAGCGGATTTTCCGATCTCGGCAAGTTGCCTGTCGATAAAAAAAGAGAAGTTGGCGAGCAGCGCAAGCAGACTGTTGAGGCCCTTCAAGTTCCAATACGCGCTCGTACATCGGAGCTCCAAGCGCAAGCCTTAGAGAAGAATTTAACTACTCAAGCGGTCGACGTTACTTTGCCGGTGCGCGAGGCGCCCGCCGAAACCGGCCGGGTGCATCCGATCACCCAGGTGACCGACGAGTTGACGGCGATCTTCGCCGACATGGGCTTTGCCGTGGCCGAAGGTCCGGACATCGAGACCGACGACTACAACTTCACCAAATTGAATTTCCCGGAAGGCCACCCCGCGCGGGAAATGCACGATACATTCTACTTCCCGCCCAAGCCCGACGGGTCGCGACTGCTGCTGCGCACGCATACCTCGCCTGTGCAGGTGCGCACGATGCTCCGTCAGAAACCGCCGATCCGCGTGATCTGTCCCGGCCGCACTTATCGCAGCGACTCGGATCAGACGCACACGCCGATGTTTCATCAGGTCGAGGGCCTTGTGATCGACAAGGGGTCACATCTCGGCCACCTCAAATGGATTCTCGAGGAATTCTGCAAGGCCTTCTTCGAAGTCGACAATGTGAAGATGCGGTTCCGCCCCTCTTTCTTCCCGTTCACCGAGCCGTCGCTGGAAGTCGACATTCAGTGCCGGCGCGACAAAGACGAAATCCGTTTCGGCGAAGGCGACGATTGGATGGAAATCCTCGGTTGCGGCATGGTGCATCCGAACGTGCTGCGCAACTGCGGACTCGATCCCGACGAGTATCAGGGTTTTGCCTGGGGCCTGGGGATCGATCGCATTGCTATGCTCAAATACGGCATGCACGATCTGCGCGCCTTCTTTGAGGCCGACGTGCGCTGGCTTGCCCACTACGGCTTCCGTCCGCTCGACTTTCCGACGCTCGCGGGAGGCTTGAGCCCGTGAAATTCACGCTGCCCTGGCTGAAAGAACACCTCGACACCGACGCCTCCCTGGCGGAGATCGTCGGCAGGCTCACCATGATCGGGCTGGAGGTGGAGAAGGTCGAGGACAAGGCGGCGCAATTAAAGCCGCTGGTTGTTGCTTCAGTCATCTCCGCTGAAAAACATCCGAACGCCGACCGATTGCGCGTATGCATGGTCGATATCGGCGATGGCAAGCCGATCCAGGTCGTATGCGGTGCTCCCAATGCGCGGGTCGGCATGAAGGCCGTATTCGCTCCGCCCGGCACTTACATCCCGGGCAAGAAGATTACGCTTGGTATCGGCAAGATCCGCGATGTCGAAAGCCGCGGCATGCTGATTTCCGGCGCCGAGATCGAAGTGTCTGATGATGCCGACGGCATCATCGACCTGCCGGCCGACGCACCGGTCGGCAGACCCTATGCGGAATGGGCAGGGCTCGCCGATCCCGTGATCGAGATCAATCTCACGCCGAACCGCCCGGATTGCACCGGCGTTTCTGGTATCGCGCGCGATCTGGGCGCCGCTTCCATTGGCGCCTTCAAGGACAAGATCCCGAAACCGGTGAAGGGCGCATTTCCCTGCCCGGTCAAGGTCACGCTCGATTTCGGCAAGACACCGTCGCTGTGTCCGGCATTTGGTCTGCGACTGGTCAAGGGCGTCAAGAATGGGCCCTCGCCAGATTGGCTGCAAAAGCGGCTCACGGCGATCGGTTTGCGGCCGATCAACGCGCTGGTCGACATCACCAATTTCATCACCTTCGATCGCGGCCGGCCGCTGCACGTATTCGATGCTGCAAAAGTGCACGGCAATCTGACGGTACGCCGCGCCAGGAACGGCGAAAAATTGCTCGCGCTCGACGGCAAGACCTACACACTTGACGAGGCAACCTGCGTGATCGCCGATGAAAAGGGTGCCGAGTCACTTTCCGGCATCATGGGCGGCGAAGCGACCGGCTGCTCGGAGAAAACTACCGACGTACTGATCGAGTCCGCTTTGTGGGACGAGATCAACATCGCGCACACGGGGAGAAAGCTCGGCATCAATTCCGACGCGCGCTATCGTTTCGAGCGCGGTGTTGACCCTGCCTTTATGGTGCCTGGCCTCGAGCTGGCGACGCAGCTGGTGCTTGATCTGTGTGGCGGCCAGCCATCCGAAATCGTGGTTGCCGGCGATCCCACACCGAAAGAGAAGATCATCGATTTCCCGTTAAGCGAATTGCCGCGCCTCGCCGGATTGAAACTGTCGCTTGCCGACATACGACGCGTTCTGGAGAAGCTCGGATTTTTCGCGGCAGGACAAGGCGAACGCGTCAAGGTGGCGGTGCCCTCGTGGCGTCCCGATGTGCACGGCCGCGCCGACATCGTCGAGGAAATCGTACGCATTGTCGGGGTTGACCGTGTCCCCTCGACGCCGTTCGCGCGCGAGCACGCGCGCAAGCCGGTTCTTACCGTGATCCAAAATCGCACCCGCAAGGCCAAGCGCGCGCTCGCGGCGCGCGGACTTGTCGAGGCGGTTACCTGGTCATTCGTGTCGAAGGCGGAAGCTGAACTCTTTGGCGGCGGCAAACCTCAACTCGCGCTCGCCAATCCGATCGCGGCTGAATTATCCGATATGCGGCCAAGCCTCATTCCCGGCCTCGTAATGGCGGCGCAACGCAACGCCGACCGCGGCTTTCCCGACACAGCATTGTTCGAGGTCGGACAAATTTTTGCGGGTGACAGTGCGGAAGAACAGCTCACCGCCGCAGGCGGGTTGCGTCGCGCGCTTGCGAGGCCGACCGGCAGCGGCCGTCACTGGTCGGAAAAGGCGCAACCCGTCGATGCCTTCGACGCCAAGGCAGACGCTTTTGCCGTGCTGGCGACAGCGGGCGCGCCGATGCAGGCGTTGCAGGTCGTGCCGGGTGGACCGGCCTGGTTTCATCCTGGCCGCAGCGGCACCATCCAGATCGGCCCGCAGAATATTCTGGGCCACTTTGGCGAATTGCATCCGCGGGCCTTGGCCGGGCTGAAAGCCGAGGGGCCGCTGGTCGGCTTCGAGGTCATCCTGGAGAAGATCCCCGAACCGAAGGCGCGGCCGACCCGTGCGAAGCCGCTGCTCGAGATGTCGCTTTTCCAGCCGGTCGAGCGCGATTTCGCGTTCGTAGTCGATAGCGCGGTGAAAGCCGCCGATATCGTGCGGGCGGCACAGAACGTCGACAAGAAGCTCATCAGCAACGTGACTGTGTTTGACGTCTATGAAGGCAAAGGCATCGAGCCCGGCAAGAAGTCGATCGCAATCGCGGTCACCATTCAGCCGCGCGAGAAAACCATGACCGATGCCGAGATCGAAGCGCTTTCCGGAAAGATTGTCGCCGAGGTCTCGAAGCGTACCGGTGGCGTGTTGCGGGCTTAACCCGCAGATCGTCTAAGCCCCAACATGGTATCCAAAAGCTTGCCGAATCGGGCATTCGATTGTGCACCACTCGGCGGCGCGGTGCGAACCTTATGGCTAACGATCAGTAATCTCGCACCGCAACCGCCAACGAGCGCGCGCGGTGAACTAAATTGCAATGACTTCTTACTAGCGTTGTTGGCGTGGGGCGGGGAACGAGCAGCCCGCAAAGGGGAATGTCTTACGCGCCAGAAACTGGCGCCGAGAACCGGTCATGAGCTGGATGTTCGACGGGGTTGGGCGCTTTCTCGCCCACTATCTGGAAAAGCCGGTGCAAGGGTACGAGCCCTTTACGCCGACCGATCCCGAAGCTCTGCGGGCGACATTGCAGCCGGGCGACGTGCTGCTGGTCGAAGGCAACAACCACATCTCCGGCATCATCAAATATCTGACCCAATCAACGTGGTCGCACGCCGCGCTTTATGTCGGACCGATCGGCGACCGTGTCACCGTCGACGGCGAACCATTGGTTCTGGTGGAAGCCAACATAGGCCTCGGCGTCGTGGCCGTGCCGCTGTCGAAATATGCCCGCTTCCACACGCGGATCTGCCGGCCAACGCGACTCGATAACGAGGACCGCGCGCGCGTCTGCGCTTATGCGACGGAGCGCATCGGCTTCGACTACGATCTCAAAAACGTCATCGATCTGATGCGGTATCTGTTTCCAATGCCGGTGCCGCAACGCTGGCGCCGCCGAATGATCGCACTGGGCTCCGGTCATCCCACGCGCATCATCTGCTCTGCACTCATCGCGCAGGCCTTCGAAGCCGTGTGCTATCCGATTTTGCCGAAAATAACGCGGATCGAAAGCGAGGCGGCGCGCCAGGAAATCCTGGAGATCCGGCACTCTTCCCTCTATGCGCCGCGCGATTTTGATATTTCCCCCTACTTCGAGGTGGTAAAGCCGACCATTGTGCGCGGCTTCGACTACAAGGCCATGGCCTGGGCCCATCTGCCGGCGTCCGATGCCGACGAGATCGTGACACTCGTTCCGGCGGACGACGACACGCTTTCACCGGTGGCGTAGACGCCGGCCTTGCCCTGCGGCGCCGGCGGGCTTACCTGTCCCGCCATGTTCGAAGCCGCCTTCAATGCCCTCGCGCAGATCTTCGCACCCGCCTTGCGGCGTGTGCTGTTCAAGGCGGTCGGGCTTGCGCTGATTCTGATCGTCTTCATCGGCATCCTAATCCAGCGCGTGCTGGCCGGCTGGGCGGAAACCGGTGCCAATTGGGCCGAACAAACGTCCGGCTTTGCGCCGCACGCGGTGTGGGCCGCGCTTGCCTGGATCCTGTCGATCATGGCTAGCCTCGGCATCATCACCGGCGCCGTTTTTCTGATGCCGGTGGTAACTGCTTTCATCGGCAGCTTCTTTGTCGACGAGATCGCAGATGCGGTGGAGCACGAGCACTATCCGATCGATCCGCCCGGCCGGGCCTTGCCGTTTTTCCTCGCGCTGACCGAAGGCATCAAGGTCGCCGCGCTGGCATTGCTGGTCTACCTGTTCGCCTTGCCGTTCGTGCTTTTCGCCGGGCTTGGCGTGGTCATTTTATTCCTGGCGAATGCCTATCTGCTAAGCCGCGAATATTTCGAGCTGGCCGCCATGCGGTTCCGCCCGCCGTACGAAGCAAAAGCGATGCGCAAGAGCAACGCGATGTACGTTTTCCTAGCGGGCCTGTTTATCGCGCTGTTTGTGTCGATCCCTGTCGTCAACCTGGCGACGCCGATATTTGCCATGGCTTTCATGGTGCATATACACAAGAGACTGTCGGGCGCGCACCGCGAGCTGGTCGAGCCCGCCACACGCAGTCTGAAGCAACGCTAGATTTTTCTTTGCGCGGCGTTCCAGTGTCTTTCCAGGTTTGCAATGAGCGCCGGACTGAAATGGCAGTAGGCCTGCTCGCGGCAATACACCGCCATGTAACGGCGAAAAGTGTCGAGCGGTTCTTCCCAGGCTCGAAACGCCCGCCGATTGCCGGCCGCGCTGACCTGGCCTGAGCTGGTGAACTTCTCAACCACCTGCGCAATAGTCTGCTCCATCTGATCCGGCGGTACGATCAGATCGCAGATTCGGCGTCCTTCCGGGCTATCGCACTCAAATCGCCGGCCCATCATGATCGCCTGCCGCGCAACGCGAGCGCCTACAAATCGCGTCAAACGCAGGTTTGCAGCGCCCGGAATGATGCCTTCCTTACGCGCAGGCAGCGTCATGAAGGCGTCATTGCCCGCGACGACATAGTCCATCGCCAGCAAATACTGGCAGCCACCGCCAATCGCAAAAACGTCAAGGCCGGCAATCCACGGCTTCTCGTGCGTCCCACCATAGATTTCGTCGGGACTTGCACGGCCCGTTGCAACGCCGCGAAACATCTTGTTCACGACGCCCATATCGCGGCGGATGTACCAGAGAAACGGAATCTTGCCACGATAGAGATGGGTAAGATTGATTCCGGCCGAAAAAATCCTGCGGCCTTTATATTTCGGGTGATCGACGAAATCACCGCGCAGCACGCAAATTTCGCTCGCCGGATCGAGGATGGCGATATCGGTGGCAATTTCCGTGTCGCCCAGTGTGTCATCGTCTTCGGCATTGAGAAAACGCGGATTGCTTACGGTGACGATCGCGGCCTTGCCCTGCCGCTCGACCTTCGCCGGCCCGAAATTTATTGCGCCGCTTCTGAGGAATTCGCCGGCCCGTTCGACGGCTTCCGGCCGTGGCAGCAGCATTGACTGACATAGGTGCATGCCGGCATCGGGAACGGCGAGCGCCTGCGCGAGAAAAATCCCCTGGTCGATTTCGACGCCGTCTTTCTCGCTTTGCATGAGCGTGCTTTCGGCATCCAGCTCTTTGCGAGTCGGCGTCAGGCCGGGAACAAGCTTGGCGGCGGCGTAGACAAGATCGTCAACGCGCCGGAAATCGCAGAGATTTTTGGTGAGTTTGCGATAGACGGTTTCCGCATGCGATTTGAGAAAATCCTCTCGGGCAGCGCGGCAGCCGCGAAGGATCGCTTCGGCAGCCTGCTTCTGTTCGGCGCTGCGTTTCGGCTTGCCCGGCAGCTTTGTCAGCAGGTCTGCACCGGCGCGCCAATATTTCGTGGCGGCCGCAACGTCGCGCTTGAAATTGCCGCTGGCGCGGAAGCTGGCTTTTTGCCACGCCGTCACTGACTTGGGAGAAAGGCCGGCGCGTTCAAGATAGCTATTTGAATCGGCGTGACTGGCGAGCTTGGCCTTGCCGTGACTGCTGCCTTCCATACGCACTCTCCCGACGCACTTTTATTTTATGACAGTCTTGCCCGGCCAGCGGCAAAGATCGTTGATGATGCACTTTTCGCACAAGGGCTTGCGGGCGACACAAGTGTAGCGTCCGTGGAGAATAAGCCAATGGTGCGCATGGCGCTTGTATTGCGCCGGTACTACCTCCTCCAGCTTCATTTCGACCTCGAACGGCGTTTTACCGGTGGCGAGGCCGGTTCGATTTCCGACGCGGAAAATGTGCGTGTCGACTGCGATTGTCGGTTCCCCGAATGCAATATTGAGCACCACATTGGCGGTCTTGCGGCCAACCCCGGGCAGCGCCTCCAGGGCTTCGCGCGAGCGCGGAACCTGACCGCCGTGTTCGGCCAAAAGCTTCTGCGACAGGGCAACGACATTTTTGGCTTTCGTTCGGAACAAACCGATCGTCTTGATCAATTCTCGTACGCGTACCTCGCCGAGCGCGGCCATTTTCTCCGGCGTGTCGGCAAACGCAAAGAGTGCCGGAGTCGCCTTGTTGACGCCGGCGTCGGTCGCCTGCGCCGATAGAACGACGGCAACCAAAAGCGTGAATGGATTGATGTGCTGCAACTCACCTTTCGGATCCGGATTCGCTTCCTTGAACCGGCGGAACGCTTCCTCGATTTCTGCAGGTGTCCATTGCGGCACCGCCCCCGCCGCGGCTTTGGTGTCCGCCGCGGCGCGCTTGCGCGCAGGTTTCACCTTGGCGCGCTTCGGTCTGAGCGCTCTTTTCTTGCGCCCCTTCGCCGACGATCCACTGCCCGGTTTTTTCGCCATGATTTTGGTATACTGAGCGCAATGACCGCCGACAACGCCGACGATCTCGAACCTACCATCTTTTCGGCAACATTGACGCCGCATCGCTCACTCGGCCGCGTAGGTTTTTTCCTTTTGATGCTGCTGTTCGGCGCCGTGAGCTTTATCACCGGCATGTTGTTTCTGGTGATCGGTGCCTGGCCGGTCCTCGGGTTTTTCGGTCTCGACCTGTTGCTGCTGTATTGGGCGTTTCGGTTGAACTATCGCCACGCCAACGCATACGAACAGGTGACCGTAACGTCATCAGAGCTCAGGGTGCGTAAAGTGAGCCATCTCGGACGCTCGCGCGAATGGGTGCTCAACCCGCTCTGGGTCAAGCTGGATAAGATCGAGATAGAAGACTTCGGCATTGATCGGTTATTTTTGGTCTCACGCGGCAGGAAGCTTTCTATTGCAGCTTTCCTGGGTCCGGACGAAAAGGCGAGCTTTGCCAAGGAACTCGGGCGAGCGCTCAACGAGGCAAAACGCGGTCCCACACGCACGGTATTTGAATAGACAGGAATCGGGTGGTTTGGCGCTCCGCCACGCTCTAGATAGCGGACATGACAATGAGCCTGGCAAAATCAACAGTGATCGACCGCTTCAGCGAGTTCGCACCGCTTTCGACTGCGGCTGCCGACTACGACATCGTCCGCCGCGCCATCGCGCATATACGCGGGAATTGGCGCGCGCAGCCCGAAATCGAAGCCATCGCTGACGCGGCGGGCGTCACGCCGACCGATCTGCATCATCTGTTCCGCCGTTGGTGCGGTCTGACGCCGAAGGCCTTCCTGCAGGCGCTCACGCTCAACTACGCGCGTGAATTGCTGCGTTCCTCGGCAAGCGTGCTCGACACAGCTTACGAAGTCGGCCTGTCAGGGCCCGGCCGCCTGCACGATCTGTTCGTGACGCATGAGGCAATGTCGCCGGGCGAATGGAAAGCCGGCGGCGAAGGTCTTACCATTACTTATGGATTCCATCCCTGCCCGTTCGGCATGGCGCTGGTTATGACCACGCCGCGTGGGCTCGCCGGTCTTGCGCTGGCGGATGCCGGAAAGGAACGCGCGGCGCTTCGCGACATGCGCTCACGCTGGCCGAATGCGCGCTATGTCGAGGATTTCACCGCCACCGCCGCAACGGCGCGGCGGATTTTCGACCCGGCCTTATGGCGTAAGGATCAGCCGCTGCGCGTCGTGTTGATTGGTACCGACTTTGAAGTACGCGTGTGGGAAAAGCTGCTCGATATTCCGATGGGCAATCTCACAACATACTCAGATCTGGCCGCCAAAGCCGGTTCGCCCAAGGCCGCACGGGCCGTCGGCGCCGCAGTGGGAAAAAATCCGATTTGCTTCGTGGTGCCTTGTCACCGCGTCATCGGCAAGGACGGCGATATTACCGGGTATCACTGGGGCATCACCCGCAAGCGGGCGATGCTCGGCTGGGAAGCCGGCATGGCCACGGCGGCCTAGGCCGCGAGATCGAGCTTCGACGCTACCGTTGAATCGGCGTTGAGCCGGTAGATCATCGGCACGCCAGTATCCAGATTGAGCTTGGTGATGCTGTCCGGCGTATGCTTGTCGAGCACCAGCGCCAGCGCGCGCAGTGAATTGCCGTGCGCCGAAACAAGCACATGCTCGCCGCGCAATACACGTGGCAGGATTTCCGTCACGTAATACGGCAAAGCCCGCGCCAGCGTATCCTTCAGGCTCTCGCCGCCGGGTGGCGCGACGTCGTAGGAGCGGCGCCAGATGTGCACCTGCTCCTCACCCCATTTCTTGCGCGCCTCGTCCTTATTGAGGCCGACGAGATCGCCATAGTCGCGCTCATTGAGCGCCTGGTCCTTGAACACCGGGATCTTGGTCTGTCCAAGTTCCGTTAGCATCAGGTCAAGCGTGCGCTGCGCACGCTTGAGTGCGGAGGTGAAGGCAATGTCGAATTTGATTCCCTGCGCCTTGAGCTTACGGCCGGCCTCACGCGCTTCCGCGACGCCTTTGTCGGTCAAATCGACATCGCGCCAGCCGGTGAACAGATTTTTCAGGTTCCAGTCACTTTGGCCGTGACGAACCAGCACGAGAAGTCGATCGGTCATTGCAAGCCTCAGAAGTCCTTTAATCCTAGAACATCCATCATCGAATAAAGTCCCGGCTTCTGGTTGCGCGCCCAGAGCGCCGCGTGCAGCGCGCCACGCGCGAAGATCATGCGATCTTCCGCCTTGTGCGTCAGCTCGAGGCGTTCGGCGGGGCCGGCGAAGATCACACTGTGCTCACCGACCACGCTCCCACCTCGCAGCGCCGCAAAACCGATATCGCCAGGATGACGAGTGCCGGTATTGCCGTCGCGGCTACGCACCGAATTTTTGTCAAGCTCGATGCCGCGGCCTTCAGCGGCGGCACGGCCAAGCATGAGGGCGGTGCCGGACGGCGCATCGACCTTCTGGTTATGATGCATTTCCAGAATTTCAATATCGAAGGACTTGTCGAGTGTTTTGGCGACGCGCTTGGTGAGCGCCGTCAAGAGATTGACCCCGAGACTCATATTGCCGGACTTGACGATGACGGCAGTCTTGGCGGCGTCCTTGATCTTTGCTTCGTCGGCCGCAGTTAATCCTGTCGTGCCGATGATATGCACCTTGCCAGCCTTGGCCGCGAGCGACGCGAAGGCGGTAGTCGCCACCGGTGCAGTGAAATCGATGATCCCGTCGGCCTTCGCCAGTAGCGGCGTGGCGTCGCCAACCAGCTTAATGCCGTTCTCGGGTAGTCCGGCAAGTGTACCGGAATCCCAGCCGATCACCGGCGAGCGCGCGTCTTCCAGGGCGCTCGCAAGCGCAAATTCCTTGCTGTCAGCGATCGCCTTGACCAGCGTGCGGCCCATTCGCCCGCCGGCGCCGGCGACCACGAGCCGCATCTCGCCCATGGGTCCAACTCCGCAAACGTGGCGTGGGTATAGCGTGCTGGCCCGTGAAAAGCACTAGAGCCTTCACGGCTGCGGGCCGTCATAGCCCTCGATAACCACTATATCTGCCGTCGAATGCGGCAGCCGCAACTTCATGTTCTCCTGATATTCAGGGGACCGGTAGCAGGCGAGCGCGGTCGCATAGTCGGGAAATTCGATAACCATGTTGCGCGACCGCGCCGAGCCCTCGACGCATTCGAATTTGCCGGCGCGGATCACGTAACGTCCGCCGAATTTCTTGAAGACCGCCTGATTGCCGAGCGCATAGGGCTTGTAGCCCTCATCGCTTCTCACCTCGACGCGGCCGATCCAGTAGCCTTTAGGCATCTCTGTCTCCTCACTGACCCTTCGCTCTTTCAATTTCGGCGACGATTGCATCAGCTGCCGCCTTCGGATCGCCAGCTTCGAGCACCGGCCGGCCAACCACCAAATAGTCGGCGCCAGCCTCAACAGCGCGTGCCGGCGTCATAATCCGCTTCTGGTCGCCGGTGCTGCTGCCGGATGGCCGAATTCCAGGAGTAACAAGCACCATCCCGGGACCGGCGATATTGCGCAATGCCGCGACCTCCTCAGCGGAACAGACCAGTCCATCGATTCCGATATCGCGCGCCTGCGCCGCGCGTGCAGCGGCAAGCTCCTTGACGTTCAACTCGTAACCCGCAGCGGCCAGATCTGCGTCATCGTAGGACGTAAGCACCGTCACGGCGAGAATGCGCAATTTCGAGCCTTGCTTGCCTTCCACCGCCGCTTTCATGGTCTGCGGATAGGCGTGCACGGTCAGGAAAGTCGCGCCAAGCTGCGCGACGCTTTCGACGCCTTTGGCAACTGTGTTGCCGATGTCGTGCAACTTGAGGTCGAGAAAAACCTGTTTGCCGGCCGCGATCAACTGCTGGGCCAGCGGCAACCCGCCGGCAAAAGCCAGCTGATAGCCGATCTTGTAGAACCACACCGAGTCGCCGAGCCGACCGACCATTCCTTCGGCGGCTTTTACCGACGGCACGTCGAGAGCAACGATCAATCGTTCGCGCGCGTCCAACGACACAATCATCCTCCCTGCGCCAGCAGGCGCGCCATTTCAACCAGCCGTTCGAGCTGCGCGCGAAAGATATTAGCGGTATTGACGTCTGCGATGTTGTCCATCTCATCGAAGGCAGTATCCGCGCGCTGGATCGCCACCTGTTCGGGGATGACCAGCGCCCCGCAGCCGAGCTCGAGAATCTGCCGCAACGCCATCAGTGAGTGCAGGCCGCCGGCGCGCCCCGGCGAAGCCGAGCTGATGGCAAAGACACGATTTTTGAAGGCGGCGTATGTCGGATCGCCGCGTTCGCGCACGCGCGAGACCCAATCGATGGCATTCTTGAGCATGGGCGTTACCGACGCGCTGTATTCGGGGCTGGCGATGAACACGCCGTGATGCGCCATGATCATTTGCTTCAGCTTTACGGCGTTGGCCGGCTGGCCTGCACGCGCATCAACATCGGCGTCGTAGATCGGCAACGGATAGTCGGCGAGCGAAATTCGCGTGACATCGACATCCAGCAGCGTCAGTTCTTTGGCTGCCAGTGCCGCCAATCTTACATTGTGCGAACCGGTGCGGGTCGAGCCGGGAAGGACGAGGATTTTGGGGGTGGGCATCAACAGCTCCGCGTACGCGGGCGATGACACCACACCATCAGCGGCCGCGATAGACCCACACGCGTGCCGGCGGCAGGTTCATCCAGATCAATTCGGAGGCTTCCGCCCGTACACCGGATAATTCCTTCGGAATCGGCGGCAGCATTGCGTAAGTGAATTGTACGAAGGGCGCTCCCTCCGCGAGTAACGTCATTGCATCGGAAATCAAACGCAGGCGGGTGCGCAGCGGCTTAGTCACCAACGGAAGCCCTGAGACCACCGCCGCAGCCGGTTCATCCACATAGGTCTCCAGCACACGCTTCAACCGGTATGCATCGCCCTGCACGACAGTCGCCGACGGATAGCGGGCGCGCAGCAGCCGGCAGAAGTCTGGATTGAATTCAACGAGGATCAGGCGCGCCGGATCGACACCCTGGCGGACAAGCGCTTGAGTGACCGGGCCGGTGCCGGGACCAAGCTCAATGACCGGTCCGTTCGACCGAGGATCGACATACCGTGCCATCGCACGCGCGAGCACGCGGCTGGACGGCATGACCGCGCCGGTTGACAGCGGCTTCTCGATCCAGGAACGAATGAACTGCATCTCGTCATCGAGACGCAGACTCTTTTTTTCGACCCGGGCGAATGACTGTGAGGGCATTATGTGAGGTCACGCCTACACGCGGCGGGCCCCGCCGCAACGTTTACGGGTATAGGGACCAAGGCAGGGGGTCAAGATGGCCTACCCCGATTGGCTGCCCCGGCTAGCAAGACCGTCTAGAAACTCTTTGACTCGACTAAAGAAACTGACTGACTCCGGCTGGGTAGCGTCAGACGATAGCTTTTCGAACTCCGCCAGCAATTCGCGCTGGCGTTTTGTGAGGTTTTGCGGCGTTTCCACCGCTACTTGAACGTACATGTCCCCGGTTTGTTTCGCACGAAGCACCGGCATACCTTTTCCAGTGAGGCGGAAACGGCGGCCCGTTTGCGTGCCGCCCGGAACCTTGACCCTCACTTTGCTACCGTCGATGGCCGGCACCTCGAATTCCCCGCCGAGCGCGGCGCTGGCCATTGAAATCGGCACCCGGCAATGCAGGTCAGCGCCATCGCGCTGGAAAAATTCATGCGGCGCCACTTCTAGAAAGATATAGAGGTCTCCAGTAGGGCCGCCGCGCAGTCCGGCCTCACCTTCGCCGGCAAGCCTTATGCGGGTGCCGTCCTCGACGCCGGTCGGGATATTCACTGAAAGCGTGCGTTCGCGCGTGACGCGACCGCCACCGCTGCAAACCTTGCAAGGATCGTCAATCACCTGACCGCGGCCATGGCAGGTCGGGCACGTGCGCTCGAGCGTGAAAAAGCCCTGCGCATGGCGGATTTTCCCAGCCCCGCCGCAGGTCGCGCAGGCCTTCGGCTTGGTTCCGGCCTTTGCGCCGCTTCCCGAGCAGGCATCGCACGTCACCGAGGTTGGAATGCGTATTTGCGCGGTCTTGCCGGTGAAAGCTTCTTCAAGCGTGATTTCCATATTGTAGCGCAGGTCGGACCCGCGCTCGCGCCCCGAACTCCGGCCACGGCCGGTGCCCATGCCGAAGATGCCTTCAAAAATATCGGCGAAGGTC
>Ga0187778_10001927_pt1 | contig 14307 bp, 14 predicted proteins | sample 1015_Q2_SP5_20_M_FD_132418 | JGI IMG/M metagenome (GOLD analysis project Ga0187778, IMG submission 132418) | Tropical peat soil microbial communities from peatlands in Department of Meta, Colombia - 1015_Q2_SP5_20_MG | ecosystem: Environmental > Terrestrial > Soil > Wetlands > Peat | place... | reverse complement strand
TCTATTTGCACCCGAAAGTAATCATTAACGATAGTGGTCCCGTGGAACCAATATTAACGCCTTTGGCGTATGCCATTTGTCCAAGGGGCTCACTCGCGATGTCAAAAGTGTTTTCATTTAAAGGCCGCAACACGCGGCTGCGTCCAATTGTCTGGATCTTTGGTTGGATACTGTTCTTCGCGATTTGTCTGTGCGCGATTTGCGTGAGTCTCCTGGTCGCGATGCACAATGCCGCAAAGGACCGAGCAGTTGACGTTGCAAGCCACTTGGTAGCTGCAATTAAAAATGATGTCCGACGCAACATTGAAAGTATCGATTTATCGCTGCAAGCAGTTATTGATGGCCTGCAAAGACCGGATATTGATCAACTCGATCCCGGCTTGCGTCAGGCGGTTTTGTTTGATCGTTCTGCCTCTGCACGACATCTGGGACTTATTATTGTTACCGACAAACTTGGAAATATTCGGTTCGATTCGCGGACAATTAATCCCGAGCCAGTGAATTCCGCAGATCGAGATTATTTCGAAGTTCACAAGAACAAGGCGGACGTTGGCCTGTATATTGGCGGCCCATCGGTGGGGCGCCTGACCGGACGTCCATTTATAGGAATAAGCAGGGCGTTAGCTAAGCCCGACGGGTCATTCGCGGGTGTGGCGGCAGCGAGTTTGCAACTCCAATATTTTCAGGATCTTTTTGCCAGCGTGTCGCTCGGGCCAGAAAGCAACGTCACTCTGGCGAGCACGGACGGTACCGTCATTATGCGCTGGCCTTACGATTCCAAGTACATTGGCCTCAATATAAAATCTGCTGAACTGTATAAGTATCTCGCCCATTCAAGCGCAGGTCACTTTGAAACCAATGCGGCAATCGACGGTATTCATCGGCTTGTGGTGTATAGCAAGATTGGTGATCTCCCGCTCGTAATCGGTGTTGGTCAGTCGACGAACGAAATTTTTTCACAATGGCGGCGATATGCCCTCGTTCTTTCGATACTTGTCGCCGTGCTTTTCACATCTATCGGCGTCTTGCTTTTTTATCTCGCCAGAGAATTCAACAAACGTTCGCGTTATGAAGCGAGTTTGACCGAGACCAAGCAATTTCTTGATTCGATAATTGCGAACATCCCAAACGCGATTGTTGTAAAGGATGTAAAATCCCGAAAGTTCGTGCTCACTAATTCTGCTTACGAAAAGTTAGTTGGATTTTCAAAAGCACAATTAGTTGGGAAGAGCGCGTTCGATATATATCGAGCCGAAGACGCGCAACTAATGGATAAATCTGATCGTGAATGTCTCTTATATATCGGGGGTGTTACGTTTAATGACTACGAAGTCGAAATACCATCACACGGCTCTCGGATAATCTCGACCAAGAGGATTGTGATCCGTGATGCTCAAGGCCATCCAAAGTATCTCCTTGTCGTAATTGAGGACGTTACCGATAGGAGAAAGTCCGAGCATCAAATTGCATTTATGGCGCACCATGACGCGTTGACCGGTCTCACCAATCGCGCTGCCGTAACCCAAAAGATTGAAGAAGCAGCTTCTCGGCAACGTCGTTTCGGGCATCCCTTCACAATCCTTCTAATGGACCTCGATCGGTTCAAGCACGTCAATGATACGCTCGGTCATCCGACAGGCGACGCCCTGTTGCGGGAAGTCGCCAGGCGCCTCAAGGAAGTTCTGCGGGAAACTGACGTACTGGCGCGGCTTGGCGGCGACGAGTTTGCCATTATTCAGTCTGGCGAAACCAATCAGCGCGACGCAGCGGCTGCACTGGCGGCGCGCATACTCGACATTTTCGCCAAGCCCTTCGATGTTGATGGGAACGAGCTCAATATCGGCACGAGTATCGGAATTGCTTTAGCACCTGAGCACGGCACGAGCTCGGACAGCGTCTTGAAGAAGGCAGATTTGGCGCTTTACCGAGCAAAATCGGCCGGCCGAAGCGGGTATTGTTTCTTTGATGACGGAATGGGGGCGGCTGCGAACGCGCGTCATCAGTTAGAAAACGAACTTCGCCGTGCCATCCAGAACGAAGAGTTCGAACTTTATTACCAGCCAATCATCGACACCAAGACGCGGAAGATTTGTAGTGCGGAAGCGCTCGCGCGATGGCGGCATCCAAGCAAGGGCATTATATTACCGGAGCAATTCATTCCGATCGCCGAAGAAACCGGCATGATCGCGCAGATCGGTGAGTGGGCGCTGCAGACAGCATGTCTTGCGGCCGTGGCTTGGCCGGCTCACATCAAGGTAGCCGTCAATCTCTCCCCGGTGCATTTTCGTAGAAGCAACTTACCTGACGTCGTGTTGTACGCACTGGCGCAATCGGGGCTGCCACCAGAACGTTTGGAGCTCGAGATCACCGAATCGGCCCTTATCGAATCGGGATCGGACTGCCTGCCGACACTGCGGCAGTTTAAGAACTTGGGGATCTCTATCGCCCTAGATGATTTTGGGACCGGATACTCGTCGCTGAGCCAGCTGACCATGTTTCCCTTTGATAAAATAAAGATCGACAAATCATTTACGCAAAATTTGACGAAACGAACTGACTGCGCCGCAATCATCTCGGCGACTCTCACCCTGGCACAAAGTCTGGGCATAACGACAACCGCAGAGGGGGTTGAAACCGCGGAACAATACCGGCTTTTGCGGCTAGCGGGTGTGACATCAATGCAAGGCCATTTATTCAAGGCCGCCAGCCCGCTTTCGGAGATCAATTTATACGCCGCTTATGACATTCGAGATGCCGCCGAGCGAGTGAAAGATCAGTTCGTGGCGTGAAAGCATTTTTTCTTGGCTGCCGCGACGTCCGCTCTTGGCCCTTAGCTGGCACGTGAATTGCTTGCTACATGCTGTGAACTAGACCACACACGTTCGTCACAGGAGCAAAGTAATGTTGGTCGACTCGCCGGTTCACCTAAGCCCGATTTGGGGGTTCTCATGCGCGAAGGAGCCCGTATCGCAATTGGTATGACGTTTAGCGGCTTGGCAATTGCCGCCGTCGTGGGGTCAAGCGTGACCAACACCGTGGCAAATAACCAACGACGAGTTTTGGAAGCCACCGTTCGGATGGAACGACTGGCTAAAAATTTAGAGCGCGCCCAGAAAATAGCACCCGCAACCAGCCTGGAAGTTGCCAAGCTTATTCGCGAGCCTAGCTACAACTGTACTCAGGTTGCTTGTCGAGGAGCACTGGAAATGCGCAATCAAATTGTCCGCACTCGCTTACAATCCATGCTCGCTGTGTCGAACGCGCAAAGCCCTCAAACCACCTCAAGTTTGGGCCACTCGGTGGGGCGGTAACGGCTAGGTCACCAACTCTCGGCATTGGTGAAGCAGACTGTGGGGCGCTGCGAATATCCACGAGTGGCCTAGGGCGATGTCCGCTTTTGGGCCCTTAGCGGACATCGCGTTGTGCGCTGCATATGTCTGCTTTTGGCCCAAAGCGGACGAATAAAGCCGCCGTAAAAACGTCTCTACGTTACTTCCCCCGTCCTTCTATTTTGCAGCTAAGATCGGCCATAAAGTGAACCGAAAATCTGTGGGGCCAGTCATGGCAGCACTAATCTATGGTGCGATCTGCTACATTATTTTTTTAGGATCATTCCTTTACGCAATCGGCTTTGTCGGCAACCTCATTGTGCCGAAGTCGGTGGATATTGGCGGCGGCGGGCCGTTCACGGTTTCCGCTCTAATTGTTAACGTCATTCTGCTCGGCCTGTTCGCAATTCAGCACAGCGTTATGGCGCGGCAGAAATTCAAGCGTGGGTGGACGCAATTTGTGCCGCGTCCGGTAGAACGCAGCACTTACGTGTTGCTCTCAAGCCTTATTCTGCTGGTGCTGTACTGGCAATGGCGGCCAATGACCGACGTGATCTGGTCCGTCACCAATCCGACCGGCGCGATCATCCTCTGGGTCATCTTCTGGATCGGCTGGGGCACGGTGCTGCTCAGCACGTTCCTCATCAATCACTTCGATCTATTCGGCTTGCAGCAGGTTTACGCACACTGGCAAGGCAGGACGGCGCAGCATCCATCGTTCCGCACGCCGCTGCTCTACAAGTGCGTTCGCCATCCGATCTATTTCGGCTTCCTGTTAGCGTTTTGGGCAACACCGACGATGACGGTCGGGCATCTGTTGTTTTCTATTGCGACCACCGGGTACATCATCATCGGTATACTGCTGGAAGAACGCGACCTCATCACGTTCCACGGTGATACATACATCGAATATCGCAAGCGCGTTTCGATGATCATACCGATGCCGCCGAAAGGAAGCTGATTGCGACTGTAATCTGAACGGCAGCCGAGGCATGATAGAAAGGCGGATAGGGGGTCAAGGATTTGGCGGTCAAGGAAATCGGCATCATTGGCAATGGTGCGACCGGGCGTATCGCATCGACCCAGCATCTGGCGAATGCGCTGGTACCGATCCGCGCACACGTCCGCTTTCGCCGGTAAAGCGGACATAACGGAAACTCTGTGACCCACTTCACAATGGGTGAGACCACGACGTTCTAGATTTCAAACCGTATCGATCAAGGGGATAACGCTATGAATAAGGTCACAGACAGAAAAGAGGAAGACATCCTTAGTTACGAAATCTCCGATGATGAGCTGGAGAAGATGACGGGCGCGGCTGCGGACGCAGCCGGCAACTACACATTGTACTTCTGCACGCAGTTGGATCTCTGCCCTGGCCCGTAACCGAGGTGGGGCGCCGATGAACAAGACGCCGCGTCAGATTGCCCGCTCGTTGCGGGCATTTCGGAATGTATACAGGCTAGGCCTGCTGCATTGTGTTCGTATTTTGCCCGGAGATGCGCCCTGTACGGCCGCGCGTTCGCAATTAGGCCTCGAGTACCTAGGCGATAAAGTGCCCCACCTGCCGCTCCCCGAATGCACCAACGAGCGATGCGATTGCCGTTACGTGCCAGTTGGGAGCGAGCAGCTGCGCGGTCTTAATGCTGCCGGGAATCCCTCGTCTCTTCCTTGAATGAATTATCGCTTCAGGGCAACGCGGACATAACGATTGCGCCGCGAAATGCCGCCTTCGACTCTAAGCGGGCATTGGCTTTTGCAGACGAGAAACAAATTCGTGTGATTGTGTTGTGAGCCCACCGAGTATTTTAGCAAATTCGTTTGCGCGACGATAAATCAGAAAACATTGAATTAACTTGGATCAAATTTGGTGCGTACTTTTTAAGCGGCACCGGTCAACTATCGCACATCATCGCCAAATGGTTTCTATCACTGTTCGACATTTCGCGAACAGTTTGAGGAGACGGCAACGATGCAAAAATCGGTCGAGTTCATTCGCCTCCAACAAATCAAGCGTCCACGATGTGCCAAATGTAATGAGCACTTGATGTGGCTCATCAGAATTGAGCCAGACGAACCATCCTACGACAGGCGCACGTTCGAGTGCCCTCGATGCAATCACCAAATGATCGAAACGGTTAGATACCGATGAGTAACGAAAAATCCATTCGGGACACCGTCAGCGTTAACGCGTCCAACGGAAAGGGTGCGAAGACGCAGACGATCATCAAGCGATCCATCGTTATTGGGGGGCACAAGACAAGCATTAGTTTGGAGGACAGCTTTTGGGATCAGCTAAAGGATATAGCGCACGCTCGCCACTCGAATTTGTCACAGTTGGTGGCTCAAATTGACCAAACACGTACAGGAAATCTGTCGTCAGCCATCCGAGTGTTCATACTAGAGAATCTGCGCGATAGAGTGAGATAGAGGTCATTCGCCCCGCTGGCAGTTGTCCGATGTCCGCTTTCAGGGGTAAAGCGGACATACCGTTTCGCAATGTCCGCTAATGACCCATAGCGGACATCAATACCCAGCCGGTTTGCGCATTCAGTGACACACCAATACCGGGATATTCGTGTGCGTTAGCACCTTGTTTGTCACGCTGCCGAGCACAACAGCGGATAGCCCGCCGCGCCCGTGCGATGCCATGACGATGAGATCGCAACCCTTATCCGCGGCCGTTGCGATGATGGCCTGATAGGGCCTTGCGTTCTCCACTTGAATCGTGTTGCAGGGCACACCGGTTTGCTTGGCCGCATCGGCCACGCGGATCAGCACGCTGCTAGCGTGCTTCTTGACCTGCTCGGTATATTTGGCAAGTTCCTCCAATGCCTGCTTCGCTCTTGTTTCTGAAACGCCGAGCCAGTCGAACGGCTCCTCGACAATAATCACGGTTACTTTGGCTCCCACAGATTTCGCCAGTGACAATCCGTTCGTCACCGCATGCTCTGCCAACTCCGAGCCATCGGTTGGAATAAGAATATGCCGGTACATGCTCCACCTCTAAAATTTGTGAACGTAAGCCTTCCGACCGCTTGCTTCGGATATCCGATCTGGGCGAGCAACTTCTTGAGCAAGATCAAAATTTACCCGCCAATCGTGCCCGCCGTCCAAATTCCATTTTGAGGGATAAGGTGGGTGTTGCGCTGCAAATGTCTGCTTTTGACGACTTTGACTTATCGCAAGATCAGATTTCGGACCGTATGACATAGTTTAGCATGTCTCGGCATCAGAAGCGCGCGCGTCGTCCGATATCGTTTGTCAGACGGATTGCAAATGCTGCTTCCCGTATCGCGCACGAGGCCATCGAACCAACTGAGCAAGCTCCGGTTACTCGGTACAAGACCGCAAAGAAACTGAGTGCCAAAACCCGCAAACGCGGCCGCGGCGAACGCAAGCGCCGAACTTAAAAACGAACACGGCGGATACATTGACGCACTGCAAAGTCCGCTTTCAGCGGTAAAGCAGACTTGGCCCCGCATCGGAAAATGACCGCTAATGACCCAAAGCGGACATGCCTTTTAGGTCAGTGTCATATTGATGCAATGAATAGTTTCAACCGCATCACTTAAGTTTTCAGTCCCGCTGGGACGGTATATATTTGCCAAGGGCGAAGCATGGCGATTGGAGGGAATCCGCCATGGACAAGACTGTGACGCTTCTTAACAGCACTATCGTAAGCTGCTTGCTAACGAGACAGACGACACAAGACGACAAGCGATTGCACGTCTGCTGGCCGAAGAAGAGGCGAAGTTGGCTCGGTTAGAAGGCCCAAGCAAACAACGAAAACCTCTGCGCTAGTTTTTTTGTACCCATTCGCGCCAGTGCGAAGGCTGTACCACAATTCGCTCATTAGTTTCTGCCTTCATCCATCCGTTTAAAATTCGGCGGCACGGAAATACGAGCGCATGTTCTCCGTCGTAATTGATATATGCAATTTCAATATCGCAGTCGAATTGCGCCGTCGAAATCGGTTGCCACTCACGGTCGTCACCACCCGGCGGCGGCTTCGCCATTGGGACACTTCCGGCGCGGTTGCTAAAGGTGGATATGGTGCGGAGAAACAGGTCTCTTTGTTTTGATTTACCGCAAAAGCGGAAGGCGCCTCAGTGCTCCGTTTGCGTCTCTCTCCGGCGAAAAAAATCGCCCTCAGATACGATACCGACAAGATTTCCATTTATTGACCCAAATCAAAGTCGATTTTGATTTCTGCGGGTATGAACGCAATTACCTTCGGGAGGTCGGCATGGCCAACAAACGGGTGTTGCGTCGCAGATCCAAGCCAGGCAGCCGTAGCACCGGTCGTTTTTTCCATATTGAGGTCCGGCCCGCTCGTGAATTTGTCCGCTTCCGCGTTCAGGATGTCGGTAAGCCGGGGGGCGTCCAGCGCCTGGCCGGACAACGTACGAGCGGTTCGTGGGACACACAAAAGTGGCTGATCGAAAAGACCGACGCTCACATTGAAAATGAACGGCTGGTTCCGGATAGCTCCGAGGCCAGAAAAGTACTCGCGAGCCTTGCTTCACGTCCAGTCCACGTAACCGGTGATCGCTTCAAGGCAAAGCCGCGTCGTAAGATTCCGGAGGCCGAAAAACCCACGCCGGCTATGCGCAGGGCGCAGCTAAAAAATATCAAAAAGGCCCAGGCGGCGGTCAGACGCCGCAAGCGTACGCGATCGAGACCAGCGAGGACGGCTCGCTGAGAGCTGCCGCATTAGGTCTCATCTGCCCTGCATTTTGCGGACTTGGTCCTGCAACTGCCTGCGCGCACGCTTGAAGGTGTCGTTGATCGAAAAATTGAGATCGGAATAACGCTCGTCATTTTGTGGGGTATGGTCGACGATAACCTCGTGCCCTTCGGGCAGCGTAAGCCGAATATTGATTTCGTAGAGGCCACCTGTGCGGTGATGTTTGCCTGGTCCTTTGAGAACCACACGACCCGCGACGATCCGACCGAATCGTTCTTCCAGTTGAACGATGTGCTTGGCGATATTCTCGCGCAGACTCTTGTCGAGGGGCACATCCTTAAAATCGATTTCAACGGGCGTTTGCATCATCAACCTCAGCTCTGAAGGACATAAGTTCCCGGGCTATCGCAGATCGGCGGATATCCGAAGTCAGGCGCCCCCATCGGCGGCGTCATAACCGACGCGCCGGAACGCGCCATTAGCCATGCAATCCACTCAGGCCACCATGAGCCTTCCTTCAGCGGCGCTATGTTGAGGAATGTTTCGGGATCGATAAAACGATCGTCGTGTAGCTTGGTCAAAATCTGGAAACTACGGCCATCGCTACCCGGTTCCGCCACAATACCGACGTTGTGCCCGCCGGTTGTCAGTAAATACGTGACTTCGGTATCTGTCTGGAGATTAATCTTATATGTGGATCGCCATGGTGCGACATGATCCCAAAGCGTGCCCACCGCAAATATCGGCACGTGAATGTCGCCAAGCGCCACCGGCCTTTCGTCAACCACAAACCTTCCCTCTGCCAGATCATTGTTGAGAAAAAGGTTGCGCAGATATTCCGAGTGCATTCGGTAGGGCAAGCGGGTGGCATCGGCATTCCATGCCATTAGATCGGTCATCGGCTGACGCTCTCCCATCAGATATTCATGGACCACGCGGGACCAGACTAAATCATTCGAGCGTAGCATCTGAAAGGCGCCGGCCATCTGCCGGCTATCGAGGAAGCCCTGTTCCCACATCATGTCTTCAAGGAAAGCGAGTTGGCTTTCATTAATGAAGAGCATCAGCTCCCCGGCTTCCGTGAAGTCGGTCTGAGCAGCCAATAGCGTCACAGACTTCAGGCGGTCGTCACCATCACGCGTCATCGCGGCCGCTGCTGTCGCCAGCAATGTTCCGCCAAGGCAATATCCAACGGCGTGCACCTTGCGGTCCGGGACGATGGCATTAATCGCATCCATCGCTGCCATGACGCCAAGCGACAAGTACTGCTGCAGGCCGAGGTCACGATCGTCAGGGCTGGGGTTGACCCAGGATATCATGAATACCGTAAACCCCTGATCAACGAGGTATTTGACCAACGAGTTCTGCGGCGACAGGTCCAGAATGTAGTATTTCATGATCCACGCCGGCACGATGAGAACCGGCTCCGGCCGCACCGGTCCGACTGCGGGCGCATACTGTATGAGCTCGATCAACCGGTTTCGGAAGATGACTTTTCCCGGGGTGGACGCGACATTGCGCCCGGGAACAAATTGCTCAGTGCCAACAGGCTTTTTTCCACTTACGTTACGGTCCCAATCTTCAACGAAATTCTGCCAGCCCTGGAGCAGATTTTTTCCGCCACTGCGCAAGGTACGCTGTAAGACTTCGGGATTGGTGAGAAAAAAATTGGAGGGCGATACCATATCAAGAAGCTGCCGGGTCGCGAATTCGATCATCTCTTCGTGCCGTTTCGAAACTCCGCGCACGCCAGTCGCCGCATTGTGCCACCACTGCTGCTGGAGCAGGAACGCTTGATAGATGAAATTGAAAGGCCACTGTTGCCAACTCTCTACGACAAAACGCTTGTCTTGAGGCAACGGCGCGATGCAGCATTCGGTTTTTTCACGGTCAGTTGCGCATCGGCCGATATAGTTGACAAACCGGATCATCTTTCGTGCAGCTTTATCGGCGAGCTGCAGCCGCTTACCGGGTGCATAGGTCAGATGTGTCGTCCAATCCAAATACGCGTCTGTAAGGGCGGCTGGAGATAAGCCAAAAGTGAAGCGAGCGGCCGCTGCGTGCAGCGAACGATCGGTTATGTCGGCAAGTGCAGTCGTTGCGTATGAATTCCGGTCACTGGAAGAATCCGTGGTCGAGACCATGGCCATAGATGGCATGCCCTCATTTTTCTTTGGAAATGGCTTTATCTTATTTGATTCGGAATCTTCGTCCGTACCGTTCGGCACCAGATTCATTTGAGGCAGGTTCATAGATAAGCACCGTCAATTCCAGTGTTCCACAACTGTAACCCCAACCTAATTCTCCACTCCGACGCGCGCTTCGGGGTGTTCGTCGAGGAAATGGCGTAATGCCATAAACAATTCCTGCGCATGTTTGACACGACCTGCGTCGAGGGCTTTGTGAATGTCATCGATGATCATTTTGCGGATAGCCTCTCCACCATGAGGTTGCTTCAATAAATAATCAGCCAACGCGGTAGCAGCTATCTCAGGGATGTGCTCGTGTTCGCTGATAGCTGCGACTTCATCTTCGGTTAGTCCGCAAAACGCAATGCAGTCCTCCAAAGAGATCATGACGCGGCCCTCTTTTTTAAAATTAGATATCTGATTTCCTTCGCAAGGCATTGATCTGCATCAATGATACCTTTGAAACCGATTATTCTATTTCACAGAGAGCGCATCGAGTTGACGCAAATCAATGCTGCCGAGCCAATTCTGGCTGCACATAGCCCAAGAAATTTCGGCCGTATCATTGGCTTGCTCAATGGGAAAGCGTGCTCAGCGAGCGCTGACCGAATTCGATTTTGCTGCGCAGCGGCGCAGTATGGTCGAGCATCACATTGCTGCACGTGGCGTACGGTCAGAATCGGTCTTACGCGCGATACGCACGGTAAGGCGTGAAGAATTTCTACCATTCAATTTACGTGAATTTGCCTACGAGGATTCTCCTCTGCCAATCGCCGGCGGGCAGACCATTTCGCAGCCCTACATTGTTGCCTTTATGGTTGAAGCACTCCTTCTCAAAGGAGACGAGGAGGTCCTCGAAATCGGTACAGGCTCGGGTTACGCGGCCGCTGTTCTTGCTGAAATTGCCAAGAATGTATTCTCGGTTGAGCGGATTGGACAGTTGGCCGAAAAGGCTGCCGCGACCCTTGCCAAGCAGGGGTATCACAACGTCCACGTTTTGCATGGCGATGGCACCCGCGGCTGGCCCGAACATGCACCCTACGACGCCATCGTAGTCGCGGCAGGCGGTCCAAAGGTTCCAGAAGCCTTGCAAATGCAGCTCAAGGTTGGCGGGCGTTTAGTAATTCCAATTGGCATCAGCCCCCGCGCGCAGGAACTGGTGCGCGTAACAAGAGTTTCGGCCACCGAGTTTCGCCGAGAAGATCTCGCTGACGTCCGTTTCGTACCCCTTCTCGGCAAAGAGGGGTGGGAGCCTGAGGACGAAATTTCGGCACCTTTACAGTTTCCGACAGGCAGAGCCGAACCGTCGTTGGCCAAAATGATCGGAAAAATTGCCGAGCCATTTGGGTCAATAGACGGTACCGATCTTGAGCCTCTACTCTCCAGGATCGGTGACGCGCGGGTAGTGTTGATTGGCGAGGCCTCACATGGCACATCAGAATTTTATCAAATGCGCGCACGAATTTCGCGCGCGTTGATCGAGAAAAAAGGGTTCAATTTCGTCGCGATTGAAGGCGACTGGCCCGACGCTGCTCGGATCGATCATTATGTCCGCCACCGCGAATATCGACCATCCGAATGGGTCGCTTTCGCTCGCTTTCCAACCTGGATGTGGCGCAACAACGAAGTGCGGGAATTCGTTGACTGGTTGCGCAACTACAACACATCAATAAAGCCCAAATTGCGAGTGGCATTTCATGGACTCGACCTGTACAGCATGTACGACTCTATCAGGTTCGTTCTGCGTTACCTTGATGACATCGACCCAGAGTCCGCCAGGATCGCACGTGAGCGTTATGGATGTTTGACGCCCTGGCAATCGGACCCGGCCACTTACGGCCACGCAGCTCTCACGGGCAGATATCGGACCTGCGAAAATGATGTGATACACGCGCTAAAGGATCTGCTCGAAAAACATCGTAGTTATGTTGCTCATGACGGAGAACGTTTTCTCGATGCAGTGCAGAACGCCCGGCTAATAGCTAACGCGGAGCGTTACTATCGCACGATGTATTACGGCTCGCGCGCGTCGTGGAATTTGCGCGATGATCATATGTTTGCCACGCTTAAGATTTTGCTCCGTCACCACGGCGAGCAAAGCAAGGGCATTGTCTCGGCGCACAACTCCCATATTGGCGATGCCGAAGCGACAGAGATGTCAGCGCGGGGTGAGCACAACATTGGCGAGCTTTGCCGCAAAGAGTTTGGTGCAAGTTGTTATGCCATTGGGTTTAGCACCGATCACGGCACAGTGGCGGCGGCATCCGATTGGGGCGGCCCTATGGAAGTGATGACCGTTCAGCCATCACACAAGGAAAGTTATGAGCGGCTGTGTCACAATAGCGAGACGCCGCATTTCATGCTTAACTTGCGTGACGCAAGAGCCGCGCACACCAAAGCTCTAATGAGACCCCGACTTCAGAGAGCAATTGGCGTCATATATCGTCCAGAAACTGAACTCGCCAGCCACTACTTCGAAGCCGTCTTGCCAAGACAATTCAACGAATACATCTGGTTCGACGAGACACGCGCCGTTACCCCGTTCAAGACTCACGAAGTTGAAGACTTTCCGGACACATATCCGTTCGGCGTGTGATCCGCACTTAAGTTGATCGCGAGGCGATCGACTCAACGGTGCGAACGGACTACGGGGAAGATGCGATGCCGGTCAGCGATTCTGTAGCTGCGAGTCTAATGTTAGAATTCGGAAGCCGCACTGGACTCACTTCGGCTATTGAACATCCACGTCGATACCTTTGGACCGATGCTTTTGCCGTCTGTAACTTCCTGGAGCTGTTCGCACGTACGGGCGAGCAGAAATATCAAGAGTATGCGCTCTTGCTCATTGATCAGGTCCACCGGATGCTTGGTAGGTACCGTGAGGATGACGTGCGTAGGGGCTGGATAAGTGGTCTTGACGAAGAAAATGGACGACTTCATCCGACCATCGGCGGGCTGAGGATCGGCAAACCTCTCAAGGAGCGTGAATATACGGAGCCGTTCGACGAAGGTTTAGAATGGGATCGGGATGGCCAATACTTTCACTATTTGACGAAATGGATGCACGCCCTCTCTCAGACAGCCATCATCGCAAATAGGCCAACCTATGCACGATGGGCAGGTGAATTGGCTTCCGCAGCATTTCAAGGATTTGCGTTTGCATCGAGGGGTCGTCTCCTTGGTATCTATTGGAAAATGAGCACAGATCTCTCAAGGCCCCTTGTTGCTGCGATGGGCTTACATGATGTAGTGGACGGACTTATCACCTTTAGGGAAGTAGCGAAGGCAATCACAAGCGGATCAATCGCCGACGGAATGATCAATATTGTGACGGCTATAAAGTCCCTGTCCGCTTTATGTCAGCGTAGAGATTTGGTGACGGATGATCCGCTCGGATTGGGTGGACTGCTTTTCGACGCCTGCCGCCTTTGCGAGTTGCTCGACCCAAAAAGCCATGCTGACGTCGAACTCTTCGAAACCCTGCTTGACGGTTGTAGTCATGGGCTAAACCGTTTCGTGCGCGCGCGGCCGTTGGCTGAACCGGCCTCAAACCGATTGGCTTTTCGAGAACTTGGCCTAGCAATAGGTCTGAAAGCAGTCCCATCCATACGCCACCGGATCACAGAACACGGAACCCATTTCGAAAATAGAACTAATTTGCGCCGAGCGATTAATTTAATTGAGACGCATGCATCAATGAGCGATGAAATTATCGGAGCCTGGCTACCCCATGCAGAAGACCAAGATAAGAATTGGCGAAGACATCAGGACATAAACGAAGTGATGCTTTCGACGGCATTGGTACCGAATACATTTTTGTCTACTTTCGGGCGTGAAGCGATTGCGCTTTTGGGTGTAAAGCGAGCATGAGGCTATAAGTAATAAACTGCTGTTGAATGTCAGGGTCTGTTGAAAATGACAAGCCAGGGCGTCCGTGGGCTGCTTCGGCTGTGGCTGATCTTGTCCTTAATTTGGATTGGCGGCGTAGCATTTCAGACTTGGCGCGATATCCCACGTGATGACTGGGTCCAAAGCGACGTCAATGAGCCGAATGATGATCAGTACGGCGTGCCAGTGGGGATATTTGACCAGATCGTCC
>Ga0187778_10001926_pt1 | contig 14308 bp, 12 predicted proteins | sample 1015_Q2_SP5_20_M_FD_132418 | JGI IMG/M metagenome (GOLD analysis project Ga0187778, IMG submission 132418) | Tropical peat soil microbial communities from peatlands in Department of Meta, Colombia - 1015_Q2_SP5_20_MG | ecosystem: Environmental > Terrestrial > Soil > Wetlands > Peat | place... | reverse complement strand
TTCTCACAAGCTGGCGGAACAGATGTACAAGGCAGCCCAGACGCAGACCGCGCCGGGAGCCGGCGCCGCTGCCGGGTCCGGTCCGCAACCTGGCGGCGACGGCCAGGCGCAAAAGAACGAAGGCGTGATCGACGCGGAATACGTCGACGTCGAGGACAAGAAATAAGCCGGGAGGAATCGGGTTCGCCCGTTTCCTCGACCGGCGGGACGAACTTTGGCCACGGATTGGTACCGGTCAACTCGGATCGAGGCGATCCGCGGGGTCGGCCGATCCGCGGCTGCTTTTTTGGCGGCCACCAAAAGGGGGATCGATTGAGGTTTGAAGTCAAGGGAAGAGAGTATTGGCTGGCGCTGGCAGAAGAGAACCGATTCTACGTGTTTCGACCGACGGCCAAGGGAGTCGACCGCATCCCGGTCTACATTGATGCCGCCCGGTATGAGGATGAGAAGGGCGGCGGACTCGACTAGGCGGCACGCTTAGAGAACCACCGAACGGGTCATGCGCAGCTGAAGGAAGGGCCACCTGGGATGGCTACCCCCAACAAGAAAGACTATTACGAAATTCTCGGGGTCAAGAAGTCGGCCTCGAGCGAAGAGATTCGCAGGGCCTTCCGCAAACTGGCCCGCAAGTTCCATCCCGACGTCAATCCGGGGGACAAGGCGGCGGAGGAAAAGTTCAAGGCCCTCTCCGAAGCCAACGAGGTTCTGAGCGATCCCAAGAAGCGCAAGATCTACGATCAGCTCGGCTTCTATTCTGACAACATCGATCCGGCGGCAGCCGAGGCCTATGCCCGGGGTGCCTCGACCGGGGCCGGTGGGTTCGGAGGCTCTTCCGGAGCAGGCTTCCCTGGGGGCCAGCCGGAAGCGGGCTCAGGGGTTCACTTTGATTTCGGCGGCTTCGATTTTTCCGACCTGATGGAAGGCGCCCGTGCCCGCAAGGGGGCACAAGGAGGTGGCGGCTTCCGGGATATATTCTCCGGCATCTTCGGCGGGCGGGGAGCCGGATCAGCCGTTCAGGAAGGCCCGGAGGCGGGCTCCGACCTCGAATACCAGGTCAACGTTCCGTTTTGGACAGCCATCCGCGGTGGGGTGATGCGGCTGAACATAACTCGCCGCGAGGCCTGCGACAACTGTCATGGCCAGGGCTACATTGAGTCGCCCGGAAAGTGTCCGGAGTGCAACGGCACCGGGCAAGTCACCCAGGTCGGGGGACGAATGAAGTTCAACCTTACTTGTCCGCGCTGCCGTGGAACCGGCAAGAACCGTTCGGGCTGCCCGGCCTGCCACGGCGAAGGCACGGTCGAGCGCACCGAACCCCTGGAGGTTCGCATCAAGCCGGGCACTCGCGACGGCCAGCGGATTCGGATTGCGGGCAAGGGCAACGCCGGAGTACAAGGCGGGCCCCCCGGCGACCTCTATGTGATCATTCGTACTGGCACTCATCCCATTTTTCGTCGCGAGGGGGATGACATCTTTTTGACCGTACCCATTACCGCGACGGAAGCTGCCTTGGGCGCTAAGATCGAGGTTCCTACCGTCGATGGCAGAGCGATTTTGAAGATTCCGCCGGGCACCCAGTCCGGGCAAAAGCTCCGCCTGCGCCAAAAGGGTGTTCCTTCGTCGACCCAAGATGGCGTGCGCGGAGATGAAATCGTCGAAATCAAGATCACTACGCCCATGCCTCGCGACGAGAAGACGAAGGAACTGCTCCGCGAGCTGGCTCGGCTCAATCCTGAAGACCCCAGGACTGAACTTTGGAAAGACCTCTAGGAGAAGTTCGGCGGCTGTCGCTGCCCGCTCGCGGCCTTCAGATTCGCCTAGGGGAGCCGAATTCGGGGGGGAGCCAAGTGCCGCCGAGATCGCGGTCGCCTTCCCGGCTCTTCTCGGGCAAAAAGTCCTCCCCTGCGCTCGGCTTCGTTACGCTAGCCAAAAAAAATCAAAAATTTTCTTGCATCTGTTGAAATATCCCGTAATCTCATACTTGCGAACCAACTCCGCCGCGGTAACCCCGACTCTGGCAGGAAGCGGTGTTGAGAGTGAGTCGCTTGAGGAGGAAGCCATAGAAATTGGTTACAGCTAGCACCGCAAGTCCATTCATCTCGCTGCGTTCAATCCCCGTCCAAAAACAGTCTGTCCGCCTCACCTTGTGGCCTCTCGTTGCCGCCACCTTCTTTATGGTGTCGGGCGGCACCTATGGCACCGAGGACATCGTGCACGGCGCCGGGTACGGACGCGCGATTCTGATCTTGTTCCTGACCCCCATTCTCTGGAGTCTGCCCACTGCCTTTATGATCGGGGAGCTGTCGAGCGCTCTCCCTCAGGAAGGCGGCTATTACGCCTGGGTGCGGCGCGCCATGGGAAACTTCTGGGGATTCCAGGAAGCATGGCTTTCGCTGGTGGCATCGATCTTTGACATGGCGATCTATCCCACTTTGTTTGTCGCCTATCTGGTTCGCATGTTCCCCTGGTTCTCGGAGGGACATCGTGGAATCATGGTGGGATTGGCCGTGGTTAGCGTTTGCGCGCTGCTGAACATCGCGGGAGTACGGGTGGTTTCGACCACTTCGCTGTGGCTCTTTTTTGCGCTCTCCGCGCCATTTGCTGTGATGGTGGTGCTGGCCCCGTTCAAGTACGGCGCTCTGTTTCATGCCGTGACCACCCCGACCAGCTCGAAGACGGACATGATTGGCGGGTTGCTGATCGCCATGTGGAATTACATGGGCTGGGATAACGCCTCGACCATCGCCACCGAAGTAGAACGCCCGCAACGCACCTACCCGCGTGCCATGCTGGCAGCGGTCGCGATCGTTGCCCTCAGTTACATCGTGCCTGTCGCCGCGGTATGGATGACCGGGCTTCCCGCCAGCGCATGGGAAACTGGCTCTTGGGCGGACATCGCTGGTTTGTTGGGCGGAGGGCCGCTGCGGCTGGCCTTGGTGGTCGGCGGGATGGTCAGCGCCTTCGGCATGTTCAACGCTCTGGTCATGAGCTATTCCCGATTGCCGCTGGCGATGGCTCAGGACGGCATGCTGCCCCGGGTCTTTGCCAAGCTGAATCGCCGACGAGCGCCCTGGGTTGCGATCGCCGTCTGCGCCTTCGGCTGGGCCTTATGTCTGGGCCTGGGCTTCGAACGCCTGGTCACGATTGATATTCTTCTTTATGGCACCAGCCTGCTGCTCGAATTCGTGGCTCTCGTGGTCTTGCGCCTCCGCGAACCCGATCTGCCGCGTGCTTTCCGCGTCCCGGGAGGAATGTTCGGTGCGATCGCGGTCGGGGTCGCCCCGATGCTGCTGCTCGGCTTCTCGGTGATTCGCAGTGAGACGGAGCAAGTGTTGGGCATGAGCTCGTTTTCGCTCGGAATGCTGCTAATTGCAGGTGGAGTGGTGGCTTATTTCCTGAATCATCGGCTCAAACCCCAGGGGTGGATGCCGGTGCGGGAAAATCCCCACGCTACCGTCTAGACCAATCGAGCCACGGAGCGACAGAGAAGAGCCCGCGGTCCCAACCGTCGGATCCGCGAAAATCTTTGTCCTCCGTGGCTTATGTTCTAATACCTCTGGATGACCAAAAGGAGATCCAAAGGGGCGTACATGATCTCGGCGGTCGCCGAGATGTACGGCATTCATCCCCAAACTCTGCGCCTCTACGAACGGGAAGGATTATTGAAACCTTCTCGCACCGAAGGTAACACCCGGATGTATACCGACGAGGATCTGGAGAGGCTGGAATTTATTCTTTCTCTCGCCCGCGACCTCCGCGTGAACATCAGTGGGATTGCCATCATTCTGCAAATGCGCGAGCGCATGGAGGAGATGCAGCGCCAGATTCAGGATTTCGTGAAGTACATCCAGGAGGAAGTGCTGACCCGCGCCGGCGCTGCCGGAGATAGCTCCAGCGAGGCGATCATCCCATTTCGCCGCCCCCTGGCCCCTCCACTCAATCGCAAGAAGTAGACCAAAAGGGAAGCGGCAAGAAGTAGACCAAAAGGGAAGCGGCCGGAGCTTCGTTTGTCGGGTTCCAGGCGACACTCACCGACCGCGCTCTGGTGGCTGGGTGACGACCATCACCGCGCGAGGGGCTTCCGAGCGTACAATAGAAAGTTTTCGTCTGGAGCCGTCCTCATGCGTATTGGTGTACCCAAAGAGAGTTACCCCGGGGAGCACCGTGTGGCCCTGGTGCCGCTGGTGATCCCCGCCCTCAGCAAAGCCGGATTTGAGGTCCTGCTCGAGCAAGGTGCCGGTGCCGAAGCCGGTTATCCCGACGCTCTTTATGCCGAGAAAGGGACAAAGATTCTCGCCGACCGGGCCCAAGTCTTCGCCGAAGCCGACCTCATCGTTCAGGTCCTCTGTTACGGCTCGAACGACCTCACCGGCAAAGCCGATCTCCCCCTGATGCGTCGCGGCCAGGGGTTGATAGGCTTCCTGCGGCCGCTCGGGTCGCTCGAGGTCATCGAGGAGATTGCGCAAACCGGCGTCAGTTCGTTCTCGGTGGAATTGATGCCGCGCACCACCCGCGCCCAAAGCATGGATGCGCTGTCTTCGATGGGCACGCTTTGCGGCTACAAGGCGGTGCTGCTGGCGGCCGTGACTCTGCCCAAGATCTTTCCCATGCTGACCACCGCCGCGGGCACGATTACGCCCGCGAAAGTGTTGATCATCGGCGCGGGTGTGGCCGGATTGCAGGCCATCGCCACGGCGCGACGTCTCGGCGCCGTCGTCTCCGCCTATGATATGCGTCCCGCCGCAAAGGAGCAGGTGAAGAGCCTGGGCGGGCGATTCATCGAACTCCCGATCGTGGCCAAGGATGCCGAGGACGCCCGGGGGTACGGCACCGCCCAAGACGAAAGCTTTTATGCCCAGCAACGGGAACTCTTGGCTCGCGCGGTGGCGGAAAACGACATCGTGATTACCACGGCTGTCGTGCCCGGCAAAAGGGCTCCGGTGCTGATCACCTGGGACATGATCGCCAAAATGGCGCCCGGTTCGGTCATTGTCGATCTGGCGGCCGAGCGCGGGGGCAATTGTGAGGCGACCCGGGCGGGCGCAACCGTGGTCGAGCACGATGTAAAGATCATTGGGCACATCAATCTGGCCAGCGAGGTCCCCTATCATGCCAGCCAGATGTACGCCCGCAACCTCACGGCCTTTGTGCTGCACCTGGTGAAGGATGGCAAGCTGCGCACCAACGACGATGAAATTGTTCGTGAGACCCTATTGACCGACCAAGGCGAAATCGTGAATCGACGGGTCCGGGAATTCTTTGGCCTGCCAGAATTGGTGGCGGAGCAGGAATCCCGGTAAACGTCAGCCTCTGGCCAAACGGCGGTCATCCGTCGTTCCCGCGTCCTTGCCCCAACGCGCCTTGATGGCCCGAGGAGCGAAGCGCAGGATGGGGGCGCGCGAGAGGGAATTCAGGAGGCAAGATGAATTCGGGATTGATCGATGGTTTGTTCGTATTTATGCTCGCGGGCTTTGTCGGGTTTGAGGTCATCCGGCGAGTCTCGCCTTTGCTGCACACTCCGCTGATGTCTCTCACCAACGCCCTGGATGCCATTGCCGTAGTCGGCGCCATCGTCTTAGTGGGGGAGCACCAGAGCAAGCTTGCTTATGGGCTGGGCTTGTTGGCCGTGGTTGCGGCCACCAGCAATGTCGTCGGCGGATTCCTGATTACCGACCGCATGCTCAAGATGTTCAAAACCAGCCGCCCCACAAAACCATGAATACCGCGTTCGCCGGCAATCAGATCAGCATCGAATTTCTTTACCTCCTGGCCAGTGCGCTCTTCATTCTGTCTCTGAAGTGGATGAGCGCTCCGAAAACAGCCCGCCACGGAGTCTGGGCGGGCGAGATCGGCATGGTCGCGGCCATCGCCGGAACCTTGTTGCACCACGGCATCGTGGACTACCGCTCGATTGCCATCGCCCTGGTGATCGGCTCGGGAATCGGGATTCCGCTCGGGCTGGTGCACATGACCGCGGTGCCGCAGCGGACGGCGCTCAGCCACGCCTTCGGCGCTTTGTGTGTCACCCTGGTGGGCACAGCCGAGTTCTACCTGCGCACTCCCGATGTTCCGCGATTCATCATGGCGGTGCTCTCGATGGAGGTCATCCTCGGCTCGTTAACCTTTACCGGAACTCTGATGGCGGCAGGCAAGCTGCAAGAAGTCCTGCCCCAGCGCCCCCTGACCTATAAAGGCCAGAACCTGGTGAATCTTTCTCTTCTCGCCGTGGCCATTGCCGTGGCGGCGTATCTGGTGCTCAACCCGGGCAACCGGCAACTGTTCCCCGCGATGATCGCGCTCTCACTCATATTTGGCGTGCTCATGATTGTGCCGATCGGCGGTGCGGATATGCCCACGGTAATCTCCCTGCTGAACTCCTATGCCGGCCTCTCGGCGGCGGCGATGGGCTTCGTGCTGGACAGTAAGCTGCTGATCATTGCCGGAGCTCTCGATGGCTCCTCCGGCTTCATTCTTTCGGTGATCATGTCGAAGGCCATGAACCGTTCCTTCACCAATGTTCTCTTCGGCGCCTTTGGACAGGTGCAAGCCTCCGACGCGGCGGGCGGGGGAGAAGCGAGGACGGTTCGCAGCGCAACCGCGGAGGAAGCCGCCGGGATTCTGGCGGCGGCCAATCGCGTCGTGGTCGTACCCGGGTACGGGATGGCCGTGGCCCAAGCGCAGCACAAAGTCCGCGAACTCTACGACTCCCTGCGCAAGCGTGGCGTGGAGGTTCGTTTCGCCGTTCATCCTGTCGCCGGCCGCATGCCCGGGCATATGAACGTGCTGCTGGCAGAAGCCGACATACCTTACGACCAACTGGTTGAGATGGACGACATCAATGGCGATTTCCCCCAAACCGATGTGGCCCTGGTGATCGGCGCCAACGATGTTACCAATCCCTCCGCTCGCAGCGACCAATCGAGCCCCATCTACGGCATGCCCATTCTCGACGTCGACAAGGCCCGCACCGTGATGGTCATCAAGCGCAGCATGAGTCCGGGATTTGCCGGCATCGACAATCCGCTGTACTACATGGACAAGACCCTGATGCTCTTCGGCGATGCCAAATCGTTTGTCAACGGAATCGTGCACGAGCTGTCTGGCAACACCCACTAAAATTCCAGCTCCGCTCCCGATGAAGAAAAGCCTGTTTCGGGTTGCCCGGAGATAACCACATTGGTTTCCCCGCCGACGAGAAAGCATTCCGAACCCCAGCTCGACCCGCTTCGAGCGTCCGAAGACCAGGTGAAAGTACTTTGGTTACTTTCACCGGGTTTCGCTCGCGGGCTAATCTGAAAGTACGTAACGAACGGGAGTAGGAAACTAATCTGAGCTAATCGGGTTCACACGAGCAGCATGCTCCTCCGCGATTCCAGCCTGAAGATTTCGTGCTTGGTTACGTTCTTGGTGATGGTGAGCTGCGCCTCCCAAGTCAGGGCCGATGCCACTCTGCTTCTCGAAGAGCCTTATGGACACTTTGGCGAGTTCACCGGAACCGGACACGCCGCGGTGTATCTGTCGGGAGTCTGCGCCGAGTCGCCAACCCTACTGCGTCCTTGCCGAGAAGGGGAGAGCGGCGTGGTACTGAGCCGCTACAACCGAATTGCCGGGTACGACTGGCTGGCGGTTCCCTTGATTCCCTATCTATACGCCGTCGAAGAACCCGATGAAATACCCTTGTTCGCGAATCCTAAAATTGTTGCCTTCCTGAGAAACCAATACCGCAAGCATCACCTCGAGGCCGTCGCCCCGGACGATCGCAATGGGGAGCCCCCACAAGGCAATTGGACCGAACTCGCCGGGGCGGCCTACGACCGCACCATCTATGGCTTTAGCATCGAGACTAGTCGGGAACAGGACGAGCTGTTCATCCGGCAATACAACTCCCGGCCGAACGTTTCCCGCTTCGATCTTCTGACCAGCAACTGTGCGGATTTTGTCGCCGCGGTGATTAACTTCTACTACCCCAAGACCCTGCATCGTAATTTCATTGCCGATGCTGGGATCACCACCCCCAAGCAGATCGCCAAATTACTGGCCCACTACAGTGCTCGCCATCCCGAACTCTCGTCCGCGAGCTTTGCCATCCCGCAGGTGCCGGGCACGATCCCGCGCAGCAGGCGCGCCCACGGAGTGATTGAGTCGATCTTGAAATCCAAGAAATACGTACTTCCCGTGGTCGTCTTGCATCCGGCGGTCACCGGGATTTTGGCCGCGGCGTACCTCGGCGAGGGAAGATTTGATCCCGCGCGCAATGCCATGATCCTCGAACCGGGACGCGATTTTGAACCGCCCCTGCTTTCGAGGGAGCGTCGCAGTTATCAAAACGAGTTGCAGCTGCTGCTGGCCGATGGTCACAAACTCACGACCTGGGGCGATCTGGAAGGAGAAGCCGAACCTCAGTTGGATCCCGAAGGCAGGCCTATGTTACGGGTGCGCGTCGGAGAGCAGTTCGTGGACCTGGGCATCTCCCGGGAGAACATTCTGCGCACTCCCGCTCCCGCGAACCTGGCAGAAGACCTGCTCGTCGCCCGCCTCGCCATGGAATTGCGGCGGAGTGGAGAGCCTAGAGCCTCGGGGAATGATGTGATCAGCGACTGGCAGCTTCTTCACCAGCTCCTGCCTCCGGGGAAAAACCTGGACTAGGTTCCCGCCGGAGCTCCGGGATCACTCCTCGCTTAGAAACACCCCGCAACGAGTTCCCCTCGCAGGGTCGACCCCCAGAATGGGACCGACGCCGGCAGGTACGCCCGGCTTCAGCGCGGTTGCTGCTTCCCTCGACCCTCGGATACTTTGGAGATGATGCAGGCGATATCCGAGCCGCGAGTCAAAATCTGTTGTATTGCCGATCTCGAGGAGGCTCGCCTGGCAATCCGCTATGGTGCATCCGCCTTGGGGCTAGTCTCCCGAATGCCCAGCGGCCCAGGCATGATTCCCGAGTCCGCGATCGCAGAAATCGCGGCCAAAGTGCCTCCCCCGATTGCGACGTTTCTCCTGACTTCGGAGCAGGACGTTCGAACGATGGTGCGGCAACAACGCCGCTGTGGGACCAACACTCTGCAGATTTGCGATCGTCTGAGGGAGGGTTCTCACTCTGATCTGAAGCGCGACTTGCCGGGAATCTCGATCGTGCAGGTGATTCACGTGGTTGGCCTGGAATCGGTCGACGAAGCCCTGGCGGTGGCGCCTTTCGTGGATGCGATTCTGCTCGACTCAGGCAACCCCGCGCTCGCGGTCAAGGAACTGGGTGGGACCGGGCGCCAGCACGACTGGAGGCTGAGTCGAAAGATTCGCGAACAGGTTGAGGTTCCTATTTTTCTGGCGGGTGGCATCCATGCCGGCAATGCGCGGCAGGCGATCGAGGAAGTCGGTCCGTTTGCCCTGGATATCTGCACCGGAGTACGCACCGAGGGAAAGCTCGACGAGCAGAAACTGGCATCGCTCTTTGCCCGGATCTAAGAACCGGGCAGGGCTCGGAGCTTCGAAACCTCGTCTTCCTCCCCGTGATTTCCAGTTCCTGGCTCGAGGTGGTGTCGTAGTTTGAATTTCGGCTTACGACCCAAAGCGGACATTGACGGCTTTGCTAGATTCGAAGGTCCTCGGCTGCTAGTGCGGATGCGATACCCGTCATTCTCGCCTCAAATCCGCCCGGCGAATTGAAAGATATAAAACCTGCGGCGGCCGATGCTTGATTCTCAAAGGTGTGAGGCGTTCCTCCCGGAATGACCACGTAAGCTCCCTTCGTGACGTGCGACCAGTCATCGTTGACACGCACGCTCAAGGTTCCTGCAATGACGTAGAACACGTGGTCATCCGGGTGCGCATGCACCCCGGGGCCCCGGGTGCCAGGCTCAAGCCACCATTCGGATACCGAGTATCGACTAGCCGATTCTTCCGAGTCAGCCTTGAAGATGGCACGCATCCGGCCCATCGCGTAAACGCGACCCTGTTCAGGAGGGATGACTACCGGCTTACGGACCGCTCCAGCTTTTTCCATGAGTATGCTCCCCGGGTGAAGTTCATGCTCTCATCTTCTCGGGGTGTCCGCAATAGGCGACAGAGCGGTCATCCGGCGCTTCGCCTTGCCAACTTCCGGATTTCCACCCCAAGCCGAAATTCAAACTGAGACACTACCTGGCTCGAGGACGGCTTAGGGAAATGTGCTCGGAAGGTTTACAATCAGGCGCGCGCGCGATGCCCAAGAACCAACTATCGAGCCAAGAACGTAAGCAGTTGCTTGCTGCCGCCCGGCGGGTTATGCATCACGCCTACGCCCCCTATTCCCGCTTTCGAGTGGGAGCGGCCCTGTTGACGACGAAGGGTAAGTTATTTGTGGGTTGCAACGTCGAGAATGCCTCCTACGGAATCACCAATTGTGCCGAACGTACGGCCATCTTCAGCGCGATTGCCCACTCCGGCCGACTGGAGATCCGAGCCATAGCTGTGGTCAATGATCAGGGGGTTGCTTGTTCGCCGTGCGGCGCCTGCCGCCAAGTCATCTACGAATTTGGTCCCCAAGCCGTCGTTCTCTTTCCCACGGCCAGCGGCTGGAGGGAGGCCTCCATCCGCCAACTTCTTCCCGAAGGATTCCGCCTCGGTGAATAACGTCCTGGCCAGCGCTCCCGCAGCCCCGCTCCGGGTGGTCGACGTCATCCGCAAGAAGCGAGATGGGCGAGAACTTTCGCGGGCGGAAATTGAACTGCTGGTCGAGGGCTACACCCCGGGAGAGATTCCCGATTATCAGGTCGCAGCCTGGCTGATGGCTGGGGTCCTGCGCGGATTCACCCGCCAGGAGACCGCCGCCCTCACCGAGGTAATGCTGCACTCGGGCGAGGTGCTCGATCTCTCCGAGTTCTCGCCCAAGAAGGTAGACAAGCACTCGACCGGCGGCGTGGGCGACAAAACTTCCCTGGTGCTGGCGCCGCTCGTAGCGGCCGGGGGCTTGCTCGTGCCCATGATCAGCGGCCGCGGGCTGGGACACACGGGAGGAACGCTCGACAAGCTCGAATCCATTCCCGGATTCAACGTGCATCTATCCCTTCGAGAATTCCGCCGCGTCCTCCGGGGTTGCGGTTGCTCGATGATAGGGCAAACCGAAGAGATCGCACCCGCCGATCGCAAGCTCTACGCCCTGCGCGACGTGACGGGGACGGTCGAAAGCCCCTACCTCATCTGCGCCTCCATCATGAGCAAAAAACTGGCGGAAGGGATCGATGCCTTGCTGCTCGACGTAAAAACCGGCCGTGGCGCCTTCATGAAAAGCGAAGAGCAGGCGGAGCTGCTCGCCGAGCTGATGGTGGAGACCGGGGAGCGCATGGGGAAAACAGTGGTGGCACTGATCACCGACATGGATCAGCCCCTCGGGCACAAGGTGGGCAACGCGCTCGAAGTTGCCGAAGTACTCGAGATTTTGCACGGCAAGGGCCCGGGTGATCTCCGTCAGCTCTGCCTCGAACTGGCGGCGTGGATGTTCGAACTGGGCGGGGCCTGTGATGGGCTGAGCGAGGGCAGGAAAACCGCTGCTCAACTCATCGACTCCGGGCGCGCGCTCGAAAAATTTCGTGAGATGGTTGAACTGCAAGGCGGAGATCCCTCCGTCCTCGACCATCCGGCCAAGCTGCCTCGGGCGAGCCTCAGCGGCGAGGTTCTGAGCACCACCGAAGGTTACATCACCTCGATCGAATGCGAAGCGATCGGTACCGCGGGCGTGATCCTGGGTGGCGGGCGCGAAAGGAAAGAAGATTCCGTCGACCCCTCGGTCGGAATCGTCCTCCACAAGAAGGTGGGAGATGCGGTTCGCCGCGAGGAGCCGCTTGCGACCCTGCACTACAATGCGGAGTCGCGTGCCGCAAGCGCCCGAGGGTTGATCGAGCAGAGTTACGAAATCTCCGAGGCCCCCCCCGCAGAAGTAAGGCCCCTGGTGCTGCGTGTCATCCAAGGATCGGGAGGATATTGAATGGGCCGATTCACCGGCATTCTCGGCATTCTCACCATGCTAGGCTTGGCGTTTCTGTTCTCCACCAACCGCCGGGCCATCCGCCTCAAGACCGTGCTGTGGGGACTGGCCTTGCAATTTGCCTTTGCCGTGTTTGTGCTCAAGGGGAAGGTCGGACGCCTCCTGTTTCAAGCAGCAGGCGACGCCGTCAACCGTTTGCTCAGCTATGCCTTTGCCGGATCCTCCTTCGTCTTCGGCGACCTAGGCAAACAGGGCTCCCATCTCGGCTTCTATTTCGCTTTTCAGGTGCTGCCGACGGTGATTTTTATCGCCGCATTCTTTGCCGTGCTCTATCACTACGGAGTCATGCAGTTCATCGTGCGCCAGGCCGCCCGCGTCATGACTCGCTTCCTGGGCGCGAGCGGAGCGGAGTCGCTCAACGTTGCCGCCAGCATCTTCATGGGTCAAACCGAGGCCCCTCTGACCATACGCCCCTTTCTGCCCGACATGACCCGCTCGGAACTCATGACGGTGATGACCAGCGGCATGGCGCACGTTTCCGGTGGAATCATGGCCGCCTACATCGCCTTTGGCATCGAGCCCAAACATCTCCTAAGCGCCGTTATCATGACCGCTCCCGGTACCATTCTGATCTCCAAGATGCTGGTGCCCGAAACCGAACAGCCCAAAACCGCCGGGCGGGTGATCCTGAGCGCGGAGGAAGTGGAGGCGGAGCACAAAGAGAATTTGCTGGGCGCAATCGCGCGCGGCACCACCGACGGATTGCACCTGGCACTGAATATTGCCGCCATGTTGATATCCTTTCTGGCGTTGATCGCCCTGACCAACGGCATTCTGAGCGGAGTTCACTTCCTGTTGGCGAAGGTAGGATTCTCCGCCTTTCCCACCAGTCTCGAAAGCATCTTTGGCACCCTGTTTGCTCCTGTCGCCTGGGTCATTGGAATTCCCTGGCACGACTGTCCTGCCATCGGCAACCTTCTCGGCACGCGCATGGCGCTGAACGAATTGGTTGCCTTTTCGATGCTGGGGCCGCAGCGGGCCTCGCTCGACCCGCGCTCGTTCACCATTGCGACGTTCGCTCTGTGTGGCTTTGCCAACCTGAGCTCGATCGGCATTCAGATCGGCGGGATCGGAGCGCTGGCGCCCAACAAGAGGAGCGAACTGGCGCAACTCGGATTTCGTGCCATGTTCGCCGGGACCATGGCCAATCTGATTTCCGCCTCGATTGCCGGAATGCTGCTCTAAGCCGGGGTTCTCGTAGGCAATCTTTCGCAACCCTTCGGTTGCGGCCGATGCCGCTGCGGCGACTTCGATTCGCTCAAATCGCCACGGTTGTTTACAATGGTTTACCGATGAACCTGGCGGCCATTCAGTCAGCGCTCGGTACGCGTAATATCGACGCCTGGCTTTTCTATGATCACCATCATCGGGACCCCATCGCCTACCGCGTGCTGGGCCTGCCCGAAGACTTGATGGTGACCCGACGCTGGTATTACCTCATTCCGGCGCAGGGCGAACCGGTGAAGTTGGTTCATAAGATTGAAAGCGGCCATCTGGACACCCTTCCGGGCAAGAAACTCCAGTACGCCGGCTGGCAGGAGCTGTTTGATCAGAGCAAGCTGCTGCTGGCACCCTACCGCGATATCGCAATGCAGTATTCACCCAACAACCTGGTATTCACCGTCTCCCTGGTGGACGCCGGCACCGTGGAACTGATCCGGGGCTTGGGTAAGAACGTGGTCAGTGCGGCCGATCTGGTGGCTGAGTTCGAGGCTACTTGGACCGCAGAACAGATCCAGTCGCATTTTGCCGCGCGGGACGCGATTGATTCGATTACCGCCGCGGCCTTCGAGGAAATGGGACGTCGCGTGCGTCAGGCAGGTATGACCGAGCTCGCGATGCAGCAATGGCTGCTCGAAGCTTTCCGCCGCGAGCACCTGGTCACCGACGATCCTCCGGTCGTTGCCGTGAACGCCCACAGTGGGAACCCGCACTACGCGCCGAGTGCCGATTGTTCCACCCCAATCCGGGAAGGAGACTTCGTCCTGCTCGATATCTGGGGCAAGCAAGACAAGCCCGGGGCGGTCTACTACGACATTACTTGGACCGGATTTGTAGGAAAAACCCCATCGGATCGCATGGTCGAGGTCTTCACGGTGGTGCGGGATGCCCGCGATGCCGGAGTCAAGAAGGTGCAGGAGGCGATTCGAAGCGGAACCGCGATCGCCGGGTGGGAGGTGGACCGGGTGGTACGAGATCACATCAAGAAATCAGGCTTTGGCAGTTATTTTATCCATCGCACCGGCCACTCGATCGGTACCGAGGTTCATGCCAATGGCGCCAACATGGACG
>Ga0187778_10001923_pt1 | contig 14314 bp, 13 predicted proteins | sample 1015_Q2_SP5_20_M_FD_132418 | JGI IMG/M metagenome (GOLD analysis project Ga0187778, IMG submission 132418) | Tropical peat soil microbial communities from peatlands in Department of Meta, Colombia - 1015_Q2_SP5_20_MG | ecosystem: Environmental > Terrestrial > Soil > Wetlands > Peat | place... | reverse complement strand
GCGAGGCGGCCGGTCCAGTACGACTGCGTGGGGCCCGTCACGCCGGCCTGCTCGTTGCGGCCGGCGCCCGCCTCGAGATCCAGCACGGTGGTCGGGCCGGTGAGCGCTCCGTAGGCGAGGCCGACGGCCTCCTCGAACCGGCGGGCGATGCCGGCGAACCGGTTGCGGGTGTAATCGACCAGGCCGTACAGGCGGAAGCGGGAGCTCATCGCGTAGTCGCCGCGCAGGCCGGCCGTCAGCGTGTTCGCCGTCTCGACGCCGGCGGTGTGCGAGTTCACGATCGCGAACGTCTGGGTGAACTTCCACGGCGCCGGGTTCACGACCAGCTGCTCGCCGACGTTGAGCGTGCGCACGGAGGTGTTGCCGCTGGTGCTCACCAGCCCCAGGTCCACCTGGGCTTTCACGAGCGGCGGCGGGGGCGCGGGGGCGGCGGCCGGGGCCGGCGAAGGAGCCGGCGTCTGCGACACGCCTCCGACCGGAGCCGCGACGGCCGCGGCCAGGACGACGGGCCAGCAACGTACGGTCATTGGCACTCCCGCGATCAGGCGGTGGGTCCGGCTCCCTCCCGGGAACGCTCGATCACGACTTCGACCGACTCGAGCGGCCCTGGGATCGGAGCGTGCGGCTTGCGCGCCGCGACGCGGACGCGCTCGACGTTGTCGAGGGCCAGCGCCTTCGCGGCCACCAGCTCGCACAGCCCTTCGAGCAGCCGGTGATGGCTGGTGCCGACCGAGTCGGCCACCAGGCGGTAGAGATGACGGTAGTCCAGCAGCGCCTTCGGCGAGTCGGTGACGCCGACCCGTCGCAGCGAGAGGTACACCGTGACGTCCAGCTCCAGCGGCTGCGGAATGTGCTCCTCGTGCGGCAGCAGGCCGACGAGGGTGTGGAACCGCATGCCGCGGAGCGTGATGGCGTCGTTCGGCATCGTGCAACGGTACCCGGGTCAGCCCCGCGCGTCCAGCGCGGCCCGCACCGTGCGCAGCCACTCCAGGGCGGCGGCGGCCCCGCCGCGCGCCATGCGGGCGACCACGGCGCTCCCGATCACCACGCCGTCGGCGAGCCGGGCGACCGCGGCCGCCTGCGCGGGCGTCGAGATGCCGAAGCCCACCGCGACCGGCAGGCGCGTCATCGTCCGCAGCGACGCGACCTGCGGCGCCAGGGACGCCGAGACGCTGCCGCCTTCTCCCGTCACGCCCAGGCGCGACACCAGGTAGACGAACCCCCCGCTCCGGGCGGCGATGACCGCCTGGCGGGCCGGCGGCGTCGTCGGCGCGACCAGCCGCACCAGCGGCAGTCCCGCCGACCCGAGCGCGGTCTCGATCGCCTCGTCGGCGCCGACCGGAAGGTCCGTGATCAGGATGCCGGCGGCACCGGCGGCGCGCGCCTCGCGCGCGAAGCGGGCGGGGCCGAGCGCCAGGACCGGGTTGAGGTAGGAGAACACCACGGTCGGCGCGCTGCGCTCCGAGCGCGCGAGCAGCGCCAGCGCGCCCGCGAGCGTCGTGCCGCCCGCCAGCGCGGCGTGCGTGCTCGCCTGGATGGTGGGGCCGTCGGCCACCGGGTCGCTCCACGGCACGCCGAGCTCGACGACGTCGACCCCGGCCGCCGCCGCGCCGCGCAGGAACGCCGCGGTCTCGGCCGGGCTCGGATGGCCGGCGGTCACGTACGCCACGAGCCCGGGCCGCCCGGCCTCGCGGAGCCGGGCCCAGCACGCGGCGAGGAGGCCGGCGGGCGCCGGCTCAGACAAAGTAGTCGGAGACCCGGATGCCGTACTTTTCCGGATTCGAGACCTTGATGATGGAGCGCAGGAAGTTGCCGTTCGCGTCCCGCTCGGAGAGGTCCACCACGTGGCCCGGGTACACCACCGTGCCGGTGGCGTCGGAGACGATCCGCGCCATCGGCCGGTGGAGGAACTCGGGGTTGGGGTTCGAGGCCGCGACGATCGCCAGCTCGTAGGAATCGAGGATGATCAGCGTGCCGACCGGATACACGCCGATCAGGTTGATGAACGCCTTCACCAGGATCTGGTCGTAGCCGCGCTTGGGGTTCTCCAGCATCTCCTTGAGGACCCCGTCGGGCTGGATCGGCGTCGTCTGGTAGGTGCGGCGGGAGGTGGCAGCGTCGAACCCGTCGGCGACGGCGATGATCTTGGAGAAGATCGACACCTGCCGGGCCCGCAGCGTCTTCGGGTACCCCGTCAGGTCCGCCTTCATGTGGTGCTCGTAGGCCGTGATCATGCTGCGGTACGGGATCTCGCCGTAGCCGCGCATCGCGAACAGGGTCAGCACCCCGAGCCAGGGGTGCGCGGTCATGATCCGCCACTCTTCCTCGTCGAGGCTGCCGTCCTTGTTCAGCACCTCGAGCGGCACGCGCGACTTGCCCACGTCGTGGAACAGCGCCGCCATGCCGAGATCGTAGAGCTGGAGCTTGGTGAGGCCGAGCTTGCGGCCGAGCGCGACGGCGAAGATGCATACGTTCACCGAGTGGGTGAACGTGTAGTCGTCGTAGTCGCGCAGGGTCGTGAGGCCCACCAGCGCCGATTCGGCCGACAGCACCTGGTCGACGATGGCCTGCACGGCCCGCTTCACCTTCTTGACGCTCGCGGTGCGGCCCATCCGCACCGAGTTGATGACCTCCTTGGTCACCGCGACCGAGCGCTGGTAGGTGCGCTTGGCGTGCTCCTTCGCCCGCTCCTCCTCCTCCTCGCTGATCTCGGACTCGACCGGCGGCTCCACCGCGATGCGGCTGACCGCGCCCTCCTCGAGCTTGCTCGACAGCTCGTGGAAGCGGTTCACCGTCGCGTCGCGCACCGAGACGGCGAGCAGCAGCGACAGCAGGGTCGTCCACTCGCGGCGGTCCGCACCCTCCGTCGCCCGCACCACGCCGACGCCGACGGCCCGCAGGATGCCGAGCACGTGGGAGAACGAGGCGTAGTTGTCGAGGTCGAGACGCAGCCGCGTGGCGTTGACGAAGATGAACTCGCCGGTGACCCGGAGCTCGATCTCCTTCTCCCGCTCGAGCAGGCTGTTCACGGCGGCCATCAGCTCGTCGAGCGACTTCTGCACCTGGGCGTTCTCGAGCGGATAGAGCTTGAGCGAGCGCAGCACCGTGTACAGCGCGACCAGGAACGACCGGCCCGCCCCGCGGATGTAGGCGTCCGTGGTCTGGATCGACTCCACCACCGAGGGCCGGCGGCCGGGCTCGGTCATCTCAGCTCCCCGGCGGCAGGCCGCGCAGGGCCCGCGTCACCGCGTTGCGCACCAGCGCTTCCTTCGACCCGGTGGCCCGCTCCAGGGCCTGGCGCGCCGCCGGGGTGCCGATCCGGCCCAGCGCGAGCGCCGCGCAGGCGCGCGTCTCCGGATCCTCCTTGCGCTTGAGGAAGCCGCCGCTGTTGAGCATCGCGTCGAGCGCGGCGACGCCGGACTCGCCGACCAGCGAGCCGTAGGCCTCGAAGAACGCCATCTTCTCGGTCAGGTCGGCGGCGCGCACCGACTTGCCCTCGACCGCGGCCGTCACCTTGGGCAGCGCGCCCCGGTGCTTGTGCTGCATCAGCACCCGCACGGCGGTGAGCCGCACGTCCCGGTCGGCGTCGTCGAGCGCCCGCTCCAGCCCCTGCAGCGCCGCCGGGGTGGCGAAGTCGGCCAGGGCCTGGACGGCGGCGACGCGGATCGCGGTCTCCTCGTGGCCCAGCGACTGCGCCACCGCCGGCGCCGCCTCCTTGAGCTTGAGCCGGCCGGCGAGCTTGACCGCCTCCAGCGCGACCGCCGCGTCGGCGCCGGCGATGGCGCCCACCAGGTCGGGCACGTGCGCCGCGGCGAGGCGCTGCAGCGACTGCTCGAGCACGACCTTGAGCCGCTGGTTCGTGACCCGCGGCAGCCAGGAGAGGAGCGTGGGCAGCGCCTCGGGCCGCAGCTCCGCGAACAGCTCGCCCAGCTCCTCGGCCGACGGGTGCGCGGCGGCCTCGTCGAGCGACGTCAGCAGCTGCGACAGGGCCTCGGGCTGCGACAGGCGGCCCGGCAGGTCCGCCAGCGCCTTGCGATGCTCGGGCAGCAGCTCCCGCGCGCGCTGCAGCACCGTCCGCACCTCGCGCAGCACGTACGCGACCGAGAGGAAGTCCCCGGCCCCGAGCAGGTACGGCAGGAAGCTGTCGAGGATCGAGATCAGCTCCGCCCGGACCGTGGGGAACGGCTGCAGCTCCATGACGTCGAACAGCATCGCGAGCACGCTGCGCCGCAGGTCCTGCGCGTACTCCCGGTTCACCTCCTCGCGCAGCTGCGCGATCTCCCGTTCGTCGAGGAAGTAGAGCGTGGTGTCGAAGTCCTCGGCCCGCACCAGGCCCTGCCGCGGCGGCGCCTCCTCCTCCACCGCCGCGGAGACGTGGCGCAGCGCGCCCGCCGAGGCCGTGAGCTCCTCGCCGGACGGCAGCGCCATCCCGCCGACGTCGCTCGCCAGCTCCTGGAAGACGTAGCGGATCAGCTGGAAATCCTTCTCCCACAGGAGCGTCAGCAGGTCGTCGTTGTCCTCGGGCTGCAGCGTGCGCGCCCGGTGCACGACGTCGAGCAGGCCGAGGATCTCCTCCTGCTCGACGCCGGCGAGCAGGGTGAGCGACCGCACGCCGTCCTTGAAGAACACCCAGGTGAAGCCCTCGCTGCGCGACGGCGAGCTGTACACCACGTTGCCTTCCCAGTGCAGCTCGGTCTCGAACACGTCGAGCACCAGCTCGTCCTGCGCCTCCCAGACGGGCTTGAACGCGGCGCGCAGGTTCTCGAGGGCTTTCTGGTAGACCGGGTTGTTGGGGAGGTAGAGCTGGTGGGCGCGCATCCCCTTGGCGAGAGCCTGCATCAGCTCTTCGACCGCCGTCGGCGGCAGCGCCAGCTCAGGAGTCGCACCCATCGTCACTCGGCCCTGCTCTCGAGTGCCGCGGCCGCGGCGACGTCCTTGTCGCCGCGCCCGCTGAGGTTCAGAACCACGACCGCACCCGGCTTCCAGCGGCCGGCTTCCCCGAGCACCCACGCCACCGCATGCGCGCTCTCCAGCGCGGGGATCACGCCCTCCAGCCGGCTCAGCCGCGCGAAGGCGTCCAGCGCGGCGGCGTCGTCCACGGCCACGTACCGCGCACGGCCCGAGTCCTTGAGCGCCGCGTGCTCCGGGCCGACGCCCGGATAATCGAGCCCCGGGGCCACCGAGTGCGCCGGGCTGACCTGCCCGTCCGCGTCCTGCAGCAGGTAGCTGAGGCTCCCGTGCAGCACGCCCGGCCGGCCGGCGAGCAGCGAGGCCGAGTGCACGCCTCCCGCCAGCCCCGTGCCCGCCGCCTCCACTCCGACCAGCTCCACGCCGGCGTCGGGGAGGAACGCCGCCCAGATGCCCATCGCGTTCGAGCCGCCGCCGACGCACGCCACCACGCACGCGGGCAGCGCGCCGATCCGCTCCAGGCACTGGCGACGGGCCTCGCGCCCGATCACGGCCTGGAGATCGCGCACCAGCCGCGGATACGGGTCGGGCCCGACGACGGAGCCGATAATATAGTGCGTGGACTCGACGTTGGTGACCCAATCGCGGATCGCTTCGCTGGTCGCGTCCTTGAGCGTGCGGGTGCCCGATCCCACCGGACGGACCTCCGCTCCCAGCAGGCGCATCCGGTACACGTTCAGCGCCTGCCGCGCCATGTCCTCCTCGCCCATGTAGATCACGCACTCGAGGCCGAACCGCGCGCACACCGTCGCCGTCGCGACGCCGTGCTGGCCGGCACCCGTCTCCGCGATGATGCGCCGCTTGCCCGTCCGCCGCGCGAGCAGCACTTGGCCGAGCGCGTTGTTGATCTTGTGCGCGCCCGTGTGGTTCAGGTCCTCGCGCTTCAGCAGCACGCGGGCCCCCACCGCGTGGGAGAGGCGCGGCGCCTCGGACAGCGGCGTCGGCCGGCCCACGTAGTCGGCGAGCAGCCCGTCGTACTCCGCCCAGAACGCCGCGTCGCCCGACAGGCGGTCCCAGGTCGAGGCCAGCTCCTCGAGGGCGCTCATCAGCGTCTCCGGCACGTAACGCCCGCCGTACACGCCGAACCGCCCGCTCACCGGGACCGCTCCCCGCGCCCGCGCCGCTCGACCCCGAGGAGCGGCCGCAGCGCCGCCGCCGGATCGGCCGCGCCCGACACCGCGGTGCCGACCAGGACGGCGTCCGCGCCGCACCCGGCGACCCGCTCGACGTCGCCGCGGGTCGCGAGCCCGCTCTCGGCCACCGCGAGCAGGTCTCCCGGCACCTGGCCGATGAGGCGCTCCACCAGCGCGGCGTCCAGCGCCAGGGTGTCGAGGTCCCTCGCGTTGACGCCGATGGCGGCGGGCCGCGCGGCGACGGCGGGCGGCAGCTCGGCCTCCGCGTGCACTTCCACCAGACAGGCGAGACCGAGGTCCTGCGCCACCCGCGCCAGCTCGACCAGCCGCTCGCCGGGCAGCACGCGCGCGATGAGGAGCACGGCGGACGCGCCGGCCGCCCGCGCCTCGAACAGCTGCGCGGCATCGAGGAGGAAGTCCTTCCTCAGGACCGGGATCCCGACCGCGGCCGCGACCCGCGCCAGATCCTCCAGCGACCCGTCGAAGTGCCCCGGCTCGGTGAGCACCGACAGGGCGGCGGCACCCGCATCGGCCAGCCGGCGGGCCAGCGCGGCGGCGTCGTTCGCGGCGGCTCCCGCGAGCCGGCCGGCCGAGGGCGACCGGCGCTTGATCTCGCCGATCACCGCCACGCCCCGTCCCGGCCCGAGCGCGGCCGCGAAGTCCGGCGCCGCCCGTGCCCGGGCCGCTTCGCGCTCGAGCCTCCCGCGCTCGGAGCGCGCCGCGGCCGCCCGCCGCTCCGCCTCCCGGAGGATCCCGGTCAGCACCCCTGCTTGTGCTTCGGCTTTCATTCGGTTAGCTTCGTTTTCGGCGTATGTTCGGGAATTCGGCGGCCCGACCCGGCCCGGAAGGAGCCATGGTACCCCTCACCAAGCGCCAGCGCGAGATCCTGGACTATCTGACCGGCTACATCGGCGACCACGGCTACGCGCCGAGCTTCGAGGAGATCGCCTCGGCGATGAAGTACGCGTCGCTCGCCACGGTCCACGAGCATCTCAGCAACCTCGAGCGCAAGGGCGTCATCCGCCGCTCCTACAACGAGAGCCGGTCCATCGAGGTGCTCTCGAGGGCGCGGGCTCCCGGCGTGGTCGAGGTGCCCCTCCTCGGCGCGGTGGCGGCGGGCGAGCCGATCGAGGCCGTCCAGGAGCAGGAGACGATCATCCTGCCGGAGGACATGCTCCCGGCCACGGGCCCGAACTACGTGCTCCGGGTGCGCGGCGACTCGATGATCGAGGAGCAGATCCGGGACGGCGACTACGTGGTCGTCACCAGCCGCAACAGCGCGCGCAACGGGGAGATGGTCATCGCCCTGCTCCAGGGCACCCACGCGACCGTGAAGAAGTTCTACCGCGAAAAGAGCGGCTGGATTCGCCTCCAGCCCGCCAACGCCGCCGTCGAGCCGATCGTCGTTCACGAGGACGACGTGACGATCCAGGGCGTCGTGGTGGGCGTGATCCGCAAGTACTAGCTCCGCTTCTCCGCGCGCAGCCGCTCCAGCACCGACCGCGCGGCGCCCGAGTCCAGGGCCTCCGCGGCCCGTTCCACCGCCCGCTCCCACTGCTCCGCCACGCCGGCGGCCACCAGGGCCGCGGCAGCGTTGATCAGCACCGCGCTGCGGCGCACCGACCGGTCCGCGCCGGAGAGGATGCCGGCGACGATCCGCGCGTTGTCGGCGGGGCTCCCGCCGGCCAGCTCGGCCGCGTCGCCGGCCGCGAGGCCGAACCGGTCGGGGTCGAGCGTCCAGTGCCGGACCCGGCCGCCATGCACCTCGTGCACCTCCGTCTGGCCGAGTCCGGGGGGCGCGATCTCGTCGAGGCCCGCCCGGCCGTGCACGACCAGCGCGCGCTGGGCGCCGAGCAGGCCGAGCGTGTCCGCCACGAGCCGCGCCCGCTCGGCGTCGGCGACGCCCACGACCTGGCGCATCGCGCCGGCGGGGTTCGCCAGCGGCCCCAGCAGGTTCATGATCGTCGTCAGGCCCAGCTCACGGCGCACCGGCCCGGCGTGGCGCATCGCCGGGTGGTAGAGGGGCGCGAACAGGAACACCATCCCGCATCGCTGGAGCGCCGCGGCGGCTCGCGCCGGCTCGAGCTGGATCTCGACCCCGAGGGCCTCGAGCAGGTCGGCGCTGCCGGAGCGCGAGGTGAACGAGCGGTTCCCGTGCTTCACGACCCTCGCGCCGGCGCCCGCGGCCACCAGCGCGGCCGCGGTCGAGATGTTGAAGGTCCCGACCGCGCCGCCGCCGGTGCCGCAGGTGTCCACCAGCTGCTCGGGCGCGCCGGCGTCCACGCGCACCATCGCCGCGCGCAGCGCGAGGGCCGCGCCCTCGAGCTCGGCGGGCGCCTCGCCCTTGACGCGCAGGGCGACGAGCAGCGCTGCGGTCTGCACCGGCGTGGACTCGCCCGCCATGACCTGGCCGAAGGCCTGCGACGCCAGGGACGCGGGCAGGTCGCGGCGCTCGGCGAGCATGCCGATGGCGCGGGAGACGGGATCGGTCGGAGGCATCGGTCGCGCGAGCGCTCGGGCGTTCGGGTCCGGTGGAATGCCCGGCGAGCGTGCGTCGCCGGAAATTGCGGTTTCTCAAATAGAACAAGCACTTGCGTCGCTTGACCACCCCCCGGGCCGCGGCTAGGTTTGGCGAACATGGCGGCGCGGCCGACCCTCATGCTGCTGCAGTACGACGGCGGGGCATTCGCAGGGTGGCAGCGTCAGCCGGCAGCGCGCACGGTCCAGGGCGACGTCGAGGACATCCTGGCGCGGCTCCTGGGCAAGCGAACGCCGGTGATCGGGGCCGGACGCACGGACGCCGGGGTGCATGCCACAGGCCAGGCGGCGGCGGCGATGGTCCCCGAGCGGTGGAAGCCGCGAGACCTGGTGCGCGCGATGAATGCTCTCCTACCCTCCGACATCTGGATCGCTTCGGCGAGCCGCATGGTCGCGGGCTTCAATCCGCGCCGCCATGCGGTGGAGCGCACCTACTGCTATCGGATCGGCACCGGCGACGCGGCGCACTCACCGTTCCGGCGGCGCTACGAGTGGGCGCTCGCCGGACCGCTCGAGGCGGCGGCGCTCGCGACCGCGGCCCGGGAGCTCGTGGGCGAGCACAGCTTTCTCGCCCTGTCGGCCAAGGGCCCCGAGCGCTCGCACTGGCGCTGCAAGGTCCTCGAGGCGCTGTGGCTGCGGCGCGAGCAGGCCGAGGGAGTGGAGTTCTGGATCACCGCCGACCGGTTCCTGCACCACATGGTGCGCTTCCTGGTCGGCCTGATGGTCGACATCGCGCGCGGGCGGCGGCCGCCGGGCGACCTCCGCCGGCTGCTCTCGGCCCGGGACAACCGGTCGGCGTCGCCGCCGGCTCCCGCGCACGGCCTGTTCCTGGTGGGCGTGCGCTACCCGCAGCACCTCTACGCCACGGGCTCATGAAGATCTATCTCGACACCGCCAAGCTCGACGACATCCGCTGGGCCGCCGGCGCGGGGCTCATCGACGGCGTGACCACCAACCCGAGCCTGCTGGCCAAGGTGGCGGGCGACGCGGACCCGCGCGCGCTGCTGGTGGAGATCTGCCGGACCGTCGAAGGCCCGGTCTCGGCCGAGGTGGTCGCGGTGGACGCCGAGGAGATGTACCGCGAGGGCAAGGAGCTGGCCAAGCTCGCCGAGAACATCGTGGTGAAGATCCCGATGATCGAGGCGGGGCTCACGGCGATCCGCCGGCTCTCCGCCGACGGGATCCCGGTCAACGTCACGCTGATCTTCTCGGCCATGCAGGCGCTGCTCGCGGCCAAGGCCGGGGCGGCTTACGTCAGCCCGTTCGTGGGCCGGCTCGACGACGTCGGGCACGAGGGCATGGAGGTCGTCCGGCAGATCCGCGCGGTGTTCCGCAACTACGAGATCGAGACCGAGCTGCTGGCGGCGTCGCTCCGCCACCCGCTCCACGTCCTGCAGGCCGCGCTGGCGGGAGCGGACATCGGCACGATGCCGCCCGCCGTGCTGCGCCAGCTGCTGCTCCACCCGCTGACCGACCGCGGGCTGGACCAGTTCCTCGACGACTGGGGCAAGCTGGGCGCCCGCGCCGGGGCGGGAGAGCCCACGGCGTGAGAGCCACCCCGGCGCTCGCCGCCGCGCTCGCGTCGCTGGGCCTCGCGGCGACGCTCGCCGCGCAGCAGCAGCCCTACGACGTCGTCGGCGCCGGCCGGCACTCTGCCCTGAGCGTCGCCGCCGCCCGGGTGGGGCCCGCGGTGGTGAGCGTGAACGTGGTGCGCCGCGAGCGCACCCTGCCCCGCACCGTGTTCGACCTGTTCTTCCTGCCCCCCGGCTCCGAGCGTGTGGTCCAGGGCCTCGGCTCCGGCTTCATCGTCTCGTCCGACGGCATGATCATCACCAACCAGCACGTGGTGACGGGGGCGGACTCGATCGTGGTGACGCTGCGCGACGGCCGGACCTTCCCCGCGCGACTGCTGGGCGAGGACGCGCGCACCGACGTCGCGGTCGTCAAGATCGACGGCGGGGACTTCCCGGTGGCGCGCATCGGCCGCACCGGCGACCTGGCGACCGGCGACTGGGTGGTGGCGATCGGGAATCCGTACGGCTTCCTGCTCGGCAACAGCGAGCCGTCGGTCACGGCGGGCGTCGTGAGCGCGCTCAAGCGCTCGGTGGTGCCGTCGGCCGGGCAGCCGGGGCTGTACGTGGACATGATCCAGACCGACGCGGCGATCAACCCGGGCAACTCCGGCGGGCCGCTGGTCGACGCCGCCGGCGAGGTGGTCGGCGTCAATTCGTTCATCCTGTCCGAGTCGGGCGGCAACGTCGGCCTCGGCTTCGCGATCCCGATCGAGCGGGCCATGCGCGTCGCGCGCGACCTCAGGGCCTACGGCCGGGTGCCGCGCGGCTGGACCGGCGTGCAGATCGCGGAGCCGGGCGCCAACACCGACGCGTGGCGGCGGCAGGTCGGCGTGGTGGTGCAGCACGTGGCGCCCGGCAGCCCGGGCAACCAGGCGGGGATCGGCGAGGGCGACACGATCATCCGGGTCGGCGCCAGGCCGGTGCGCAACTACCTCGACTGGGAGGCGTCGCTCCTCGACCTGGACGTGGGCGATACGCTGCACGTCGCGCTGCGACGCGGCAGCGGCGTCGCCCTCGCGACGGTGCGCGCCTCGGACCTGCCCTCCGAGCGCGCCCAGCGTGTCACCCTCGGCGACCTGGAGCTGGTGACCGTCACGCCGGCCATCCAGGCCGAGCGCCAGCTGAGGAACGCGTACGGCGCGCTGGTGGTGAGCGCGGGCCCCGAGTCGCAGCAGACCATCGGCCTGCAGGCCGGGGACGTGGTGCTCCGGATCAACAACGAGGACATCACCGACGCGGAGCAGGTGCGGAAGATCATCGCGTACTTCCGCAACCGGGGCGAGGTGACGCTGTGGTTCGACCGGCACGGCGTGTACAACTGGGTCCAGTTCTGAGGGCCCGGTGAGCGACCAGGACCGCTACGTGTCGCCGCTCGCCACGCGCTACGCCTCGCCGGCGATGCAGCGGCTGTGGGGCGCGGCGACGCGGGTCGGCCTGTGGCGGCGGCTGTGGATCGCGCTGGCGGAGGCCGAGCGCGAGCTGGGCCTGGCGATCCCGGCCGAGGCGATCGCGGAGATGCGGGCGCACGTCGACGAGGTGGACTTCGCGCGGGCGGCCGAGTACGAAGCGCGGTTCCGCCACGACGTGATGGCGCACGTCCACGCCTTCGGCGACGTCGCCCCCGCCGCCCGGCCGTTCATCCACCTGGGCGCCACGTCGGCGTACGTCACCGACAACGCCGACCTGCTGCTCCTGCGCGAGGGACTGCGCCTGGTGGAGCTTCGCCTGGCGGCGGTCCTGCGGGCGTGGCGCGGCGTCGCGGCGCGGCACCGCGCGCTGCCGACGCTCGCGTACACGCACCTCCAGCCCGCGCAGCTCACCACCGTGGGCAAGCGCGCGGCGCTGTGGATGCAGGGCTTCGCGTCCGACCTGGCCGAGGTGCGGCACCGCCGCGACGACCTGGCCCTGCTCGGCTGCAAGGGCACCACGGGCACCCAGGCGTCGTTCCTCGACCTGTTCGGCGGCGACCACGACAAGGTCCGGCGGCTCGACCGCTGCGTCGCCGAGAAGATGGGCTTCGCGCGGGTGGTCCCGATCAGCGGGCAGACCTACCCGCGGAAGGTCGACGCGCAGGTGCTGGCCGTGCTCGCCGGCGTCGCGCAGTCGGCCGCCAAGTGCGCGGCCGACCTGCGGATCCTCCAGCATCTCGGCGAGCTGCTCGAGCCGTTCGAGGCCGAGCAGGTCGGCTCGTCCGCGATGGCCTACAAGCGCAACCCGATGCGGGCCGAGCGGATCGCGTCGCTGGCGCGCTACGCGATGCACCTGCCGGCCAACGCCGAGGAGACCGCGGCGCAGCAGTGGTTCGAGCGGACGCTCGACGACAGCGCCAACCGGCGCGTGGTGCTGCCCGAGGCGTTCCTCGCCGTGGACGCGATCCTGGTGCTGATGGCGGACGTCGCCTCCGGCCTGGAGGTGCGCGAGGCGGTGATCGGCAGGCACGTGGCGCGCGAGCTGCCGTTCATGGCGACCGAGCGCTGCCTGATGCTCGGGGTCAAGGCCGGGGGCGACCGCCAGAGCCTGCACGAGGTGGTGCGGCGCCACAGCATGGCGGTGGCGAAGGCGGTGGCCGAGCAGGACACGCCGAACGACCTGCTCGAGCGCCTGGCGGCCGACCCCGCGTTCCGCTCGGTGCCGGTGGCCGAGATCGCCCGCACGCTCACGCCGGCGGCGTTCGTCGGCCGGGCGCCGGAGCAGGTGGACGAGTTCCTGCACGACGTGATCGATCCCCTGGTGGCGGGCCTTCCCGAGGCGCCGCCCGCGGAGGTGAAGGTATGACGGCGACGATGCGGAGCGATCTGCCGCTGCCCCTCGAGCGCCGGGGCAAGGTGCGCGAGGTCTATCGCGTGGACGAGGAGCGGCTGCTCATCGTGGCCAGCGATCGCATCAGCGCCTTCGACGTGGTGCTCGGGGAGCCGGTCCCGTACAAGGGCGAGGTGCTGACGCAGCTCAGCGCCTTCTGGTTCGCCCGCCTCGCCGCCGCGGTGCCGCACCACTGCCTCACCGCCGACGCGGGCGAGATCGTCGCGGCGGTGCCGAAGCTCGCCGCCCACCGGGCCGCGCTCGCCGGCCGCGCGATGCTGGTGCGCCGCAGCGAGCCGGTCCCGTTCGAGTGCGTGGTGCGCGGCTACATCTCGGGCTCGGCGTGGAAGGAGTACCGGCAGTCGGGCACCCTGGCGGGCGAGCCGATGCCTGGCGGCCTCCGGGAGTCGGACCGTCTGCCGACGCCGATCTTCTCCCCCGCCACCAAGGCCGAGGTCGGCCACGACGAGAACGTCACGTTCGAACGGGTGACCGGCGCGCTCGGCGCGAAGGTCGCCGCCGAGCTCCGGGACCGCTCGCTCGCGCTGTACGGCGAGGCGCAGGGGTTCGCCGCCAAGCGCGGCATCATCATCGCCGACACCAAGTTCGAGTTCGGCCGATCGGGCGACGGCCGCCTGGTGCTCATCGACGAGGTGCTGACGCCCGATTCGTCGCGCTTCTGGCCGGCGTCGGGCTATCGCCCCGGCCAGGGGCAGCCCAGCTTCGACAAGCAGCCGGTGCGCGACTACCTCGACGGGCTGCGGCGCGCGGGCACGTGGAACGGCGATGCCCCGGCCCCGCCGCTCCCGGCCGAGGTGGTACGCGAGACAAGCCAACGGTACCGCGACATCTTCCGCCGTCTGACCGAGCCCACCGTGGAGGGAACGTGATGCGCATCGCGCAGGAGGGATGGCCCTTCGTCCGGGTGGCGCTCGCCCTGGACGCCGCGCTCGCCGTCGTGTGGTACTCCTGGCCGGGCTGGACCTGGCTGCCGTTCCTGGTGGGGATCGTCCTGACCGTGTGGGTCGCCGCGTTCTTCCGCGACCCGGAGCGGACCGGGCCCCGCGGCGAGGGGCTGGTGATCGCGCCGGCCGACGGGCGGGTGTGCAGCATCGCCCAGGTGGAGGAGCCGATGTATCTTCACCAGCAGGCGACCCGCATCTCCATATTCATGAGCGTGTTCAACGTGCACGTGAACCGGCTCCCGGTCTCGGGCGAGGTCGAGGTGGTGCACTACAACCCCGGCGAGTTCACGGTGGCGAGCCACGACAAGGCGTCGCTGGTGAACGAGCAGGCGTCGGT
>Ga0187778_10001922_pt1 | contig 14319 bp, 6 predicted proteins | sample 1015_Q2_SP5_20_M_FD_132418 | JGI IMG/M metagenome (GOLD analysis project Ga0187778, IMG submission 132418) | Tropical peat soil microbial communities from peatlands in Department of Meta, Colombia - 1015_Q2_SP5_20_MG | ecosystem: Environmental > Terrestrial > Soil > Wetlands > Peat | place... | reverse complement strand
GTGGGCACGTTGCGCAGCCACAGGCTCTGCTGGCCGTTATCATTCTGCACATTCAGAATGTACTTGCCATCGGGGGAAATCGCCGCCAGCGAAGCTTTGCCGGTGTTGGTGATCTGGGTGACGGCGAAGTTCTGAAAGGACGCGGCTCCGAAGCGCAGGAAGAGAGCGTAAATCCCGTAGGCAGCCGCGGCCAAGACGAGCAGCCCGGCGAAGGCTCCTGTGGCCATTTTCCAAGGGTGCTGCCGCGTCCTCGGGCTCACGGTAGAGGTACCGGCGTGAACCGCGGCGGAGGCGTCGGAAGGCGCGCTTCCCCCGGACGCCTGCCCCGAGGCAGGCGGGAGTGGCACGGCGGGAGGTCCAGCCGCCGGCTCGGCGGCAGCCACCGCCACGGTTTGTCCCGAGCCGCTGTCTCGCTGCAGACGCTTCAAGTCGCTACGCATGTCCGAGGCGTGCTGGTAGCGGAGGTCCCGGTCCTTTTCGAGCGCTTTATTGATAATGTCCTCGAGCTTCGCCGGCAGGTCGGGATTCAGGCGAAGTGCGGGCACCGGCACGCGCTCGAGAATGGCATGGGAGATGACGCCGGACGTCTCGCCGCGAAACGGCAGAGTCCCGGTGGCCATTTCATACAGAACGGCGCCAAACGAGAACAGGTCGGTGCGGGCATCGAGTTCCTTCCCGCGCACCTGTTCGGGCGACATGTAGGCGACCGTCCCCAGTGTGGTTCCCGGACTGGTCAGATGCTGTTCGTCGAAGGAACCCGTCTGCGTTCCCGCCGTTTCTAGGTTGGTCGAAGAACTGGCTGCATTCACAACCTTCGCCAGACCAAAATCAAGAATCTTGGCATGTAGGCGCTTGGTGACGAAGATGTTGGCCGGCTTGATGTCGCGATGAATGATCCCCTCGGCGTGCGCGGCATCGAGCGCATCGGCGATCTCCGTAGCCAAGGAGAGAATCAATTCGCTCTCGAGCGGACGCCCCGCAATTCGTTGCTTGAGGGTCAATCCGTCGAGAAACTCCATCGCGATGAACGGCTGACCCGCGTGCTGCCCGATCTCATAGATCGTGCAGATGTTGGGATGGTTCAAGGCGGAAGCGGCCTGGGCCTCGCGCTGAAATCGGGCCAAAGCCTGGGCATCCTTAGCGACTTCGTCGGGCAGAAACTTCAGGGCGACAAACCGGTGCAGGGTTAGATCCTCAGCCTTGTAGACGACACCCATGCCCCCGCCACCTAGTTTCTCAACGATGCGGTAGTGGGAGATGGTTTGGCCGACCATGACAGCAAACCTGCGAGCGGGTTTATCTTATGGACCCGGTTCGAGGCTAGTCAACCTCCGGCCTGGCGATAGAAGGCGGCGGAACCTGGTGCTAATCGCCGTATTTGGCTGCTAATCCCAGAAGCAGAATCGTTTTCCAGTGCGGAATGACGGCCGAGGGCGCAGGCGCTATACTGGCCCGGCTTCCAACCAGGGAGGTCGCCATGAAGCGTCTGCTCTTTCTTTCGCTCGTGCTCGGTCTTGCCGGAATGTCTCGGGCGCAACCCGGCCCCGCCACACTCGTGCTTCGCGGTGGAATCTTGGTGGACGTGGCCTCGGCCAAGGAGATCCGCGACAGCGTGATCGTGATCCAGGGCGAGCGGATCGAACAAGTGGGCGCCGTAGGCAGCTGGACCGCTCCTCAGGGCGCGCAGATCGTCGACGTAGGAGGCAAGTGGATCATTCCCGGACTGATCGATTCCCACGCTCACGCCCAGAGTGCTGAGGAGACGCCGTTGGCCCTGTACTTGGCGAACGGCGTTACCACGATTCGCAACCCCGGAGGAAACATCACCGTGCTGCGGATGACCAGGGAGCGGTTAGCCCGCGGCGAGCTTCTCGGACCACGCTTATTCTTTTCCGGTCCTCTGCTGGATGGCATGCCGCCGGTGTGGCCAGAGGGGAGCCTGTTGGTAGATACCCCGCAGCGAGCGCGAAGCGCCGTCAATTTTCTGGCCGATCAGGGTGTGGACTTCGTGAAGGTCTACAACAATGTCAAGGAGCCGGAACTGAAAGTGATCATTGAGACCGCGAAGGAACGAGGACTCCCGGTTGCGGGGCACATTCCGCGGTCGATGACCATGACGCGCGCCGTCGAGCTGGGGATGACCCGACTGGAACACATTCGCGTTACCGGACGGGAAATGCTGAGCCCGGAAGAGGCCGCAAAGATCGATCCTCTGCCGCTTGGAACACGAGAGCCGATGCTCTGGCAGCGATTCGATCTCGAGTCGGAGAAGATGCGGGCGCTCGTCGAACGGCTGGCCCAGAGCAAAGTCTTTCTCGACCCGACCCTGGTGATCGCGGAGCAGACCGAGGTACCAAATTTAGAGGCGGAGCGAAAGGATCCCAACAATCAGTATCTCTCCCCGGCGGCGGTAGAGGAGGCAGTGAAGGGTGCGAAGAATCCCCTCTTCGACCTTCCGCCCGATCTCCAGACCATAGCGGCTGAGGCTTTTCGGAAACAGGAGCAGTTTGTCGGCATGTGCAACCACGCGGGAGTCAAAATCCTTGCAGGAACCGATGGGCCGGGGATTGGCAGCTTACTGCCGGGATTCGGATTACACCGCGAACTGGAATTGCTGGTCGCATCCGGACTGAGCCCGCTCGAGGCGCTACGAGCGGCAACTTCCACCGCGGCCCAGGCCCTGGGCAAAGAAGATCAACTGGGAACGATTGCCCCCGGGCGCCTCGCGGACATGGTAGTTCTCGATGCCGATCCCCTCGAGGAAGTCAGAAATCTGCAGAAAATCCGCCTCGTGGTAGCGCGCGGAAAAGCTTACGCGCCGGAGGCGCTGCTCGAGCAAGTGCGGTCCCAGGCCAGGCAGACGCCGTGAGCCATCCGCCTAGTGCGGGTGGATGGTTTGGGGCGGGTCGAGGTCGAAGAGTGCTGGCGCGGTTAACTTTCGGCGGAGAGGTCCTCGCAGAGCCGTCGGAGTGCGTTCCTTTGCTCCCGCGAGAGGGCCAGGAACTCGAATCCGTGGCGCAGACCTATGCGATATCGAACCAGGGCGCGGAATTTCATGCAGCAATTGGTGGTCGGCAGGGTGATTTCCATCGAGACGACTTCTCCCGGTTCGACTTCCGCCGTGAGAGTGCCGCCAATTCCGTCTTCTCCGATTTCGCTCGAGCGTCCCCACAGGGAAACCGTTCCCGTGGGGCGAAAGACCTGGGCGTCGATGCGAATGTCAGCGGGATAGCGGGTGAAGCGACGGGGATTTGGGTCTCGAGGTCCCTCTTGGGCACCAGAAGCGCTCATAGTTTCTCCGCCTCCTTGCAGCGGATGACGACTGAGGCGCGCCAAACGGCCCTCCCCAAGAATGGCTGCGAGGAGAGCGGCGACGAATTTCCGCTTGGTGATCCGTTATCCGGCAAACGAAACCTGTTCCCATCAGCTCGGCCCCGGAAATTTGTTGCCCTACTCCCTGATTCTCTTCGAACTTCTAGCCTGGCTCAATAACCGGAAGGATCATGTACCAGAGAAGATAACGGGCGCAATTCCGGCAATGGCTGGGGGATAATTCCCCCAGCGAGGGTCCATTCGCGCGAAAATACCTAACAGCAGCTGGGACTATGGGCGGTCCGTGGACATTCAGGCGGGCACGAGACCTGGCAATCGGAGGGTTGTTCTGTTGCCTTGCCTTGGCCCAGACACCTCCTCCGCAAGCGTCCTTGCCCAATCCGTCGCCGCGGCTCGAAGTCACGGTCAGCGACGAAAACGGGGTCGCCGTTCCCTCGGCCCTGGTCCTGCTGACCAATGCCAAGCAGCCCAAACCTCTGCAGTCGGAAACGGATTTCGCCGGGCACTCGACCTTTAGCAAACTACTCCCGGAAAAATATGAGCTTCAGGTGGAGAAGCCAGGTTTTTATCGGGCCGTTATCCCCGCACTCGATCTCGCGACCACCTCGAGCATCGAGGTGGTCCTTTCCCATCAGCAGGAGATTCGCGAAACGGTCAACGTGGAAGAGTCCGTTCCCGCCATCAATCCGGCCCAGGTTTCCTCGAAAGAGCAACTTACGGGAATGGACATCATCGACCTTCCCTATGTCGCCACCCACGACTATCGCAACGTTCTCAACTTCATCCCGGGAGTGGTTCAGGACTCCTCGGGGCAGCCGCACGTAGCCGGCGCCGATACCCACCAGACCCTGATCTTGCTCGATGGTTTTAACGTGACCCAGCCCGCCAACGGGCTCCTGCTGATGCGGGTCAGCACCGATGCGTTTCGTTCGATTGAGGTGGAACCCAGCCGCGAGCCTGCCGAGTTCGGCAAAGCCTCGGGCGGCGTGCTGAGCCTCAACTCCGGCATTGGCGACAATCACTACCGTGTCATTGCCACCAATTTCCTTCCCTCGGTCCAGAACAAGAACGGCCTGGCCCTCGACCAGTGGGCTCCGCGCTTCACTTTCTCGGGCCCGATCGAAGAAGAGAAGGCCTGGTTCTTCGACGCCCTGGAAGGCGAATACGACAATCTCATTGTTTCTCAACTTCCCAGTAACGAAGACACGGATCATTACTGGCGCGCCGGGAACCTCGCCAAGGTTCAGACCAACCTTACTTCTCGCAACATCCTGACCGCGAGTTTTCTCTACAACTATTTGAACGACCAATACGCCGGTCTTTCGCTGTTCAGTCCCGCCCCGGCCAACCCTGAGGATGCCGAATCGGCGTACTTTGCCACCGCCAAAGATCAGCACTACTTTCGCGGGGGCGAACTACTGGAGGGAGGATTCAATTTCGATCAGTACAACCTGACGCTGACCCCGCACGGTGCCGCCCCCTACTTCCAGACCACACTCACGGCCGGGGGGAACTACTATCTTGAACAGCGGACGCAGGCCCGCCGCTGGCAGGCTCTCTCGAATCTGTATCTCCCTCCCCGCCAGTGGCACGGGCAACACGACATCAAAACCGGAATCGATCTCGACCGCATTGACTATGACGCGCAGTTTTTTCGGCGACCCATTTCGTTCTGGCCGGGCGAGAGCGTGACCACGCCGAGTGGCGCCTGTCCTACCAAGGCGAACGGGATTCCCACCGCGCCCTCGCCTTGTTCACGATATTCCCTGTTTTCCGGGGGTAATTTATCCACCACCAACAATTCCGAGTTCAGCGCCTATGTCCAGGACCAATGGTCGATCACCGACCGCCTGCTGATGGATCCCGGTGTGCGTTTGGACTGGGATCAGATCGTACGCAATCTCCTGGTCTCACCCCGGCTCGCCGGCACCTACGTGCTCGACAATTCCGGCAAGACCAAGCTTTCCGCCGGCATCGGTATCGTCTATGACGCAACCGATATCATCCTGATTGCCCGTCCCTATGCGGGAGAGCGGGCCGACTATTTCTTCAATGCGGCGGGGCAACCGACCGACTTGAGCGGCACCGTGCTCGCACAACCGACCTCGGTCCTCTCCAGCTTTAGCGTCAACCGAAACACGCTCCAAGCGCCCCGGTTTCTCAACTGGAGCGTGGCGCTCGAGCGCAGGCTGCCCAAAGCCATTTTCCTGAAGGCCGAATACATGAACCGCCAGGGCACCCAGGATTTCGTGTACAACACCGCGAACAATTCCCCGGGCGGCAACTTTGTTCTTGAGAACACGCGCAACGATCACTACCACGCCTTTCAGTTGAGCCTTCGCCACAACTTCGGCCGATCGTACCTCGTCAGCGGCTCCTACACTCGTTCGACGACGACCTCGAACCAGGTGTTCAATTTCAACATCGACAACCCATTTCTTAGCCCCCAAGCTTCAGGTCCATTCCCCTGGGACACGCCTAACCGCTTTCTCTCTTGGGGCTTTCTTCCGTTCTTCAATCTTCCCATCGTTCACCACCTCGACCTGGCGTATTCGACCGAAGCCCGCACGGGATTCCCATTTAATGTCTACAACAACCTGCAGGAGCTGGTGGAGCCTCCCGGTTCGCGCCGTTTCCCCACCTATTTCACCCTGAACCTGCAGCTCGAAAAGCGCTTTCACCTGTTCGGCTACTACTGGGCAATACGGGGCGGCTTCGACAACGTTACCGATCGGCTAAATCCCATCTTTGTGAACGGCGATATCGACTCCCCACAGTTCCTGGTCTTCAGCGGTTACGGCCATCGCAGCTTTACCTCGCGGCTGCGCTTCCTCGGCCGAAAGTGAGCGAGATCAGGATCGATCGCACCACCCCACCCTTGGCCTTCGGCCAGCCGGCTCCGGTCGAGGTCGCGAATTGGTTTAGCGGCCCTGCCCCAAAACCCTTAGAATGAACTTTCTATCGATGGACCACCTGAATCCATCGAGGAGCATCCATCATCTGTTGAGATCTGGAGGAAAACGAACTATGGCTCACGAACTGCCCGCCCTACCCTACGACTATGCTGCCCTGGAACCCACCATCGATACCCAGACCATGAAACTGCACCATGACATGCATCATGGAACCTACGTCAAGAATTTGAACGCTGCTCTCGAGAAATTCCCGAATCTGCAATCGAAGAAGGTCGAAGAGTTGCTGCGCGACCTGAATGCCGTCCCTGAAGAGATTCGCACCGCTGTGCGCAACAATGGTGGTGGACATATGAACCACACCATGTTCTGGAAGATCATGAAGCCCAAAGGTGGAGGGGAACCGACCGGTGATATCGCGCAAGTGATCCAGACCGCCTTCGGCAGCTTCAAGGATTTTCAGACCAAGTTTAACGATGCCGGTGCCAAACAGTTTGGCAGCGGTTGGGCTTGGCTCGTGGGCAAGCCCGACGGATCGTTTCAGGTGATCAGCACTGCCAATCAGGACAACCCCATTTCCCAAGGTCTGTTCCCGATTCTGGGGAACGACGTGTGGGAGCACGCCTACTATCTCAAGTACAACAACCGCCGCCCCGAATATCTGGCTGCGTGGTGGAATGTAGTGAACTGGGCCGAAATCAACAATCGGCTGAAGATCTTTCAGGAGCATCGCGAACCGGCGCTCGCTCAGCGCTAAGAAAAATCAGTCCTTGGGCGCGAAGGATCTAGGAGTCTGGATTCCTAACTCCCTAGATTCTTCGCGATATCCCCGAGGGCGCGAGTCCACTCCCAACACGAGCCCCAGCAGCCTCTCGTCATGCCAGACGCAGTGATTCTCGGTGCCGGTGCGGCCGGCCTGGCTGCGGCGGTCGAACTGGGGCGTGCCGGTCTGGCCTCGACCATCCTAGAAGCCCGCGACCGCATTGGTGGTCGCATGTTCACCCAATGGGACCCAACCACCCAAACCGCGGTGGAGCTCGGTGCCGAATTCATTCACGGCTTGCCCGGGGAAATCTGGGAGTCTCTGAAAGCTCACGCGGTCACCGTCCAGGAGGTCGAAGGAGATTTCTGGTCGGTCGAAGACCAACAATTGCGCCCTTCGGAGTTCTTTTCCGAGGCGGAAGCCATTCTCGAGCACATGGACGACCGGGAACCCGATGAGTCTTTTCTCCATTTCCTCGCTCGCCGCTTTCCTCCCTCCGTGCGCAATCCGAGGCTCCAGGCGGCCATCGACCGGGCGCGGAATTACGTCACCGGCTTTCATGCCGCCGATCCGGAGCTGGTCGGCGTGCATTGGCTGGTGAGATCCAGGCGAGCCGACGACGAGATCGCAGGCGATCGCGCCTTTCGCATGGAAGGCGGATATCGCACCCTGGCGGAGATTTTCCACAAGCAGGTGACGGACGCGGGCGTTCGCATCCAATTCAATTCGGTAGTCGAGCAAATCGAATGGAGGCGCGGTCGAGCGACGGTGCGCTTCGGCAATCCGTCGGGTCCGGCCACGATCGAGGCACCGTCGGTTCTGGTCGCGGTGCCGCTCGGCGTGCTTCAAGCCGGTTCCCTTCGATTCTCTCCCGCTTTGCCGCCTGCGAAGCAGAGAGCCATCCGCGGGCTGGTGATGGGAAAAGTGGTTCGGGTCACGCTGAGTTTTCGCGAGCGCTTTTGGCAGGCTTTGCGTCCTGCTCACCCCCATCGGTCGAGCACGCTCGAGACCATGAGTTTTCTTTTCTCCGAGGACGATTACTTTCCCACCTGGTGGACGCAAATGCCGAGCCAAGTTCCGCTGCTCACCGGTTGGTCGCCGGCTCACTGCGCCGAGCGCGTCTCTGGCCAAGGCTCCGCATTCACCGTTCATCAGAGTCTCAAGACTCTCAGCCGGTTACTGCCAGTCAGCTTGGGGGAACTCGAGGCGCTGCTGGCGGATGCTTACGTGCATGACTGGCAGAACGACCCGTTCTCGCGGGGCGCCTACAGTTATGCCCGCGCGGGCGCCGACGGGGCACAGCTGGAACTGGCGGCGCCGCTTGAGAACACAGTTTTCTTCGCCGGCGAAGCCGCCGACATCTCCGGACACAACGGAACGGTGCATGGTGCCATCGCGAGCGGCAGGCGTGCAGCCCGGCAGTTGCTCGAGGTTCGACTCTGACCCGAACAAGCGGAGAGCAATGCCTCAGGGAAGGGAAAGCACGAAACTCGAACCGAATTGTTGGTTTCCTGTGCTGCGCTTGTGGAAATACCCCTGCCCAGGGTGTGCCTGAGCTCGCTTCCCGAGCGACGAGCTTGCAACTGCTAGGCAGGATGCTGCCTCCCGATGCCGCCTCACCGACGTTGGTTGGTTAAAATTTTTCCCCGATTCGAGCCTTCCATTTTCCTCATTGCACCAAAAATTTGGAATTGACCCTCTACCCAGTCGAGAGTAGATTCTCCTCACTTATTTAAGAAAAATTCACCCGGCAGCGATCCTATCTGTGATCTTGTGCACGAGGAGCGACAGCCGAGATGTTTTGAACTCGAACGGTCGATAACCAGAAACTTGCTCCCAACCCTAGGGGTGAACGCACGTGAGGACTACAGAGTGGAAGACGTATCGCACGCGTTTCCTGATCAAAGCCAAGCAACTAACTGAGCCCCTGGTATTCGTAGATGCACTCGGGCGGGAACATCGCGGCATCCCTGGCGACTATCTGATCGAATCCTCCGATGGCTGCCGTAGTATTCAGCGACGCGCAATTTTCGAAGATATCTACGTGCCGCTTGGTCCGGCAAACCCGTCGGAGGGGTCCGGTTTGCCAGCCGCATCCGCTCTCGCCAGCTCGCCTAGAACTCGCATCTCAGCCCGCCAGGGAACTGCCTTGTGAGGCCGCGGTGACCAAACTTCGACTCGAACGAGATCAGTTGCCATTGAACTCATCCTAGGCCTTCGCTCCCGAAGGGAGAGACCTCTCTCGACGCTCGTGACCTTCGAGAAAAGGCGGTGAAGCACCTTGCCTCGCCGGCCGGTGGAGGGCTTGCTTCTGGAGTTCGTCGGCCCCTCCGGGCGGCCAGCTCCAGAGGGTGGAAGCGCGGTTGAGTTTCACGCTGAGACGCCGCCATCGGGGTGTGCGGCGCTCGGCGCAGGATATGGCTGGTTGCGCGAATGATATACAATATATAGATATTTGTTCTTGACAGCCGCAACCGGCAGGAGTACTGTTGCCATCCCATGGGATGAGCGTGGGCCTGCGGGAGGGGAGGGCGATCGAGCGATGTGGCCTCGATTCTCAGTCTTTGGCCGAGGTGACCAAGCCTTGTCCTGCCCGCGGGGGATGTCCTTGAGGCTGGCTTCGAAGGCTGAAAGCTGCGGTGGCCGTTCCACGGTTCCGGTTTAACCCGGACTCCCCCGGGAACGACAAAAAGTCTTGCTAATAAATAGTGGTGGAAGGCTGGCACTCTGGTGATGGGGCCCGCAGGGGATTGCGATCCGGGAAGCGATCGATTCCGTCCCCCGCCGGGGAATGGCAAGCCTCGGGGAGTATTTGCTTGCGGATGGTTGGGAGCCGTGCCTAGCCTTAGATAAAGGACGAACGGGGCCTGGCGCTCCCGGTTCGGTCCGATGTCGATTCGAGCTTCAGGGAGTGAGCGGAGACTCCACAGGAGAAGACAAAATGTCGGAAGTCACTGAGAAGAAAGCCCCCAACAGCACCGAGGCCGGCGTTCGTCCGGCGACGACGAGCAAGAAGTCGTCAGGGCTCGCGTTTCGCCGCTTTTTTACCAAGCCCGGGGTCTCGCCGTACGACGACATCGAATGGGAACGTCGCACGGCCCAGATCAGCGACGCACACGGCAACGTGATCTTCGAACAACGGGATGTCGAGGTGCCCAAAGATTGGTCGATGACGGCGACCAACATCGTAGCTAGCAAGTATCTGCACGGCACGCTGAATACCCCAGCGCGGGAAAGCGGTGTTCGCCAACTGGTCAGCCGGGTGGCAGAAACCATTCGCGACTGGGGACTTTCCCAGGGCTACTTCAAGACTGCGGAAGACGGCGCCGTCTTTCATGATGAGCTGGCTCACCTTCTTCTCCGCCAGTATGCCGCTTTCAATTCACCGGTGTGGTTCAACGTCGGCTGCGATCGTATCGAGCCTAACTCAGATGCCCAGAACTGGCACTGGAATGCGGCCCAAGCCAAAGTCGAATTCGGGGTGGCGGGCTACCAGAAACCGCAGTGCTCCGCCTGTTTTATTAACTCGGTAAAAGACTCTCTCGATTCGATTCTTACCCTGGCCAAGACCGAAGGCATGTTATTCAAGTGGGGATCGGGCACGGGCACGAATTTCTCCACCCTGCGTTCGTCCACCGAAACCCTCAGCGGCGGCGGCATCGCCAGCGGTCCGCTCAGCTTCATGAAAGGCTTCGATGCCTTCGCCGGCGTCATCAAGTCGGGCGGCAAGACCCGCCGCGCCGCCAAGATGGTGATCCTCAACATCGACCATCCTGACATCGTCGACTTCATCGAGTGCAAGTCGCAAGAGGAAGCCAAAGCTCACGCCCTGGTTGCCAGCGGCTATGACGGCTCGCATCCCGACTCGGCCGCGTACAGCTCCATCTTCTTTCAGAATGCCAACAATTCGGTGCGCGTGAGCGATGACTTCATGCGCTCGGTACTGAGGGATGCCGAGTTCACCACCCGCGCGGTGAAAGACGGCCGCCCCATGCATACCTATAAAGCCAAGGAACTGCTCCACAAGATCTCCGACGCCACCTGGCGCTGCGGCGATCCGGGCATGCAGTTTGACACCACCATCAATCGCTGGCACACCTCGAAGAACACGGCGCGCATCAACGCCTCTAATCCCTGCGTAACCGGCGAGACATTGGTGGCAACCAGCGAGGGATGGCGGCGGATCGATTCTCTGGCGGGAAAATCGGCCTCGGTCTTTGGTTCTGACGGGCAGCTCCACCTGGCAAGGGAGATCTTCCCGACGGGAAAGAAAGCGGTGTTTCGTCTGCGGACCCGGGCGGGGTTTGAACTTCGGCTCACGGCTGATCACAAGGTGCTCACCGCAGATCGCGGCGACGTAAGGACGAGCGACTTACAGCCCGGCGACCGGATCCTGCTGCAAGGAGCAGGTTTTGGTCGCAAGGCGCTAGGGGCGCGGCTGGCTTTAGGGCTGGGAGTTGCCGTAGGCGATGGTTGCCTGTCGCGCTCGCGAGCCTCAGGAGGACTTCAGGAGATTGTCACGCTGGTTATGGCCGCCAGCGACGCCGGAGTTCTGGACAAGATCGGGGCTGAGGTCAATGTGCAAGAACAGGCGCTAAGGGTAGCCGCGGGGGCGGGTAACCCCGGCCGAGTGTCGGTTAGCAGCCATACGTCGACTTCAAGACTGGCGTTCTCTTCGCGCCCGGTTGTCGAGCTATTCAAGCAATTCGCGGTCTTGGATGAAGGCAGCGAGAACAAACGATTCACGCCCGAGATCTTTGAACTCGACCAGCCGTCGTTGGCCGCTGTCCTCCGAGGTCTATTCACTGCCGATGGTAGGGTTGCAAACTACGGCGACCAGTCCCAGTACGTTGCTTTGGATTCCTCGTCTCAGGCGCTGCTTCGACAGGTCCAGATTCTGCTTCTGTCTTTTGGCATCAAGGCGAAGATCTATAGCGAAAGAAGAGGAACGAAGCTAGAGGCTTTGCTGCCCGATGGGCATGGTCGAAGTAACCTCTACATGGTGAAGCAGATGTACTCGCTGCGCATCAGCCGGTCTTCGCGTTTCATTTTTGAGCGTGAGATCGGCTTTGAGGATCGGAGTCCAAAGGCCGAGCAGTTGGCCGAGCTGAACTGCGAGTTTGGCGTCTATAGCGATTCCTTAACCGATGCGGTGGAGAGTGTTGAGGCCGAAGGCGAGGAGGCGGTCTTCGATTTGACCGAGCCTGTCACCAGCCACTTTTCCGCCAATGGTCTGGTGGTTCACAACTGCAGTGAGTACATGTTCCTCGACGACTCGGCTTGCAACCTGGCCAGCCTTAACCTGCTGAAGTTTGCTCCCAATGGGAGCTTTGACGTCGAGGCCTATCGTCACGCGGTCGACGTCATGATCACCGCCCAGGAAATTCTGGTGGACAACGCCGGCTACCCCACCGAGATGATCGCGCGCAACTCGCACGACTATCGTCCGCTTGGCCTCGGCTATGCCAATCTGGGCGCCTTGCTGATGGCCGCCGGCCTTCCCTACGACTCTGACGCGGGACGCGATTACGCTGCCTGCCTCACGGCCATCATGTGCGGAGAGGCCTATCTGCAGTCGTCACGGATCGCCGAACTCTGCTCGCCCCTGGTTCCAGCGGGCCAAGGGAGCCCGCTGAGCGAGGTCGAGCCTGGGTCGACCCTGCCGGGCGGAGCCGCCGTCGGTTGGTATATCAACCGCGAGCCGTTCCTCGACGTCATCCGTATGCATCGGGCCTCGGTCAACAACATTAACAAAAGCAACGTTCCCGCTTCGCTGTACGAAGCTTCGAAAGCCTGCTGGGACGAGGCCCTGGCCCACGGAGAAAAATTCGGCTATCGCAACTCCCAAGTTACCGTGCTCGCGCCTACCGGCACCATCGGCTTCATGATGGACTGCGACACTACCGGAGTCGAGCCCGATCTTGCCCTGGTGAAGTACAAGAAGCTAGTGGGCGGCGGGATGATCAAGATCGTGAACAACACCGTGCCCACGGCTTTGTTCAAGCTGGGCTACTCGCATGAGGAAGCGGACAAAATCGTCAGCTACATCGATGCCACAGGAACCATCGAAGGGGCGCCGCAGATCCGCGAGGAGGATTTGGCGGTGTTTGATTGTTCGTTCAAACCGGCCAAGGGGACGCGTTCGATCCATTATCTGGGCCACCTTAAGATGATGGCGGCGGTGCAGCCGTTTATTTCGGGAGCGATCTCAAAAACCGTCAATTTACCGGAATCGGCCTCGGTCGAAGACATCATGGAGGCCTACCTCGAGGCCTGGAAGCTGGGGTTAAAGGCGGTGGCCATCTATCGTGACGGATGCAAGAAGTCGCAGCCCCTGAGTGCTGCCGGCACCAAGACGGCCGCTGCTCCGGGCGAGGAGGCCCGTTCGGCGCAAGTCGCGGCCGAGCCGGAGAATTTCAACGCGCCGCCCCGCGCCGTACGGCACAAGCTTCCGGAAGAGCGCATGTCGGTCACTCACAAATTCAATGTGGGCGGCCATGAGGGCTACATCACGGTGGGCCTCTACCCGAGCGGCGACCCGGGAGAGATTTTCATCACCATGGCCAAGGAAGGCTCGACGGTCAGCGGCTTGATGGACAGCTTTGCCTGCGCCGTATCCATTGCCTTGCAGCACGGCGTGCCGTTAAAGCTACTGTGCGAGAAGTTTGCCCACACTCGCTTTGAGCCGAGCGGCTGGTCGAACAATCCCGAGATCGGATTTGCCAAATCGGTCATGGACTACATCTTCCGCTGGCTGCATATGCGCTTTCTGACCGGTCAGCAGCAGCTCCTGTTTGAGAACTTGCGACCCAAGCCGGTGAACCCGCCCGCCGAAATGGGTGACCTCGGTTCGGCCGCTCCCCGGCCAACCACCGGATCGGTGCACGCGGCCGATGCGCTGGCGGGACTTGTGGACATGGGAGACGCCCCCACCTGCAGCTTCTGTGGCTCGATCATGACCAGGAACGGAAGCTGCTATCGCTGTATGAGCTGTGGCAGTACCAGCGGGTGCTCCTAAAGCAGAGATCATGGTCCGGCTTAGCTGGCGGTAGACCCCCCCGGCTAACCGGACTCATGGAGTTTTACTCCTCAGGCTTGGTGTGCGGCCGACAGATCTTCCTGCCGGCATCCCTCGGGCCTTCCCGGAGCACCACAGCCAACCCGATTGGCCTTCGTTACTTCGACTTTTTGACGGCAATGGCCATGATCTCGAAGTGTGCGCCGCGCAACAGCGAGCCGCTGCCGAGAAAGGCGCGCGCCGGATACGGTTCCTGGAAGTAGGTTCGATAAACCGTGTTGAAGGTGTCGTAC
>Ga0187778_10001921_pt1 | contig 14327 bp, 11 predicted proteins | sample 1015_Q2_SP5_20_M_FD_132418 | JGI IMG/M metagenome (GOLD analysis project Ga0187778, IMG submission 132418) | Tropical peat soil microbial communities from peatlands in Department of Meta, Colombia - 1015_Q2_SP5_20_MG | ecosystem: Environmental > Terrestrial > Soil > Wetlands > Peat | place... | reverse complement strand
CCAGACGCCGCCTGAAACGCATTCGTCTGCGTCTTCTCGTCGAGCGTATGAGGTGCGTGGTCGCTGGCGAGTATGTCCACCTCGCCCTCTGCGAAGAGTTTCCAAAGCCCTCTCCTCTCAGTTTCGGCTCTGATGGGTGGGACGCAAATCGCGAGGGTTCCAAACTTGCGAAAAACTGCCCGATTCAGCATCAGGTGATGTGCGGAGGCTTCGCAGGAGGCCGTAGGAGTGGTGCGTACCAATCTTACGGATGTGGGGAGTGTTATGTGGCAGATGTGGATTCGTGTTCCAATCTGCCTGCTCAAGCCTACCATCCTCCTTACCGCGGTCGCCTCGGCTTGGGCGGGATGTGCATTCAGAAAGTCGCGAACCGTGGTTCTCCCTCGTTGGGTGCTTTCCTTCTGGATTCGACCAATTATGTTGCCGTCTTCGGCGTGAATCGTCACCAAAGCATTGTGATTTCTGGCCGCCTGAAGGGCAGACCTAAGAGTGGTCTCATCGTTTGAATCGAACGTTTCAAGCGTCTTGTTTAGGTAGAGCTTGAATGCGATTGCTCCCTGTTTGACCATCCGTCCGAGCTCTGTCTCGTCGGGCGTAAGCGATCCCTGAAAGCCTACGTTTGAGTAAAGTCGTCCTTCGGCCCGCGAGATTTTTTCTCCAAGTCTACCACTAGTTGTTGTCGGTGGACGAGTATTAGGCATGTCGAAGACAGTCGTGTATCCTCCAGCCGCGGCCGCTTGCGTTCCGGTCTCAAAAGTCTCTTTGTAAGCAAGATCTAGGTCCCGGAGATGCACGTGCGCATCTATCATGCCAGGCAACGCAATTAGGCCGTTAGCGTTGATTTTTGAATCGGGCGGCGCGCTAGGTTTGAGTTTTGAGATCTTCTTGATTTTTCCATCTTCGACAAGGATGTTTGCTGTGGTTAACTCCTCGCCCACTAGGATCCTGGTTCTTTCTATTAGTATGGATGGCATCTCCACGTAGCCCCGGCCACTTGTATTCGTAGCGGCCAGCTGAGTTAGGCGAAGCTAGTCTTCTTCCGGCTCTTCACTTTCCGCGAAGCATTCGTCGCATAAGAACTGACCATCATGGGACTTGAGCTCATCCGCCCACGAGCCGCATCGGTCGCAGTATCCGCTCAACGCAGCGGCTTCTTTGGTCGGTCGAATCGGTGCTATTTGCGATTTTTCAGCCATTACGTCGATGAGAGCCGGTGTGATGTCGACGATGTCGTTGCTGGTTATGATGCCTTTGAGCGCTCCTCCCTGAACTACGACCAGTCTTCGGATCTTCAATTCTCGCATCTTTTTTGCTGCTTCAGTCACGTCGGACGCTGCGTCAATGGTTGCCGGGGGTTTCGTCATTGATTTTCCAGCTTGAACTTTGCTGGGGAGTAGATCCAGTGCGGCTACCCTTCTCACCACGTCGCGTTCTGTCATGAGCCCCAGTGGTTTACCTTTCTTGTCGATTACCACAACGCAGCCGATGGCGTTCTTCTTCATGAGTTTCGAGGCTGTGAGAACGGTGTCGGTTTCCTTGATTGTCACGACTGGGCTTGACATCACGTCCTCAACTTTGACCTCTGTAGGTGCTGTTGCGGGCAAGTTTATTCCAGGTTGAACTCTTTTTTCGAGGCCTTAAGGGCTTTGCTACAGAACCGATGGGTCGAGGCGGCAAGTGTTATCTAGAGAAGTGTTGTAGGGGGCAGCAGTGCCGCGTTGAATTGGAATGAAACAGATTTGACTGCACCCGTAACTCAGAGTCGGCCAACGCCAAGCGTCAAGCCGTCGTCGGTGGTCTACTGGATGCGGGTCGTTCTAGCCATCGTCGCCGGGGCCACGAACGAACTCTTGCACATTACCACTGCTAACTTCGGCGCTCTTGCGTCTATCCTAGGCGTCGCACTCGGTATCGCCTTCTACCTACTCTCGATAATCGTGGTGAAATACGGGCTTAAGTACGGTGAGGCGGAGCTTCGAGGCAAGAATCGCTACGTCACGCTAGGCGGCGGAACGTTCATTGTTCTGTGGGTTATGGTTACTGTCCTCTTCTATACTGTAGGAATCTAAATCACTTATCATCTTTCGCCTTAGCTGGTTGCTCAGCCGGACTCGAGTGTTCCAGTGCCTTAGCGTAAGCCTCCAGCGCTTGGAAGTAACCGCGGTCAAAGTCACCATATAACGGATTCTTCGTTTGTCCGCTGAATTCTCTGCGTAGAGTCTTGATGTTCTTCGGAGTCTTCTCTACCTTCGAGAAATAGAGGTACTTGTCCCCGTTCGATTTCGCCGATAGAAGCAAACCTTCCAACGCCTTTAGGTAGCCTCTCGCAGATTCTGTAGAAGGAAGGACGACGCGTGCGGTGTCCAGTTCCTTTTCTGCGTCTGCAATTCTGCGTTCGACTAAGGCCTGGAAGAATTTTCCGGTATTGATTGTTTGGGGAGGCGGCGGTTTGGGTTCTTCAACGGCGGCGCTTGACTTCGTCTTCTTCTGTGATATCTTTGATGCCTTCTTCCGTTACTTTGAATATGCGTTCTCCTTCGGGTAGGTATGGGCTGGAGATGAGCCTACAAATCCTGACTGGGCCACTTGCTGTACGCCTCAGGAACACCCTAGTATGGCTTGTGTGGGATACTATATGTCCTCCGACTGGTTCCACGACCATGGCGAAGAATGCGTCAGGCTTGGACATTACTTGGTTCGTGACCACCGCGCATGCGTTAAACGCTCTTGAGAGTCTAACTAGGCGATGCAGGTGGCTGTTTAGCTTCTGCTGCCGCTCGGCAAGCATCTCTCTGCCAAGATATTCGCTCCTGAAGTGCGCCGTCAGGGAGTCAACTATGATGAGTTTAACGTTATTCTCCTGAATAATGGAATCCGCTTTCTCAAGCAGAAGAATCTGATGATCCGAGTTGAATGCTTCTGAATAGATAATCTTCTTCGCTGCCTCTACTGGGTCGAGGCCGAGGGGTTTGGCCATTCGTACTATCCATTCGGGACGGAATGTGTTTTCAGTGTCGATGTAGAGGGCGCATCCGTTTAGGCCGCCTCGTTCTTCGGGTAGTTGAACGTTGACTGCGAGTTGGTGGCAGAGTATGCTTTTTCCGACGCCGTATTCGCCGTAGAATTCCGTTATCGTCTGGGTTTCTAAGCCTCCGCCCACGAGTTCGTCTATCTGCTTACTCCCAGTCGTTAGGCGCTTCACGTTCTGCCTCATTTTCATGAGTTCATCGGCCCTGATGAAGCTCAACGCTAGGCTATCTCGAGCCTCCGCGACCACTTTCCCAGCCTGTTTCTCACCCACGCCGGCTTCGGTTAGTTCCTTGATGGTCGCCGTCGCCAGTGACTCGACGGTGTGAAATCCCATCTCTCTGAGTTTCTCGGCTGTTGCGGGGCCAACGCCGGGAATGTCTTCTATGAACTCGTACTTCTTGTGCTCCTCAACTGTCGGCTGTGCTTCTTCCTTTTTCTCCTCGCGTACTTCCTCCTTGGGTTCCTGTGGTTTGGTTTCCTCTGTCTTTTCTTTCGGAGGTTTGGAAGTTTCCTTCGTTTTTTCTTCTTTGACTTTTTCTTTCAAGACTTGTGTCGTCGACAACACTCACAACCAGCTTATTTCAAGATTGACTAGATCGGCTAGAATGGGTGAATGGTGAGGCCCAATATAACGGAGAGAGATGAGTGAATCAAATCACGTCTGCGGAGGCAAAAGGCAAAAGCTGGCGCCATCGGAGCGTGACGAGGTCCTCCGTACGAATCGTGCCGCTGCCAACATACGCCTACTAGAGTTAAATGAATTCGCGGCTACTGGATCGGTATGGTGGACAAGGCCTTCAAGGAATCCTCGCCAGGCGAACTCATAGGGATTGAATTCAGTGGGGCTATCAGTAAGAATTAATCCTGCACTCTCAGATGCCGCCCAGATACTTGAGCAGGCATTCAGAGCCAGGCGTTTCGTTCTACTAGTTGGAAACTGTAGAGTCGATTACGAAGGGCGGGCGTCATCGACATTAGAGTGGGGTGAGAGAATCGCAATGATCAAGCAAGACGGATCTGTTCTAGTGCACAGGCCAACGGGGTACGAACCTGTCAACTGGCAACCGCCAAAGTGCATGGTGAGCGTGAAGGCGGAGGACGGATCTCTAGTCGTCATTGCTACGCGGCAGCAGCCAAAGGAGTCGGTTTCTATGGAGTTTAAGGAAATCTCGCTCGTTGCTACGGGTGACCTTGTAGATCAAGGGGAATTTGCATTACACGTCACCGAGGAGCAGATGAAACAAGCCGTCCTCATTCTCCCTAGTCTAGTTGAAACGGGGCTGAAACCTCTACAAGAAGAGAAAAACCTCGGAGACGCGGGGTTCACAGACATCGTAGCCGAGGACAAGAACGGCAACTTCGTCATAGTTGAGCTCAAACGGGTACCAGCATCGAAGGACGCCGTAATGCAGCTCCAGAGGTACCTCGACACTCTGGGGAAGCGGATCAACCGACCAATTAGGGGACTAGTCGTTGCGCCTGAGATCCGCAGGAACGCACAACCATTGCTTGCGAGTCTGAAATTAGAGTTCGTGAGACTCGCGCCGGAAAAATGCTTCAAGGTCCTGAAGAGCCAGAAAGATACAAAACTGAGTCAATTCCTCTCTTGAGCAGTCCTAGGATCTCTCAATCAAGAATGACTTTCGGCAACCTTATTTAACGTCGGATAGTGACTTCCACGAAAACAGTGTGACGCTCTTGGAACCATCAAGAAAGCCCCTCAACCTACTTGTGAAGAAGCTCAACGCGGAGGTCAACATTCGACTGAAGAACGACGTCGAGTACCGAGGAAGAATGATTGACGCCGACAGCCACATGAACATAATACTTGAAGGGGCAACCGAATATCGCGGGAACTCTCCCACCGCCAACTACGGTAACGTAATTCTGCGTGGCAGCAACATACTCTACATCTGCGTTGACGCTAGCAAGCAACAGGCCTAACCCACGGCCTCACACGTCAACTCGCGCTGCGAGGTCGCAGATATGTGCGCCCAGACTGACACCATATTCCGAAACGAATCGCTAGAGGAACTTGCCTCCCAAGTCGTCGCGCTGGGCATAAACGATCAAGAACGCCTGAACCGAGCGAAACTAGATTTTTGCCGAAGACACCGCCTAGCGTGGATGCCGCGCAACTCAGACATTCTAAGCGTGCTCCCATCGGACGTCAGAGAAAGGCTCTCCGAGGGCCTACGGATCAAGAAAGTTCGTAGCGTCTCGGGTGTAAATGTGATCGGCGTCATGAGTTCTCCACGCGGCTGTCCACATGGCCGTTGCGTTTTCTGTCCTATGGAGAAGGGGTTCCCGATGAGCTACACGTCCGGGGAACCTGCCGCCATGCGAGGCATCCAGTCTGGTTACGATCCGTTCGTTCAAATAACGAGCAGAATCGAGCAGTTGAAGGCGATCGGCCACCAGCCCTCGAAGATCGAGTTAGTTATTCAAGGTGGAACATTTCTCGCTGCCCCGTATGAGTACCAGGAGGGGTTCGTCAAGAGATGTCTGGACGCCATCAACAACGTCGAGTCGACAAATCTTGAGGAAGCCAAAGTCCGGGCTGAGAACAGCAGCATAAGAAACGTCGGGTTGACTGTCGAGACGAAACCGGATTGGTGCAAGGAAAGTCACATCAATCAGATGTTAAGGTTCGGTTGCACGCGTGTAGAAATCGGGGTTCAAATCATCGACGATACGATCTACGAGCTAACGAACCGAGGGCATTCGGTTCAGGATGTGGTCGACGCCTTTCAGATAGCGCGAGATGCTGGATTCAAGATTGTCGCGCACATGATGCCCGGCCTGCCTGGATCTGATTTCCAGAAAGACTTGGCCTCATTCAGGCAACTCTTCTCAGATTCGCGTTTCCGGCCGGACATGATGAAAATCTATCCATGCCTAGTCATGGAGGGCACCGAACTCTACGACTGGTGGAAGCGCGGAGATTACAAGCCGTTTGAGGCGGCGGATGCCGTCGAATTGATAGCGCAAGTGAAGGCATTCGTTCCGCTGTGGGTGAGAATCATGCGTGTCCACAGAGAATTTCCAGTTCATCTGATTAAGGCCGGTGTAAAGAGCGGCAACTTGCGAGAACTCGCGCTGCAAAGACTCCGAGAGCAGGGAAAGACATGTCGATGCATAAGGTGTCGCGAGATCGGGCACAGGGTGATGAAGAGCAACATAACCGTTGACCCACGCTCCGTTCAGATTCTTTCGCAAGAGTACGAAGCCTCAGGAGGAACAGAATTCTTCATCTCCGCGGAAGACGTAAACACGGACGCATTAGTCGGCTACGTTCGACTTAGGACCCCGTCAGAGAACTCGACGCGTGCTGAGGTTGATCGATCAACCGGCTTAGTACGCGAATTGCATGTGTACGGTCCCGAGGTTCCCGTCGGCCAACATAGGCATGGGTCCTGGCAACATTCAGGTTTCGGCCGAAGACTTTTGGCGGAAGCAGAAGAGCAGGCAAAGCTAGCAGGTGCTCGAAAGGTCCTTGTGCTAAGCGCGTTGGGAACCAAGGGATACTACCGGCGCGAAGGGTACGATCCGCTAGGACCATACATGTGCAAACGCCTCGCCAACTAACGTCTTAAGAAGCACGGCTTTTCTTTCCTCACGAAGTGTCGTTACGTTGGCCCAAGAAGATTCTAGCGGCTATGTGGGGTTGTCATCTGAACTGTTGAACAGAGTTGGCGCGAGAGTAGGCGACCGTCTCCGTCTCGAACTCAAACGTCCCGAGGGCCAGGAAACCGTCGAGGGACTACTTATGCCGCGCTATCGGACCGGGAAAGAAGAGAACTATGTTGTTCTCAAGCTTCCGAGCGGCTACAATGTGGGCGTGAGAATTGATTCAGGGACAAAGATCAGCATGCTCGGAAAGGGGCAAGCGCCACAATTCATACGCCCTCCACCCCCGGCCCAGAAACCGAACCTTCCTAAGGTTTCAATCGTAAGCACGGGCGGAACCATAGCGAGCAAAGTCGACTACCGAACTGGGGCGGTGAAACCGGCACTCGACGCCGAGGATTTGTACGGCGTTGTACCTGAACTGGCGGATTTAGCCGATATCCAAGCGCACATACTTTACAGTCTCTTCAGCGAAAATATAGGGCCCCAGCATTGGCCGAAGATAGCGGACTACGTGGCTGAGCAGGCTAGAAAGGGCGCAGATGGGGTAGTGATCGCCCACGGGACGGATACCCTCGCTTACACGGCTGCCGCGCTAAGCTTCGCTTTCACCGCGCTTCCAATCCCTGTAGTCCTAGTAGGGTCGCAACGGTCATCCGATCGACCCAGTTCGGACGCAGCCTCGAACCTGATAGCCGCCACCGCTGTGGCCGGTCAAGCCCCCTTCGCTGAGGTAGTTGTGGCCATGCATGACTGGATCTCTGATGAGAAGGTCGCTCTGCATAGGGGCACGAAGGTTAGAAAGTGTCATACGAGTAGAAGGGATGCTTTCAGAAGCATAAATGCAAAGCCGATAGCTCGTTACGATCTTATTCATCGTACGCTCGAACTTGAGGGGGACAGCTTCAGGCCGCGACAGACGGAGTCAGTCCCAACACTCCAATCTCAATTCGACCCAAACGTCGTCCTCATAAAATTCTATCCGGGAATCTCGGCGGGAATTATCGATTGGGCGACTGCGACTGGCTATAAAGGGATCATTCTAGAAGGCACGGGGCTCGGTCATGTTGGAGACGCTTTATTCTCCTCCATCGAGCGTGCCGTGAACGGCGGAGTAGTGGTTGCCATGACTTCACAGTGCATCTGGGGGCGCGTCCACATGAGCGTCTACTCAACGGGAAGAGATCTGCTTAGAATGGGTGTGTTGCCTCTAGGGGACATGCTTCCGGAAACGGCTCTTGTGAAACTGATGTGGGCCTTCGGCCACGAGAAGAACGCCGAAAACGTCAAAAAGATAATGCTAACGAACGTCGCGAACGAATTTTCAGATCGGCGCGAATTGGAGGACCTTATCCAATGAGCTCTCCTGCGCTAAAGGTAGGTTTGGAAATACATAGACAATTGGACACGGGACACAAGTTGTTTTGCGGTTGCCCAACCGACTTCGCCGAGTCGAAGCCTGAAGAGAACTTTCTACGTCGCCTAAGGCCAACTCAGAGTGAACTTGGTCAGGTAGATCAAGCTGCACTCTTCGAGTTTCACAGAGGACGTAGCGTTCGATACGAAGCCGATAATCAAACATCATGCCTTGTCGAGATGGACGAGGAACCACCTCGAGAGTTAAACCGGGAGGCGGTTGATGTCTGCCTTACTGCTTCCTTGTTGATGGATGCCAACCCCGTGGATGAGATTCATGTGATGCGTAAGCTGGTAATTGATGGTTCGAATACGACGGGCTTCCAGCGCACGGCCGTGGTCGCCATGGGCGGGCAGTTGAAAGTCGACGACAAGGCAATTCCAATCACCCAAATCTCGCTTGAGGAAGATGCAGCCCGTAAAGGATCACAATCTCAAGGAACGGTCGGATACATGATCGACCGTCTCGGCGTGCCGCTCATTGAGGTTACCACTTCCCCGGTCATGCAGTCGCCTGCGGAAGTGGAAAGGGTAGCCTACGCGATCGGATCTGTGCTGAGAGCGACGAGGAAAGTGAAGCGAGGCCTCGGCAGCATCAGGCAGGATCTTAACATCTCGATACCCGGCGGGGCGTTAATAGAAATCAAAGGAGTGCAAGAACTGGATGTCATAGGAAAAGCAGTCGAACTAGAAGTCGCCCGCCAACAGGTACTCCTATCGATTAGAGATGAACTCAAGAACAGAGGCTTGCATTCAAATCAAATTGAGCGAGAGTACATCGCCCTCTCAGACCTCTTTACCAACACCAAGGCGCGAGTTATCCAAGAGTCGTTAGGTAAAGGCGGCGTCGTCATTGGGGTAAGGTTGCCCAAATTCAACGGCCTGCTGGGGAGGGAACTCTCACCGGGCCTACGACTTGGCACGGAAATGTCGAGCCGCGCCTCATTCTGGGGAGGGGTTGGCGGGATATTCCATTCCGATGAACTGCCGGCGTACGGAATCACTGAAGAAGAGGTTGCGGCCGTAGCAGGAAAATTGAAGCTGTCATCCGACGACGCGTTTGTTATCGTTGCAGACTTGAACGCGAAAGCAAAAGATGCACTGGATGCAGTTATTGATCGTGCCATCGAGGCTCTGAACGGTGTTCCAGAAGAGACTCGAAGCGCCATGCCGGACGGTACAACGCGGTACATGCGTCCCAGGCCGGGAGCGGCCCGAATGTATCCGGAAACCGACGTGCCGCCAACCCCAGTCGATGACGATTACCTAGCCACTCTGAATGCGCATCTCCCGGAGACGGCTGAAAAGTTCATCAGTCGACTGATGGAGACATATTCACTCAACTCTAAACTGGCTCGCCAACTAATGGACTCCGATTATCTAAGCCTCTTCGAGCGAATCGTTGCCTCCGGGAAGATTCAGCCGACATTCGTTGCAACATTTCTGACGGAGACTTGCAAGGGCCTTGAACGAGAGGGAGTGCAGGTCCGCTCGGTACCGGACACAAAGATGGAAGCGATATTTCGACTAGTCCAAGACGGTTCTATTGCGAAGGAGGCACTCTCAGATCTGCTGAAATGGCAGGTCTCTCACGCCGATGAAGAACCAGAGATGGGCGTGCGGACCCTTGGGCTTACCATGTTAACAGAGAAAGAACTATCACCAATCATAGATCGAGCCATCCAAAGGAACAGGAAGCTGGTCGACGAGAAGGGCCAAGCAGCATTCCCGTCGATCATGGGAGCCGTCATGGCTGAGGTTAGAGGTCGTGCCGATCCCAAACTGGTGACAACGGTTGTTAAGAAACGACTGGCCGCAGGCTAGCTCATTCTAGAAATTGGACGTCGTCAACCAAGCCATCGCTGTTCAGGTCGATGCCCGTAACGACACGAGAGATTACGTTTCTATCGGACGTGTTGCCTCTCGCAATCTCGTTCGTATACTTGATAAAACCCAAAACGGCGGCTCGAGTGCCTAGGTAACTGTTGCCCGCTATGACGATGGCCTTGTTTTGCTTGTTGTTTGGATTCTCAATCAGTTGAATTGCACCTTCTTCTTCGCCGGTGTAGCTTCGACCTGACAGACGCGAAATCATCATATTACGGCCCGTCAGTTCGTACGTGATCGGCAAGAATTCGTTTAGGGTCATAGTCACAGTGTTTACTCTTGGGCCGCCCACAACGATTAGGTTCCGTGTCGATTCTTGCTCGGACAACTCAGTATCCAACCTGACCACGCTGTCCCGAGTTACGGGAAGCAGTGAACCGATGAAGAGTGCTAGATCCGTGGCTCTATCGCCGCAGCGTGCTCGACTGCTGAAAATGCCGTGTGCGTCTGGACTACCGAGAACGATGTGACCGTCGAAGTGACCTCTGGCGATGAATGGTTCGAGGATCTTTACTGATGTTTCCGAGAGTGTTTGCTCGACAGGTTCCCAATTGGATTTGCCCGCGCTTCGGGGTATTATTGCAATTGCTTTCTCTTCAGCACGATAATACTTCGCCATGGCGCCCCGTTTCTTGATTGTCTTCTCTAACGTGACGAGTCCGGCTCGTTCCAGCTCCCTGAGGTGATAGCATATGACCTGTTCGCTCGTCTTGAATGCCTGCGCTAGATCCTTGGCGCATTTCTCCTCATTTGAAAGCTCGCTAAGGATCCGCCACCGGGTTGGTTGAAGGACAAGTTGAGCAATCTTTGGGTCGGAGAGGATGCGTGCGGGGAGGAGTCTATCCGCTCTTCTCTCCTTTAGTATTAGGTAGGACATGGTGCGTGACCTCAGAAGTGAATAGTAAAGGTCTAATTTGACTATTAAAGATGGTTTTGACTAAACCGTGCGAATACCGCCCATACTCGATCGAAAAAATAACTGAATCATAAAAACAGCTCCTCAGGAATGCTTATCATTCCTCTCCAGCAAGCCCGGCGAATTCTCACAGGAAGCCAGCTGTATGTGCGGAATTTCGGGAGCAGTACTCGAGACCGGTGATGTTGGTCCGATACTATATGATTCGTTGAAGCGCCTTGAATATCGAGGATACGACTCTGTCGGCGAAGCCGCGGTGGTCAACGGCCGAATTGTTGTAAAGAAAGATGTTGGGAAGATCGATCAGGTTGAAAGACAACTTCGCATTAGCGACCTGCCTGGAAACATCGGGATCGGGCACACGAGATGGGCAACCCACGGAGCACCTTCTCAGGAAAACGCCCACCCACACACCGATTGTAAGGGGACCGTTGCCGTTGTTCACAACGGAATCATCGAGAACTATATGGAATTGAAGCAGGAACTAGAATCCAAGGGTCACGTTCTAAAGTCGAGAACCGACACCGAAATCGTGGCACATCTCGTAGAAGAGAATTTGAAGCGTCAATTCGGTTTTGTTGATGCCGTTCGCCAAGCCGCGAAGAGACTTACTGGCGCCTACGCCCTGGCCCTTATTTGCGCAAATGAGCCAGACAAAATCGTTTGCGTTAGAAAGGAAAGTCCGCTAGTCATAGGGGTCGGGATAAGCGCCAACTACCTAGCCTCAGACATTTCCGCCTTTCTTCCTCGAACAAAGAACGCTATGCTTCTTGAGGACGATGAGATGGCCGTGCTGACGTGCGATCGAATTCGCGTGATGAAAGTAGAGACTGGCGAGGAAGTGACGAGGAAGCCGTTCGGAGTTGAGTGGAGCGTTGAAACCGCAACCAAGGGTGGGTTCCCGCATTTTATGCTAAAGGAGATCAATGAGCAGCCGCTAACTGTCCGAAACGCCCTTCGCACACAACCTATCTACCTTGAACTTATGGCGTCGGCAATGAACCGTGCGAAGAGGATATTCCTTCTAGCTTGCGGTACATCTTATCACGCTTGCCTAGCTGCTTCATACGCGTTCGCGAACTTAGCAAAAGTCGGAGTCACACCCGTCATCGCCTCCGAGTTCATTGATGCCTATGGCGCGTTGATCGACTCGGACACAGTTGTGCTGACCGTCAGCCAGTCCGGTGAAACCGCGGACACGCTGACCGCGGTCAGAGGTGCAAAGGATCGAGGCGCCACTATCCTCGGGTTAACGAACGTGATGGGCTCTACCCTGACAAGGTTGTCTGACGTTTACATCGGACAAAACTCGGGACCTGAGATGGGAGTGGCCGCCACCAAGACATTCACAGCCCAGTACGCCGTTCTCATCAAGATCGTCGTCGCGCTCGCAAGGAAAAGAAACACCGCGAACCCCAAAGATCTCCAAAGGCTCGAAGACGGGTTCAATCATCTTCCCGAGTGGATTTCCACGACACTATCAACTCAAGACGATAACGTTCGGCGCATCGTTCAGAAGAACTCAGACAAAGGTAGTTTCTGTTTCCTCGGAAGAGGCGTTAGCGTCGCAACTGCGCTAGAAGGTCGTCTCAAACTGTTGGAGTTGTCTTACCTACCGGCTATTGCATACCCGGCGGGCGAGTCCAAGCATGGGTTCATCTCAGTTGTTGAAGAGGGTTATCCGGTACTATTTGTCGCCCCCAAGGACGAGGCGTATCCAAAGATAATTGGAAACGTGATGGAGATGAAAGCACGGCGTGCACAAGTCTTGTCGCTGGTGGAGGGAGATGACAGTCAGGTTGCAAGCCTTTCAGATGAAACAATCCAAATGCCCAACGGGATCCCGCCCCCCCTCACTCCAATCGTGTTCATCGTGCCCCTCCAACTCTTTGCATACAGAATGGCGGTTACAAAAGGGTACGATCCGGACTTTCCACGGAATCTAGCAAAGTCCGTTACAGTCCATTAGGGCACTTGAGGATGGTTGGATAAATCAGGGATATCAGCGGAGCGTATCCTCACCAAGAAACGGGTAGAAACGCTTTTCTTGGTACCTTGGTACGCTGGCATGACGAGGCTTGAAGGCGAACCCAAGAAATTTTACTATGGCCATTGCGGGCGCCGCGGTCTTCGCGGCGCTGGCAGCGATACTTACGCTTGCTCGTGCCGCAGTGCCGTTTCCGCTGATTCCATATCTTCAAATTGATTTTGCAGAACTGCCCATCATGATCTCGTTCTTTCTCTTCGGTCCGCTCGCGGGTGTCGTAACTGAGCTTGTGCATTGGCTCTTCCTTAATGAGACAGGTTCTGATGCGCCATTGGGACCAGCGATTAAACTCGTAGCGGTACTCTCGACCTTCTTCGGTTTTTGGACGGGCAGCCTTGTGTACTCCAAGCTTGGGCGAATGCAGAAACGGATCGGTCTAGGTTTGTCGTTAATGTTTGGTTTTGGGATGCTTCTCCGTGTCGCTGCCATGACGCTGATGAATTACCTTGTCCTCGTTTACATCGGGCCTGTTTTCTCTGGCGTTGACTACATGGCCTTTGCCAAGAGCACAATTATCGCCACGACAGGATGGCAATTCAGTGGTGACGCGGCCGTACTGTTCTGGGTGTTAGTCTTTACGGCGGTTTACAACGTCATCAATCTGCTTGTGGCTTCTATGCCGGCTGGGCTGATCGTTTCGCCAATGACTAACTCGTTCAGACACATGACCTCGGTTGAGACGTGGTTGATGAGGAGCCTCGGGACGAAGCCTAACTAGGGAAAATTTGCTGGGATCGCAGACGTAGCTACATTGCGATTAGGTTTTCTCGTTGCGGCCCGACAGATATGTATCGGATCGGAACGTTGATCAGGCTCTCTATTCGATGGAGATAAGCTTGCGCATTAGGTGGCAGGTCGTCCCATCTTCGCGCCGTTGTGGAGGATTCTTTCCATCCGTCCCATTGTTCGTAGACAGGTTTCACTTCGCCAAGGTCGACTGTGTCTGGCATTTCATTAACCGTGATTCCGTTTCTTGTGTAGCTCGTGCAGATCTTTATTCTCTCAAATGAATCGAGTACGTCCAGTTTGGTTATTGCGATTCCGGTAAATCCGTTTAGCGCAGCCGCGTAGCGGAGTATGACTGTGTCGAGCCAGCCGCATCGTCTCGGGCGCTTAGTTGTCGCTCCATATTCGTCACCAACTTGTTGGAGCAGCTGCCCGTCTTTGTCAAGTAGTTCTGTTGGAAACGGTCCGCCGCCAACCGCTGTCGTGTAAGCTTTCACGATCCCGATGACGTCGGTTATTTTTTGGGGTGGAAGGCCGGCGCCTTCGCAGGCGCCGCCCGCTGTGGGTGACGATGCGGTGCTGAAGGGGTATATTCCCCAATTGAGGTCGCGCATCGCTCCGAGTTGTCCTTCTAGTAGGATTCTTTGACCACTCGCCTCCGCCTGTTGGATTATG
>Ga0187778_10001919_pt1 | contig 14328 bp, 10 predicted proteins | sample 1015_Q2_SP5_20_M_FD_132418 | JGI IMG/M metagenome (GOLD analysis project Ga0187778, IMG submission 132418) | Tropical peat soil microbial communities from peatlands in Department of Meta, Colombia - 1015_Q2_SP5_20_MG | ecosystem: Environmental > Terrestrial > Soil > Wetlands > Peat | place... | reverse complement strand
CTCCGGCTTTTTCGAGAATCCGAGATCCCGCAGCAGTCGTTCGCGGGACACGGTCCCGTCCGGTTCCTCCCGCAATTTAGCGAACGGTCCGCGCGGCCGAATCACGGGATCGAGCAGGCGCCCCGTGGCGATTCCGTCCCGAAAATCGAGCCGATTCGAAATGATCCGCTCGACGCCGAGATGCCGCGCGAGCGGCCGCATAATGTGGTCGAGCCCCTGGCTTACCAGCACGACGTCGGCGCCTGTCGCTTGCACCTGTCGCAGTTTTTCCACGCCGCGCTGTTTCAGGTGCGGCTTTAGGCGGTATTCGAAGAATTCCTCTCCAAGCGAGTCAAGCCGGTCGCGGCTCTCGCCCCGCAAAACCGCGTGCATCACGCGCGTCGCGAACGCCCGGTCCGTCGCATAGAGAAGCGGTCGCGTCACAGCCATTAGGGCCATCAACCCCCGGCGCGCCCACCGTTCCAGAAACGTCTGCGCATGCCACGTGAAAAATCCTACGGGCCGGACGGCCGTGAGGTTCAGCAAGCTCCCCTCGACCCGCCAGTAAACTAGTGGCCGGCAGGAGCGGGGCCCTTGCCCGTTTGCTTGTTGTGCCTCCGTTTGCGCTGTGGTCGATTGGGACAAAGCCATGCTTAGAGTATGCAATATGCGAGAATTATCAGGGACAGTCGGAAATTAGCACGCCTCTCGCGCGCCAATCAAGCAATCCACCGGCGCCCAGGGCCTATTTGCCAGCCTTGATCTTCGCAATCCACTCATTCGTGCGCTCATCCAGCACGTCGAGCGGCATCGCCCCGCCGTCCAGCATTTCGTCGTGGAACGCACGAATGTCGAATTTATCTCCGAACTCCTTGCGCGCCCGCTCGCGCAACTCAATGAACTTGAGCTGTCCGATTTTGTAGCTCAGCGCCTGCCCGGGCCACACGATGTAGCGGTCCACCTCGGCTTGAAGGTCCGCGCCTTCCTCCAGAGAGTTGTCTTCGAAGTACTTCACCATCTGCTGGCGTGTCCATCGCTTGTAATGGACTCCCGTATCCTCGACGAGCCTCGCCGCGCGGAAGAGGTCGCTCCCGAGCCGCTCGAAGTCGTTAGCAGGCTCCTGATAGAAGCCGACCTCTTTGCCCAGCTGCTCCGCGTAGAGCGCCCAACCCTCCCCGTAGGCGTTATAGAACACATGTCGACGAAACGCCGGCAGATCTGTCATCTCTTGGGCGATCGCTCCCTGCATGTGGTGCCCCGGGACGCCCTCGTGGTACGCCGTTGGCTCCATCTCAGGGAGGCTTCGATGCTCGAAGTCGCCCGTGTTCACGTATACCCTCCCAGGGCGCGAACCGTCCGGCGTGCCTTCCTGGTACTCCGCAGCCGCAGCCTCTTTTTCGCGAAACGTCTCGACCGGCACGACTTCCAGGCGTGATTTCGGCAGAACTCCGAAGAGATCCGGCAGCTTTGCTTGCATCTGCGCGATGTACTTGCGATACGTCTCCAAAATCTGCTGTCTCGACGACGCCATCATCTTCGGATTGTCCCGGATCGCGGCGCCGTAGGCTTTCCAATCCGCATATCCCTGCTGCTTCGCGATCGCATTCATCTGCCCTTCGATCTTCTTCACTTCTGCAAGACCCAGCTCGTGGATTTGCTCAGGGGTCATGTCCGTCGTCGTTCGCAGGCGGACATACTCGCGATACCTCGCGTCTCCATCGGGCAGCGCCCAGATGCCGGGTTCGGTCCGGCCGTGCGGGGCGTACTCCTCGCGGATGAACTTGCCGATTCGCACATAAGCCGGACGCACCTCGGTATCAATCGCTTTCACGATCTCGTCGTGCAACCGGTTTCGATCCTCTGCGGATAACGTGCTCGGCATCGACTTGAGTACCGCCGCAAAGGCGTTCTGTTCGCCCGCCGGCGCCGCAATTGCGTCGCACTGCGCCGCCGTTTCTTCCAAGAGATACTTGGGTGGCATCAGATCATCTTTTTCGCCCAGCCTGGCGCGCTCGATCGCCTGGTCGAGCGATGTGGGAATTTGGCGGAGCCGCGCCACGTAGTCCTCGAAGTGTTTCACGGTATCGACCGGAACATTCGGAGGCATTTCCGCGAGCTCCAGGTGATAGCCGTTGAACTGGTCGAACGGCATTTCGTAGTCCTTGGACGCGATCTGCTCGAGCGCATACTGAAGCCTGCGCTGCAATAGGGTCCGGCTGAGCTTGGCCTGTTCGGGAAAGCCAGTGACATCGATCTTGTCGAGGCGGTCTAGAAAGTCCTTCATCTCTTTCTCGCGCCGCAAGATCGCAGCAACGGAGAAGTCGCCGAGCTGATCGTTGTAGCGGTAGTCTCCGATTCGCGATGCATATGTCGGGTTCTCACGCATCTCGAATTCCCACTCGTCGGAAAATATGGAATTGAGACTCTGGAGCCGCGCCTCGAGATCAGCTGATTGGGCGGGCTCGGCCGCCATCGCCTTTGCGAGCCGCGCTCCGGCCACTAACACGCTGAGAATAGACAGCCCCAGAATCGCGTTGAAGGATTTGCTCCGCATGTGTCCCCCGACAGTACGGCGTTCGATCAGCGATTGGGTCCTTCGGAAATGACTGTGCGCTTCCCGCCTCCTACCTGCATCTCGTCCTGCACCGCACCACTGGGCCAGCGGACCCGAACCACGTCTGCACCGCTCTCTGCTCCTAGCCCTATGGATATTTCCTGCGGACCCTGCCCCAGATAACCAGATGCGCCGGTGACTTCCGCGGTTTCTCTCAGCGCGCCCTGGAAAACCTGCGCTTGCGCCCCGATTCCTAACCGGTTGTCGGGATCGCCGCTGAGCGCGATTTGCAGTGAGTTGTTTTCCGCGCCTGCCTCATTCTTGAGCAGGATCGGTGGAAGACCGTTTTGCGTAATCAGCAAATCGGTCGCACCATCACCGTCGAAGTCGAATGCGATCACGGCGCGTGGATTCTTCAGTGCGATTTTCTCGAGGCCTGCTTCCTGTGTGACGTTGTGGAAACCCGCCGTGCCTTCATTCCGGTAGAGGATGATCCGTCCTTCACCCGCGAAATTCTCACCGACTGCCACAAGATCGACCCAGCCGTCGTTGTCGTAGTCGATCGGCGCGACTCCCCAGCCGCGCATCCATCCCGGCCCCACAAGCGTTACTCGCTCGAATGACTTTCCGGACACGTTTCGCCAGACAGTTAGTCCCGGAGGGGCCCAGTGGGTGAACGCCAAATCCAGCCAACCGTCGCGGTTGAAATCGGCTGCTACGGCCCCTGCTGTCGGTCCCGGCATGCTAATTGCCCAGGGGCTCGCCGGCTGAAACGCGCCTTCGCGCGCATTCAGCAGCAGAGCAGGGAACTTCAACCAGCCGGTGAGCAAGAGATCGATGGTGCCGCTGTTTCTTGTGTCGACTCCAATTGCGCCGACCGATGGCGCGCTGCCGGCCAGCCCTAATTCGCTCGTGACGTCCGTAAACCTTCCATTCCCTTGATTGCGCCAGAGCACGTTCCCCGCGGGCGCAGAATCGTACGGAAATACGAACGGCTGCTCGGGATGCTTGAGCGGGAAGTCATTGAACCGCGTGACGTACAGGTCGAGGTCTCCATCGCCGTCGTAATCCACAAACGTGAGGCCAAGTACGAAGCCTCTCGTGCGGACGCCCGCTTGCTCAGTTACATCGGCGAAAGTTCCGTCGCCCTGATTGTGATAGAGCGTCACGCCGTCGCTCGAGCCAATGGCGAGGTCCGGATGGCCGTCGTTGTCATAGTCGCCGACCGCGCAGCCTGTGCCATTGCCCACAAAATCGATTTTGGCGGCCTTCGTTACATCGACGAATTTGCCTTTACCCGCATTTCGATACAGTGCCGCGCGGCCTTTTCCGTCGGCGTTGACGAGGAAAATGTCTGGCTGGCCGTCCCCGTCGTAATCGAGGATGCACGCACCGCTGCCCAGGAACTGCGCAAGCGACGGAGGATTTGACTTGGTCGGTTTCGTCCGCGTGCCACTTGCCGCGGCTGCAAGTGTTTGGTGCGGCAAGCCGGATGTCGCAGTCACGTCTACGAAACGGACAGGAATGGCCGCCGGCGCAGGCTGCGGCGGGGCCGACATCTCCTCCGCGAGCGAATATTTGCCCTGCTCGCCGTAAAGATATCGAATGGGCTGCCCAAGTCCCGTACGCGTGATGTGCTGATATCGCTCCTGATGCGCGTTCGCTCCGTCGGTATTGCCGAGGTGACCTTCGGCCTGCGCAAGTCCGTACTCCGCAGAGGCATGAAACGGATTAATCTCGATCGCCCGCTTGAACTCTTCCGCGGCTTTGTCGTACTGCTGATTCTCCGCTGCAAGATAGCCTAGGAAATACTGAGTGTCCGCGTCGTCCGGATCGATCGCTGCGACCCTTTCAAAGTCCCCCTTCGCTTCGTCGAGTTTGCCGGTCTCTCTAGCCAGCAAGCCTAAGTTGAACCACGGGCGCGGGTCCAGCGGATCGCGTTCGGCCGACTTCGACAGGATGTTCGCCGCGTCGTCGTAGGCTTTCATGTTCAGCAGCGCGATACCCATGTTCACGCAGCCAATATCCGAAGTTGGATTCAGCACGCACGCTCGCTGAAAACGTGCCAACCCGTCAGGGAACTGGTGCCGCTCCATGAGCGCCATCCCGATGTTGTTTTCGCGAATCGCGTCCGCGTAAATCTCCGGCTGAGCCGCTGCTTTCGTCGCTGCCGCTGCGGCTGCAGGTTTCTGGGCGGGGTGGGTTTTCTTCTGTTGCCCGGCAGTCGCCAGACTTAGCGCGCAGGCGAGCGCGCCAGTCATGGTTTTCAAGGCGAGGCTGGAAGACCGCATCTACGCTCTGGCGAGGCGCCCGGCCTGGAGTCGCGTTTGAAGGACACGTAGAATCGCGTCCCGCCCGATCACTCCCACGATGTGGTTCCCCGAGACGACTGGCATCTGGTTGATATCGGCGGTTTGCATTCGTTCGAGAACACTCAGTGCCGGGTCTTCCGGAGCGCTGGTCTGTACCTGGGCCATTGGCACCATGATGACTTGGACTGACGTGCTGGACCACTCGTGTCGCGGCACTCTGCTTGCGGATTGAAGCGTCACCAGACCGACGGGCGCTTCCCCGGCGATCACGATATGGCAACGCCGTCCGGTCCGCAGTACTTCGTGTACGTACTCATCGACAGACATATCCCGCGTAACGGTCGGGATATCGCGGTTCATGATGTCCACGGCGCGAACCCCGGCCAGCGTGTCGCGCATCGCGACCTGAGCGAAGCTCTCCCGCGCCGCCTCCAGCAGGAACCATCCGATGAATGCCATCCATAGGCCGCCAACCCAGTTTCCGCCGAGCGCCTGCCACACTCCAAAAGCGATCAGGAAGTACGCAAACAGCCGGCCCGCATTCGATGCGATCTGTGTCGCCCGGAGGAAATTGCCTGTGACACCCCAGGCGATTCCACGCAACACGCGCCCGCCGTCGAGCGGAAATCCCGGAACCAGATTGAAGACCGCGAGGATCAGGTTGGTCCAGGCCAGCCACCCTGCCGCGGCAGTGACCATGTCGCTGATATGGACGAACCGCCAGACAAGCCAGAAGCAACCGGCAAGGAACAGGCTTGAAAGCGGCCCGGCGATGGCGATGTTGAACTCCTGCCTGGCGTTCGGTGCGTCATGCTCAATTCTCGAGAGACCTCCAAAAACGAAAAGCGTGATCGATTGGACCGGAATGCGGTAGCGGAGCGCCACGACGCTGTGGCTCAGCTCGTGAAAAATCACGGATGCGAAAAACAGCACGCTCGTAGCGATCCCGAGCGTCCAGTGCTGCGCCGGACTCCATTTCGGATGCAGAGACCTGAATTGCGTCGCGAGCGACAGCGTGATGAGCAGAAAAATCAGGAACCAACTCGTGTGAATGTAGATCGGAATCCCGAAAACCCGACCCAGCCGCACTCCCGACACGTGTTGCGGTTCTGCCATTTTCGTCTCGGCGGATTCTAACAGAGCCGGTCGGCGAGTGTCATTTTCCACGGCGTGTTCGGGGCGCCACGGAATTTTGCGGCGCCTAAAGGCATAAGTGCTTTCGCTTCAATCAAAGCTCGCGTGGTTGCGGGACTGCATTCTCGCGCGAAGGCGCCAGGCGTTACGGGAAATGAGGCGTCTAGTAGGACGGGCAAGGACACAGCCATGGGCGACTTTATCGGATTCGCAGAGGTGGCAGGAGCGGTAATCGGAGCTTTCGGCCTGGCGCTGATGCTTGAGTGGGTCAGCCTCTGTGGGCTCACCAGCATCATGCCGGGGCGCCAAGACCAAGCACGTAACGGTGCAAAAAGCGACATTTGAGGCCCCTTAAGGGCCCATTGGCGTGCGCTTTTTGTCACCTACATCGAACGATTTTTTCGCTCCACGTGAAACGAATCGAGCGCTCGTTTGGAGGTGCAATTCGTTCCATGTGGAAAGCGAAGGAAAGGACGGAAAGGGAAAATGATCGCGCTGAAAATTTTGTTGCTGGTGATCTGCTTCGGTTGTTTTGCGTGCGCCGCAGGCGCAGTTCTTTACGACATTTACCTTGCCTTCGAACTTAGCCGCCTTTTTAGGCGTGAAGAAAAGCCCGGAGAGCCTCCAACGCCGGACACAACCACACGCGGGCCGGGCCTGATTCTGCCGCGGCCTCGTCGCGCGATCCGCTGGGACACGGCGGCGAAGCTGGTGGCGCTAGGCGCGATTGCGGGAGTCGCAGGAGAAAGCATCCTCGTTGTGCCCGACGGCCAAGCGGCGATTCGCATCAGCCAAATTTCCGGAGTGCGCCCCGGCACACTGTACGCCGGCACTCATCTGATCGTGCCGCTCGTGGAGCGCGCTGCCCTATTCGATATACGAGACCGCGTGTATTCGACGACCGCGCTCGAAGTTCGCGGGGAGAAGACACAAGTTCTGACGGTGCAGGCCAAAGAAGGTTTGCAGGTGGGACTCGCCGTGACCGTGCGCTACCGGATCGATCCCACGCGGCTCAACTACATCCAAGCGAACTTGCCGCAGCCGATCGACGATGAAGTGGTCGCGCCGGTGGTGCTCAGCACCTTCCACGCGCTCGCGCCGAATTATGTAGTCCGCGACATTTTCTCAACCAAGCGCGAGGAATTTCGCTCCAAGGCTGCGGAGACGATCACGACGCGGCTCGGGGGTGATGCGATCGTCGTCAAGGAAGTGCTTCTGAAGCAAGTCGAATTGCCCGAGGAGTATGCGAAGGGCCTGGAAGATTTGCTGCTCAAAGAGCAGGAGGACGATCGCACATCAATCGATGCTGAGATCGAGAAGAAGCGGGTGGCGATTGCCGAGTCGCAGGCCGAGGCGCAGAAGATTCGCGACGTGAAACACGCCGAGGCCGACGCGCAGTCCCAGGTGATCATGGCCAAGGCGCAGGCCGACGCGATGGTCTACACCCTGCCGCTCAAGCAGAAGCAGATCGAGCAATCGCGACTAGAAGCTGAAGCGAAGAAACAAACGACGCTCGAAGATGCGGACGCAATGGCGCAGGCGAAGATCATCGACAGCAAAGCCGAGCAGCAACGTCAGAGCCTGTTGGCGGACTCCGAGGCGAACCGGATTCGCGTCCTCGCACAGGCGCAGCAACAGCGTGAAAACCTCGAGGCGGACGCGGCGGCCAATCGCATACGGCTGACGTCGCAGGCCGAGGCGGAGCAGATGCAGCTCGAAGCGGCCGCGCTCAAGTCGAATCCGCAGCTGGTCCAGTTGACGATCGCGCAGCGGCTTTCCGACAAAGTGCAGATCATGATGGTGCCGAACGACGGGAAGTTTTTCTTTGCGAACGATGTACTTCGTTCGGTGATGGCCTCCGAGGCGGGTGATCCGCCGCCAACCGCGCGGCCGAACGGGCGGCCGTAGGGATTTCCGGCTGGTCCAATACTTCCCGGATTCGGGCTAGGAGTTCGGGGAACGGCGGGCCGGCCGGAAGTAACGCCGGCAAAAACCCTTGCCGAGGCTTCGTCCGGACCGGCCCAACGGATGAAGCCTCGCCGGCGCATCGGCGTAGCGAGTCTGCCAGCCCTGCGCGTAAGGACCACCTGGCACGCCAGTCACGCCGCTACCGGTCAAATTGACTTCCCGTACGGAACATGTCTGGATAGCCGACTAGTCGGGACTTGTGAAGCCGCACGAGCCGAGTTGACCAATTTCCTCGAAAATTAGACGCGCTATCATCCGCCGCGCACGGGCCGATCTGGAAATACGTTATACGGGCGATTCCTGATTGCAGCGTTACAGATCGATGACCACATCGCCAGTCGGCTGTGAACAGCAGACAAGAAGGTTCCCATCGGCCGGCTTGTCGAGTGGCTCCGGTCCGTAGACGACCGCGCCCGAGACCAAACCGCTCTCGCAGTTGTGACAAACACCGGTTCGGCACGCCCAGCGGACCGGGACATCGCACGCCTCGGCCATTTCCAGGATGCTGCCGTACCGCGACGCGTTCCAATGCGCGGAAATACCGCTGCGCGCGAACGACACTGATGGGCCTGTGTTCGCATCGTTGCTAGGGGGATGCGGGGCTCGCGCCGTCGCTCCGACGACGCCGGGGGTCCTGGACTCGCCGCCGTTGAAGATCTCGATGCGAATCTGCCCCGGCGGCACACCGAATGCCGATAGCACGTCTTTCATGTCCGCCATGAATCGGGTTGGCCCGCAAAGGTAGACATCAGAGTCGCGTGATAATCCGAGTTGATCGAAAACGGATCGTGAGAAGCGGCCCGTCGCGTTGAAATCCTCACCCGTTTTGTCCATCACGTCCGGTCGGGTGTAACAAACGTAGCTGCGGCCGTTCGTCAGCGCGCTCATCAGGCGGCGGACTTCGCCGGCAAACGGATGATGCTGCCCATCGCGCGCTGTGTGTAGCCACATCACCTGACGCGTCGAACGCGCCGCCGCGAGCGCGTGCAGCATCGCCAGAACGGGCGTCGCGCCGATCCCAGCACTGAGCAGCACGATCGGCCGCTGTCCCGGCTGCATCACAAAACTGCCGCGCGGCGAGCTGACGTCGAGTCGGTCGTTCACACGAACATGTTCCCGCAAATAATTTCCAGCCGCTCCATTCGGCTCTATCTTCACGCTAATTCGGTAACGTTCCGTCGATAGTGGACCTGAGAGCGAGTAGCTGCGAAAAAGCGTCGCGCCACCGGCGGCAGGATTCAGGCGCACGACGACGTACTGGCCCGGCAGCGCCGCTGGTAGCGCATCACCGGCAGCGCTCTGCATGGCAAACGAGAGAACATCCGCGGACTCGCGGTCGATTGAGGTCACAGTGAGCGGCTGAAATCCTGGCGAGGCCGGATGGGCCGCTGCGGCAGGCGCTAGTCCTGCGTTTCCCGATGCTGCCCCGTTTTGCTGACTCTGCAGCAGTGCTTCAAACGAGCTACGCCAACCTTGGGAAAGCGCTTCGATCCGCAGCGCGCGCTCCAGACGATCGCGCGCATGATTGGGTAGATAGAGGAGCGCGTTGATCTCAGCGATGGTCATGCGCTCAGCCGCCTCTCCCACTTTCACGATTTGGTCGTCGGCGCCCACTTCACCTTCACGCAGAACGCGGAAGTAGAATCCCGGCCGGCCGCTGGATGTCAGCAGTGCCGCCATCCGGGGTTCGTTCATCCGCATGCCGACGCGAAAGCAGGTGACGCGAGGCTGAGTAACCTCGAAAAGCGCGGTGCCGATCTGAAATCGGTCGCCGATGCACACGGCATCGTCGGCCAATCCTTCGATCGTAAAGTTTTCGCCGAACTGCCCGTAGACGAAATCGCTCCTTTTCAGTTGCTCCTGCCAGTACCGGTAGGATTCAATCTGATAGACGAAGACGGCTCGATGATCGCCTCCGTGCCCGGCCAAATCGCCTTGGCCGTCTCCCTCGAGATTCAACCGGCCTACGCGACAGCGAGCCGTCACCGGGTTCTTCCAGACGCCGGTGTGTACCGTGCGCCCTTTCCACTCGATGTCGCGCGGGAGCCCGACGTTCACCGATAGCAGCCGAGCCATACCGTTTGCATTCCTCCCGCCCGAATCTTCCGATCGCCAACGGGACGGTCGGTCACCTCAGTAGCTTGCCGGCGAGCCAATAGTCGACACTGAACTTTCCCGGACCAGAACAGATCAGCCAGATAAAGAAGAGCACGTACAGGACTTCCGGAAGGTAGAGGAAATCGTCGAGCCAGCTAAGAGGCGAAAGTCCTTTAGGCATGGTGGAAATCGCTTCGGTCAGGGTAGCGACAATCATGTCGATCAATAACGCCACGCAGGCCGGGCTCGAAAGAAACCCCACGGCCACCAAGGATCCGCCAACGAACTCGACACCCGATACGAAATAAGCCGTCAGTTGGGGAAACGGGATTTTGGCCTTAACGAGCGTGTCGTAAACAGGTTTCGTGCCGCCGGCGACAAACAATTTGTTTGCCCCGGAGATGGCGAAGAACAGCCCGATCGAGACGCGTACCAACAGGATGGCATACCGTTCGAAATCATTGGAACCCAGCAGCGCAAACTCGACCAACCGTTTCCAATCCATCTCTTGTCCCTCCACCGGAGGATGTGCTGCTGGTGCAAACAGCGATTGGCGACGCCGTTAGCGAATTCTCGCGCCTCGAAATTATGTGTCCATCCGTTCGACCCATTGCGCCCGGAATGCGGGAGCCACGAATGGATCCGCAAAGTACTGTGTTTCCCGCGCAACCTTGTCTCCCCTGAACTCCATGATGCTGACGGTGTAGGACGGCTTGCCGTCGTATGTCAGTACGAATTCGGTGACCCAAAGCTCGCCGCTACCGACGATGCGTCGGATAGAAAACCGCTTCTTGTTCGGCTGACCCGCGCGCTGGTTCTGTATGTTGGATCGACCGCGGGTTCGCTCGCCTGATTGCGGGTATTCCAGCACCGCGTCCTCGTGATAGATGCGGTGCTCTGTTTCGAAATCGTTGGCATCGGACGCCGCCCAATGCTGATCCAGTGCCACACGGATCTGTTCTTCCTGCGTGGACTGCTCTAGCTTCGGTTTTGCGTTCATGCTCCTCTCCCTTTACCTTGCGGAATAAATCCCGGAACGCCGGTGTTCACCACCGGATTCAGCCTCTGTCTGGTCTGAATTCGATTGATTTCGCCCAGCGCGTCTTCCGGAAGGGGAGAGACGTCGAAATTCTCTCTCGCCCGGGCCGCGCTCCTGGGCGTAGTGAGCACAGCCGTGCCGCGCTGCACCGCCCACGCCAGAAGCACCTGTGCGGGCGTTTTTCCGACTCGCGCGGCGATAGCCACGATGACCGGATCTTCGAGCAGCCCGGGTTTCATCCCGTGACCTAGTGGCGCAAAAGCCAAAAGCACAATGCCCCTCTCCTTGCAGTATTCCAATAGCTCCGTTTCCGGCAGATATGGATGAGATTCCACTTGGACCACGGCGGGCTTGATTCTCGCTGATTCATAGATAGGCTTCAGTTCGTCCAAGGTGATGTCTGAAAGTCCGATGGCCCGGCACTTGCCATGATCCACGAGGCTTTCCATCGCCCGCCAGGTGTCGAGCAAAGTCACGCCGCGATCGTAAATGACATTGCCGTTCTGATCCCGCGGGTCCTGGTCGTCGCCGGGTTGAAATGCGAATGGAGTGTGAATGAGATAGAGGTCCAGATACTTTAGGCCGAGCCGATCAAGACTCGCTTCGAAAGCCGGTTCGACTCGCTCGGGCCGGTGATTGGAATTCCACAGCTTTGTAGTAACAAAAATGTCTTCGCGCGCGATTCCTCCCGCGGCGAGTCCTGCCTGCAGAGCCATGCCGACCTCGCGCTCGTTCCTGTACCGTTCCGCGCAATCGAAGTGTCGGAAACCGGCCTCCAGTGCGTCTCTGGTCGCAGTTATCGTCTCTGCAGGGTCGGGAATTAAGGTGCCAAAGCCGAGTGCGGGTATCTGGCCAGATCCGTGCAGGAGTGGGATTTTCCTCATCCGCAGATCAGAAGATTCGATCATGCTTATACCTCTAGGCTATTGCCCATCTGGCATCACCCGATCGAAACCTGAAAGTTGGATGCCCGGTACCGCAGACTGGTCGCAAACATAGTGGTTTAACCCCCGATTAAGGCCGTTGCCGGGCACGTTCCGCACTATCGAGGAGGACGGCCGGTTAGGCGACTAATCGGGAGTTGGGCGGCGATCTAGGCCGATTCTAGCAACGAGTGATTCATTCAAAAGTAGTTTGGCACCGTCGGACGAGCGGGGATTTGAGATTACGACACCGGCAGCGGAACGGAGAATCCGCGCCCGGTTTTTGGCGGTACGATGATGGCGAGTTACGAAAGAGTTGCGCAACTGGCCCAAGCCGATCCGGCCGCCCCGCCGAATCGCTCCCTCTTCGCTACGAGCGATCCTCGTCCTTTGCCTTTTCACGTGTGTTGCAACTGCTTTGCGCGCTCAGTCGCAAGCGCCGCTGCCGTTCGCCTGGAATGAAGCTGTGCATGCACTGGCAGGAAAAGTCACACCCGCGCTTACCGCATCGCACACATTTGCCATTGAAGTGAGCGACGTTTCGCAATCGGCGCCGGTCGACCTAATCGCGCTGCATCGCACCCTCTCCGATCAGTTGACGATCTTGGGAGGTCGCGAAGTCGAGGCGGCGTCGGCTGATTCACACGTCAACGTCACGATTTCGAAGGGCGTCGACGGCTACTTGCTGGTAGCAGAAGTGGCCGGCTCTGCCGCGACCCAAACGGTCATGGTCCCGGTCGCGAACGAGGAGGCAGTCGCTGCTCAACCGGGTCCGACACCCAGCCTCTCGCGGAAAATCGTGTGGCAACAGCAGCGAGAATTCCTCGACTTCGCGCAGGCCGATATCGATGCAAGTCACTCGGTCTGGTATTTGCTCGAACCGGAGCGCATCGAAGTGTACGAATTCAGCGGCGGGTCGCAGATTTTGCACGAGTCGCGAACGCTGGGAAGAGCGTTTGCATCGCGGGATCCGCGCGGACGAATCAGCGTGACCGATGCGACGCACGTGACGACATATCTTGCTGGAATGCAATGCGACAGCGCGTGGAATCCTACTTTCGGCATTCAGTGCAAGGAAATTCCCGGCCAGCAGTGGCCGATGGGAGTTGTGAGCTGGCGCTTCGAATCGCCGCGAAACTATTTTTCTGGAAACATGATTTTTTCGAACAGCATCGAGACGAAATTTCCGGCGTTCTATTCCGCTGCTTCGCCTTCGCCTGAAACCAGCGGGCCAAACCGCTCGCGCTGGGTGATTTCCGGAATCGACGGGCAGACGCAGTTGCTCGGCGGAGCCGCCGATGCGACCGGCACTTTCTCCGGCTGGGGCAGCGACATCGTGACGCTCGAGCCTGTCTGCGGATCGAAGTGGCAGGTGCTGGCAACCGGAGCGGGGGACTGGACGCAACCGGACCGAATGCAACTGTATGAGATCACCGACCAGAGGGCGGTTGCCGTGGGGCAGCCGCTCGATGTGCCCGGGCCGGTGCTGGCGTTGTGGCCGACGAGCGACGGGAAATCGGCGCGAGTCGTCCTGAAAAATCTCGAAACGGGATTTTATGAGGCTTCAATCGTTACTCCTTCTTGCAGCAACTAGCGGATTGCTAGTGGCGATGGCGCGAGCCGAGCCCGCGCGGCGGCCCCGCTACGGCGGAACGCTGCTCGTCGAAATCGGCGCGATTGTCAATTCGATCGATCCGACTGTCGCAGCAGCAACTCCGGCGGAAGCGGCCGCAAAAGACGAAATTTGCGCGTTGCTCTACGAGCGCCGCAATGCCGATGGGACGTTTGCGGGGGTGGCCGGGTCGGGCGCGTTTCGAGTTGCCGAGTGGGATCCCGGAAAGCACCTGATGCTCGAGGCGAACCCGGATCACCGTGGCGGACGCGCGTTCGTCGATTCGGTCGAAATTCAGATGGGAAAGACGGCGCACGACGAGTTGATCGATCTGGAGGTGGACAAAGCCGACTTTGCCGAGATTCGTCCCGAGGACGTGCGGCGCGCAAACGAAGCTGGAATTCGGGTGAGCACATCGCGTCCCGACGAGCTGCTGACCATCGTGTTTACGCCCGGACACCCATTAGCCGATGACGCGCACGCGCGAGAAGCGCTTTCCCGCTCAATCGACCGCGCCGCGATCGTCAACTTTATTTTGCAGAAGCAAGGCGAGCCGGCCGGCGGATTGTTGCCTCAGTGGTCGAGCGGCACGGCGTTTCTGTTTCCGACAACCGTCGACGCAGCGGCAGCGAAGAATTTGTGGGGCCAAATCAACGGCTCGCCCAAGATTGTGTTGCGATATGATGCGAACGATCCCCTCGAGCAAAGTG
>Ga0187778_10001918_pt1 | contig 14334 bp, 14 predicted proteins | sample 1015_Q2_SP5_20_M_FD_132418 | JGI IMG/M metagenome (GOLD analysis project Ga0187778, IMG submission 132418) | Tropical peat soil microbial communities from peatlands in Department of Meta, Colombia - 1015_Q2_SP5_20_MG | ecosystem: Environmental > Terrestrial > Soil > Wetlands > Peat | place... | reverse complement strand
CTCACGCTGCTTGACGCTCTTGAGCTTTCTCGCGGAGACGATCCAATAGATCAGAAACACGATCCATGCGAGTGTGGACAGATGCAGCCAAAGGTACGGGTCGTAACCGCGATTCGAGCCGCCAACCAGCATCGGGAGGAGCAAGATGTGGTTTATCACCATACTGGTATTGTACTGGTGACAGGTGAAGCAAAGGGGAATTCAACGCGTTTCGATGCAAAGCCAGTGCCTCGACAGATTCCCACGGTCCATGACACGTGAGACTGCATCTTCTGCGAACTCATCTCAGCGCCAAATTGGCAGTTGCCGGAAAGCTCTCTTCGCGCCGCGCTTTGATGTAAAAGGTGGCCAGAACAACCGCAAAGCCGGCCCAGCCCCGCAAGTGCCCCTAAATGATCGCTGTCCCGATCATGCCGAGGAGGATTCCGGAGTAGATGGGATGGCGCATCCGAGGGTACAACCCGGCCCGGATCAACTCGTGCCCATGTTTCAGTGTCACCGTGGAACTCCAGTTCGCTCCCAGAGTGAATCGCCCCCAGATGCTTATGCCGATGCCAGCGGCCGTGAGCGCAAGTCCGATCCACCACACTGCTCCGGACCCGGGCGGAAATTCCCCTTTGGGCCATTCCGAGTCTCTTGCAAACAGCAGCCAGAATCCGAGCATTACGGGCAGCGCGTGCTGCAATATTTCCAAGGGAGTCTCAATCTTCTTGGCCCGCTTCATGCCGAACCACATCAGGAACCAGACTCCAGCCAACACCATCCAGAGGTGGCCAGTCCAATGCGAGGCACTCTGCTGTTAGAGTCTCCCACGTCATGGTTGCGCTTCTGTCTTCCCTAAGCCAGATCGGACTTTGGCGAATGGAATTCATTCTACTGACTTGCGATGTTGTCCAGAAGTTCTTTCCGGGCAGCCATGATTTCAAGGCGCGCATCGTTCACGTGCTGGGCCGAGGGAATGGCTTGCCGGATCGATTCGCAGATGGTCTTGGCTTTCCCCTCCAAATCCGCGATGCGCTGCTTGGCCGCTGTCGGCGGGAGGCGCAAGGCCGCCGCCACATCCGCCATATATTCATTGTAGATTTTTCGTTGCTCGGCACTCGGGGGCACGCAACCTCTCGGTGCCGCTTCACCCATCAACTTTTCGAAGAGACCCAACGGGTGCTGGGAGCGCTGCAGTTCTTCAAAAAACTCATCGGTAGAAGCCGCGTCCATCTCCCACGCCAGTCCCCAGTCAAAACCGTCCTCTGGCAGGGCATTCACTCCCGCATATAGCTGTTTCTTTTGGGACGGTTTCAGATGTCCAAGTTTTGCTTCTGCCGCCAATGTGCGCAACTCTAGTTGGAGCACGCTTTTGGCAGTCAATGAAAAAATCAGCGAGCCGCCCTTGGTTAGGTCCTGCGCAAACCGAATCCCCGCGACCCACGAATCCACCGCGGCCTGCGATTCACCCCTGGCCGCTTGCCGGATGCCCTGTAGCAGATTGAGCCGAGCAAGCACGTGGGCCCGCGGCACAAACGCGATCGAAGCCTGTGGCCCCCGACTGTACTCGACACCCCAGTCACACTCCGGCAGTTTCGTTGCCCGCTGCAGAATGCCCAAAGCAATTTCGTTGGCGGCCACAATTCTGCCTAGCTTCTCCTCATCCCAAGGCGCCTGGCCGGTCAGAACCCTTTCCATCTCATCTATGATGGCTTTGTCTGCTGGTGGATCCTTCAGTTCGGCGAATGCCTGCCAGTAGCGCAGCGCTGCGTTGCGCGTTTCGGGCAATGCTCTTGGCTGACAGAAAGCGGCAGCGCCGGCGACAAGGAAAAACAAGCTAGACAACAAGGCTCGTGTCCACATGGCTCCTCACTCCTTCGCGAGAATCCGCAACGTGCTTTGCTGCTGAGTAAAGTCGGGCAATACCTGCCTTGATTCCGATTCAAGCTGTGCTTGGAACTGTTTCTCATCCTCTAGGGCGAGGCGGGTCAATTCCATGTTGGTCAATCTGGTCCTATTCAAATGGAATTCGACCTGGACGCGCTGCTCCTTCAGTTCAGGTGGCGAGAGGCGATCATGCCCCGCGTACCAGAGACCGAATCCGACGCCCAACAGCACCACGGCAGCCGCAGCCAGGCCCGCCAACCAGAAATGTGAAACTCGTTGCGAAACACGTAGCGGGCGAACGGCGCGCGGCCGGAATTCAGTCAGGTACTTTTCCAAATCGTGCTCATCTCTATGCATGACCACTCCTTGCTCTTCCTGGCGGAGTTCCGAGTTGTGCGCGCAATTTTTCGAGTGCGTAGCGATATCGCGACGCCACGGTGTTCAACGGTGTTTCAGTCATATCGGCAATCTCCTGTAGGGTCATTCCGCTCCAGATCCGGAAAAACACGGTCTCGCGCTGCTCTTCCGGCAACTCGCGCAGGGCAATCTGCAGCGAAAGCACTTCAGCCGCGTCAGCTGTCGGGTGCCCGAAACAGAGCTCACCTTCTGGGAACGGAGCTTCGCGGCGGCGGGCGCGTTGGTAATTCAATCCTGCGTTTCGCACTGCGCGATAGAGATAAGCGAGTGGCGCCTGCGCCGGGCGCGACTCACCCCGCAGAAGTTTCAAGAACACCTGTTGCACGACATCCTCCGCCGAGGCAAAGTCTAGGCCGCAGCAACACGCGTAGGCCGCCAGCGCCGCGCCGTGCTTCTCGTAAAGAGCCTTGAGCGACTTCGCCGCTCCCTTTTCTGCTTCCAAGGCCACCGCCCCGGTTCGTTTCTCATCGCTATGACACACGAAAGTCGCGTTTTTGTCTAAACTCATTTCGGCGCCAAATTGGCGGTTGCCGGAAAGCTCAATGTGAGCGAAGATTCGCGCTGATGAAGAACAAAACGCGTTCCCATCACAACATCCAGACAAGAGCAATTCACGCGGGGGAACCTTCACGCCACGGCGTGGATGCCCCGGTGAGCTTTCCGATCGTGCGGTCTTCCACCTTTGCGCTCAATTCCACGGAGGAACTGAAGCTCTGGGCCGAAGGGAAAAGCAAAGCGTTTATGTACACGCGCGACGCCAATCCGACGCTGGCGGTGGCCGCGAAGAAGGTCGCTGCGCTCGAAGCCGCAGAGGATGCCGTGGTGACTTCCTCGGGCATGGCCGCGGTTTCGAGCGCGCTGCTCAGCGTGCTCCAGAACGGCGATGAACTGATTTCTACCTCGCAGGTATATGGCGGGGCATATCGCCTGATGCGCGACATCTTTCCCCGATTCGGAATTGTCGTGCGCCACGTGGACTCTTCGCTTGCAGGAATTGAAAAGCTTGTTACCCCGCGCACCAAGTGCCTATACGTGGAAACGCCCACGAATCCGTCGCTCTATCTCGTGGATTTGCGGAAAGCCGGTGCCTTTGCCAAAAGGCGCGGACTCGTTAGTGTCGTCGACAGCACGTTTGCCACGCCAATCCTGCAGAATCCCGTGGAGTACGGTTTTGACATGGTGGTGCACAGCGTCACGAAAGGACTTTCGGGGCATTCCGACCTACTCGGGGGAGTGGTGGCCGGAAGCAGCAAGTACATCGAGCGCGTGCGCCACATGGTCAGCTATCTCGGCGGAGTGATGGATCCGGAAGTGGCGTTCCTGCTGATGCGCGGCGTCAAAACGCTAGGCGTCCGCGTGGCACGGCAGTGCGAGACGGCGCTGCGCGTCGCGAAATTCCTCGAAAAACATTCCAAGGTCGCGCGCGTGCATTACCCTGGCTTGCCGTCCCATCCGGATCACGCGCTTGCCAAGCGGCAGATGCGTGGATTCGGTTCGATGCTGGCGTTTGACGTGAAGGGTGGACTCCCGGCGGCACGCCGGTTCTGCGATCGCGCCAAGCTTTTCTTACTTGCTGCGAGTCTGGGCGGCGTGGAATCGCTGATAATCCTGCCGATTTATGGGTCGCACTACCGGATGAGCAAGGAAGAATTGAACCGGGCGGGGGTACAGCCAGGGACAGTGCGCGTCTCCATTGGTCTCGAAGACGCGGGGGACTTGATCGATGATCTTCAGCAAGCGCTTCGCTAGTTCCGTCACGGTCGAAAAGCTTCCTAAGTGGCAGGCGTTTCCGCGGGCACTTCCCATTCCGCCTTTTCCGGCAGCATGGACTTTACGATGTCTTCGAGTTCGTGCGAACTCTTCACGTGGTCCGGGTAATTGTGCGCGGAAAGATCGAATGTGGAGCCATACCTTGCGCGGACTCCTTGGAGTTCTTCCTGCAAACGGACGGCAATGCGCTTCGCATTCAGCGTATCGGTCTCGGGCAAAACAATTCCGAAAAGGTCATCGGAGAGGTGGTAGATCGAATCATTCGGCCGCAACCGTTTGGACATGGCTTTGGCTGCGTCGCTCAACGCGCCTTGCTGGTCGTTTAACGTAGCGCGCGGGCCCGGCTTGGCCTTGACAATCACCAGCGACAGCGTCTTTTGCATGGTGAGGGCGCGACGAAATTCCATGGTTAGACGGTCCCAGAAATAGTCTTGGTTCGGCATGGACTTCAGCAAATCTGTGCTCGCTTGAAGCTGCAGTGCCACGTTTCGCTCCAGTTCCACCAGCAACTGGTCCTTCAGCTTGTTGAAGGTTCGCTGCCGGTCGAAGAGATAAGACAAGAACAGCAAGGTCAGCGCGCAAAATCCGAAAAAGGCCACGCGCAGCGTCCACTTGTTTCCTTCCGGGTGGACGAATACCAGGGGGTACATGAAAATGGCGAGACCCGCAGCGAGAATCAGCACAAACACTGCCGAAAGAACCGTGAGTTGAAGGCCGCGCTTCTCGAGCCGGTCGAGCTCTTGCCGATCAATCGTTGCCATCGGACACCTGTAGTGGAGCAGCCGCCCTCCAGTGCGAAGGGCACCTGGGGCTGCCCGAATACGCTCAGATTCCTCAATAGAGGTGCCGCTGGCAATAGTCCGACGGGTGCCTTGTGATGAAAAAGGCAGGTGGCAGCGCGCGCTTAATCGACCTTACTGAAGGGACGTGAATCGTTAACTTTCTGAAATTTATAGATTTAGCACTAGTTCTGACTGGAATACTTGGCCTGATCCACGAATTGCGCCACCAAGCCCTTTGGCCCGACCGCCCAACCCTTCCCGCCGATGAAAGTGACCGCATTCAGATTGGGTGCTTCGATGTGAACCCAGTGCGCTCCGTCGCGGCAGACTCACTCGCACACCACAGGAAAAATCTCATGGCACGTGAACCTAGCGGGCTTTCAAGGAACTTACTTCTTGGGGACGCTTGTGGAGATCACTGTGCGCGCGTCGGGGTGCCTCGGGCTCCAGTCTTCCGGGGGAAACGCCACGCGCCAGAAAGTCGGGCAGGGCTTCGAGAATTCCAGCCCGATTTCCGCCTTGCCCGAGCGGACCGGCCCAAGGAATGCCACCAGGCACTCCTCCTCCTGCTCAGTGTGCTTGTGTTGCACGCGGACGGTGCTGCCACTCGTGAGACGTGCCTGGAGTTGAACCAGGGCGCCGTGGGCGCTGATCGCCAGCGTGGTCGCTTCTTCCTCAAACGCTTTGCCCTCGGAGTCGTTCCCGCGGATGCGGACCGCGACCTGCATTAATACTCTTTGGCTGCGACGACGAGGACCGGATTGAGGAGAATTCGGGGTTGAGCCCATACGACCTCGCACACTTCACTATACCTGTGGCATCGGAGTTGTCGAGTGACAACGATTGCCGCGGTATGCAAAGAGGATACGTTTCATTGGAAACCGCTCTTCCTTCGAGCATGGAAAAAGCGTTTCGTCTTATTTTTGGGCGGGGCACAGCGTTCTTTTCTACAGATGCAAAGATGCGGCTACTCAGGGTCGCTGATCGATGACCAAATATTCTCGCGTGTCGTGTCCCAGATAGATCTGGCGGGGCCGCGCGATTTTCTGTTCCGGGTCGAGCAGCATCTCTTCCCACTGAGCCACCCAGCCGGACATGCGCGGAATGGCGAACAGCACCGGGAACATGGTCATGGGGAAGCCCATGGACTGGTAAATCAGCCCTGTGTAGAAGTCCACGTTGGGATAGAGCTTGCGCTTGATGAAGTACTCGTCTTCGAGCGCAATCCGCTCGCACTCCAGGGCGATCTCGAGCAATGGGTTCTTCCCCATCAAGTCGAAGACTTCGTAAGCAATATTCTTGATAATCCGGGCGCGCGGGTCGTAATTTTTGTAAATGCGGTGGCCGAAACCCATCAGACGCGTCTCGCCAGCCTTCACCCGCTTGATGAAATTGGGGACTTTCTGCACCGAGCCGATTTCCATCAGCATCCGCAAGGCTTCTTCGTTCGCGCCGCCGTGCAGCGGGCCGTACAGCGCGGAAATTGCGGCCGCCGCGGCCGAGAATGGATCCACGTGCGAGCTCCCGACGCCGCGAATGGTGTTCGCCGAGCAGTTCTGCTCGTGGTCGGCATGGAGGATGAACAAGATGTCCAGTGCGCGCTCCAGCGTTGGATTCGGCTGATAGCGCGTCTCGCTCGTCCGGAAGAGCATGTTCAGGAAGTTGCCCGGATAACTCAGGTCATTGTCCGGATAGACGTACGGCATTCCCAGGGTATGCCGGTAGGAAAACGCCGCAATGGTCGGCATTTTACCAATCAGGCGATAGGTCTGTTTCTTCCGCGATTCGGCATCGAAAATGTGCTTGGCATCCGGGTAGAAGGTGGAGAGTCCCGCGATCGTCGAAGTCAACATCCCCATGGGGTGCGCGTCGTAGTGAAAGCCGTCCAGAAATTTCTTGATGCTCTCGTGGATATACGTGTGATGCGTGATGTGATAGATCCAGTCCTTCAATTGCGATGCGTTCGGCAACTCCCCGTAGAGGAGCAAGTAAGCCGTTTCCAGGTACGTGGATTTTTCGGCAAGTTCTTCGATGGGATAGCCACGGTAGCGCAGGATGCCGCGGTCTCCGTCAATGTAGGTGATCCGGCTGATGCACGACGCGGTGTTGCTGAATGCTGGGTCATAACTCATCATCCCGAAGTCGGCCGGATCCACCTTGATCTGGCGCAAGTCGCTGGCGCGAATGGTGTCGTGGGTGATGGGGATTTCGTAGGCCTTGCCCGTGCGGTTGTCCGTGATGGTGACCGTTTCGCGCCGCGCCGATTTGGCGTCCACGGCGTTCGTTTTTGTTCCGGGAAGTGCAGAGTCCATGCGACTTACCTCGATTGGTCGGCCTGGAGCGTAGCCAGATAGAGCTACCACTTTACACTAAAGGAAGAAAGTGGGGAAACCTGGGTCGCGGGTTGGTGGAGGATATGGCGGGCGGGGCGGGGAGGCAAGGGCTTGGGGGAGAAGCGGATAGATCGAGGGAGGGTGTTAATAATACACCTCTTGACAATAGTTGTTATAACGACTATCATTAAACCCGGCTACCCAAGGAGGCCACCATGATTACCATCCGCAAGAGCGACGAACGCGGCCACGCCGACCACGGCTGGCTCGATACGCGCTTCACCTTCTCGTTTGCCGATTACTACGACCCGAAGTACGTCCACTTCCGGACGTTGCGGGTCATGAACGATGACCGCATCGTCGGCGGAGGCGGATTCCCCACGCACCCGCACCGCGACATGGAGATCGTCACCTACGTGCTTGACGGAGCACTCGCGCACAAAGACAGCATGGGCAACGGATCCGTCATCCGCCCGGGTGACGTGCAGTACATGAGCGCGGGTACCGGTGTCGAGCACAGCGAATTCAACGCTTCGAAAAAGGAGACCGTGCACCTGTACCAAATCTGGATGTTCCCGGACAAGAAGAACTACGCGCCGACGTACGACCAGAAGCACTATTCCGCGGCGGAAAAGCGCGCCAACTTGCGCCTCGTTGCTTCGCCGGATGGGCGCGGCGGCTCGGTGAAGATTCGGCAGGACAACGAACTCTACGTAACCCTGCTGGCGCCGGGCGAGAAGGTAAACCACGCGCTCAAGCCGGAACGCCACGCGTACGTCCAAGTTGCGCGCGGGAGCATCACGCTGAACGGCAAGGCGCTGGAAACCGGTGATGGCGCGGCAATCTCCGACGAAACAAGCGTTGAGCTGACGGGAGTGGAAGACGCGGAAGTCTTGTTGTTCGATCTGACGTAAGACGCAGTGACAACTGCGGCAAGAAATGGGGTGGAAGGAATTCCACCCTATTTTTTTGGAGGCCGCAGCGTGGAAATGTGTGTCAAAAGCTGCTCGCCTCGTCAGCGCTTGAAAAGCAGTGAATCCGGCAGTTTGCGGATCTTTTTTTCCAACGTCGGCTGCGAGCCAGTCAGCAGAAGAAACCTTGTCTCCGCAGGATAACAGTTTAAGGCGGCGACCTCGTCGAAGGCGGTCATGCCTGGCTGGAACGCTGGAATCAGGAAGCCACGCCGCGGCTTTAGCGCCAGCAGGTAAAGCGGCAGATCGGGGGAAAGAGGCGTCGGCTTCCGGCAGAGAAAAGCTTCCACGACCCAGTCCAGTGCCTGCACCCGGGTGGAGATCTTCTGAAGCGATGGGACATCCAAGCCATGCGAGACCAAGTCGTCATACGGGGAGATGTTGCCGCGCTCGCGCGCCGCTTTCTGCCGCTGCTCTTCTTCGCGCCCCATGCGCTCGTAGAAGGCAGCCGCGTCGGCTTCGCGCCCACGGCGGCGCAGGTAATCGCAGATTTCAACGGTGCCCTCGTAGCGTAGAGACGACGGGGCGCGGCTAATAACGCGCTCCATGAATGCGATGCCTTCTTCTTTATCCTGTGCCAGCAAGCATCGGCCGAAATAGAAAGCGAGTTCGTCGCTGTTCGGGAACGCCTCTAGGGCCGTTTTCAAGAATCGTTCAGAGGCCGCAGGCCCATCCAGGTTCCAGACGCATAGAGAGCGCTGAAGCGATTCTTCGGCAGTGAGTGGCTGCTGCTTCTCACTCTCATTCAATCGCGCCAAGAGCTTGCGATTCTGATCCCACCCCTTGAACGCTTCCTCCCAATTCAGAAAGGACCCGCGCGCCCATTTCTGAGTCAGTTCGCTCTCGAATCGAGGGAGGGACTCACCTAGATATTCCGAAGCGGCGGAAGCTTGAGGAAGAAAGCCCAACTCTGCAATTTGCAGGGTCCAGTATTCGGCATCGAGGCTGGAATCCAGTGCCTTAAGGCGTGTGGTCAAATCGGGGTGCGAGTCGAGAGGAAGCGATTTGTTCTGGAAGGCCAGATTGGTCCATACGCGAAGGTCAGCAGTGGACACGGACCGGGCAAACTCATTCAGTCGGGAAAATACCTCCGTAGGAGTGCGGGGCTGGTCGCGTGTTCCTTTCCAGATCTGCGGCCAAAACCTCTGAGCTGCAAACTGGTTGGCGAGGGCCACCCGGACGAGCATAAGGTCCGGCGGGGAATCCTCGGAGTGAGCCTGCGCAAGACGGTCGGCAGCGAATTCGTGGGCGCGGGACAGGACCGCCGCATACGCGTTCAACTTGGGGACAAACCAGCGAAAGATCGGCGGCAGCAGCCACCGCGCGGCCTTGTTCATTTCCGTTTCCGTGAGCGGCAATTCGTTCCAGGTTTCCCATACGCGAGAGATCCAGGCAAACGAGTAACCGTGGCCGCCGGAGGAATGCGCGAACTCATGCCGAAGCAGAGCCCGGAATTCCATGGGCGACAAAAGTTGCAGGAGCGGTAAGCCCAAAAGCAGTGTGGTCGAGACACGCCCGAAGAGGCCGTTTACGTAGCGGCTGGCCAGGGAGGCGTTGGGCTCCACGATGAGCAAGATCTCGTCGATCTGCGGCGCTCCCGATTCTTCCACGAGCTTCTCCACCGTTGCGTGAAGGTGCGGCGCATCCTCGCGCCTCACAGGAATGCCCTTCGGTGGCGGAATTTCGACGTGAAGGCTTTGCAGCAGCGCAATGCCGCTGGCCAGCGAGCCCAGAGCCATGATCCCGAGCCAGATGGCGCGGGCAGCGAAGGCAGCGAAAATCGCGGCCACAGTCAGAAGTAGTGCTAAAGCCACGACAGACAGATACAACGTGTAACCGAGAACAATGTGCAAGGCCACAAGGAAACGGAATTGGCCAGGATGTGCGGCCACCCGAGTCTCCATGGCCGGTACATACTTCGCCGCCTTATGGGCGATCGCGTTTGGGTCGGGGAAAAATTGAGGCGTTCTCGGCATCGTCAACGGGCGGACAGAGTATGCCTCTCGCTTCCGGATTTGGCCAGAGGTCCGGACCGCGGAACCGGGCGGCTAGGATTTTGCGGAGCGAAGAGCCGATGTCCAGGCGGACATCGCGCAGAGCAGACCGACGACGACAGCTCCGAGCAAAATAAAGAGCGAAGTCGAAAGGAATTGCGGCTTCGCGGTCATGACATAGACGATGCCGAGCGCGAGAATGAACCGCACGCGGATCAGCGTTATTAGCATGGGATCCTGCACGCGCGTGAGACCGGCTTCGGAGAGTAGCGCGTTTCCCTCAGGTAAGGCGGCTCGGAGCGTGCGGACGCGCGGCAGGATAAACACGAAGCCTATGCCCAGGGCGAAAACGATGGCTAGAAGCGAAGCGGAAATCCAGCTCTGCTTCATTCCGCCGGTGACGGAAGCGAGGTAGCCGCCGCTGGCGATCAGCAGCAGCAGGCCGGGCCCAGAGATGGGCAGCGAGAGTTTGTAGATGCGCAACCAGGCGCGGGCCTGGTCCGCGGTGGTCGAACGGCGCAAGAGCGAAGAAGCCGCCCATTCAAGGCCGTAGCCAACGAAGAGGGCGATCATGCCGACAAGGTGAAGGAAAACTCCGATCGCGATGGCATACATAGCGAAGCTAGTTTACAGCGGAGTCCTCGGCGAACGCCTGCAATTTTTCAGGGGCAGGACAAAAGCAGATTCCTCGCGTGGCTCGAAATGACAAGAGCCCGGGCCCGGACGTGAACCTCAGCCGCGGGTGCGTTGGAACTCGCGCATATAGATGACAAGTGCTTCGACGGCGTCCTGGCCAACCGCGTTGTAGAGCGAAATGCGCATGCCGCCGACCGAGCGGTGGCCCGGCGTGCCCACGAGGTTTGCAGCCGTGGCACCCTTGGCGAATTCTTTCTCTACTCTTTCGTCGCCGCCGGCAATGCGAAACACTACATTCATCACCGAGCGCGAGCTCTTTTCCACGGGGCAGCGGTAATAACCGTTGCTGGCGTCAATAGTGTCGTACAGCAGCTTGGCTTTGGTTTCGTTGCGCTTCTGGATGCCTGACAGGCCGCCGAGGCTTTCCATCCATTCGGTGACGAGGCCGAGGACGTATACGGCAAACGTCGGTGGCGTGTGGTAGAGCGACTTCTCCTTGATGTGCGTTCGGTATTGCAGCAAAGTCGGGAGGTTCTTGTCCGCGCGCTCGGCCAGATCTTTGCGCACGATGACGACGGTGACGCCGCTAGGGCCGAGGTTTTTTTGTGCGCCGGCGAAGATTAACCCGAATTTCGAGACGTCCATGGGCCGCGAGGCGATGTCCGACGACATGTCGGCGACGAGCGGCGCCGTGCTTGGCGGCAAAGAGTGATATTGCGTGCCCTCTATGGTGTTGTTGGTGCAGAGGTAAGTGTAAGATGCGTCCGGCGAATGCTTGATTTCCTCCGCGCGCGGCACACGGGTGAATTTCTCCACTTCGGTGCTGGCAGCAATGTTGTGCAGAACGCCTTTCTTCAATTCGCCGATGGCCTTCGCGGTCCATGCCCCGGTGTGCAGCACGTCCACGGGTTTTCCCGGCAGGGCCAGGTTCATCGGCACCATGCTGAACTGCATGCTGCCTCCGCCTTGCACGAAAATTACTGCGTAGTCTTCGGGGATCGCCAGGAGCCTGCGAAGATTCTGTTCGGCGGCGTTGTTGATGGCCTCAAATTCTGCGGAGCGGTGAGAGAGTTCCATCACGGACATTCCCGTGCCGCGGTAATCGAGCAGTTCTTCGCGGATGCACTCGAGAACCGGCAGGGGCAAGGCCGCGGGACCAGCATTGAAATTGTGGGCGCGTTTCACGTGGCGCGCGGGGGCAATGGTGCTCACGGTAGGACTACCTTTCGCAGAGATTTGCGGTGCGTCCTGGCGGAAAGCCGGCCCCTCGCGCGTGGCGCTCAGGGTGAAGGAGTGAACCGCTGTATAGCATAACAGAAGTGCAGAGGGAGTCGCGGTGCGGATTCGTGCACAATGGCTGACGACCGGTGCTAGTTGAGCGTGGCCGTGTCGCCGTGCGGGGATGCTGAGGGCACGGGGACTCCTTTTCGGCCGGTTCATGTGCGGTTTTTGCCCTATCCCCAGGATGAGAAAATGCGCGTAGAATCCTCGGGTGCGGGGAAGTGACCATGGCGCAACAAGCGAGTCAGACAGCCCGGAGCATTGAGTGGACCTGCCAGGCGGTGTCACCGATGGATGATGCGTGCGACGCGAAGGCGACATACCACTGTGAGGAGTGCGGGCTGTGGTTTTGCGCGCTCCACGCAGAGGATGATTCATGGCACCCTTGTGCGCTCGCACCGGGCGACGAGGGCGGCGAAGGATAGTGAGAAGAAGGGAGTCAAAAAGCATTGAGTTGGAGTGTGGAAGCACGAAGCACACTCGTGCTGTGGTCTGACAGGGAGAAAACCTAAACCATGTTTGAGCTGGAGCGATTTGTGGCGGATTGCCGGGCGGCGCTGCGGCAGGAGCCTTCGCAGAATTCCATTCGCGACGTGGTGGCTCGCGCGGTGTCTGATCCCGCGGCGGTCCTGAAGGGGTTAGGCGAACCGCGGCGCGCGGAGATGCAGACGCTCTATTGCGCGGACGACCTGACGATCCTGAACGTGATCTGGGCGCCGTGGATGACCGTGCTTCCGCACAATCATCAGATGTGGGCGATCATCGGCATTTATTCCGGACGGGAAGACAACATTTTCTGGCGACGCATCCAAGGCGAACGAGGCACAAAAGTGGAAGCTGCGGGAGCGCGCGCGCTGGCCGAAAAGGACGCCGTGCCGTTGGGCCGCGACATCATCCATTCGGTGACCAATCCGATTCCCCGGCTAACCGGCGCGATACATGTCTACGGAGGCAATTTTTTCGGTCCGGGACGGAGCGAGTGGGATGCGGAGACGCTCCTGGAGCAGCCGTGCGACGGAGAGAAGATGGCGAGGCGGTTCCAGGAAGCCAACGCGCTTTGTAGGAACGCGTTGTAAGCGTTGGCGGACCGCCTCAGAAGGCGGTACCTACAAAGACAAGAGAAAAGCCACAGGGCTCGAAGACCCTTCGACTGCGCTCAGGGCAGGCTCGCTCTGCGCTACAAGGACACTACGCGGAGGCGGAGACGGCGACGCCGGGGAGGACGGCGAACTCGACGCGGCGGCGAGCAAGGGGCGAACGGAGCGGTCAGACAGAAGCCTCACGCGTGAACGTGTTTCGGGTAGCTCCCCATGATCTTGCGAATAAAGCCGTGCAGGCGGTGGAACCCGTTTTGCGGCAGAAACATGAGCGGGCATTCCCCTGGAACTACGGAGATTCCGCGCTCGCGGCAAAAGTCCAGGGCCTCGCTGCTGACGGCTCCAGTTCCGGCGGCGCGGTACATCCAGACACGGCGAATCCCCGCCTCGGCACAATCGCGCACGACTGCCTCGGTGATTTCCGGTGAGGTCATCAGAAGTGCCGCATCGACGGGAGGCTCGATGTCCTGGACCCGAGCGTAGCAAGTGCGGCCCATGACTTCCCGCGTTGCAGGATTGACCGGGACGACGTCATATCCACGGCGGGAGAGCTCCTTGAAGAGCATCGCGCTGAATTCTTTGGGGTCGCGCGAAATTCCGACCATGGCCAGGCGGCGTTGCGCTAGAAAATCTTCAATCACTTCCAGGGAAGTGTTTTGAACCTGCATGGTTCCTCCTTGGAGCGAGGGAAAAACGGCGGGCCAAGCGCCCGCGAAAGGCGGCAACTGCTTTACGCAGAAGCAGAGGTGGCAATCCCAGGGACGAGGGCGAACTCGACGCGGCGGCGCATCGGGTCAATGCGTTCGGCACGAACGCGGATGCGGTCGCCGAGTTTCCACGAGAGCGGCTTAGCTTGCTTGCGGCGGCCAGCTCCGCGGTGCCCATTGCCGCCGAGGACTGCAGAGATGGCGTGATCGCGCTCGCGGTAGACGCAGCGGGCGCCGGCAACCTCTTCAAACGCGCCAATCGGCACAAGCCCCTCGACGAACTCATCGAGAAGCTCCACGAAGCAGCCATACTTCTGCACGGAGATGATGAGCGCGTCGTACTCATCCCCAAGATGCTGTTCCATGAATTGCGCGGTCTTCCAACTGATAAGTTCGCGCTCGGCGTTGGCGGCACGGCGCTCGGTTTCGGAAGTTTCCGCGGCCATTTCCTCGAGATGCCTGTGCGAATAAAGCGTT
>Ga0187778_10001917_pt1 | contig 14341 bp, 8 predicted proteins | sample 1015_Q2_SP5_20_M_FD_132418 | JGI IMG/M metagenome (GOLD analysis project Ga0187778, IMG submission 132418) | Tropical peat soil microbial communities from peatlands in Department of Meta, Colombia - 1015_Q2_SP5_20_MG | ecosystem: Environmental > Terrestrial > Soil > Wetlands > Peat | place... | reverse complement strand
TCTTCGGTGGCGTACATCGAGACTTTGTCGTACACGCCGGCGTGGCTGATGATCGCTTTGAAGCGCCCGGAGTGCGTGGCGATCCAATCCGCCATGTACCCACCGTACGAGCCACCAGCGGCGGCCATCCGCGCACCGTCGATAAACGGATACTTTTTCAGCGCGAAATCGACGCCGTTCATTACGTCGAGGTAGGCTTTGCCGCCCCAATCATTGGTGATTTCGTCCGTGAATTTCTGGCCGTAGCCGGTCGACCCGCGGCGGTTGATCATCAGCGTGACGTAGCCGGCACCGGAAAAAACCTGCGGGTTCCAGCGATAACCCCACGCGTTCGACCACATGGTCTGCGGCCCGCCGTGCAGCAGCACCAGCAGGGGATATTTTTTCGTGGCGTCGAATTTCGGCGGCCGAATCAGCATCGCTTCGACTTTGGTCCCTTCGGCGCCATCGAACCAGAACGTTTCCGGCGAATTCATGTCGAGCGACGCAAGAATAGACTCGTTCTGATGCGTAAGCTGACGCACATTCGAGCCGTCGCTCGTAGCGCTTAAAATCTCAGCGGGCATTGTCAGGCTAGTGCGCTCGAACGCCAGCATTTTTCCATCGGCAGTGATCGAAAGGCCCGAGTTGTAGGTGTCGGCGATAATCTTTTTCGGCTCCACGCCCGCGCGCGCCGCCATTGCATAGACTGGCTTTTGTGTTTGATCTTCGGCCGTAAAATAAATGGTCTTGCTGTCCGCGGACCAAGCAAGCTCATCGGCACTACGATCGAATTTCTCAGAGAGGTTTTCGTTGGTACCGGCTTGCCGGTCGTAAAGCATCACGCGCCAGCGGTCCGATTCGTATTCCGCAGTCAGTTGCGCGTGATAGGCAATGTACTTTCCGTCCGGCGAATAAACGGGGTTACCGTCGAAACCGGGCTGCGTGGTGATGCGCTTGATTTCGCCGCCACTGACGGGGACGAGAAACAGATCGCCGTTGGTGCTGATGGCTTCGATTTTGTCGGTGACGGCGGTAAAACAAATTTCCTTGCTGTCGGGCGAAAAATTAATGTCGCCGGGGCCGCCTCGCTCATCGGGAGGAACATCGTATTCGGCGCCGGTAGTGAGGTCGCGAGGCGCGGAACTGCCGTCGGCCGCAACGACGAACAGATGGGCGCGCTTGCCGTCGTTCCAGTGGGTCCAGTGGCGATACAAAAGATGCTCGGCGACGTGCGCTTTCACTTTGTTCTTTTCTTTTTCTTCATCGCGTTTCTTGTTGCAACCGTCGTCTTTGCAATCGGGATACACAGAGGAAGTGAACGTAATGGCTTTTCCGTCGGGGGACCACTTCACGAGATCGGCGCCGGTGGAGAGTTTTGTAAGCGGCTGCGCTTCGCCGCCCTGCAACGAAAGCAAATAGACTTGCGAATCGCCGCTGCGCGAAGAAAGAAACGCGATCGTTTTTCCATCGGGCGACCAGACCGGCGAAGAATCGTGGCCGCTCTGGGTTAATTGCGATGCGGACCCACCGGTCGTAGGAACGATCCAGATGTTGCTGACGCCGCGATTCGCATCCATGTCCGGCGTGGAAACGGTGTAGGCCACCCACTTTCCATCGGGCGAAATTTGCGGCTCAGCGATGCGATGCAATTTGATCATGTCGTCGAACGTGATGGCGTGTTTTGTTTCCTGCGCAAAGAGGACTGTTCCAAACGCGAACGCAAGCAGGCAGAAGAACGCAGCTCTCAGAATGATTTTCATTTGTCTCTCCTGTGGAGGGGAGTCGTTACAGAGGGCTCTAAAGGACTTTGCATAATGGCACGTTTTGCAGGCGAATCCAATAGTGTGAAACGGGGATTGCGTGCGTCAATGCAACTCAATACGTGCGGATTTCCCTTGGCGGGTGCTTGATGGCCCAGAGCCAGTTGGCGAAGGCGAGCCCCGCAGTCGTTGCAATAACGATGAATTCTCCGCGATGCATGCGGGTTAAGAGAACTAGTGTGATTAGCAAAGCGAGGATGGCGAATGCGATTCCGCCGGGAAGACGAAATCCTTCTTCGGCAGGATGCTTTTTGCGCAACACTGGAAGAGCAGCGGCGACGGAACCGTAGACAAACAGGCGCGCGACGCTCGAGAGCATAGCGTTGGCGCGGAAATCTCCAAGGATGGAGAACGCAAGCAGCAGAGCGGCGAAGATTACGATGGAGACGTGCGGCGTGCGAAACGACGGATGAATTTTGCCGAAGAAGGCGGGGAAATCGCCGCGCTCGCCCATGGCGAAAGTGACGCGAGGAGTGTGCACCATATTGGCGCTGAGATAGCCGTAGGCGGAAATCAGCGTGCCAGCAGCTACGACCTGGACGGCCCAATGCGGAAGAAAGCGGCGCGCAGAATCGACGACCGGAGCGCCAGACGCGCCGGGATTTGAAATCGTATGAACAACCAGATATTGCACGGCGATGTAAAGAAGCGTGGTCGCGGCGATTGCGGTGAAAAGCGCGAACGGAATATCTTTGCGAGCGTCGCGAGTTTCGCCGGAGGCGATGAGAGCGGCTTCGAAGCCACCGTAGGAATACATCATCAGGAGGACAGCTTCGAACCAGTCCGCTGCAGTTGCATGGGTCGCGACAGGCAATACGCGAACTTGCGGATGGAAGGCAAGAGCAGCGAGTCCGGCGAGGATGAAGAAAGCGAGCAGACTGACTTTCGTGACAGTGAAAAGATTGCTGAGGCGGTTGCCGCCAGTGACGCCACGATAGTTCACGACGGCAAGAAAACCGATGAGAAGAGTCAGAATGACGGCGCGCGGAATGGGCGCGACAACGCCGGGGAAGAATTCGCCGAGATAGGTGATGAAAAGATTTGCGACCGCGGAAACAGCGGCGATGCGAGTGAGCCAGGTGAGCCAGCCATTTTGAATGGCGAGGAACCGGCCGAAGGCAACGCGAGCGTAAAGATAAGGGCCGCCGGTTTCTTGAAATTGCGATGCGACTTCCGCCATGCAAGCGGCGATGACAGCGATAGCCGCGAACGCGACGAGGAATCCAATGGGGCTGAGCCTTCCGAGGCGTGCGGCGATGAGCGCGGGCAAGCCGAAAATGCTGGCGCCAATCATAGTGTTGACCATGAGGGCGGCAAGGCTCCAGCGGCCAATGCTGCGAACGAGTCCCGGCGTGGTTTCGGTGAAATACGGTTCCACGAACTGTTCTGTTTGAGGGTTGTGGTTGGTAACCAGAGCCGGGCCAGACTAACACAGATATGGCGAAGCTCGTGTGGAGTGCAGGAGCCTAGCTCCCGCTTTTGAACCAAGTAGGCTGCGGCAGAAAAGCGGCAGCAAGGCTGCCGCACTCCAAAAAACAAGATCAAGATGACAGGGTGGGCAACAATGAGGCGAGGAGCGAGTCTGCTACAATCGTTTCCTGGACAGAGCATGCCGACGAGCAGCGGGCTTTTTCCCCGAAATTTCAAGAAGACGTATCCCATCGCCGCGCGAGGCGAAGGCTGCTGGATTATCGACCAGGACGGGCGGCGATTCCTGGACGCAGCGGGACAAGCCGCGGTGGTGAGCATCGGCCACGGCGTACCGGAAATTGGGCGAGCGATGGCGGAGCAGTCCGGCCGGATTGCGTTCGCGCACACTTCGCAATTTCACACCGCGCCGGCTGAAAAATTAGCGGCGCGATTGCTGGAGCTGGCTCCCGCGAATTTCCGCAAGGGCGGGCGAGTCTACTTGACTTCGGGCGGGTCGGAAGCCACGGAAACGGCGATCAAGATGGCGCGACAGTTCCACCTCGAGAGCGGACAACCGAAGCGCTACCGCGTGATTTCGCGGCGGCAGAGCTATCACGGGAGCACGCTCGGGGCGATGTCGGTTAGCGGAAACGTGGCACGGCGCGCGCCGTACGCGCCGTTGATTCCCGAGTGGGGCCACATTGCGCCGTGCTTCTGTTTTCACTGCCCGTTTGAAAAAACGTTTCCGCAATGCGAGCTGGCGTGCGCGAATGATCTGGATACTTTTTTGCAGAAGAACGAATCTGACACCGCGGCGGCGTTTATTTTCGAGCCGGTGGTCGGAGCGACACTGGGCGCGGCGGCGCCTCCCGAAGGGTATGCCGCGCGGATCGCGGAAATTTGCCGGAAGCATGAGATTTTGTTGATTGCCGACGAAGTGATGACGGGGATGGGGCGGACGGGAAAACCGTTTGCAGTGCAGCATTGGGGTGTTGAGCCAGACCTGATTTTGGTTGGAAAAGGAGTGGCGAGCGGATACGCGCCGCTGGGAGCGGTGCTGGCATCGGCGCGAGTGGTGAACGCGTTCGAGCGCGGGTCGGGCGCGTTCATGCATGGATTCACGTATCAGGCGCACCCGGTGTGTACGGCGGCGGGGAATGCGGTGTTCGATTATCTCGAGGTGCGCAAGCTTTTTGAAAAAGTGAGTCCGGCGGGACACCATTTGCGCGAAACGCTTTTGCCGCTGCTGGCTCATCCGCACGTTGGAGATATTCGCGGGGTGGGACTTTTGCTAGGAGTGGAGTTTTTGAAAGACAAGACGACGCGCGAGCCGTTTCCGAAAGCGGCCAACATTGCGGAGAAAATTCGTCAGGCGGCAGTTGCGGAAGGCGTGCTCACGTATCCGACGCAGGGATGTGTCGATGGACAGCGCGGCGATCACATTTTGCTGGCGCCGCCGTTCACGATTTCACAGGAAGAGTGCGGCGTGATTGCGCGGGCGTTGCAGGCGGCGCTGGCGAGAGTGTTTTCGGCGTGAAATTGAAGATGAGTTGGACATTTGCAGCGGGCGGGGCAAGCCCCGCCCCTACGAGTTTTTGAGGTGGAATTCCCGGGCAGATGTTTTGAGGCGTGCGACTAGAGATGCGATATTTTCCTCACCTGGCGTCGATTGGGTTTTCATTCATCGTGATTTTTTCGGTTGCGCTGCGGGCGCAACATGAAGAGGCGGCACGGCCTGCGGGGGTAATTCTGGGATTTATGAAGGCGCACGAGGCGGCAGAGCATCAGATCGAGAGGGATTTTCAGGCGATTCCGTCACCGGAAAAGGCGCGTGAGTGGCACAAGACGTTTACAGCGGAGCCGCATCCGGCGGCGTCGGAGCGAAACAATCAGCTTGCAGATTTTGTAGCGGACGTCTGGAGGAAACAAGGCTGGGAAGAGGTGACGCTGCGGCGCTACGAAGTGCTGCATTCAAAGCCGCGCAGCGTTTCGCTGGAGATGACCGAGCCGACGCACTATACGGCGTCGCTACGGGAAGATGCGTATGAAGTTGATCCGGACACGAAGAATCCCGCCGTTTCGAGTTCGTATTTTGGCTACTCCGCTTCGGGTGACGTGAACGCCGAAGTTGTGTACGCGCACAGCGGGAATCCGGAAGACTACGAGCTGTTGCGGAAAAACGGCATCAGCGTGAAAGGCAAAATCACGCTGGTGCGGTACTCGAATCCGTACAGCTATCGCGGGTTCAAAGCGCTGACGGCAGAGCGGGAAGGCGCGGCGGCGCTACTGATTTATTCCGACCCTGAAGAAGACGGCTACACGCACGGAAAAGTCTTTCCGGAAGGACCGTGGGGGCCGGAAAGCCACATCCAGCGCGGAGCAATCACGTACGACTACATCGTGCCGGGCGATCCGACGACGCCGGGATGGGCATCGGTGCCCGGTGCGAAGCACATTGCTCCGGAAGAAGCGCGTTCGCTGCCAAAAATTCCGGCGCTGCCGCTTTCGTGGCGCGATGCGAAGCCGCTGCTCGAAAACATGAACGGTCCTGAAGCACCGAAAGACTGGCAAGGCGCGCTGCCGATCACGTACCGGCTGACGGGCGCAGTGAAAGCGCACGTGAAAGTGGACATGGACACGAGCCTGCAGCCGTACACGGTGGCGGAGGCGCGCATTCGCGGAAGCGAATTGCCGGACGAGTGGGTTTTGCTGGGGAATCACCGCGATGCGTGGGTGTTTGGCGGAGTCGATCCTTCGAGCGGCACGGCCTCGATGATGGAGCTGACGCGTGCGCTGGGAGAAATGAAGCAGCGCGGAGTGCGGCCACGGCGCACGATTGTGGTTTGCAGTTGGGATGGCGAGGAATACGCGCTGACGGGCTCGACGGAATGGGGCGAGCAGTTCGCGGACGAATTGAAGAAGAAGCTGGTGGCATATCTGAATGTAGATGAGTCGGTGGCGGGGGCGGCGACGACGGCGGGTGCGGACGGATTGAGCTTTTCGCCGTCCGCGGTGGCGTCGCTGGCGCCGATGCTGGTCGAGGCCACGAAGGAAGTGCGCGCGCCTTCCGGGAAATCGCTGTACGAAGCTTGGCGCGCGACGAGCATGCGTGACGCAAAGGCAGCCGCGCTGCCGGCAGACAACGCCCTCGTGGAAACGCGGATCGGGAGCGGGTCGGATCACACGGTGTTTCTGAATCATTTGGGACGGCCGGTGATCAACCTGGGATTCACCGGTGATTACGGCGTGTACCACTCGATGTACGACGATCATTACTGGATGGAGCATGTCGGCGATCCGAATTTCGAATATCACGTCGCACTAACGCGTATCTGGGGAGTGACGGCGCTGCGGCTGGCGAACGCGGACGTGTTGCCGTTTGACTTTGAGTTTAATGCGTCGGCGTTGAAAGAATTTTTGCGGGAGCTCGAGAAGAATAACAAAATCGATTCGCACAAGTTGAAATTGAAGAAGCTGCACGAAAGCATCGCGGAATTTCAAAAGGCAGGAGATGGTTTGCGAGGAGCGGTAGAGCACGATTTGGCTGCGGGAGAGATTGCGCCGGAGAAAGTTCAGCGGCTCAACGAACAGTTGATGCAAGTGGAATCGAACTGGCTCGAGCCAGAGGGGATTCCGGGAAGGCCGTGGTTCCAGCATTTGCTGTATGCGGCGCGATATACGTACGCGCATCTGGAGTTTCCGGGGCTGACGGAAGCGGTGGAGAAAGGCGATTGGAAATTGGCGGAGCAGCAAGCGGAGCTGATCGAACGGGCGCTGGCGAAGAACACTGCGTTGCTGAACGAGGCGAGGGCTTCGTGGGAGAAAAACAAACAATGATGCGCTTTGGAGTGTTGCGAATTGCAGCGGTGATTTTTTGCTCGGTTACGGTGGCGGGTTCGGCTAGAGCGCAGCAAACTTCCACGTCGAAGCCGCGGGCGCGGGATCTTGGCGTGCCCTTCGATGGGACGCCGGGAGCGCTGAATGCGATCACAGATGTTGCGGGTGTGACAGTGGGGCACACGACGCTGATTTTCGGCGAAGGAAAACTGCAAGTGGGCAAAGGGCCGGTGCGCACGGGCGTGACGGCGGTGCTTCCGCGGGGAAAAGATTCGATGAGCAATCCGGTGTTCGCGGGATGGTTTTCGCAAAACGGCAACGGCGAAATGACAGGCACGACGTGGGTGGAGGAATCGGGATTTTTGGAAGGGCCGGTGATGATCACGAACACGCACAGCGTGGGAGTGGTGCGCGACGCGGTGATTCAGTGGCGCGTGGAGCACGGCCAGCCAGATGCGACAGGATATTGGTGGTCGCTGCCGGTGGTGGCGGAAACGTGGGACGGCTGGCTGAACGACATCAATGGATTTCACGTGAAGCCGGAGCACGCGTTTCATGCGATTGATTCCGCGCACGGCGGAGCGGTGGAAGAGGGCAACGTCGGAGGCGGCACGGGAATGATTTGCAACGAGTTTAAGGGCGGGATTGGCACTGCTTCGCGGAAAGTCGAGGAGAGATTCGGCGGGTACACGGTGGGCGTACTGGTGCAGTGCAATTACGGAGTGCGGCGGAATTTGCGAATTGCGGGAGTGCCGGTGGGACTAGAGATTAGGGAAGACCCGGCGTATGCCGGAGGCGAATTTGCGGATGATGATTGGGGATCGATCATCGTGGTGGTGGCGACAGATGCGCCGCTGGTGTCGCATCAGTTGAAACGGCTGGCGCGGCGCGTTTCGTTGGGGCTGGGGCGCAACGGAAGTATTTCGGGAAACGGCTCAGGCGATATTTTCATCGCGTTTTCGACGGCGAACTCCGGCGCAGCGAAACCCGACGGGCCGGTGCAGTTAACGATGCTGCCCAACGACCGAATGGACCCGCTGTTTGCGGCAACGACGCAAGCGACGGAAGAGGCCATCATCAACGCGATGGTGGCGGCGGAAACGATGACGGGGATCGAGAACCACAAGGTGATCGCGCTGCCGCATGAGAAACTTCGAACCGTGTTGAAGAAATACAACCGCCTGAATCAATGAGCGGATCCAGAAAGACTAGCCCAGCGAGCCTGCCTTTGGTTTCTCTTTGAGGATTTCAAATATGACCGTAGCCATAGTGTCCGCCTGAACGGCAATGCCGTTTAGTATTATCGGTTTGTATTTCCATTGCGCAACGGCCGCTCTTGCTGCTTGGATGAAGGGTTCATTCCCCTCGAGGACACAGATTTCTCCGACTGAACCATTCTCTTTTACGATGCATTGCGAGACGACTTTTCCTTCAATGGCGGCATCCTTGGCCTGCTTCGGATACTTAGGTCGCACCTGGAACACAAGTTGGAGTTGGGGATGGGGTGGACAAGCGATCTTCACTCGTTGCCGCTGTTTCTCTTGCGCCGCGATTCCGGAAGGCAACAGCAACACAAAGAGCAATACGGAAAGAAGTGCAGACCTCACGATATGTTAGACACCGACAAAAGGAATTCGTTCCAATCGCTGACGTGGTTGGTGGGGAGCCAGCGTAACTTGTTTCCTGGGCACCACGAACGCGTCGGTTGCTAAGTGACTGGGACAGCGGTTTTGCGCGGGGGATTGAAGAACGGGAGCGGGACGACTTTGGCAGAGACGGTGTGGCGGACGGCTTCGACCGTCATTTCCATGTTCAGGGTTGTGCCGGGCGCGGAATGCTCGCGAGAGACGCAGGCGAGCGCGATCATTTTTTTCAACGTGGGAGACCAGGTGGTGGAAGTAGCTTTGCCGACTTGACGGCTGTTGCGATAGACGGGCACGGCAACGCGCGAGGCCATGCTTGGCACTTGCGGCGGCATTTTTAGTTTTTCGTAGAGAGCTTCCATTTCTGTCCAGTTGATTTCGAGGCCAACGAGGGCGCGCGCGGCGCCCTGTTTGGCTTCGCGCGCGAGAGCGTCGCGGCCAACGAAATTATCCTTCTTCAAATCCACGAGCTTGCCGAGGCCGATTTCCGAAGGCGAATATTTTTGGGAATCGATGAGGGCTTTTTTGCTGGAGATGTAATCGACTTCGATGAGGATGAGGCCGGCTTCGATGCGCGCGATGTCGAGAGCGATCATGCCCGCGGGATGAATGTCGAAGGCTTTGCCCTTGGCGATGAGCGCGTCCCAAACTTTTACAGCGTCTTTCCAGGGCATCCAGATTTCGTAGCCGAGGTCGCCAGTGTAGCCGGTGCGGGAAACGTCGACGGGAACGCCAGCAATTTTTCCGCGCGTGACGCGAAAATATTTCAGATTTTCGATCTTGGCATCGGTGACGGTTTTCAATAGCCGGCCAGAAGTGGGGCCCTGAAGCGCCAGCGCGGCGGTTTGTTCGGAAATGTCGTCAATTTTCACGTCGAGGCCAAGAGCATTTTGCTGGAACCAGCGAAGGCTGGGGTCGGCGGCGGTCCAGCGGTAGTCGTTTTCGCCCAGGCGAGTGATGGTGCCGTCGTCGATGACTTTGCCTTCGGGATCGCACCAGCAGCAGTAGATGACCTGGTCCACGGCAACTTTATGGATGTCGCGGGCGATGACGCGGTTGACGAACTTGGTGGCGTGGCTGCCGGTGACGCGATATTTGAAGAGCGGGGAGATGTCGATGAGCGCGGAGGCATTGCGGATGGCGTTGTACTCGTGCTCATGGTGCATTTCGTAGACGCTGACGGTGTAGTAGCCCGACCACTCGCGGTAGTTCAGGCTTTCGCAGAGCGCGAGAGTGCGCTCGTGAAACGCGGTTCCGACCGGCACGATTCCTCCTGGAAGAACGCGGCGTGAAAGGGATTATAGGTGTGAGAGAAGCGCCGTCGCAAGTTGTGGCGCGCGATTGAGGAATCTCTGCGACAGGAGACGTTAGTCGAGGCCGGAGGGCGAGCCGGGGCTGCCCGGTGACGAAGAAGTTTCGAAGTAGCGAGTGAGGTAAGGAACCATCGGCGTGACTTCGAAGGGCATTTTGTCGCGCGCACTCAACAGCGAAACGGCGTGCGACTTCAGCAAGTTGACACCGGCGGACCACGGATCGATTTTCAGACGCGAGCCCATAGGCAGCGCGGCAATTTGAGTTTTGTCGGTGGGGGCGAGTGGCGGCGCAGACTGCATCAGTTGAGATTCGAAATAAACTTCGTTGCCAAGCTGAGGGCTGATCAGGCGCTTCAGTTGATTGGCTTGCGAGTGAAGCTGGGTGAGAAAAAGCCCGGCGTTGGCTAGCTTGGCAGCATAGGGAGATTTTTTGAGCAGTTCCATGGCTTTCGTGCTGTTTTCCGCAGCTTCGTTTTTTTCTTCCTGGAAGGTGAGGTGTTTCAGAACTTCGGTGGCGGTGAGGCGCATGATGTCGCTAAACGCATATTGATCCTGATACGGCTTGGGAAGCATGGCATCGGCCATGCCGTGGGCGAGCATCGCGGCCATGGTGGCTTCGTCAGGAACGACGTCGATCAAGCCGCGGCTGAGCACCACGGTGCCACCGACGGAAAACATTTCAAGATTGCCGGTCAGCAAAACGCGGCAGTGAAGATCGATTTGCTCGTCGAGATTATTGGTAATTTCCATGTTTTTGATAATAGTGTTCAGAACTTTGTCGACCTCGCCTTGCGGCGCCAGGAGGCCGTTGCGCTCGAGCAGGTCGAGCACGTTGTTTTCCGCTTCGTGACGCCATTCGCGCTGGGCTTCCAGCGGGGAGCGGTCGTGCTGCGGGTTTTCTTCTTTCACCGCAGTGGCGGACTCAACGAGCAGTCTGCTTAGTTCTGATTCGCGCCCGGCAGGCGTGAGCCGGTAGCCCCAGAGATGCGTCTGCGCCTTGAAACGCGGGCCGCTCAGACGCAATGGGCGGTCGAGTTCCTGACTGAAGACATAACTTGGCAGCCACAAACCGGATTTGACGTTGGCGCGCCAGGAATCGAAGTGCAGGTAGTATTCATCCTGAAAAGTCTTGAACGAAAAATGGATTGCCGGGGTGTAGCGGCCGTTAAAGCGCACAATGGTCATGTCGCGGTCTTCGACCCAGATGCGGCCGACGAAGCGCGCGCCGCGCGTTTTGGGCGCAGGCTCCACGTCAAAGACATAGCAGCGCACTTCCCCCAAGAATTCGCGGCCGGAGTACTTGAAGCGGTAATGAATCTTGTCGAACCCGCCGGTGTCGAGGAAGATCATCTGCAAGAAGCCAGCGGGGTTGTAGGTCCAGATCCACGTGCCTTTCTTCTCGGCTTCGAGCAGAGTGTGGACTTTTATTCCCTTGCGAAAATCAGCCTGGCCTAGAAAGTAGTAATCGCCCTTTGGCACGATGCCCAGTTCCTTGTCCGGGCGGACTTCCTGTATGTAGGTTTCAATAATAGGGCTGTATTGAATGACAGCGGTGAGTTCATCCTTCTCACGAGCGATGGTGCGTTCGATTATTTGGTCAAGAGTGAGCGCAGGCTGTTGCGTTTGCGCAGCCGCGGGCGGAGTTTTCGTCTCTGCGGGATTGGAAGGAGCTTGTGCCGCGAGGCGGGTACTTGTCAAGAAGAAGCCGGACAGCATCCATACGGCGAGAGCCCTTGCGCGCATAGTCCCTCCTTTGCGGCACTGGCTAGGTTCGACGCTGAGGCGGAATGCATGCGCATTGCCAGGGGTGAGAAGAAAATTCAGCGCAGACGGGCGGGAATGTAAATCTTTGAAAAAGTTAAGGAATACGCGGGGGATTGTTGCGCCTGATCGCCGGTAGAGTTTTCAAACGCCGCAAAGTAGGGGTGGCAAATTCCCGATGTGGAATGGAGCAAACTCCAAACTGGAACGGATTCCAACAGAGTTATGGCTCTGCGGCGCATCGACAAACTCTTCGCTCCCATGTAAGATTTTGATTATCCCCGTGGACCGGTAGCTCAATGGTAGAGCAGCTGACTCTTAATCAGCGGGTTGGAGGTTCGAGTCCTCCCCGGTTCACCACCGTTTCTTTCTAACTTCTTGAAACATAACTAATTGACCTTCCGAGGCTCTTGCGAGCCGGACGCCAATTTAGGCACATCTGGGAACAAAACTCCCGCGACTCGATCGACCGCACGCCGCTGCGAGTCCGGAATTGCATGCATGTAGATGTTGATTGTTGTTTCTATGTCTGAGTGGCCCAGAATTGTCTGGGCGGTTTTTATGGATTCGCCTACCTCGCCCAGCAGAGTCGCATTGCCATGCCGAAACGAATGCCAGGACACACGCGGCAACTTAGCGTCGTCGCATGCAGGAGCTAGCACACGGTTGTAAAGGTTTTTGGGGCTTAGGGGCGTTCCTTTTGTTGTGCAGAAGACGAGATCTTGGGGCATCGTCCGCGTGCAACTGGAACGATGGGTTTCGAAGGCTCCGCGGAGTGCAGAGCTCATCGGAATCACTCGCCGACTGCTCCGGGTCTTTGGGGTTCCAAACTTACCGTCCGAGTACGTCTCCGAAACCTCGATGTTGCCACGGATGAAATCAAGCCGGTTCCACCTGAGCGCGAGGATCTCTCCGATCCTCATGCCAGTGAGCACCGCCGTCAAGACAATCGTGTGGCACGGCTCGGATAGCTTGGCCAGCAACGCTCGAATCTGCGCGGGGCCCAAGAAGCGGCGTTCTTTCTTGGCTTCTCTATCGCCGATTTTGATACCGTGCGCTGGATTGTGTTCGAGATAACCACACTCGACAGCCGTCCGAAGTACCCTTGCCAGGGTGACCCGAATGCTATGAACCGTCGAGCTCGAATATCCTTTACGCTTGGTCGTGAGGAGTAATTGTTGGATGGCCGCCCGGTTCACATCACACATTCGAAGTGATCCGAGGGCAGGCAAGACGTATTTGTCCAGATTGAATTGGTAGATTCGAGCGCTACTTGGTTTCAGGGCGAGCAAGGCGCCAGCCTCCCAATGGTCCCTTGCAAACTTTTCAAGAGTCATCATGGGCCGGGCGCGATGTCGTCCTTGGTTTATTTCTGACACTCGCTTTTGAAGAAGCGAGCGGGCCTCGCGTCGGGAGAGTTCACTTACCGCACCGAGTACGACAGTTGGCTGCGTGCGGTGCAGCGTCCCGTCTTCCCGGATCACGTCCTCTCTCCAACGTGCAACCCAGACTTTTGTGCGTTTTCCACGAATGAATAGACTCCCGTCCTGGTAACGCGGGCGTGCCATTCTTTCCTTTCCGTTGGCTCGTCCGCATTTCCTTGCGTCACTTCTGAGTGTAGCTCCGCTGTCAAGCACTGCGACTGACTCCGCGTTGATCTTCGACCCAGGCATGGATTTCATCCTCGCGGAAGCGCCAGTATTTTCCAAGGCGATAACCTGGCAGCCTATCCAGTGATCTCTTACGCATGCGTCCGTATACCCAGGAGACAGGGACGTGTAACAGGGAAGCCACCTCCTCGACCGTCAGCAATCGAGTTGAGTCCCGTCTTCCCGTTCCTGTGGCCTCGTTTGCCCTTTCGGGGAGTGGTAACCGAAATGTTTCAACGATGCGCGGTTCGGACATTGACCGCACTTCAGCTTGTGCGTTCCCTAATCCGATCGGTTGTTCTTTCGATGGCGAATTTGCTGGAAGGCGCAAGCCATGCACTCTTGGGGAGTCTGGGCTCTTGCGCACATCGAATTGGAGATCGCGGGGTTTCATGCGTGCTTGACAGTCTCAAATAGGGACTTTCCTCCTTTTGGCTCATCGTTGTGGTGGCGGTTTGTGTGTTGGGCTGACCAGTGCTTGAACTCTTCATCGCGCTTGAAGAGTAGTTTTAGGGCTTCGGTCACAATGTAGGATGGTGACGAGTCGATGAATTCGGCGTAAGCATCCAGTTTGCACCGAACCTCCTCCTCGATTCGTACTTGCAGACTTGCAGTCTTTGGCTTCTTCGGTGGTGCTTTTAAAAGTGGCAACGAACGTCCTCCTTTCTGCATTTGGAATTGTCGATAGATTGCATGCAAAGTTGCATGCAATCTGTCCGACAGAATCTCTCCGCGCGGCCAAAACACGAGCTGCGATTTAGAGCAGCACGAGGCGGGAGTGACCCCCGAAGCCCGCAGGGACCGGGGCCGCGAATTCGCGGCACGGCGGGGTCGCTCCCGCCTCTCCTCGTGTTTTGGCCGTGTCCAGTTCTCCCGGCTTTGCTTGTCCATCTGGTTGTTTCCTCTGCTGCTTACGTTTCGGCCTG
>Ga0187778_10001916_pt1 | contig 14349 bp, 14 predicted proteins | sample 1015_Q2_SP5_20_M_FD_132418 | JGI IMG/M metagenome (GOLD analysis project Ga0187778, IMG submission 132418) | Tropical peat soil microbial communities from peatlands in Department of Meta, Colombia - 1015_Q2_SP5_20_MG | ecosystem: Environmental > Terrestrial > Soil > Wetlands > Peat | place... | reverse complement strand
GCCCGGTCGTCACCGCTTTGCGCCGGCAGCTGGCGACGGTCATGGGCAAGACGCATATGGTCGAATTTGCTTTCGGCGGCACCGGCGAGAATGCGCATTACGGCAGTCCATACAATCCCTGGGACGCGACAGCGCATCGCTCGCCCGGAGGATCGTCGAGCGGCGCCGGCGTGTCGCTCTGCGAAGGCTCGGCGCTCCTCGCCTTCGGCAGCGATACCGCGGCCTCGGTACGCCTGCCCGCGGCGATGACCGGCAATGCCGGCCTGAAAATCACCAAGGACCGCTGGTCGGCCGAGGGCATCGTGCCGCTCAGCTTCACTTTCGACACGCCCGGGATTCTGGCGCGCAGCATGGCCGACGCGGCATTCGGCTTCGCCGCGCTCGATCCGCATCTCGGCGACAGCTTCGAGTTGTTGCGCGGCGTGCCCGAAAGCGTTGCCGGCATTCGCATCGGGGTTGCCGATTCCTGGTTTTGGGAGGGCTGCGAGAACGGCATCGATGATGTCGTGCATTGCGCGATCGATAAGCTTGCCCGGGCCGGCGCGGCGGTGAAGGAACAGCCGTTGCCGGAGGCGCGCGAGGCGTTTGCGGTATTTGCCGAGGGCGGTGTGACGGCGATCGAGTTGCGCGCCTTTCTCGACCGTGAACTGCCGGATTGGCTGGCGTCGATCGATCCGGTCAACGCGCCCGCGCTCAACAACGCCGAGAGTCTCTCGGCGCGCGAATATTTGACTCGGCGCTTACGGCTAATCGATGCCGCGAAAATCGCGGCCGCGCGTTTTGACCGAGCGGACGTCATCGCAACGCCGACGGTGATGGTGTCGCCGCATATGCTGGCCGAGGAGACCGGGCCGGAGGAATTCTGGGCGCGCAACCGCAAGCTCGTGCACAATCTGGTGCCGGTGAATTATCTGAGCTTGTGCGCGGCGACCTTGCCCGTCGGTCTCGATCGGCTCGGCATGCCGGTGGGCCTGCAGCTCATCGCCAAGGGCGGCGACGATGAGCTGCTCGTCGCGATCGCTTGCGCCGCAGAACGCATTCTCGGCACGCCGCGCGAAATCCTGGGCGTCGCGCCGATGTGCAGAAGCTAAAGCGCAATCGGTTTCAAACTCAATCGATTGTGGTCCAGATGTTTGATGGGCATGATCTTTTCGGACCATGCCCTAAGGCACACGCTATTCGTCCGCGGGCGCGAACTGCGCCTGCACCAATTCAGCAAAGAAACCACCGCGGCGCTGCAAGCCGTCAAACGTGCCGGTCTCGACGATGCGGCCGTTGCGGAAAACCAGAATCCGGGTTGCGTTGCGTATCGTGGCGAGACGATGCGCAATGACGAAAGTGGTGCGCCCTTTCATCACCTCGTCGAGGGCTGCCCCGACGCGAGCCTCGGTGAGCGGGTCGAGCGCGCTCGTCGCCTCGTCGAGAATCAAGATGGGCGGATCTTTGAGCAGCGCCCGCGCGATGGCGAGCCGCTGCCGCTCGCCGCCGGAAAGCAGCCGCCCGCGCTCGCCGATGCGCGCTTGCAGGCCTTCCGGATTGCGATCGATAAAGTCGAGCGCCTGGGCGCGGGCGGCCGCTTCGCGCAATTCTTCTTCGCCGGCATCGGGCTTGCCGACGCGCAAATTCTCGGCGATCGACCGGTTGAAGAGAAGCGTCTCCTGAAAAACAACCCCGATATTGCGCCGCAAACCGGTGAGCGTGAAACCGCGGATATCCATGCCGTCGATGAAGATCGCGCCCGATTGCGGATCGAATGCCCGATGCAGCAGCGCAAGCGCGGTTGACTTGCCGCTGCCAGTTGGGCCGACTAAAGCGACGCGGTCGCCGGGCGAGGCGGAGAAGCTCAAATCGGCTACCGCCGGCCGCTTGCCGTCATAGGAAAACGATACGTCCTTGAATTCGACAAGCCCGCGCACGCGGCCGGGATCGACCGCGTCGGGCCGGTCGCGCACGGCGGGCACGGTGTCGAGCACGCCGAAGAAATCCGCAAGTTTCGGTGCGTCGAGGAACAGGCGGTTAGCGAAACTGACTGCTTGTTCGAGCCGGGCAATCAGCAGCGAAGCAATGCTCATGAAACTGACGATTTGGCCGACCGACGCCAGGCCGACGAGTTTCAGGTAGGTTCCGACCAATAAGATCACGAGCAGCGTGAGCGTGGTGCCGGCGCGCGTAAGCACTGCCGCAACCGCCCACCATGACAGAACCGGCATTTGTGCGCGCAGCAGCGAGTTGACCAGGCCCCTTAATTCCGAGACTTCAAGCTCGACGCGGGCATAGCTTTGCACCAGCGCGACATTGCCGAGCGCGTCGGCCGCCGTCTCGGCGAGATCGGAATAGTGCCGCTCGACCGCGTTTTGCAGCGCAAAGGCTTTGCGCATGACCACCGTCGTGAGCACCGTGAAGCCGACGCACAGCGCGATCAGCGGCAAAGCAAGCCGCCAGTTGAGGACGAGCGAAGCCGGCAGCAACAGGACGATAAAAACGAACGCCGAAAAATGCTCGCGGAAGAAGGATACCCACAGCCACCACAGCGTGTCGGTCCCGGTGAGCATGACCTTCATCTGCCGGCCCGAATGTGCGCCGGTATGGTAAGCGAGCGGCAATTGCAGCACGTGCTCGAAATAGTCGGCCAGCACCATATTGCGGCGCCGATGCGCGAGGCGGTCGGCGAACCACGCCACCAGTGTGCCGGCGGCGATGATGAAGAGGCCGAAGCCGACCCAGGTTCCGATCAGCGGAGCCAGCGCTTGCGCCGCGGGCCGAAGGCCGGAGGGCAGCACTCCCGAGAGCGCATCGACGATCCGGCCCAGCAAGACCGGCTCGACGAACTGCGCGCCGGCGAGCGCGATATTGGCGAGCGCCAGCATCACCGCGAGCTTCGCGTCGGGCCGCAACAGGCCAAGCACGCGAAGATAGATGCGGATGAAGGACATGCGAAATTCTAGCAAAATTCGGCCTCGTTGAATCTTCGCGCTTAGAATCTTAGCGCTTAAGCGGGGATCCAGCGGCTGAGCCCCCCGCGTTCGCGGGGACGAGCGGACGAGGTCAGCTGTTCGTTTTGCGCTTGACGTGTGGGAGGCGGGCATGTATTTAACCATATAGTTATTTAACCGGATGGTAAAATTGTCGCTCGACGCCACCTTCGCCGCCCTGTCCGATCCCACCCGCCGCGCCATCCTCGCGCGGCTCGCGCTTGGCGAAACTTCGGTGAGCGAGCTGGCCAGGCCCTTCGCCATGAGCCTGCCCGCCGTCTCCAAACACCTGAAAGTGCTGGAGCGCGCCGGATTGATCGCCCGCGGCCGCGAGGCGCAATGGCGCCCGTGCCGGATCGAGCCCCGCGCGCTCAAGGACATCGACGACTGGCTCGCGCACTATCGGCGATTTTTCGACGAGAGCTTCGATCGGCTCGACGCCTATCTGAAAAGGCTGCAGGCCGAAGACCGGCTGAATGGGGACCGCGCGATCAAGGAGCGCGTTGGCAAGGAACGAAAGGCGAAGGGTACGAAGCATGGCCGCAAGAAACAGCCTCGATCTTGACCGGGATCCGCGATCGATCATCGGAACGCGCGAATTCGATGCGCCGCGCGACCTCGTATTCTCCGCTTGGACGGATCCGAAACATCTCGCGCAATGGTGGGGACCGAACGGCTTCACGACGACGACGTACAGCTTTGATTTTCGGCCGGGAGGCGTGTGGCGTTTCGTGATGCACGGTCCCGACGGCCGCGATTATCAGAACCGGATTACCTTCGAAGAGATCGTGCCGCCGGAGCGCATCGTCTACCGGCACGGCGGCGGCGACGATGTCGAGCCGGTGCAATTTCGGCAAACGGTCGTCTTCGAGGACCTGGGTGGTCGTTCGCGCGGTCCCACGCGCATCACGTGGCGCGGCGATTTCGCCTCGGCGGCGGAACGCAATCGGGTCATCGAGGATTATGGTGCAGACAAAGGCCTCACCGAGACGCTTGCCCGGCTCGGTGCGTATGTGACGGCGATGGCGTAGAACCAAAACGTAAAGGAGTGCGCGATGAATCTGCAACCATATCTTTTTTTCGACGGTAAATGCGATGAAGCACTCGACTTCTACAAGAAGGCGGTCGGTGCGCAGACCAAAATGTTGATGCGCTTCAATCAGGCGCCGGACCAGTCGATGATTACTCCCGGCTCCGAGAACAAGGTGATGCACGCGCAGGTTCAGATCGGCGATACGACAGTTCTGATGTCGGATGGCCGCTGCAGCGGGAATACCAATTTCCAAGGCTTTGCCTTGACCATTACGGCGAACACGGAAGCCGAAGCCGACAAGATTTTCGGCGCGCTCGCCGGCGGCGGCAAGGTAACGATGCCAATGGCGAAAACCTTCTTCTCACCGCGGTTCGGCATGCTGACCGACAAGTTTGGCGTCGGCTGGATGGTCCTTGTTGCACAAGACTGACGCCGCGGCGAATTTACCTGGAGGACGATCATGCTGACCCGAACCAAAACAGGGGACTTCGTCATCACGCGCGTATTCGACGCGCCGTCCAATTTGTTGTGGAAATGCTTCACCGAGCCGGAGCGGATGAAGGAATGGTTTGGGCCAAAAGGCTCGGTCATCGTCGCCGCCAAAATGGATTTGCGCGTCGGCGGCACTTATCACGGTGCGATGCGCGGCCCCGACGGCAAAGTCATGTGGGCCAAGTTCGTTTATCGCGAGGTCGTGCCGCCACGCCGCCTGGTCTGGGAACATTCGTTCTCGGACGAAGCGGGTGGTCTCACGTGCCATCCACTCAGCCCGACCTGGCCGCTACGGCTGTTGACGACGGTGACGTTGCAAGACGCGCCGGGCAGCAAGACATCGCTTACGTTGACCTGGTCGCCGCTCGACGCATCGCCGCAAGAGCAGAGCACGTTCGATGCGGCGCATGAGAGCATGCAAGGCGGGTGGAACGGCTCGTTCGAACGGCTGAATGCCTATCTCGCCAGTCACAAATCGTCGGACATGGGGGTAAGCGATGCGTAGCGCTGCAACTCAAGAGAAACCCGCCGAGCGCGAAATCACCATCACGCGCGTGTTCGATGCGCCGCGCACGCAAGTCTTCGCGGCGTGGACGAATGCCGAGCACCTCGCGCAATGGTGGGGTCCTAAAGGCTTCACCAATCCGGTCTGCGAAATCGACGCCCGCGTCGGCGGTGCGATCCGTATTCACATGCGCAGCCCGGACGGCGCCATCTATCCGATGAAAGGCGAGTTCCGCGAAGTTGTTCCGCCCGAACGGCTCGTCTTCACTAATATCGCGGTCGATGCCGCGGGCAATCACATTATCGAAGGTCTAACCACGGTCACTTTCACCGAGACCGGCGGCAAGACGACAATGACGTTGCACACTCGCGGCCGCGCCGTCGTCGATTACGCCGTCGCCTACCTGCAGGGCATGGAGGCCGGTTGGACGGGCAGCATCGACAAGCTCGAGACGTGGCTTCGCGCCGGCGTGGCCTAGCGGCGGCGGTTAATCCTCACCCGTTTTGCCGGGACAGGATAAGATGGCGCCATGAACGGAATTACGGCCGCGATGTCGCCGTTCCTGGCGCCATACGCTCCACCCGACGAGGATCTGGCGGCAGAGTTCCTGGCGAATGCCGCGCGCGGGCCTGCCGCCGAGAGCCGCGTCGATGCACGGGCGCGGCGTCTCGTCGAGGCGATCCGCGCCAAAACCGGCGGATTGGGCGGCGTCGACGATTTTCTGCACGCTTATTCGCTTTCCACCAAGGAGGGGCTGGCGCTCATGATGCTGGCCGAGGCGCTGCTGCGCGTGCCAGACGCCGCCACGGCGGATCAGCTCATCGAGGATAAGCTCGCCGCCGGACGCTGGCTCGATGGCGACGTCAAATCGACCGCGCTTTTGGTCTCGGCCTCGGCGTGGACGCTCGGCATTGCCGCGCGCATCATTCATCCGGCCGAAACGCCGGAAACGATCCTGGACAATATCGTGCGCCGCGTCGGACTGCCGACCATGCGCGCAGCAACGCGCCAAGCGGTGCGCTTGCTGGGTTTGCATTTCGTCATCGGCCCGACCATCGAAGAAGCGCTGGCGCGGGGACGCGCGCACAGCGAATTCAGTTATTCGTTCGATATGCTCGGCGAGGGCGCGCGCACGGCTAAGGATGCTGAAAATTATTTCGCGGCCTATGCCGGCGCGATCGCCGCTATAGGCGCCGACGAACGAAGTAGAAACCGGCGCGGCCGGTCCGGAATCTCCGTCAAGCTCTCGGCGCTGCATCCGCGCTACGAGGCGATTTCGCGCGAACGCGTGCTTAAGGAGCTTGCGCCGCGTCTCATCGAACTCGCGCGCTTGGCCAAAACGCATGAGCTTGAATTGACCGTCGACGCGGAGGAGGCGGACCGGCTGGAATTGTCGCTCGAAATCTTCGCCGCGGCGCTGAGCGATCGCGCGCTCGGCGATTGGGACGGATTCGGACTGGCGATTCAGGCTTACCAGAAACGCGCCCTGGCGGTGATCGATTGGGTGGAGGAGGCCGCCGCGGCGTCGAACCGTAAATTGACAATTCGCTTGGTCAAAGGCGCCTATTGGGACACCGAAATCAAACGCGCCCAAGAGCGCGGCTTGGCTGACTATCCGGTGTTCACCCGCAAAGCTATGACCGATCTCTGCTACCTGGCTTGCGTCAAAAGACTGCTCGCGGCACGCAAGCGGCTTTTTCCCCAATTCGCAACGCATAATGCCCTGACGGTGGCCAGCGTGATCGAGGATGCCGGCGGCATCGAGGGATTCGAGTTCCAGCGTCTCTACGGCATGGGGGAAGCGCTTTACCAGGCGCTCGCCGAAGAGTTTCCGGAGGTTGCCTGCCGGGTCTACGCCCCGGTCGGGGGCCACCGCGACCTTCTCGCTTATTTGGTGCGGCGGCTGTTGGAGAACGGAGCAAATTCGTCGTTCGTTTCGGTCGCCGCCGACCGGGGCGTGCCGGTCGCGCAGATCCTGCGACGCCCGCAAAGTTGGATTGCGGAGGCGGCACAAGCACGCAACCAGAAAATTCCATTGCCGCGCGATCTTTTCGCTCCCGAACGGCGCGCGGCGGCAGGCATCGAATTCGGCAATCGCTCAAGCCTCGAGGCGCTTCTGGAAGACGTTCGCGCTGGCTGGCGTGCGCGTGCGGAAGCCTGGCCGCTGGTTAATGGCGTAGCGCTCCCCGGCATCGCCCGCGAAACGCATTCGCCGATCGACGGCAGCATAACCGGCACCGTGCGCGAAGCCGACGAAGCGATCGTGCGCGCCGCGGTAGGTGCGGCTGCCGACGGCTTTGCCGCCTGGGCGGCACGGCCGATCGAGCAACGCGCTCTCGTTCTCGAACGCGCCGCCGACCGGCTCGAACTCAACCGCGGCCGTTTATTGGCCCTGTTGCAGAACGAGGCGGGCAAGACATTGGACGACGCGCTCGCCGAACTGCGCGAGGCGGTCGATTATTGCCGCTATTACGCCGCGCAGGCGCGCATCGCGCTCGCCGCAACGCCGATGCCCGGACCGACCGGCGAAAGCAACGAATTGCGCTATCGCGGCCGCGGCGTCTTCGTTTGCATATCGCCGTGGAATTTCCCGCTCGCCATTTTCCTCGGCCAGATCTCCGCCGCGCTTGTCGCCGGCAACTCGGTGGTCGCCAAACCCGCCGAGCGGACGCCGCTTATCGCCGCGCTTGCCGTCGCGCTTCTTCATGAGGCCGGCGTGCCGAAAAGCGCGCTGCATCTCGTTCCGGGCGACGGCGCCGTCGGTGCCAGCCTTGTTGCGCGGCGGCAGGTTTCCGGCGTCGTCTTCACCGGCTCGACCGAGACCGGCCGCGCGATCGATCGCGCGCTCGCCGCAAAGAGCGGGCCGATCGTGCCGCTCGTCGCCGAGACCGGCGGCATCAACGCTATGATCGTCGACGCAACCGCATTGCCCGAGCAGGTCAGCGACGACGTGCTGACGTCGTCGTTCCGCTCCGCCGGCCAGCGCTGTTCGGCGCTTCGCCTTCTCTGTCTGCAAGACGACATCGCCGAGCGCATGCTCGCCACGGTGACGGGCGCGGCGCGCGAACTGAAAGTCGGCGATCCGCGCCTTGTCGCTACCCATGTAGGTCCGGTGATCGATGCCGAGGCAAAGTCGCGGTTGGAAGCATGGATCGCCGAGAACGAGCGCGCCGGCCGGGTTTGCTTCCGTTGGGATCGGCATAATCGCCTGCCGGGGGAAGGCACCTATGTCGCGCCCGTCATTATCGAACTCGATCGCGCCGCCGATCTCGATCGGGAAGTGTTCGGCCCGGTGCTGCATGTCGTGCGCTGGCATCCCGAACGGCTCGACGCGCTGCTTGACGACATTGCCGGAAACGAGACCGCGCTGACGCTCGGTATCCAATCGCGTATCGATTTTCGCATCGAGCGGATCGCCGAGCGGCTTCCGCATGGCAATATTTATGTCAACCGTAATATGATCGGCGCGGTCGTCGGCGTTCAACCCTTCGGCGGTACCGGGTTGTCGGGAACGGGTCCAAAAGCAGGCGGGCCGGGCTATTTGCAGCGGTTAGCGGCGGAGCAGGTCGTCACGGTTAACACCGCGGCGGCAGGGGGGAATGCCGGCCTCCTGGCCCAAGATGACTAATCCGGGGTGGACCAGGACGATAGGACCGGAGCCATCGAGGTCCTTTATAGCTGCCCTAAGCCATTAAACCATTGTCATCTAATGCCATTAACACAATCGCGACAAGATCAGACTATTGTGTGTTGCGTCATGACTGATTCGATTTCGCGCCTCTACCAGGCCGCCTATGAGTGCCGCAATGACGATCCGTCCACTTCGCGGACGGCCCGGCTGTTGCGCGCGGGCCGCAGCAAGATGGCCAAGAAGCTGGCCGAGGAAGCCGTCGAGGTCGTGATCGACGCCATGCACGGCGACCGCGACGCCGTGGTCAAGGAAAGCGCAGATCTCATCTACAATCTCGTCGTGCTGTGGATTGCCGCCGGGATCAAGCCGGAAGACGTCTGGCGGGAAATGGACCGACGCGAGCGGCTCTTTGGCATCGCGGAGAAGGTGCCGAAAAAGCTGCCGGAAGAATTTCCGCGCCGGAAAATCGTCGTGCTCGAAGGCCGCCGCGCCCGCAAGCGGCGCTAGGCGAATTTCGCGCGGCTGCTCTCCTCGATGCTCGACCAGATGATTTCGGCGCTGGCGGCCTGGATCGTCGCGGTCATTTCGTCGACCGGTTATTTCGGCGTCCTCATCCTGATGGCCATCGAATCGGCCTGCATTCCGTTGCCTTCGGAAATCATCATGCCGTTCGCCGGGTATCTCGTCTCGATCGGCAAATTTAGCCTCGTCGGCGCCGCCACGATGGGCGCGCTCGGCTGCAATCTCGGATCGACCGTGGCCTATTTCATCGCCGCCAAAGGCGGACGCAAAGCCTTCGAGCGCTGGGGCGCGTATGTTCTTGTCAGCTCCGCCGAGCTTGAGCGCGCCGAGCGCTTTTTCGCCCGGTATGGCGCCATTACGGTTTTTGCCGGCCGTCTGCTTCCGGTCGTGCGGACGTTCATCGCCTTTCCCGCGGGATTGGCGCGGATGCCGATGATGAAATTCCAGATCTACACGTTCCTCGGTTCATGGCCTTGGTGCTTCGGGCTCGCCTATATCGGCCTCTTGCTCGGCACGCGCTGGAATAGCGATCCCACATTTCGCAAGCTTTTCCACGAATTCGATACCGTCATCGTTGCGCTTTTGGCTGCTCTCTTTGCGTGGTTCGTCTGGGCAAGGTGGCGAGAGAGAATGCGGGGTGGCGGCTAAGCGCAGCGGTTATTTTGACCTTGTTGGCGCCCAATTTGGCGGCCAAACTGGATCGATCCGGCCAAGACGGGTGCAAAAATGACGGGGGTGGCCGTGGTATCAGGCAGTGACGTCGCAGCGAATGTCCGATTGGCGGCCCAATCATGGGTCGGACGAAGTTTCGTCGCGGCATCGGTCATAGCCGCAACCGCGAGCCTTGCGCTCGCCCAGAACAATCAAAGCACCAGCAACCAAAGCGCGCCTGCCGCTGCTTCGACCGTGATCGGGCCGCCCGCGCCACAACCGGAGCCGCAAACCGCTGCACCGGCGTCGCCCGGCCCGACATTGCCTCTGCAGCCGCCGCCGGCGAGTGCGCCTCTGCCGGCTCCCGCCGGAGAGCAACATGGCTTTTTCGACGATCTGGGCCGCTGGTGGCACAATTCCGTCGCCGATTTCAACGCCAAGATCAAAGAACAGCAATCGAAGCTCGATGACTTCAACAAGAAGTCGGCGGCCGCCGCCAAGGGGGCCGCCGCGGCGACCCAGGAAGCGATGACCAATGCGGCCAACGCGATGTTGCCGACGGCCAAGGTGATCGAAATGCACGAGCCTTGTGCGATCGCCGGCAACGGCGCGGCGGATTGCGCAACCGCGGCCTCCAATGCCTGCAAGGGCAAAGGCTTCAAGGACGGTCAGCCGCTCGACGTCCGGACGGCGGAAAAGTGCACCGCGTCGCTTTGGGTGTCGGGCCAACCATCCGCCGCCGCGGATTGTCCGGTCGAAACCGTCGTCCTGCGCGCCGCCTGCCAGTAGCTGCGCGCCCTTCCCCGCTTGCTTGTGCTAGCAGACGCGGATGGCCGGAACCGGTCCGGTCGTGACAGGTCATTTCTTTTGAGGGAGCATTACCGCCATGATGTCCGACGCCGATCGCAACAAAGCCGCCGATATTCTTCTGGCCGCCGCGAAAGACCGCAAGCAGGCGGTGCAGTTGTCGAAAACCTGGCCTGGCATCACGATGGAAGACGCCTATGCGATTTCGACCGAGGTAGCCAAGCGTAAGATCGCGGCCGGCGCCAAGCTTATCGGCCACAAAGTCGGTCTCACGTCGAAGGCGATGCAGCGCTCCTCGCAGATCGACGAGCCGGATTACGGCTATCTCCTCGACGACATGATGATTGCCGACGGCGCGCGGATTCCCCATGAGAATTACTGCTTGCCGCGGGTCGAAATCGAACTTGCCTTCGTCCTCGGCAAGCCGCTGCGCGGTCCCGGCGTCGGCCTGCCCGATGTGCTCCGCGCCACCGAATATGTCGTCCCGGCAATCGAAATCGTGGACGCTCGTTTGCAGGATCCACGAAAAATCTTCGACACCGTTTCTGATAACGGCGCGGCGGCCGGTATCGTGATCGGCGGCCGCCCGATCGGCCCCCTGGACGCCGATCTGCGCTGGGTCGGCGGCATCATGTACCGCAATTCCGAGATCGAGGAGACCGGCGTAGCCGCCGGCGTGCTCGGCCATCCGGCGCTTGGGGTGGCGTGGCTCGCCAACAAGCTCGGCCAGCACGGCGTGGCGCTGGAAGCCGGCCATCTGGTGCTTGCCGGTTCTTTCACGCGCGTGGTTTTCGCCCGCAAGGGCGACACGCTGCACGCCGATTTCGGCAGTTCGGGTGGCATCGCGGTCCAGTTTGTTTGAGAGGGCGGCTTTCGTCACGCGGGCGTCTTGATTATTGCCCCGCCACGGCGCGATCATGCGGTAGACCGTTTCTACTCGGTGACGGCTTTGTTCCGATATTTCTACTGGATTTTGACCATCGCGGCAGTGGCGCTGCCAGTTGCGGTCTTGCATGCCGCCTTGTCGAACGAACCCGACGTTTCGGGCCGCACGTTCGCCGGTCAGCTACTGATCGCATCGCCGGATATGGGCGATCCCTTCGACCACGCCGTCATTCTGATGGCGCAACATAATCGTGACGGTGCTCTGGGCATCGTCATCAATCATCCTCTGGCGCGCCGCCCGATCGCGAATATTCTTACGGCCCTCGGCGCCGATTCGAGCGGCGTGACCGACAGCGTGCAGATCTTCTTGGGCGGCCCGGTCGGTCCCAATGTCGCCTTCGTGTTGCACAGTGCGGACTATCATCGCCCGGACACGATCGACATCGACGGCCGCGTGGCGCTCAGCGCCGCCGCCGAGGTTTTGCGCGATATCGGTCTGCATCAGGGACCGAAGCGGAGTCTCCTCGCATTCGGCTATGCTGGCTGGGCGCCATCGCAGCTCGACGACGAAATCGCGCGCGGGGCGTGGGTGACGGCGCCGGAAGATCCGGCGCTGGTCTTCGACGAGGATCGCGGCAAAGTGTGGACCGCCGCGCTGGCGCTTTACAAGAGCGATCATTAGGGCATGATCCGGAGAAAGCCTGTCCCGGACCCGATCGGGATGGAAACCGGTTCTCCGAAGACCTATCAAAAACTTGGAGCCGTAATCGATTCGGTTTGAAGCGATTGCAGCTCCAAAAAAATCAGCTTCATGAACGGCTCAAAAATCGATTTTCACGGCGTCTTTCCTTATTTGGTGTCGCCGGTCGACGCCGCCGGCCGCGTCAAGTCGGCGGTGCTCGGCCGTCTCGTCGAAGAGCTTATCGCTGCCGGCGTGCACGGACTCACGCCGCTCGGTTCGACCGGCGAATTCGCCTATCTCGGCAATGTCCAGCGCGCCGACGTGGTGCGCGCCACCATCGAGGCGGCGTCGGGACGCGTGCCGGTGGTCGCTGGCGTTGCCGCGACCGCGACCGCCGATGCGGTGGCGCAGGCCAAGGCTTACGAAAAATTGGGCGCCGACGGCATTCTCGCTATTTTGGAATCCTACTTTCCGCTGACGTCGGCGCAGGTCGAGACCTACTTTCGCGCTATTGCCGATGCCGTCGATCTGCCGGTCGTGCTTTACACCAATCCGCAATTCCAGCGCACCGACCTGTCGCTCGATGTCATCGCGCGGCTCGGCGAGCACCCGCGCATCCGCTACATCAAGGACGCCTCGACCAATACTGGAAGGCTGCTGTCGATCATGAACCGCTGCGAAGGGCTCAAAGTATTCTCGGCATCTGCGCATATCCCGGCCTGCGTCATGCTGATCGGCGGCGTCGGCTGGATGGCGGGCCCGGCTTGCGTCATCCCGCGCCAGAGCGTGCGCCTCTATGAGGTCTGCCGCGCCGGCCGCTGGCCGGAGGCGATGCAATTGCAACGCGGTCTATGGCAGATCAATGAAATATTCGCGCGTTTCAATCTGGCGGCTTGCATCAAGGCGGCGCTGGAGATTCAAGGTTACGATGTGGGCGATCCGCTGCCGCCGCAAGAGGCGCTGTCCGCGGCCGATCGCACAATCGTTGCGGCGGCCTTGGCCGAAGTTACCGACTGAGCCAGTCGTTGACTTTCCCGCGCATTTGCCGCGTAGCTCGCGCGCAACCCGGAAAGTCAGGCAATGCACGAACCGATAAAAATCCGCATGGGTGGCTATGGGCCGCCGACCACGTCATTTTCGCGCTCGCTCAAACTCATCGGCGACACTTTAGCCGCCGGCTTCGGCGACCGCATCAGCATCCACTATGTTTGGAACATCATGGATTTCGGCTACCGCGCCGAAGAGATTCTCACTCTGGTCGAAGACGGAATCCTCACGCTCGGCTATCAATCGTCGAGCTACCTGACCGATCGGGTGCCTGAACTCGGCTTCGTCGATTTGCCGTTTCTGTTCGAGCGTAAGGAAGAGGCGCGTGCCGCCATCGACGGCGAGCTTGGCCGCTTTCTCGGCGCGAAAATCGAGGAGCGGGTGAATTATCGGATTCTCGGTTATTTCGAAAACGGCTTCCGCCATATCTCCAATCGCCTGCGAAAGGTCCGCACGCCGGCGGATCTGAAGGGCATGCGCATTCGCGTGCTGCCGAGCGAAGTGCAGGCGCGGACATTCGAGCTTTTAGGCGCCGTTCCGCTGCGCTGCGATTTGACCGAGGCGATCGCCAGCATCAAAGCCGGCACCATCGACGCGCAGGAAAATCCGTTTGCCAATACCGTCACCTACGGCGTGCACAAATTCCATCGTTTCCACACGGTGACGAACCATTTCTACATTTCGCGGCCGATCTTCCTCAACCGGACCCAATTCGATTCCTGGCCGGCCGATCTGCAGACCGCCATGCGCCATGCCGTCGACAAGGCCGTCGCCTATCAGCGCGATCTCGCCCTGGAGGAAGATCGCGAAGCGCGCGCGGTCATCGAAGCCGGCGGCTGTGAGATCACTACATTGACCGCAGCGGAGCACGCGCAATTCCGTAGCGCCGTCGCGCCGCTTCTGGACGACGCGCGGCGGGTCTACGGCGCTGAAATGTTCGAAATGGTCGCGGCGGCGAAAACGATGGCTGAGCTTTCAATCGATGCTCGATAAAAGATCCTAGAGTGAAATCACTTCAAATCGAATCAATCGCGGCTCCAGGTTCTTAATGGGGCATGATCTTTTCTGAAAACCGGTTTTGACTTTTTCGGATCATGCCTCGTTCACCGCAGCTTTGGCATC
>Ga0187778_10001915_pt1 | contig 14358 bp, 12 predicted proteins | sample 1015_Q2_SP5_20_M_FD_132418 | JGI IMG/M metagenome (GOLD analysis project Ga0187778, IMG submission 132418) | Tropical peat soil microbial communities from peatlands in Department of Meta, Colombia - 1015_Q2_SP5_20_MG | ecosystem: Environmental > Terrestrial > Soil > Wetlands > Peat | place... | reverse complement strand
GAGTTTTCCTGATCAGGCAGAAGTTGTAACCTTACGCGCGGTGGAGCGTTTCGAAAACGCACTGACCGTGGTCAACCGGCTGGTGCTGCCCGCGGGTCGGGTCGCACTGCTCATCGGCGCAGCTCAGGTCCCTCGCGCCCGAGAACTCGCGCGTGATATTGCATGGCAGCCAGCGGCCACCCTTCCTCTTGCGTCCAACCGGGTTCTGATGATCGGGCAGAAGGATCCTCTGGTCCGTCGCGCAGATTAATCCGTAGCCGTACATTGCCCTGAGGAGACAGGGCCGAGAGGGAGGAGCTTACGCACTCACGAAATCCGGCCGCGCCAACTTACGGCCAGCGCTTCGCAGTATCTTCCCATCCGGCTGCTCGCGCCACCGGGGCGGCGGCAGTGGCTGCCGGTTGCGCAATCCGAAGTGGCGGCTGGGACGAGCTGGCCAGTGTGGGTTTGCTGTTGGTGGAGTCGGTGATGGAATCCTTTTCGCTTTCGGAAAGCAGGGGCGCGGCGACACGCAACGCCTCCACTTCCTTTTCCAGTCTGGTCAGTTCGAGCTCTTTCTGTCGCAGAACCTCATACACATTCTTCATACATGAGCACCTGTCAGCGTTATTTTGCCACAATTGCGCGCACTTTAACAGGTATGTCGGCGTTCTACAAGAAGATTAAGATAACCAACTAGATAATAAGGACATTTTCCGTTGTCCCTGAGGTAAGGACTCCCCCCGATCTGCTAATTCTTACGGTCGTAAGTGTAGGGTCGAGCGGGCGCGCTGCAGGCTGAGAACCGGGTACACGACCGCGGATGGTGCTCCATCGAGGGTCGGCGGATCTGAGGCCCGAAGCCGGCACGAAAGCTTCAATTTTTCCCGTCCGATATGGATCTCCGGCCGCCAAGTCTGGCTGGCATCGGACGGCACCGTCCGGACCCGCCGGGGGCTCGGAGTAAACCGTTTTCTCAACTTCCGCTGGCCGGTTTGTCTAGAAAGGCGCAATCCCGGTATGCATAATGTTGGCCCCATCAATCAAAGATTCAGGTTAGGTGCCGCTTCGTCTCGCTTCGCTAGGCCTATGCCTGCGAGCCAAAATCGAAGGAGCTTTCTACCATGCGCACGGTAAGCCTTGCCACCCTGACCGTCGTCTTATCTGCGCCGTTCGTCTGGCTTTCGGCACAAGTGGCTACTACATCCCTGCGCGGGACAGTCTTTGACGAAAAAGCCGCCGGCGTTGGCGGCGCCACGGTCACCATCAGCGATCCCGCCAAGGGTTTCACTCGCACCACGAAGACCAGCGCGCAAGGCGAATACCAGTTTCCCCAGTTGGCTCCTGCGGATCACAAGCTCACTACGACGGCGCATGGGTTCGCTGCCCTCAAACATACGGGCATTAAGCTGCTGGTCGACACTCCGATCACTCTCAACGTTACGCTGCGAGTGGCGGCCGAGAATATCACGGTCGAGGTGGCGGCCAAGACCCCTCTGATCCTGGAATCACCGACCCCACGAATCCGAATGCGGCACTCAATCCGATGCGGTCGGCTTTTCCCGGAGAAAAGGGAGATCGCAACATCTTTCGTGGTCCCGGAACTTTCAACATCGACGCCGGCGTGATGAAGTTGTTTCCGATCACGGGGAGCCAGAGTGTGAAGCTGACTTGGCAAGTGTTCAACGTCACCAACACCCCGCGCTTCGATGTGGGGACAATGAACCTCGCCGGAAATACTATTCTTTCGTCCTCTTCGAGCTTCGGCAACTTCAACTCCACGCTCTCGAATGCGCGGGTGATGGAATTGGCCGTGCGCTACAGCTTTTAGCTCGCGCGGACGACGGAGCGATTCTTGTCTGCAAAAAGCAAGCTTAGGCAATTTTCCCATCTGAAGATCTCTGCCGGATGTGAACTCCCCTCACTCGGCAAACGGCGCAATTCGTCGCCTGAGACAGCATTTCTCGTGGTTCCCTGCATCGAATGACTAAGGTGTAGTCTGAATTCTTCCATCGCCTTGGTTGCCTCGAGAGGATTCAGGTTGCAGCTCAGGAACGCCTGGTCCGTGGCGCCCGGCAGGGGAAGGGATTGAGGTTCGGAAGCGCAACTCTACAGTGCAAAGCTGTCATTCCGACCCAAGTCAGTCAATGTCAATTTTTGTAACATGCCTCACTTTTCGCGGTGTCTTGCGTCTAAGCCTTCGAAGTTGTATCGCTGGGAAGCCCCTTTACGTCCCACAAACGGACACCAGCGTTCCACTTTCAGGACACTGAGGTTGCCATGGAACCATTCGACGGAGGCGCGCGTACCTAGGGGACAAGCGATGCGGGTTCCACCATTGGATTCGCGCATATAGGAGTCGGAGGTTGGTATGCAGGACGGGCAGAATGTCGAAAACGGGATGATCCCAACTTTCCTGAACAACAGTGATTTTCATGTTCAGCAAGTGGTCAAAACCGCACACGAAGAGCTGCGGCAACTCATGCGGCAGCGCGCTGACATCATGAAACGCATCGGTACTCTCAAGCAAACCATTGCCGGGCTCGCCAACCTATTTGGTGACGAAGTCTTAGATGAGGACTTGCTCACACTCGTGGGACGTAAGACGGGCGGGCGCCAGCCGGGTTTCACCAAGGCGTGCCGGGTGGTGTTGATGGAAGCCGCGGAGCCGCTCACGGTTCGCGAGGTTTGTGAGCGGATTCAACAACGCATGCCGACCGTGCTGCTGCGACACAAGGATCCGCTGGCATCGATCACCACGGTTCTGAACCGCCTGGTCGAGTACGGGGAGGCGGAAAGCACAGTTCGTCAGAACGGTCGACGCGCGTGGCAGTGGATTGCAGATTCCGAGCCTTTGTCGCTTCCACAGCCCGGCAATTTAGGAATGTCTCAGGCGTAGAACCTGTTTCGTTTGCGCATCGGTTTCCCGAGCGTTCGCTCTCGCAGGCGGAGCAATGTTCCGAACTCAAGCGTCGTGCTCCATGAGCGAACAACCGACGATCTCTCCGCAATATCGCAAAGCGCGCTTTTTCACCAAACACAAACCCGAAGCTTGATGGCCCGAAATTCAGCCGGAGACCGAAGACGATAGACTCGACCGAGGCGGCGGTAAGGACTTAGCTTAAGGAGTTTCGTCGGCGGTTGAGGCTCGCGGGCTGGAACACGCTAACGGCCGGTCGTGTACCAGATCGACCCTGGCGCACGAAAGTTCAAGCCTTCGCCCCACACCGCCTGGGTGTAGCCATCGTTGTCGATGCTGATTTGGAAGTAATCGCCGAACGGGAAACTGAAACCTTTGGGGCGAATATAGCGATAGCCAGGGACGTAGCTCGACAACCTGGACTCCGCCGACCAGGTTGCTCCGCCATTCGCCGAGCTGCGGTAAAAAACATTCCACCATGGGCTGTAGCGGGTATCCATCCAGGCGGCGCGCACATCACCTGCCGATCCTGCCACCAGCGCTGGAAAGGCGTGCTCGACGCCCAAAGGAGCAAGGGAAATGCCCGTCTTTGGAGACCAGGTTTCACCGGCGGTGGTTGAGAGTGCGAAGTAGATCCGTTCCGGAGCCGTGTCCCCCTTGCCGGAGTTCCACAGTGCATAGAGCGTGCCCGCCTCATCCGACGCCATCGTGATCTGCGCGCCCAGGTACCCCCACTCGCATTGGAATGACGAGCAGTCGGGTGGTGCACCCGAGCCATCCATCAGGGTGGTTGTCCATGTCTTGCCGCCATCCGACGACTTGCTGGTGTAGAGATTGACTCGCCCCCTCACGCCGTTATGCCGGGTGTACCCTGCCCACGCGATATAGGCATTTTGATCGGGATCGACAGTTGCACCGCCGGCCAAAGCCCGCACCAGAGGCAAACCCGGTCTCACATCGACCGAGCTAAAGGTGATGCCTCCGTCGTGCGAGGAAGCGACACGGATTCTACGCGAACGGTTGAAAGCAAGATACACATCGCGACTGCGCGCGGCGAGAATCGGCTTGTCCGCATCTTGGCTGCCGCGATCGGCCACGACAATCGACCAGCTTTGTCCAAAGTCCACGGACTTGGCCACGATCGCATCGATATTTTCGTTTTGCAGCCAGGCGGCATACAAGGTTCGATGGTCATCGGGGTCCACGATGATCTGGGCATCAAACTGGCCGGTGGTATGGGGAGCAATGGCGTGCGGAGCTTGCCAGGTGGATCCGTTGTCATCGCTCACGACCAGGGTCATCGAGGGCATCGAACAGTTCTGGATCAAGGCCGCTCTCAGCAACAGGCCCCCATTCGAACCACCCTGCACCGTCAGTTGCTCCTTGTCCGGGCAATTCGGCAGAGTGCCATACTGAGGGTAGAGCACATACACGTGGCCGAAGCCGTCGGCGGCAATCGCCGGTTCCCATTGATCTCCCACGGTGAATCCCAGGCGCACTGGTGGTGAAAAGCCGTTGGCGGCCAGCGTATCCGGCACCAGCAGCAGTGCGGTCGAGAGCGCCAAGATGGACTCGAGATACCGTTTTCGCTGAGAAATGGCTGGCACCTCTAGTGGTTTGGGGGGATCCTTAGGGGAAATCTACCCTGCCGACCTGGGGTCCGTCAATGCGAAGTAGCGACGAGGGGAATCGCCGCTCCCCTACTGACAACAATGGGGTTTGGCGCCATTTTCGCACGGATTCTGTTCCCCATCGTCTGCCCAACCAGGATCGGATTGGGGTCGACTGAGGCCGACCTAGAAAGGCACGGAATGCCACTTTTCACCGTCCGCGCTCATCTCATACAATAACTGGCTCACAAGCGGAGTTATTCCTATGGCCAAAGCTATTTTTGCTGCCGGTTGTTTCTGGGGCGTTGAGGCGACCTTTCGTCAGCTAGCGGGTGTGATTTCGACTCGCGTCGGCTACACCGGTGGAACCCTTGCGAATCCCACCTACAAGGACGTCTGCACGGATCGCACCGGCCACGCCGAAGCTGTCGAGGTGGAATATGATCCTAGCAAGCTTTCCTACGAGAAGCTGCTCGACGTCTTCTGGGAGAATCATGATCCCACGCAACTGAATCGCCAGGGTCCGGACTGGGGTACGCAGTATCGTTCGGCCATTTTCTTCACCAGCCCGGAACAGGAGGCTGCCGCTAAAGCTTCGAAGGAACGGCTTGAGAAGTCTGGTCGTTACAGGAAGCCGATCGTTACCCAAATCGTTCCTGCGTCAACCTTCTATGAGGCCGAGGACTACCACCAGCAGTATCTCGAGAAGCGCGGCCTCGCGAGTTGCCACATCAAGGCCTAAGCAACAGGCAGGAAATTAGGCCGGTTGGTTTTGTGCGGAGAGGGCAACTCCGGAAAAGGTTTCCCGTCATTGCCCTGTTAGACTTCGTATCCGACCTGGAAGAGCCTCGGCCGCATCGGCCCGCGCGTCCCGGAATACCCAATTGGCTGTCCCTCGGCAGCCGGTAGGGCACTACTGCCCCATTAATTTTCTCCGATTTGATAGGTACTCGTGGATAACGTCTGGCTTGAAACCACCGATCGAGATGGGACGTGCGTCCGCATTCCGCATCTTTTGCCGTCCTGCGCCCCGAATCCCATCTACTGGTAAAGGCGAATTACGGAGCAAACAGGCTCAAAAAAGTGATCTAGGTCCGAACCGTCTCGCAGACGGCACTTGACGGGCTTTTCCGCCGACTTGTCGTAGGGATGACGGTGTGGTTTGCGTAATCTTTCGAAGGGTTTGGCGCACGAATGCCGCAGTTGTCGATTGCACAAAGGGAGGTGTGTGGAACGATGCTGAACGGCAGGCCGGTTCGCCTTACTTCGATTTCGCCGTGTTCGAACTCAGCTGACAGAGCTTTCAGCCTTGACCAGCTCGAAGCGTTGACCTTAGCTTTGGCAGGAGTCTCGTTTGGGGTTGGCCGCTTAAGCACGCCGCCGGTAGGGGTGCGCCTGTTGTCTAGGAGGCTGCGCCCGCGCCACCCGCCATTCCACCGGCCGGTCTGTCTTGTGCTGCGCCCCGGCGCTAGGCGGTTAAGAGAATCGGTTCGCCCTTGCCGATCACCAGGGTGTGTTCGTAGTGTGCGGAAGGTTTGCCATCGGCTGTGCGCACCGTCCAACCGTCTTTACCGAGAACGGCTCGCCCCGATCCCGCCGCAATGATCGGCTCGACCGTAATCACCAGCCCCTCGGTAAGAACTTGACGGGCCGCCGGATCGGGATAATTCGGCACCCGCGGCTCTTCGTGGATCGTGCGGCCAATGCCATGCCCACCGAGATCGCGAATCACGGAAAACCCGCTGCGCACGACCTCGTGCTCCACCACCCGGCCAATTTCGGATACGCGAAAACCGGCCCGCGCCACCAGCATTGCCTTGACAAAGGCGCGTTCGGCGCAAGCCACCAGGCGTTGTTGCTCTTCCGATACAGCACCGACCGGAACGGTCACCGCCGCATCCGCCATGAAGCCGTCCTTCTCGACCGTGACATCGAGTTTTACCAGGTCACCTTCGGCGACGGTGCGGTTGCCGGGAATGCCGTGAACCGCTTCCTCATTGAGGCTGATACAGCTGGTTCCGGGAAAGCCATAAACCATAGCCGGCGCGGATTTCGCTCCGTTGCGGCGCATGACCCCCGCCCCGACCTCGTCGAGTTCCGCCGTGGTGATTCCCGGACGAACCTCGCGCTTCATGGCTTCGATCATGAGTCGCACCACGGTGCCCGCCGCGCGCAACCCTTCGAGTTCGGCCGGTTCTTTGATCGACACGATTGTCTCCCGATAAGATCGATATCGTTCTTAGCCTATCGCATCGATGTGGGAAGTGGTCAAAAAATCGCTGTACCGGTGCTTCTCCGCGACAACCTTCGAAGCCCGAGCCTTACTTAGGCGGGAAGAAGCATGCCCTTTTCCAGATGTCGGGTCAGGTGCGCATAGGAAGCCGCATGCGGGTCGTGGGTCACCATCACAATCGTTTTGTGAAAATCTTCGTTCAGCCGTTTGAGAATCTCAAGAATCTCGGTGGCGGATTGGCCGTCGAGATCGCCCGTAGGTTCATCCGCGAGCAATACCGTAGGATCGCTCACGATGGCGCGAGCAATCGCCACCCGTTGCTCCTGGCCGCCCGAGAGCTGCTTGGGAAGATGCTCGACCCGTTCCTCAAGACCCACCAGTTTCAAGGCGGTCATGACATGATCGCGGCGCTCGCGAGCGTTGAGCTTGGTGAGCAGCAACGGCAGTTCGACGTTTTCAAACGCGGTAAGCACGGGGATGAGATTGAATGTCTGGAAAACATATCCAATGTGCTGGTTGCGCCAGCGCGCGGACTGGCCATCGCTGAAGCGAAACACATTCTCGCCCAGCACGAGCAGTTCGCCGGAGGTGGGAGGATCGATGCCGGCGATCATGTTCAGCAGCGTCGTCTTGCCCGAGCCCGAGGGTCCCATCAGGGCGAGAAACTCGGCGGCCGCAATTTCCAGAGAAACGTCGTCGAGCGCCTTCACTTGAAAGGCATCCCGCTGAAAAATCTTGCTCACATTGCGAGCCTGAACGACCTTCGTGTCCGTAGCGGTATTGATCGCCATGGCAGTACTCATTGTTGTCCCTTGATTTTGATTTTGTCGCCATCTTTCAAGGTCGGCGGAGCGGCCGTAATGACGTTCTCGCCTCCCATCAGTCCCTTTACCGTAAAGCCGGTGCTGCGTTGGGTCACGACTTGCACCTCCCGTTCCAGGGCTTTGCCATTGAACGCAATCCAGACTACCTTGTTGCCGTTGCGGTCGTGGAGGGCGGAGGTTGGCACGAACACTCCCCCGGCCTGGGAACTGGGAGCCTTGGAATTGTCGGCCAGGAACTTCACCGTGGCGTTCATTTCCGGTCGAAGGAATTCATCGGGATTCAGGATTTGCACCTTGACTTGCACCGTCGCCTTCTGACGGTTGGCTTCGGGCGAGATCTCGTGAATCTCGCCGTCATATTTGCGGTCCGGATAAGCGTCCACCGTGACGATGCCTTTCTGCTTGGGGCCGAGCTTGGCGAAATCGTCCTGAGCGATGTCGAGTTCCACCTGAATGTCATTGAGATCGGCGAGCGCCACCACCTGTCCCTGCGGCCCCCCTTCGGCTTGGCTGGCGAATTGGGAGGTCACGAGCTCGCCCGGTTCCGCGGTGCGTTCGAGAATCGTGCCGTTGACCGGGGCACGAATGATGGTCGCATCTAACCACGACTTGGTATAGGCCTCCTGGCCTTCGGCCTGCAGCAAGGCTCCTTTAGCGCGCGCGATTTCCTCCTGGCGCGGACCGATCTTGGCCATACGGTAGGCCTTGTCGAGGGAGTTTACCCGCTGCTGGTCCGCCTCATACTTTGCGGTCGCGTCATCGAGCGCCTGCTTGGACACCACACCTTGGGACCACAGCTCGCGATTGCGATCCAAGGTCAACTTGTCATTGGCAAGCGTGGCGCGCGCTTCGTCGAGATTATGTTGGGCTTGATCGATCTCCTCCGGCCGCGACCCGTGTTCGAGTTCCTCGAGATAGGCGCGAGCGTTGTCCGCGGCACCCCTGGCTTGCTCATACTGGGCGCGGAATTCGGCGTCTTCGAGACGCACCAACACCTGGCCCTGTTTGACTTTGTCGCCCTTCTCCACCCCGATCCAGGCCACCCGCCCGGTGACCTTGGAGTTCACATTGATCTTGTGATGGGGCACGATGTAGCCGCTGGCGGTGAGGACGACCCCGCTCAGGTCCCCGCCGTTCTCGGCTTGGGCGCGGGCCACTTCGACCTCAGGGATGCTGGGTGCGAACAGCCGATAGCCCAGCGCAGCCAGGCTGAGGAACGCAACGACCGCAATTCCCGTGAGGATGTAGCGCCGTGCCCAGGGTGCAGGCTCTCCCCGGGGGGCGGACCGGTCAATGCGCAGTCCCTTTAAGTCAGAGTGCTTAGTGTCGAGCGGCATAGCCTTTTGTTCTCACCGATGCCGAGCTGCACTCGGCCCTACCTGGCATGCTAGTCCCTCAGGGAGGCCAGAATCTGGCGCTGGGCCGCATGCCATGCCGGAGCGATCCCTCCGAACAGACCCATGACGACGGCAAATACAACCGCCCAGCTTACGACGCTCGGCGTCATGCGCAAACTGAACACGGCTTCGCTGAACGTGACCGGATTGTTGGTTCCGGTCGTCATACCGTTAAAGGGAAGCATCAATAAGATGCCCACCACCGCGCCTAACAGCGACAACAGCACCGACTCCAGCACAAACGAGGTCAGAATGCTGGGCCGGGAGAACCCGATCACGCGCAAGGTGGCGATCTCCCGCGAGCGATAAGCCACCGCCGCATACATGGTGTTCATGGCCGCGAAGCATGAGCCGATCGCCATAATCACGGCGACAATCATGCCCACGAACTTGATGGGGTTGCCGGAGCTGGTCTGCTTCGCCCAATAATCGGTCTCGAGCATGCCGTTGAGCTTGAGCCTTTGATCGTCGTTCACCCGATTCTTCAAGGCGTCGGCCGCGACCGGATCGGTGGCGCGAAGCAATACGGAGTTGTAGAAGTGGCGATCGAAATCGGCGTTTAGCTGATTAATGTCGCCCCAGATCTCCGAGTCGTGAGCGGTACCGCCGGCGTCGAAGATGCCTACGATGGTCCATGGTCCTTTGCCTATCCACAGGCTGTCGCCCAGGTTGGCCTGAGCGAAGCGATTGTGGATCGACTGGCTGACCACGATCTCCCGCTGTCCCGGCGCAAACCAGCGCCCGGCGACCAGTTTGCTCTCCGGCCGCATGGCAATCCCCGTGGAGGTGAGGAATCGCACCGTGACATTGGTTTCTCCCGTGCCATCGTTCCTCGGGAGCACGACCACCAGGAGGTCTTCCCCGGAGACCAAGGGTTGTCCCGCGGCATCGTGCGCCACCCCGGGCAGGTCTTTCATCACGGGCAGAGCGTCGCGATCTACCCCCCCGGCCGCCAGTTCGGCGTTCGATCCCTTGCGCAACACCAATACATTCAGGGGATCACCGCTGGTGCGAAACGCGGCGTTAAGACCCGCCAGAAGCGCCAAGATGAAGATCGCCGTCGTGACCGTCAGCGCAATCCCCAGCGCGGTCATGACCGTAGCGCTCTTGCGCAGAATCAGGTTTCGGATGTTGTAGCGAACAGGAACCGCCATGCTTTTCTCCGCCTTACCCGATATGCCGCAGGCCTTCGACGATGTTTCTCCGAGAAGCGTTGAAGGCCGGCACAAACGAACTCACCAGGCCAACCGTCGCTCCTACCAGGACGGCCACCAGCATGGTCGGTGCGTTGATCGTCACGCCCGTCAAAAACAGTCCCATTTGGGGAGAACGAGCCATCACGTACACGAGACCGGAGGCGGCAATCGCACCGAGCAGTCCGCCTAAGGCCGCCAGGCTGACGGATTCACCCATGAAGAGCGCCAGCACCGTGCCCCGGGTGAAGCCCAGGGTTTTCAGCAAGGCCACTTCGCGAGTGCGCTCCCGGATCGACATCGCCATGGTGTTGGCCGAAACCAGCAGGGTGGCAAAAACCACGGCCGCACAGATGCTCAAGATGAAACCCTTCACATTGCCGAGCATGGCGATCCAGTCGAGATTGAAGGCCTTCTCGCTCTCGGATTTCGTGGGACGGTCGGAATTACGGAACATGGCATCGATCGCCTTGGCTACTTCCGGTACGCTTTGCGGCGAGTCTGCCAAGACGCCGAAGAAGCCGACCAAGCCTTTGACCTGCGGATAACCCTCGTCGATGTAGGTGTTATTGAAATAGATCGACTCGGTGGGAGTAGCGGTTGAGAAGATTCCCCGAATCGTAAGCTCAAGATTGAGCGGAAAAATGTTGCCCTTAATGTTGAGACGGTCACCGATCTTCCACTGGTGCTTCTTGGCTAACTCGGCATCCACGACACACCCGGCCCGGTCCTTCTTCCAGGCTTCCAACTGGTCGGGCGGAATATGGAAATCCTTGAGCACGTCGAAGATCTCGTTAGGGTCGGTGCCGAATTGCGCGAAGAAGTTTTCCGGCTTGTCGTCCTTGTATTGCCCACCGAACCAGGTTTCATTGACGACGTTCTTGACCCCAGGAACCGAACGAATCCGCTCGCGATACGCAATCGGCAGAAACTGGGCAAGAGAGACCTTGTGGCGCACGATCAAACGCTGGGCGGACTCGGCGCTTCCCTCACTCATGTAAAAAGCACGCCAGATGGTCATCATGACGGTCAGCAATAACAGAGAAAAACCGATGCTGAGCAGGGTCAAAATGCTCCGTCGTTTGTTACGGAAGGCATTTTTGCGAACAAACCGCGCCAAGGTCATGATCGAACTCCAGGAGAAAATCGGTAGGGCGCAAACCTACCTTTAAGCATATCCGAAGGCGCGAAACTGCGGCAACCAAGGTCCCCCCCACCCACTCCATACCCAATCTTTTCTTTATCATCCAGCGATCTTGAGCCAGGCCCTGGCTCAAGAGGGTGGTTGAAACGGCGGTCCGCGAGAGTCTGGTTAGGAATAACGACGGAGAGCAAGTTATCCCCCGAGGGCGGATCGGCCGAAACGTAGGCGTCGCCGTAGAGGCAGCCTGAGAATCGCGGGAGGGCTGAGCTCGAATGGAAAGAACAGCTACGTTGCTGGCAGCGAAGCCAGATAACGGCCTGCCAAAGCACTTTCGTAACTCCCATCTTGGCGAAAGCCGGACTATCCTAAGGTGCGCTCTTCCCCTCGACCTCGCCAACCATGGAGTCAATAGCCGTTCTCTGCCTCTGCGAGGTTAAGAGCAATGTCAAAAAAAGTCGGACGTTTCGAGATCCTCAGCGAAATTCAACGTGGGGACACGAGTTCTGTTTATAAGGCCTCCGATCCAGACGCCGGAAGGATGGTTGCCCTCAAGACGATTCGGTTCGAAATCCTAGGCGAGCAGGGCCAGGCGCTCGTAGACAGCATTCTCGCAGAGACCCAAGCCTGCCAAGTCCTCAACAGCCATAACATTGCCCTCTTGTACAGCACCGAGAAGATCGAGGACATGCTCTGCGCCTCGCTCGAGTACGTGCAGGGGAACAGCGTTGGCACGATGCTGGCACGCCATGAGGGATTCTCCATCTGGGATCTTCAGGATATTGCCCGGCAGACCTGTCAGGGTCTCGACCACGCAGCGGCCCACAAGATCTTTCACTATTCCCTCGAGCCGGCAAAAATCATGGTGCAATGGGATGGGATTGCCAAGGTCCTGGGCTATGGCGTTTCGAGCACCGGGCTGTATGCCGCCCAGTCCCAGGGCAAGCCTCCGCAAATTTTGCACTACATGTCTCCCGAGCAGGTGAGGGGAGGTCCGGTGGACGCCCGCTCGAACCTGTTCAGTTTGGGGACCATCCTGTACGAGATGATCACCGAGCGCAAAGCCTTCGACGGCGAAGATGCGGACCAGGTGCGGCAAGCCATTCTCGAAGCAACGCCGACGCCGATCAGCCAGCTCAACCCGTCGGTCCATGAGGCGCTCGAGGCCGTGGTGATGAAGATCCTCGCCAAGGATCCTCAGGAACGCTATCAGTCGGGGCAGGAACTGATCGCGGATCTGGAGAAGTGCAAGAACAGCGCAGCGAAAGCTGCCCCTCGCAAACCAGTCGTTGCCAGCCCGCCAAAGCCGGCGCGCTCGGCTGCGAACGAAGTGTCTCGAGCCGCGGCGGCGGCGGCCCAGGGCGGGATGAGCACTGCCTCCTTGGCGCCGACCGTCGTTTCCGCTGCCAGCTCAGCCCCGGTTCAAAGCTACGAGGAATCTGCGACCGTGGAGGCTCCCGAGGCTCCGTCGGGGGTAGCCGCCGTGGTTGAGGATCAGCCCGAAGTAGAAAGCCCAAGGTTTGCGACGGATCCAATGGTGGGCAAGAGCCGGCCGGCCGAAACAAGTCGCGAGAGCTTTTCCGATATCAACGAACTGCCGCCTCTAAAAGAAGTCTATGTCGCGCCCGAACCTCCGCCTCCGCCCCCGCCCGAGCCTGAGGACCAGGTGAAGGCGGTGGTGTTCAATCGGGCGGAAGTCACAAAACCGAAAACGCCGCCACGGGAAATCGCCAAACAGGCCGTCAAGGAAATCAAAGGCACTCCGCCCCGCCTGTTTGTCTATGCAATGGCCGCTGCGGCGGCTGTGATCTTAGCGGTGGTGGTCGGGATTGCCTACCGCATTCACGCCGGTGAGTCGGATGACTACACCCCGCCGGTTCAATCTTCGGCAGAGACCCGGGTGCCGGCGCCTCCGCCGGCACAATCCGCACAACCTGCGCCCCCCGCACCTGCTCCGGCCAAGGTTCCAACCCAAGTCATACCGAAGCCGCCGATTGAACAGCAGCCGGTTGTGTCGGTACGGCCGAAATACAACAGCAAGAAACTCAAAGCCAGAGTTCTAGCTCCGAGATCGAGCGCGCCCGCCATCGTTGGCGGACAATTGACCGTCGATTCCTCTCCGGCGGGAGCCCAGGTGACGGTTGATGGCCAAAGTCACGCCGTGACCCCGATCAGCCTGGCGAATCTGCTGCCCGGGCACCACACGATCACCATCAGCAAGCCGGGATTTGCTAGCGAGACTCGAGCGTTCGACATAGCCTCGGGCAGCCGGTCCGTCATCAGCGTCCAATTGGCGCCGACCACGGCCACGGTAGTGGCCGACAGCGATCCCTCCGGTGCCGCCATTTGGGTCGACGGCAGGGACAGCGGGCGAGTCACGCCGGCACGCATCGCTCTCGATAAGCCCGGCTCGCACAACTTCGTCTTCAAAAAGTCCGGCTACCTGGACGAGACCACGAGCGCCAATGTGCAGATGGGGCAAACCTTTCAGCTGGCACCGAAGCTGCGCGCCTTGGGCACGACCGACGAGATCAAAGTCGGCGGCAGGTTCAAGAAGGTATTCGGCGGCTCGGAGACCGCGGGCATGGGGACAGTCAGCGTGAAGACCCAGCCTAAGGGGGCACAAGTCGCGGTCAACAACCGTATGTTGGACAAAATGTCGCCCGTGGAGTTTTACCTCAATCCCGGCAACTATGTCATCGATATCACCCTGTCAGGCTTTAAGCCGGTCGAAAAAGTGATCACCGTCGAGAAGAACGGCAAAGTGGTGATTGATGAAAGCCTGGATCGGCCATAAGCCATTGGGCGATTGCTCGGTCCCCATTTCCTAGTCCGGGATCTCTCGGCCGGGTGCGAAAATTGCCGATCGCTTCGTCGGCTCGCTCCCTCGTCTCTACTACTCTCGAGCCCCTACGCCGCCAAACGCAGCCAGTGATAGACTTTGGGGTTTCTCGGGGGAAAAGCCTCATGAAGATCGAGCTCGTGGGAGTGGTGGGCGCGGGGACGATGGGCAACGGAATCGCGCATGTCTTGGCCGGCAAAGGTTAGAGGGTGTGGTTGT